>Ga0137308_100213_pt1 | contig 108669 bp, 92 predicted proteins | sample Inofrocosms_June_FD_97181 | JGI IMG/M metagenome (GOLD analysis project Ga0137308, IMG submission 97181) | Mouse cecal microbial communities from Vienna, Austria - N-Acetylneuraminic and N-Acetylglucosamine D2O microcosms_June | ecosystem: Host-associated > Mammals > Digestive system > Large... | reverse complement strand
AGAGCCTTCTGATGATTGTCGATGCTAATGATCCGGATCGTGTGCGTTCGATTCTGGAGAGGGAACTGGAGAATATGATGACCCGTCACGACCAGGCAGCCGGACTTTACGAGAAGGCATCGGCTTACGCGCCGGCCTTCGGTATGGTAGGTACCCTGGTAGGTCTGATCAACATGCTGAAGGGCATGGACTTAGGTGACAGCAGCGGTGCATCTTCTCTTGGTCAGGATATGGGTGTGGCTCTGATCACAACCTTCTACGGAAGTGCATTTTCCAATCTGCTCTGTCATCCGATTGCCAAGAAGCTCAGGATCCGTCAGGACGAGGAGGAGCTTTACTGTTCCACCATTGTGGAAGGCATTATTGCTATACAGGCTGGTGAGAATCCCAAGTATTTAAGAGAGCATCTGCTTGCATCCCTGAAACAGTCCCAGCAGAAGAAACTGTTGTCCAAGGCCAATGCGGCAGGGGGTGGAGAGAAATGAAAAAGAACCGTCCGACAGACGGCGGCGGCAACTGGATGGATACATATGGCGACATGGTTACACTGCTTCTCTGCTTCTTTGTTATGCTTTACTCCATGTCCAGCTTGAACCAGCAGAAGTGGGAAGTATTTGTGCGCAGTATTTATCCGGCTTCCAACACCAAGATTCAGGAGGATCTTACAGTCAATGGTGTCGTGGTGGACGATTCCGAGGAGGCAATGAATGCCCAGGGAACGCCTGATATCCCGGAGACAGAAGCGAAGATCGATATGGACACCCTGTATCTGACCATCGCAGAGGTCATGAATGAGATGGGGATTGACGGAGTTACTATTTCCAGGGGTGAGGACTATACCTTTATCGTGTTTCAGGATAAGACCTTCTTTGACGGAGACAGTTCTGTCCTGACCGACATGGGCAAACAGACCCTGGATGTATTCTGTGAAGCTATTGCTCCGGCAGATGAGCTTCTCGAGCAGGTCAATATCATGGCCCATACAGCCCAGGGAGATCCCGACCGGCCCAACAATCCCAGGACAGACCGTATGCTTTCCGCTATGCGTGCCGCTGAGGTGTGCATCTATGTCCAGACAAAGGAAGCCATTGACGCATCCAAGCTGGTGAATATCAGCTACGGCCAGTTCCGTCCGGTAGCGGACAATGGCACCCGTGAAGGCAGGGCCAAGAACCGCCGTGTGGAGATTCTTCTGGTGGATGAGGGTGCCAATGTACGTTCCATGAACGAGTATTATGAGGAGTATACCAGTGGTGTTAATGCAGAAACTACAGTTGTTACCGATGGGCAGCCAGCCAATACGGAACACGGTTTTGCACCTGCGGACTCTTCTTCCGACCAGGCCATCGAGCAGGACGGTGCGTCAAGTCTGATGACGCCCAGGCCAGAAGATGGTGCTGACGTTCCGCCTGAGGCGGAGGCGGCAGCGGCCGTGACACCGGCTCCGGAACCGGAACCAGAACCAGATATCATCCCGGTTCAATAAGGAATGGTGTCAGAATATTATAGAAAAGGTGGCTTAAAGCAATGGCAGATGTATTATCCCAAAGTCAGATAGATGCGCTTTTAAAGTCCATGCAGAACAGTGAGCCCGAGCCAGCAGCAGAGACAAAGGTAGTGGAGCATAAACCAGAGCCGGAGCAGACCAAGTACAGCCGGTATGATTTCTACAGCCCCAGGAAATTCACCAAAGAGAAGATGAAGATCCTGAGCAGCGTGTTTGAAAACTATGCCAGGATTATTACGTCCCAGGTCAATGGTCTTTTCCGTGTCATGACAGATATTACTGTGATGGAGGTACAGGAGCGCCGGTATTATGAATATGTGAATGCTTTCCATGAGAACGACTGCATGACGCTGATTGATGCCACTGTGCCGGAGAAGGGAAAGAACAATGTTCCCCTCATGATGTTTATCACTCCCGGGCTGGTCATTACATTGATCAACCGGATGCTGGGCGGCGGGGAAGATGTGGTAAAGGTAGATTCTGATTACCGTTACTCCGATGTAGAGGTCGCTTTATACCGGAGAATCGTGGACTATTTTACAGCAGCCCTGAAGGATGGCTTTTCCAATTATATCAATATTGAGTTTAAGGTGCAGAGAGTTGAAGAGAACCCTACTATGGTTCAGGAGCTTGGCCTTGATGAGACCGTGGCTATCATCCATCTGAATGTGGATCTGGCAGGTCTCGCCGTGGAGAAGGTCCGGATCTGTATGCCGGGTACGCTTCTTGAATTTATATTCCAGATGATTGACAGCCGTAAGCATATTGCCAGAGGCTTTGCTTACGAGGACAATAAGGAGATCATCATGGACAACATCCGTCATACCCTGCTTCCGGTTACCGGCCAGCTGGGGACGGTGGAGCTTGATCTGAGCGATATTTATCATCTGAAGGTAGGTGACGTCATCGATCTGAACAAACCCAGGAACAGCAGCGTCAAGCTGTTCGTGGGAAGACAGCCATGGTTCACCGGTCAGATGGGGGTATATAAGAAAAACATGGCAATCCGCATCGAAGAGAGAACTTATGAGGTGGAGGACCCAGAGGATGCTGGAGAGGAAGAAGGAGAGTTTGAACCAGCATATTATGCCCCGGACGAGGAATGACCAGGCTGCTTGTTAGTCTGAGCAGGTTTTACATAGAGAAATTTATAAAAAGAGAGGAAATAAAAAATGGCAAAGATTATGTTGGTAGATGATGCGGCATTTATGCGGATGATGATTAAGAAGGCGCTGACCGCCAGCGGGTATGATGATTTTGTGGAAGCCCAGGACGGCGCTGAGGCTGTACAGAAGTACGGCGAAGAGAAGCCGGATATGGTTATCATGGATATCACCATGCCCAACATGGACGGCCTCCAGGCGTTGAAGAAGATCAAAGAGGCAGATGCAGGTGCAAAGGTAGTTATGTGTACCGCTATGGGCCAGGAGAGTATGGTTGTGGACGCGATCAAGTCCGGCGCGAGAGACTTTATAGTAAAGCCCTTCAATGCCGACAGAATCGTCCAGACTGTCAACGCTGTGCTGGGGAAATAACAGCCGGGAGGAGTTAAGATGGCATTTTTGAGTTCTTTTGATATTTGTGCATCCGGACTGAGCGCCCAGAGACTCAGAATGGATATTGCCGCGGAAAATATCGCTAATATTGACACGACCCGCACCCAGGGCGGAACCTCGTACCGGAGAAAGGATGTAGTCTTCGAAAGCTTCGGCTCCAGCTCTTTCCGTGAGGCGTTGCGGAACGCTTCCAGGGGACGCGGCTACACCAGCATTGCCCCGGGCGGGAAAGGCGTGAGGGTTGCTGACATTATCGAAGATGACAGGGAGATGAAGCGGGTTTACAATCCGGAGCATCCGGATGCGGACGAGGAAGGGTATGTGACTCTTCCAAATGTGGACTTGCTGAAGGAAACGGTGGACAGTATGTCCGCGACCAGGTCTTATGAGGCTAATATTACGGCCTTTAACGCGATGAAGCTGATGGCCCAGAGAGCATTGGATATCGGGAAATAACGCATAACAAAAGGAGATTAGAAAATGGGTGCTAACAGCTTTAATGAAATGGAAATAGACGCCATTGGCGAGATTATGAATATAAGCCTTGGCGCTTCGGCGACAGCGGTTTCCACAATGCTGGGCACAGCGGTAAATATTACCACACCTGTCGTCAGAATCCTCACCGGTGACGAGTTTGAGTATAAGAAGCTGGAACCGGCCGTAGGAGTAGAAATCGCTTATGTCAGAGGCCTGGACGGACGCAATGTCATGATGTTCAGCCGCAATGATGTCCGCATCATTGTGGGCATGATGATGGGGGAGGAGATCCCGCCGGATGTCTTTGAACTGGATGAGATGAACCGGAGTGCCATCTGTGAGGTCATGAACCAGATGATGGGGTCCTCGGCTACCGCCTTGTCTGAGTTTTTAGGGATGCCGGTGGATATTTCCACACCGGTTTCCTTTGAAGTACAGAGTGAAGAAGTTTTCAAGGAGAAATATTTCCCTGGAAACTGCAGTATGGTTGTTGTCCGATTCTCGCTGGAGATTGAAGGACAGCTAAAAAGTGAATTTTTCAATATTCTGACAGAACCGCTGGTGAAGCGTCTGCTGGAACCTTTCCAGGTATCCATGTCAGCAGAGGAAGCGGCGCCAGAACCGGCACCGGCTCCCGCCCAGCCTGCTCCGTCAGCGCCGGCACCGGAACCAGTCACAGAGGCTTCCGGCCCGCAGATGGTTATGTCCCAGGCAGATATCGAAGCGCTGATGAAGTCTGCCCAGACAGAAGCACCTGCTCCTGCCCCGGAGCCGTCCGGCGCCATGATGTCCCAGGCAGAGATCGAGGCGATGATGCAGGCATCCCAGCCAGCGCAGCCGGCTCCTGCGGCACCCCAGCCGGTTCCCCAGGCAGCAGCACCCCAGGCAGGCCAGATGCCCTATCCGGTTTACCAGTCAGCTCCCGATCCCCTTATGCTACAGCTTCTCAATCAGATGCAGCAGTCACAGATGCAGATGATGGAGATGATGAACAGCATGAAGGAGAAGTCCAGGGAGTCCCAGAGGAGTTCCGAGCCCTCACTGATCCGTCCCATGAGCGCCCCGATGCTGGAGGAGCAGGATGGAGACGGAGTGGAGAACAAGACCAATCAGGAGATGCTGATGAAGGTTCCGCTGGAGATTTCCGTGGAGATCGGGCGGACCAAGAAGCTGGTGAAGGATATTCTGGAATTTACCCAGGGTTCCCTCGTTGTGCTTGAGAAGATGGCCGGTGAACAGGCAGATCTGTATGTGAATGGACAGTGTATTGCCAAGGGCGATATCGTAGTCGTGGAAGACAACTTTGGTATCCGTATTACGGAGATTGTTACCAGAAATCTGATTCCGGAGAGTCTGTAATGTATGATGTGATTTCGCTGGCAGGTGCATTGCTGGCAGTGGTCTTTGTGCTTCTGCTGGCTTACTGTTTCAGTCGCGCTTTGGGGAAGACCTGGATACACAGCTCCAGGGGCAATACGATCCAGATTGCCGGACAGCTCCAGATCGGAGCGGACAGACATCTGCTTTTAGTCAGACTGGCTGACCGCAATTTCCTGATCGGGTCCAGTCCGGCGGGTGTTCAGCTCCTGGCTGAGATCGAAGGAGAACTGCCAGAGGATACACAGACAGCGGAAAGGTCTGTAGACCGAACCTTTGCGGATCTGCTGCGGACATATGCATCTTCCCGCAGGACGAAAAAGGAGAAAGACCATGAATGAACTTCTGACAGGTCTTAATGGCGGCAATGTGCCGGCCATGGACATGGTGATCGCACTGACGCTGGCGGCGCTTCTGCCGTCGATCGTGGTGATGATGACCTCCTTTACCAGGATCATCATCATCCTGTCATTCACCAGGAACGCTATGGGTGTCCAGCAGACACCGCCTGCTATGGTTCTGACCGGGATTTCCCTGTTCCTTACTTTATATATCATGAGCCCAGTGCTTAGTGAGATCCAGACCAGCGCTTATGATCCTTATGTGCGGGGAGAGATTACCCAGCTGGAAGCCGTGAGCAGGCTGGAAGACCCCATGAAGCGGTTCATGCTTCGCAACACGGAGAAAGCGACTCTGGATCATTTTGTGGAGATGTCAGGCACCGAGATACAGGAAAATGTGGAGGATTATCCCCTGACTGTGGTGACTCCTGCTTTCATGACCTCGGAACTTAAGAAAGGTTTCATGGCGGGATTTCTGATCTATCTTCCGTTCCTGCTGATTGATGTGGTGGTGGCCACGACCCTGATGTCCATGGGTATGGTAATGCTGCCGCCGACCATGATTGCGCTGCCGTTTAAGCTGCTCTTGTTTGTGACGGTAGATGGATGGGAGCTTCTGTTCTCTGCCATCATTGCCAATTTCCGGTAGCAGAGCCGGACAGAAGAGAGGATGCCGCTTGATGACTATGGCCTGACAGGAGGTAGCTATGAGCAATTTAGAGGTACTTGATATATTATACCGGGCATTCCAGCTGGCTTTGAGGCTGGCGATGCCTTTTCTGCTTACTAGTATGATCGTAGGTGTTGTCATTGCCATATTCCAGGCAGCCACCCAGATCAATGAGCAGACGCTGACCTTTGTGCCCAAGCTTCTGGCGATACTCGTTATGATGGGCGTGCTGGGGAGTTCCATGCTGGTGACGCTTCAGGAGTTTTTCCGTTCCATGCTTTCCATTGTAGCCGGGAGTTAGGATAGATGCTGATACTGTTTTCCCTGATTTTGATGCGTATGAGCGGGGCTATTGCCCTGAACCCCTTATTCAGACAGACCAGTCTGCCGAGAAATATAAGGGCGGCCTTTATCATGACTCTCTCGGTCATGCTTTATGTAAGCTATAGCGGGAGTCTGGTTCATGAACCCGCCAGTATTCTGGAGTTTGCGGTTATGCTGGTGATGGAGCTGTTCTTCGGAGCGACTCTGGGTTTTGCCATGGAGCTGTCTTTTTTCGCAGTACGGTATGGAGCGTCACTGATGGACGCAGTTATGGGGCTCAATATGGCCCAGGTCTATGATCCGATTAACGGTAGTCAGATGACCATTACAGCCGGTTTGTACAATGCGTTTCTGTTCCTGGTTTTCATCGCCACCAATGGTCATATGCGGCTGATCAGTATTTATTACGGTTCCGCGGCTCTGGTGCCTTTTGGGACAGTCAGTTTCCGGCCAGAGCTTGCCCTGGCTGTGATTGATATGTTTTACAATGGGATTCTTATGGGAGTTCAGATCGCCTTCCCCATCATAGCCATGGAGATGGTGGCGGAGACAGCCGTGGGGATCCTGATGCGGATGATTCCGCAGATTAATGTGTTTTCAATCAATTTTCAGATGAAAATTATCGTGGGGCTCTCCATGCTTTTGATGCTGTTCAGCCCCATGTCCGATAAATTGTATACAGTTTTAAACAACATGTACCAGTCCATGGAGCGGCTGGTGATGCTGATGAGATGAGCGGGTGAAGGGTACCTGCCGGCCTGACGGCCGGAGGTGCTTTATGGTACCAGAACCCTGGCAGTCAGCCGATTCCGGCTCCGGAAAGGAAGTGGTGGGGCTTGGCGGAGAGTAACGGACAAGAGAAAACCGAGCAACCTACCAGTAAACGGCGTAGCGATGCGAGGAAAGAGGGTAATGTACTACAGAGCCGCGAGATATCCACAGTCGTTATGCTTGTGGGCGTGTTCTGGGTTGCCCGGATCATGATGCCTCATATTTATGTGACACTCCGTGATTATATGAAGTGGCTTATAGGAGGCGCCGGACAGTCCCAGGCTTCCATGCTGACTTTTCAGCTGTTTGTGGCCACGGCTTCTGCTTTCATCAAGTGTGCCCTGCCCCTGCTTCTGGTGGCTATGGTCTGCGGAATCGTCGCAGGCGGGGTACAGACCAGGTTTAATGTGACCTTCAAGGTGATCCGGCCCAAGTTCAGTAAGCTGAACCCCATCAAGGGGATCAGGAACATGTTTAGCATAAAGAAGGTTGTCGATCTTGTGAAGAACCTGATCAAGATCGCCATTCTCCTGCTGGTTCTCTACAATGTTATCAAGGATGACATTGAGCCTATTGCCAGGACCATTGATATGATCCCCTTCAATTCAGCGATCCTTATGCTGAACATGATGTTCACACTGGTTCTCAAGGTCTGTCTGGCATTTGCGGTTGTGGCGTTTTTCGACTATCTCTATCAGAGATGGGATTACGAGAGCAACTTGAAGATGACCAAGCAGGAAGTGAAGGATGAGTACAAGCAGACGGAAGGAAATCCGGAGATCAAGGGAAGGATCCGGCGGATCCAGCGTCAGATGGCCATGAGCCGTATGATGCAGAAGGTACCCCAGGCGGATGTGGTGGTGAAGAACCCGACCCACTTTGCCGTAGCCCTCAAATATGACCCGGATAAGTACGGGGCCCCTGTTGTGCTGGCCAAGGGTCAGGACAGTCTGGCCCTGCGTATTATCGCAAAGGCCGAAGAGAGCGGGGTATACGTACTGGAGAACAAGCCTCTTGCCAGAGCCTTGTATGCTTCCTGTGAACTGGACCGGGAGATTCCGGCCGAGTACTATGGCGCTGTGGCGGAGATCCTGGTATATATTTATAAGGCCAGCCACCGGGAGGATATGTTTAACCGGTAGCTCATATTTCATATAAGGTGTTTCATATGTACAGAGCCTGTCTCAGGCAGGTTTTGGCATATTTGTAAGAATAATGCAGTCTGGTCATGTCAGGCCTTCAGGTTTCAGAGATCATCCCGGAGCCGGAGGGCACGGGGGCCTCCCTTGTACATGGCCAAGACGGAAACTGATGGAGTAAGCAGGATGAAGAAGTTACTGAACTATTCGGTGGTACTGTTCGTACTCACGGTAGTATTGCTGCTGATCATACCGCTGCCTGCGGCACTGGTAGATGTGGCGATTATCTTGAATATGTCCCTTTCCATGATGATCCTTGTGATTACCATGACCATCCGGGAACCACTGGAATTTGCTATATTCCCTTCGCTGCTGTTGATCACCACCCTGTTCCGGCTGGGCATCAATGTGTCCACTACCAGGAACATCCTGACCAACGGAGGTTCTTCCGGAAGCGTCATCAAGGCTTTCGGTGATTTCGTTCTCCAGGGCAATGTGGTGGTAGGTATCATCATCTACCTGATCATCGTTTTGATGCAGTTCATTGTTATCACCAAGGGCGCGGAGCGTGTGGCTGAGGTGGCAGCCAGGTTCAACCTGGACGCCATGCCTGGTAAACAGATGGCCATTGACGCGGACTTAAGCTCTGGGCTGATTGATGAACAGCAGGCAAAGACGCGAAGAGAAAAGATACAGAGGGAAGCGGACTTTTACGGGTCCATGGATGGTGCTACAAAGATCGTAAAGGGCGATTCAGTCATGTCCCTGATCACCACGGCCATCAACCTGGTAGGCGGCAGCATCATCGGAATCATCCAGTCGGGTGACACGCTTGCGGATGTCATGACCACCTACTCCATAGCAACTGTAGGTGACGGTCTGGTAGGCCAGATCCCGTCCCTTCTGATCTCCACAGCCACCGGTATGATTGTTACCAGGGCCGTGGCGGAAGGCAGTCTGAACGAAGATATATCCAAGCAGTTCCTGGCACAGCCCCAGGCTATTATGATGAGTGGTATCGCGGTGGCGATCATGACCGTGATCCCGGGGATGCCGGTGATCCAGATGGGGATCGTCGCCATCGGTCTGGTGTCAGGCGGCTATTATTTAAGCAGACGGATCCAGCAGGAACCGTCCTATGTGACCTCTGCCATGTACCGTGAGGCCGAGGCCGGGGCGCTGTCCGGCGGGGAGTCATCTCCCCAGGAGGAGGAGCCCAGGCCCGTTACCGAGGAGGAGTACTTTAAGGATGTCAACAATGTCTACACCCTCCTGGCAGTGGAACCTATTGAAATGGAATTCGGCTATAGCCTGATTCCCCTTGCGGATGAGTCCGTAGGCGGAAGGCTGATCAGCCGTATCGTAATATTCCGCAGACAGTATGCCCAGGATATGGGATTTGTGATCCCTTCCATCCGTCTGCGGGACAGTTCGGGCTTGAGTATTAACCAGTATTGTATTAAAATTAAAGGAGAGGAAGTTGCCAGCGGAGAGATCCTCATGGATTATTTCCTGGCACTGGAGCCAGAGCATCTGGAGCGGGAGGTAGACGGTATCGAGACCATCGAGCCGGCCTACGGAATCCCCAGCCGGTGGATCCGGCCGGAGGACCGGGAGCGGGCGGAGCTGTATGGCTATACAGTTATTGATCCGCTGTCCGTTATGGTCACCCACCTGTCGGAGGTTATCAAGCAGCATGCCTATGAGCTGATGACCAGACAGGAAGTGATCCACCTGATCGAGAACGTCAAGAAGACGGCGCCGGAGCTTGTGGAGGAGGCATTCCCGCAGCTTATCTCCTATGGCCTGTTCCAGAGGATCCTGATCAGCCTTCTGAAAGAGGGCGTACCCATCAAGGATCTGGAGACTATCATTGAGACCACCATTGAGGCCATCACAGAGACCGGACTTCCGGTCAAGGATCTGGACGGCATCATTGAGCGGATCAGGAACAGCCTGAAACGTACCATCACCCGCATGTACTGCGAGGATGGTAGTATGAAAGTCATTACCCTGGAGTCTGAACTGGAGCGTACCATGGTGGGCTCCTTGTCCAAAGGGGAGTCGGGCTATTATCTGGCCCTTAGTCCAGAAGTGCTCCAGAGTCTGATCCGTCAGCTGGCGGAACAGCTTAAGAAATTTAACGGAATATCCCAGAGTCCGGTGATACTGACATCACAAGTCATGCGAATGCATTTTTATCGATTGATAGACCAGTTTTATCCCAATGTGCGGGTATTGTCCTTTAATGAAATTTCCAACAATATCCAGATACAGTCCATTGGAAGCCTGAAACTGGAGAAACCAGGTGCAAGAGGCGCATAAGCTTTTATAGTAAAGTAAAGGCAGAGGGTGATATACATGCATCAGTCGGATGAATTGAAGGAAAAGACAAACGAAGAACTTTTTGCCTTGTATTTTGAGGAGAAACAGCAGCAGGTCAAGCAGGAACTGACCCTCCGGTATGTATATATCGTCCGGGCGATCGCGGCGCAGATGCGCAGCCTTTACTCTGGAACCATGCAGATGGAAGATATTATCAACGAAGGTGTCATAGCCATTATGAAGGGAATCGACCGGTATGATCCGCAGAAGGACAACAAGTTTGAGACCTTCATATCCCGAAGGATACGGGGTATGGTTATTGACCTGGTACGGAAGAATGACTGGATGCCAAGAGATTACCACCGGCAGAGCAAGTCCATTGAGGCGGCCCGTCTTCTGCTTACAGATGAGCTGGAGCGGCCGCCCTCAGACGAAGAGATCGCGGACTATTTACAGATGGATGTGAAGAAATGCCAGAAGATCCAGAGGATGAGTTCCATGGTGAATGTACTCTCGCTGGATATGGTCATGGGGGATGACGATGAGCGCCAGCCAGTCCAGATTCCCAGCAATGATGTGGCCACCCAGCCGGAACGGGCATTCTTGAGGGAGGAAGCGCTGCGGATTCTTACAGACGGGATCAACAGTCTGAAAGAGAAGGAGAAGCTGGTTATCTCCCTGTACTATGTAGAGGAGCTTAACATGAGCCAGATTGCACAGGTATTGCAGGTCAGTGAACCCAGGGTTTCCCAGATTCACAGTATGGCGATACGTAAGCTGAAGGCTTATATGAATACAAATCATTAGGACAGCAAAGTAAGGAGGAGACAGCGATGTATCAGGGTTTTTATGATCTGGCGTCCGGTATGCTGACACAGAGCAGGAATCTGAATGTGATCAGTAACAACATGGTGAATGTCCAGACAGCCGGATATAAGCAGGACAGAATGGTCAGCAGCACCTTCCAGGAGGAGATGATCTACCGGACCGGCAGACAGAGCAAAGGGAATCCGACGGCTCTTGCCACCAGCTCACGGATCAAGTCCGCATCCAGGACTTATGTCAATTATGAGCAGGGGGGCTTTGAGCAGACAGACGGGATCTATGATTTCGCTCTTGCAGACAAGGGATTTTTCTGCATCCAGACTCCCGAAGGGGAACGCTACACACGCAACGGCTCCTTCTCAGTGGATAATGAAGGTTATCTGGTGTTAGAGGAATTCGGAAGGGTACTTTCCACCGACGATTCCCCCATCCAGATTGACAACGAGAATTTTTCCGTGGATTCACGGGGCCATATCACAGCCCGGATCATTACCGGCGGCGGCACCGGCGAGGATGCGGGGGAAACCGAAGTGGAGGACCGGGATTACGGGACTCTCAAGGTGGTGGACTTTGCGGATTACGACCAGCTCCATAAGGAAGACAACGGTCTGATCTCCACGGTCCAGGCGCCTGTCGCCGCCGATGAGGAGGCGGCTGGACCAGCGATTGTGTGGCAGGCCATAGAGAAGTCCAATGTGGATATGGTGGAGGAGATGACTGCCATGATGTCCTCCCAGAGAGCGCTTCAGAGTGCTGCCCAGGTACTCAGGATGTACGACCAGATCATGAGTAAGTCAGTGACGGATATCGGAAGACTGTAATTTTAAGGAGAACATGAGATATGGATATGTCATTTTATGTTGGGGCCCTGGGCGCTTCCAATTGTACGGAGAAGCTCAGTGTCATTTCCAACAACCTGGCCAACGTGAACAATACAGCTTTCAAACCAAAGACTGCTGTGTTCGCAGAGCTGATCAATTATAACCTGAATGATTCACCGGAGGCGGTGACGGAGCTTCAGGCCGGTGCAGGCATGAAGCTGTCCAGAACCTATACCGGGTTTGATGTGGCAGCGATCCATCAGACTGGATCAGAGCTTGATTACGCCATTATGGAGCCCAATGCTTTCTTTATGGTGGAGGATCCGGCTACCGGGCAGATCACCTATACCCGTAACGGTCATTTCCACCGCGGCGAGATGGAGGATGGTTTCTATCTTTTCACAGATGCAGGCAAGCGGGTGCTGGACCAGAACCAGGAGCCGCTGCTTCTGGAGGTGAAGGATGTGGAACGTCTTCAGGCGGAGATGGAGGAAGACTTCGAAGCAGAAGAAGATGACGACGACGAAGATGACGAGGACGATGACAGTCCCAGGGTAAGTATCTATACCTTCCAGAATCCCAGCCGTCTGATGAGCGTGGGCAATGGTGAATATGTGCCCATGGATGAGGGCGTGGAAGCTACTCTGGTGGAGAATCCCAATCTGGCCCAGGGAGCTGTGGAAGCCTCAGGTACAGATGTGGCAAAGGAATTCACCCGTCTGATTGAATGCCAGCGCGCCTTCTCTTATGCGCTTAAGATGGTACAGACCTCAGACGAAATAACAAACACCATCAACAACCTGAGAGGATGATGGTAGAAAGACGAGGGCATATATGAAACTCAGAGCGTATGAAGATTTGAACCTTCAGGAGCTGGATGTGATGAGGGAGATCGGAAGTATCGGTACCAGCCATGCGGCGACCTCCCTTTCCAAGATGCTCCAGAAAGAAATAAGGATTTCCATTCCCCAGGTAAGCATCCTGGGCTACGATCAGGCAGTAGACCAGATCGGTGATGTAGAGAGTCTGGCCTCCGCTACCCTGGTGAAGATGTCAGGGGATGTGGAGGGACTGATGCTGTTCCTTTTCAATCTGGACTTTGCCAATACGGTGCTGGAGCGAGTGATTGGGGAAGCCTATAATGGATTTGAGGAGATGGATCAGCTGGCCTACTCTGCACTGACGGAGATCGGCAACATTATCATATGTTCCTATATCAATGCGTTCTCCCAGCTGGTGAATGTGGATATCGATTTGTCTGTACCAAGCGCTACAGTAAATATGCTTGGGGCGATCCTGACTGTGCCCATTGCAGAGTACGGCTATGACACCGACAAGCTGATGTACTGCAATGCAGATTTTGTCATGGAGGGGAAACAATTGTCAGCCTGGCTTCTGATGCTTCCTGACATTCCATCCCTGAACAATATTTTGGAGAAGTTAGGAGTTTCATAGTGATGGAGAAAGAACTAAAAGTTGGAATTGGGGATATGAAGCTGAGCAGAGGAGAGGGGCGGATCATCACTTACGCTCTGGGTTCCTGTATTGGGATAACCTTTTACGATCCGGCGATCAGGCTGGGAGCTTTGCTGCATATCATGCTTCCGGCAAGATTCAATGATAAGGATCCCAATGTCTTTAAGTACGCGGATACGGGAATCCAGGAAACCTTGCGGAAGCTGTCGGCATTTGGGATGATGAAGTCACGGACTGTGATCAAGATCGCAGGCGGGGCCAAGATGTTCGAGATCAGCGGCAATTCGGATTTCGGCAACATTGGACAGAGGAATGCGGCCAGCGTAAAGAAGATACTGCAGCAGGCAGGCTTCCGGATCATGGCAGAGGACACCGGCGGTTCCCACGCCAGGACCATGTACATAGACCTGGCCAACGGAGACGTGGTAGTACGCAGCTTTGGCAGGCCGGAGCGGCATTTGTAGAGAAGAGAGAGGGGAGAAAGACCATGGCAGAGAGGAAAATGAAGAGCAGGAGCGGAATACTTCTGGAATCCGGTACCAATGAGATCGAGGTTATGAAGTTCCGTGTCCAGGGAGAGCTTTACGGCATTAATGTTGCGAAGGTGCAGGAGATCATCATGAGCGCGAAAGTGAAGCCCATGCCCAAGGCCCACCCGGCAGTAGAGGGAATCTTCAAACCAAGAGAGAGTCTGATCACAGTGATCAATCTGTCCTGCTATCTGTCCGGAATGGATGTGGAGAATGGCCCCAGGGATCTCTTTATTGTGACGAATTTTAACCGGATGACCGTAGCCTTCCGCGTCCAGAGTATCGAGGGTATCAGCCGGATCTCCTGGAAGGATATCCAGAAACCGGATAAGACCATCGCCAATGGCGATGAGAGTGTAGCTACGGGTATCGCCCAGTGCGACAATCAGCTGGTGACGATTCTTGACTTTGAGAAGATTGTGGCGGAGATCGCCCCGGAGACCACCATCCAGATGTCCGAGATCGAGGAGCTGGGTGATCGTCCTCTGTGCGACAGTCCCATTGTCATTGCAGAGGATTCTATCCTTCTGCGCAAGATGATCGATGACTCTCTGCAGCGGGCCGGCTTTACCAACCTGCGCGACTTTACCAATGGGCAGGAGGCCTGGGATTATCTCCACTCGATCCGCAACTCCCCGGATCTCTATAATGAGGTGAATCTGGTGATCACGGATATCGAGATGCCGGAGATGGACGGACACCGCCTGACGAAGCTGATCAAGGATGACGAGCGTCTGAAGAAGCTTCCCGTGGTGATCTTCTCTTCCCTGATCGATGACCAGATGCGCAAGAAGGGCAAGGATCTGGGCGCTGACGAGCAGCTGACCAAGCCGGAGATCGGACACCTGGTGCTGATTCTGGATGAATTGCTGGATAAGTTCCGCAGAACCATGGAGGCGGAGGCGCAGGCGCAGATGAACGGATAAGGCCTTGCAGCCGGAACAGCCGGAGGCGGATCCGCCGGTGAGCAGATGAAGCCGGATCCGTTTCGTCCGGATGTGTGGATTTGAAGGGAATGATTTATATGTTTTTTAAGAAACTGCAGGAGCGTGGGCATAAGCAGCCCGGGCGCCCAGGTCTGTGTACTCTTGGAACGGTGCTTCTTGCGGGCGTTCTCAGCGTCTCTCCGGCTCTGGCCGTATCTACTGCCTACGGCAGGGAAGGCAGCTGGGAGCAGGACAAGAAGCGGTGGCGGTACATGTATGGCCCGGATACGCCGGCGGAGGACGAGTGGATCGTAGAAGACGGCAAGGAGTATTATGTAGACTCCAAAGGCTACATGAAAACCGGCTGGTTTACAGATCCGTCTGACGGCAACAAGTATTATCTTGGCGAAGATGGGGCAAAATGTTATAATAGCTTTACAAAGGATGATAAGTATGTAGGGCCGGAGGGTACGGTGGTGGAGCGGTTCGACACCTGGCGCAAGGCCGTGAAGAAGGAGCTTAACTCCATTCTCAAGAGCCGTGAGTACAAGGCTCTTGAAGAAGCCATGCGGCCCGGATTTCTTCTGGCAGATCTCAACAACGACAGCTACAAGGATCTGGCTATTGTGGACAATGCCGTGTCTCCCGGCCGCCTGCTGTATGTAGGCATCTGGAATCCGGAGGAAGAGGAGTATTTCCTGGCTTCCCAGACGGACTGGGACAGCAAAGAGGTCTCCTATCTTACCCGGACGGTTCAGGAGCAGAACACCTGGCTGGTAGTGGACTATGGCAATGGCCTGGATCTGGATTATTTCGAATTGAAGCGGGATGGATATTCCTTTGACAACCAGTGGCATTTTACTACAGATGTGGACGACTGGGATGACCTGGTCTACTATGTCAATGACATTGAGTGTGAGCTGGAGGACTGGAACGCCAGCCGCGCAGAAGCCGCTTCCCAGGCAGGAGTCCCTGTAAGGGAAGGCTGGACTGTGCTCACAGACGAGGGGATCACCCAGGCTGTAGACCAGGCGCCTGTTGGGGATGAGCTTCTATTGTGGGAGTAAGGTGAAGGGAACGTGGCACGATGGTGCCTGCTTATGCCGGTATGCCCCATGGCAGACAGTCTGGCAGTTAAAAAAGAATTTAAAAAATACACGTAATATGACAAATCGGAGGTAACGCTTTGGCTACGATTATCACTGTTTCGAATCAGAAGGGCGGCGTGGGGAAGACGACTACTTCCTCGGCGCTGGCAGCAGGAATCGCAATGGCAGGAACGCGTGTACTGTGTATTGATCTGGATCCCCAGGGGAATCTGGGGTTCTGTTTGGGATCGGAGTCCACTACCGGAGCTACGATTCTGGATGTTCTCAAAGGCGACGTGTCCGTGCCGGAGGCAGTCTGCAGGACTGACTACGGCGATGTCCTGCCCTCTGACATTACTCTAAGCAGCAGTGGTCTGGAGCATACGGCGGTACCTCATAAGGAATACATTCTCAGGGATGCCCTGGCGCCGGTCATAGCGGACTATGATTATATTGTTATTGACACGCCTCCGGCTCTGAATCTGCTTACGGTCAATGCTTATGCTTTGTCGGATTTCCTCATCATTCCCATGGCTTCGGATATTCTGAGTCTGGTGGGACTTTCCCAGTTGAAAGAGACCGTGGAATCGGTAAAGAGTACCCTGAATCCCCGGCTGCAAGTCCTTGGCATTCTGCTGACCAGGTTCAACAGGCGTACCCTGCTTTCCAGAGATGTGCTGGAGATGGCCCAGCAGCTGGCGGACCAGATGGGGACGAAGGTATTTGAGTCGAAGATCCGCAGCGGTGTGGCCATTGCAGAGGCCCCGGCCCATGGGGAGAGTATCTACGATTACAATCCCCGTTCCGCGGCGGTGAAGGATTACGAGGCATTTATAGAAGAGATTGCAGATACAATTCATTTAAAGGAGGTGGCGGGACATGGCAAGAAAGAGCAATAAAACCTCACATGTGCTGAATCTGATTACCAATGGAGCTCCGGCAGAGCCCGAGTCAAAGGAGACAGAGACACTGGGGACAGAGGCAGCATCTGGCGGAGGCGGTTCTGCCGGCAATGCAGGCGCCGCCCGGGATATTTCGAAGGCAGCTTCCCCCCAGGAAACCGGTGCTGTCCAGACTCCGTCAGGAGACAGCAAGGTGATCGTGGTAGATGCCAGCGAAAGCGACAAGATTGCAGATGCGATCCGTGAACGCCTGGAAGAACAGATAGAGCAGGAAGAAAAGAACACAGAGACAAGTACGCCGGATGTGGCAGTGACAGCATCTGTACCCATGGAGAATGGGACGATTGATGCAGATGCCCTGATGGATGCAGTAGATTCTATGATGCCGGAGGCAGTGGATATGATGACAAAAGCAGAAGCAAAAGCAGAGGCGGCAGGCGCAGCCGCAGAGACAGAACAGGAAGCCGCAGGGACAACCGAAGCAGGGCAGGCAGATCAGGGACTTAAAGACGCTGCAGCCGGTGCAGGTACGGCGGCAGGGGAAGCCGCTCCGGCTTCAGACGACGAGGATGGTGATCCGGGGCAGCGTCAGTACCATATGGTAAATGTCATGGAGGAGGTCATCAGGAGATACGACTTGTCCGGTCAGATCGCCAAATACGGTGTATGCACCTGCAGCCGCTGTCACGCAGACGTCCAGGCCCTGACCCTCACCCACCTTCCTTCCAAATATGTGGTAGTAGACGGCAATCCCATCGCTCCTATCATCGGCTATTACGAGAGCAAATACCGCTCCAGACTTCTTACGGAAGTCATGAAGGCCTGTATTCTGGTCAAGGATAAACCCCGCCACAACCGCGCCACGGTTTCACCGGAGCTGATGGACAGCTAAGCAGACAGGATGAATTGGCGGCAATGGACATTGGGTGCGGCGAAGCCGGCAGGAGTCGCCAGTGGGTTTTCGGTGTACAGAAGCCATTGTGCCGGAATATACATAAAAGGGAACTAAGATGCCTTTTATGTGTGGCAGATCAAAAATAAAATGCCTGCAGGTTCTTCTGTTATATCAGAAGAACCTGCAGGCATTTTTTGGCTTTTTATTATCTGCAGAAATTCAGACGGGCTGTTGCTGTCTGGTAAGGACACTTCCAGGCAAATCCTATAATCCAATGCAGGGCAAGAGGGTTACATTTCATCCTTGTTTTCTTCACTTTCTCAAAACCATCGAAAATTTGTTTAATTTCCACCAGTTTCCGCCGATAAATATATTATAGATGGCATAGTCATACTGTCTGTATGGCAGTCTCTCATAGACAGATCAGAATATGAGACAAGAAAGGAGAATTACAGATGGCAAGTGTATCATCAGCAACATCCAGTCTTGGTAATACCAGTTTGCGTGGTTACGGCGGCATGGCTTCCGGAATTGACCGTGATGAGATCATCGAGCAGATGACCCTGGGTACCACCACAAAGATTGAAAATAAGAGAAAAGAGATCACCAGCACGGAGTGGAAACAGGAGGCCTACCGCGACGTGATCAACAAGATCATTGACATGGAGGATAAGTACTACACCTTCTCCTCCACCGAGTCACTGCTGAACAGCAGCTTCTTCGGCAAGAACCAGGTTTCTGCTGTAGGTGATTCCTCTGTGACCAAGTATATCTCAGCCAGCGGAAACTCCAGCATGCTGAATTACATTTCGATTCTTGGAGTGAGCCAGATGGCGACCGCATCCACCCTTAAGTCAGGGTCCAAGGTAACAGATACTTATATTACTACGGGTATCAGCGGCGCCCAGCTGACCGACACACGGACGAAGTCATCCAACTTGTCAGGGAAGAAGCTGGAATTTGGTTCATACAATGCAGAGAATGGAAAGTGGATCAGTAAAGGCAGCTTCACATTCCCGGCCTCATACAAAACGACGAACGAAAAAGGCGAAGAGGTTACCAAAAACATTGATTATACGAATCTGGATACCCTGGCTGACGAATTGAATGAAGCCCTTAAGCAGTCAGGTGAACAGATTAATGGTGTAGACATTTCGAAAGCCATAGAATTCAAGGTAGAAAACGGACAGTTTCAGATAAATGTTTTAGATTCAAGTGTCGGTGGAAATGTAGGAATCAGGGATACATCTTCAGCATTGTCGGCATTGGGTTTTCAAAGACAAGATGGGGATGATTTTTCCCAAAAAGGCAGTAAGGGAATTTTGTTTGACGTTTTTAATAGTCGGTGCGGAAATCTTGAAGACAGTGCAATCAAGAACCAGTCTTTAGCTGACTACATGACAGGAAAGTCCCTGAGCGTTTCTTATGCGGGGCAGACGAAAAATATTCAATTGGTTACAGCAGATGAGTTGAAAAAATTTGACGAATTTGCTGCTGCTAAAAAGGCGGCAGTTGAAGCAGGGGATGCTGATGCTGCCAAGGCTGCTGATGCTGCAGCTTTAGAGTATTTCAAGGAGAATGTTCAGACCCGCCTTGATAAAGCCTTTGGTACTAATAATGTAGCGGCAGCTATTGGTGATGATGGTAATCTTGTGTTTAAGCTTGGCGATAATTACACAGGAGACGCTACATCCGGAGAAGCTCCTACTCTGACTGTAACCAGTAGTTCGGCAGAGGTTAGAAATAATCTGGGGATTGTGGCAGGCGCTTCAAACAAAATCAGCCTGGATGCCAGCCTATATGACAATAGGGAAAAGCTTGGTATTGACGATGCTGATATTCAGGCTAAGATTCCGTCTGTATATGACAACCTTAAGGCAAAGTACGATGACCTTTCGGCCCAGTATGAGGCTTGGAAGAGTGGGCTGGATGGGACCACTCCCGATGATGTGGAGGATGCCGATAAGCCCGACTATGTGAAAGAGTTTGAACAGCTGCAGAAAGATTTGTCCGACAAGGGAATTGAAGACCTCGTAAAATCCGGAAAAAACTATAGTGCATTAAACCCGGATGAGCAGGCAAAAGTGGCGGAGGCTCTGCACAAAGATGCATTTAACGAAGTGCTGCAGGAGATGTCCATTAACGGTGTCACCGGTAAGGATCTTAAGATTACTGCCAATACCACAGTCAATCAGTTTATGAACGCACTCAACAAGAATGCAGATGCAGGGGTAAAAGCGACTTACTTAAGCGCCACCAATGAGTTTGTACTGCTTGCGTCTGAAACCGGAAGCGGCAGAACCTTTGAGTTGAAGGGCGCTGCCAAGAGCATTTTCGGTGATCCTGAGGGGAATGGGTTTAAGGGAGGCCAGAATGCCAAGATGGAAGTAAGCTACGGCAATGGCATCACCACTACCATGGAAAGCTCTACCAACACCTTCGATGTAGACGGTCTGAAAGTAACGGTCAGCGGTGAATTTGGCTATACGAAAGATGCGGATGGCAATATCGTTGGTGGACCGGATACATCCAAAGCTGTCACCTTCAATGCCAAAGCCGACGTAGACGCAGCCACCGAGCGTGTCAAGAAATTCATTGAGGCATACAACGAGCTGGTGGATAAAATCAGCAGTGAGATGACCACCAAGCCGGACAGTGACTACGGCCCCCTGACAGATGCGCAGAAGGATGAGATGGATGACACATCCATTGAGAACTGGGAGAAGAAGGCTAAGCAGGGACTTTTGTTTGGCGATTCATACCTTCGTGAGCTTAGCAATGATGTTCAGATGCTGCAGGTCAGCATGCTCAAGAGCGGTATCAAGACCGATGATCTGGAAAGTATTGGAATCAGCTTTTCCAGCGACTGGTATGAGGGCGGTAAGCTGGTATTTGATGAGAGCAAATTCCGTCAGGCTATGAATGATGATCCGGATAAGGTGGCAAATCTTATATCCGGCGGCGGAGACGTGAAGACTGGTCTGGCCGAAACCATCGGCAATAAGCTGAGCAACTATGCAACCCGGTTGGCATACAAGCACAATGGCTCCTACGGAACGCTGGTAGAGGTGGCAGGCAGCGATAAGATATCCTCCAGTCTCCAGAAGAACCAGATTTACGATCAGTTAAAGCGGATGCAGGAGGATCTGGAGAAACTCAAATCACTGCTTACTACTGAACAGGACCGCTATATCAAGCAGTTCACTACTATGGAGACCTTGATCAGCCAGATGAATTCCCAGTCCAGCTACCTTTCCAGCCTGAGTGTGGGATAAATGATATCAATGTAACAGTTCGGTTCATCTGAACTGTTACACTTTTAAGGTTTTCGAGTAGGAGGAGTTTTATGTCTGGTTACCAGAAATATAAAGAGCAAACAATTTTTTCCATGAGCAATATCGAATTACTGCTTCTGTTGTACGATGAAGCAATCAGTCGTCTGTCCAAAGCAGAGCTTGCCGTGGATGATGATGACTGGAATACATTTGAGGATTGTCTGAAACGTGTTGCCAAGATTGTCCGGTATCTGAGTGATATTCTGGATATGTCCCAGCAGCCGCTGGCCAATGATCTGTGGCGGATTTACAATTACCTGATATATGATATCAGCAGAGTGAAGGCTGGCTGGAAACGCCAGAAAGCAGAGATCGGGAGGATCAGACATATCCTTTCTGAATTGCGGGATGCGTTTAATGGTGCCAGTCAGAAGACCAATGATTCACATATTACCGCGCGTAAGGGTGTCCTGGGATAGGAGGATGTATGAACCTGGATTTGGAACAGATTATGATTCTTCTCCAGAAGCGTTACCGTGCGTTCCAGGAGATCAACCGGCTGACTGTCGAACTGGGGTCAGTGGTGTCCAGGAGGGATGAGGTATCTGCGTCCCTCCTTTTGGGAATGCGGGGAGATGAGATCGCGAATGCAGACAGCAGCTACCGGCAGATCTGGGATATGTCCCAGGCCGGACCGGAGGCAGCATCACAGATCCGCGAGCTGATGACGTCCGATCCCGCCGCCGCCCGTCCGTCCGGGAGCTTTGAGGAGCAGAAGATTTATGAAATCCGCCGTAAAACAACTGCCCTTATCAAAGAAATCCAGGAAAAGGATCGGATGTTGAATAGCAGGGTGGGCGGCGACAAGTCTTACTATGTAAAGACAGATAGATAATAGAAAAAGAAAGGAGGAATCGTTATGGCAATCAGTGGAATCAGCAGTTTTAATTATCAGACAGAGCTTATGCTGAACCGGCTTCGCTGGTCCAATTCTTCGTCCAAATCTACTGGCAGCACTACAACCAGCAGCTCGACGGATAAGACCAGCAGTTCCAGCAGCACATCCACTTATAGCAGCACCGGAGCCTTCCTGACCAGCTATCAGAAAGAGCTTCTTGGTCTGGAGTCTGCCGCTGCGAAGCTGCAGGCGACTAACAGCAAGAACGTGTTCAACGACTATAAGGCAGCTTCTACGAACGAAGATGTGGCCACTGTAAAGGGCAACTGGCGTTTGAACGGTGATACGGAGATCTCGCTCAATGTACAGTCTCTGGCTCAGGCACAGAAGAATGTGAGCGATTCCCATTATTCCCAGGAGAAGGTAGAAGCAGGTGCAGATATGAACCTGAAGATTACCGGATCCTCAGGTCTTGCGGCAGATATCTCTGTCAGCAGCACCAACAAGGATGGGAGTGCTAAGACCTACAACCAGATGTACCAGGATGCAGCCAAAGAGATCAATGCCAATTCCCAGCTGGGAGTACGGGCAACCGTGGAGAATGTAGACGGCAAGGTTTCTCTGGTGCTTACTGCCAAGAACACAGGTGAAAAAGGTGGATTTACAGTAGAAGGTGAGGAGGGGGCAGCTGCCGGTATTAAGAGCGCGGCTCTCAATGCCCAGGATGCAGTTTACTCTGTAACCGAGAAGGGCAATACCCAGACCTTCACGTCATCCACCAACAAGATCAGTCTGGACTATGGCAGGATCGATGCAGAGCTTAAGAGTACCGGCGATTCTATCATCTACACAGGTGTGGATGAAGATGATGTGGTTTCTGCTGTGAAAGACCTGGTGGACAGCTACAATTCTGTCAGCTCCATGCTGTCAGCTAACTCTGGCAGGGGCACAGGCGTAGCCTCCCATTTGGAGTCCTTCAAGCGCGGCATGGCCGACGAGAAGACTCTCAATGCCATTGGCATCAGCTTTGATAAGAATGGCAAGATGCAGTTAGACGAGGATAAACTGAAGGAAGCTCTGGAAACTGACTATGAGTGGACCAAGAACATCATCAGCGGTCAGTATGGTATCGCGGAGAAGGCAGCAGCCAAAGCGGATAAGGCGTTGTCAGATTCTGTCCAGAGTATTGTAGATAAAGATCTGTCCACGGGCCAGAGCAGTGACAGCAGCAACAGCAGCAATGCTTTTTCAGCCAGTGGCATCAATTCTTCAAGCTTCCAGTACTTTGCATCTTTTGCAAGGGGTGGCGCGTTTAATCTGAGCAATTACTATGCAGTTGGTATGCTTCTCAATACCCTGGCATAAAACCTAGTGGAATGCAGGAGCGGGGGGCTGTGCACACCAGTGCACGGCCTCCTTTGATGCTATAGTATACAGAAAATTGCCAGAGACAAGTTTTCTGTACAATGGGGTAGAATGATGAATCGATTGATATTTGAAGGACGCTTTCTGGTGAATCTGGCTGGAGCCGTGATCCGGCAGGATGCGATCCGTCCTATTCACGGAACCATAAACTGGGAAATGATGTACCGCACAGCAGATTATCATAAGATAGCGAATCTTACCTACCTGGGGCTTATGGGAAAGCGCGACATGGTACCGGAACGGTGGAGGGAGCGTTTCTTTGACCGCTATCAGGAGGCACTGCGCTATGGAGAGATCTGCAATCAGGCGGAACGGGAGATCCTGACCCTCCTGGAGATGAAGGAGATATCCTGCATTATCCTGGCTTCTTGTGGGATACGGGATCTGTACCAGGTGAAAGAGATGGCCGGGAACAGCCCGCTGATCCTTTATCTGGATAATGAAAGCTATATTCTGGTCAAGGGATATCTGGTGGATCTGGGCTATGAGACGGATAAGACTTTTGATGATTGCGGTGAATGCATGAAGAAGGTGTCCGGTTTCACGGTGGAGATTTATCATGATCTGCCCTTTATTACCAGTTCATATAAGAAGCATATGCAGTATCTGCTGGAGCGTTCCGTTCCCAGGAATTCATCCCAGCGGATTCGCAATCTTACGGTCCAGGACCGTTTCGTGTTCCGGATGGCCCAGGCCGTATATCATTATGTCACAAATGAACTGCTTCTTCGGGAAGTACTGGATCTGTACCTGTTCCATAAAGCCTGGAAGAGCCGTCTGGATCACGATACTACTATGGATATGCTGGCTGCATTTCATATTGAGGGGCTGGCAGAGAAGCTTCTGTACATAAGTTATATGTGGTTTGGCTCCAAGGAGGACAGCGGGATCCAGCGGCCGGATGAGAATCTGGAGATTTACGATGTACTGGAGAACAGGATTCTGAGCAGGGGGGCTATAGAGAAGGAGACTGATCTCCAGGCCCTGGAGCTTGGAAGTATGATCGAACGGATCCGGGAGAAGGAGCGGCGCAGGGAGAGACTGGGCAGCATCAAAGATAAGATGGTTTCCCAGTGGAAGAATCTGAAACGGTCTTTGCACTGGGCATTTCCGGAATACCGCTATATGTGCGCGATCTATCCCTGGCTGGAGAAGCTTCCTGTTCTTCTGCCGGTGAGCTGGATCATACGGGATATGCGGCTCCTGGTTGGGATGCTGAAGCCCAAGCCAAGGTCCAGATCAGACCAGGAGGCACCGGATGACAGTCCAGATTGACACAATAAAACGCCGGGAAACTGATGGAAGGATCAGTTTCCTGGCGTTGTTGAACATGATGCAGATGTCAGGCATTCATATTAAGAACATCATCAGAATCAGTCTTGTTTTCTGAATTTGCGGAACTCTTGATATAATTGGCCATGGCCACCTGGAGAGAGCGTACAGATACGCTTCCAGGCGATATGGCCTCTTTATTGATCCGCTCCGCCTCGGATAATTCTTCCCGGATGATGGAAATCTGCTTGGGCGCGTCGATTGCGATGCGGACACCGTCAGAAGCACATTCGAGAAGGGTGATCCGGATATTGTCCCCAATAAGGATACTTTCATTCTTTTTACGCCTTAAAATTAGCATCTGTCTCACTCCCCCTTCTGTGAATCAATAAGTGCCGGGAAGGAGCCGAGCTTATGGTTGAAACCATAGGGGGAACCTTCAAGTATCAACTGCATCCCCACACGGGTCTGTGGATTGATGGCCAATGGACATTTGAGATTGACAGTATTCTCCAGATAATTATCCTTCATCACACAGATCACATAGTAGGAAAGTTCACTGCTTCCGGATACGGACAGATAAGACAGTTCCTCCGGAGTGAGATTCGGACTATAATCCGGGCAAAGATACATGGGATTCATCGTTACAAATGCAATCTCAGGCTGCTCCACAGACTGCATCAGGATAACAGAATCATCTTCTTCATTCAGATAAAGGGGAAGATAATTCTTCAGCTCTGGAAAACCGAACAAACCGTCGGTAAATGTGACCAGATCCTCATTTTCATATTCAATTTCACCATAATACTCAGTATGAATCGTCATAAAAAACTCCTAAACTCTTAAAAACTGCTAAGCACTGTAATTCATGTTACTTCCCATAGGTTCCCAGCTGGCAGGCACATAGTTAAAGCCGCCCAGATATTCAAAGTTCACCTCGGGATACTGCGTTATGATGGTCATAACCATCGCTGGTACATAAGAAAGCTCACCCTTAGCTACCCGCAGTTCAAAGGCACCCCGCTGGGTATCATAGGCGGCTTCCGATTCCACATTGGATGCAGAAGGAATGGATGCGCCCGTGTAGGCCTCTGCCGCTGTTCCTTCGGCAACAGTGGCCGGATTACGAATACCCTCTGCAGCTGATGGGGCAGGAGCCGAGCTGGACAAGGCCACAGACTGGGAAGACGGACGGGAAACAGGCTGGGATGCCATTTTCCCGGTATTGACTGTGGCAGAAGCAGACGCAACTGCTTTCTTAACTGCAAAAGTCTTGTTTACACGATTAATATAATTCATATCCATTGTCGCGCCGCCGGAAGACCCCCTGGAACGGAATGCATTGTGGCGGGCAATCGCCTTGCGACGTTCGATATCGACCTGATCTGATGGGACCAGCCGAGCATTCTGCGAGAAACGGATCGCTTCAAATGAAGTAGTCGTAGATCTAATAAGCTGACCCATGAAAACACCTCCAATCTCCTAAAGTATAATCTATCAAAATCAAGTCTTTTATCCGGCAAAGGGGAAAACTGTCACAAGATATCATGGAATCATCATGCTCTTGCCTCTGCCGGATAGAAAACTGGTTCTGCTTATAGATATATGACAAGCGTTGAAATATAATCGGAACAGTTACACACCGACTGCATATAAAAACTACTTACGGATCTGGAGTATCAGGTATTAACTCCAGATAATCTAACGGATAAAATCAAATAAGGAAGACTGCATCAGTCTGGATCCTATCTGCAAAGCGGCAGAGTAGGAATACTGATAAGAAAACATCTCTGTAATCGCTTCATAGGGGTCGGCGCCCAGCTTATCCTTGTACTCCTCCTGAAGGTTCTGGGAAGTCTTCTTATGCTTGGTTTCCAGATTCTCCATAGTAGCCCACTTGTTGCCCAGGTCACTGTAGATTGTGCCGACCCAGCTGTGAGTGGTAGTGGTCTGATCAATCAGCACTCCCATCTTTTCGTCGAAATCACCGATACTTAAGGAACCGTCATTTAATCCCTCGCAGGCATCGGCTGCCCGGGCCACCAGGAAGAGGGGGCTGTTATACAGCTTCTCCTTCACTTCTTTCAGGGCCCCGGCAGGATCGCTGCTATCCTTTTCCTTCAGGGCATCTGAAGTAATACCTGTCAGAACATTCAGACCACCAGTGAAGGTATCAATCAGGGTATCCCGCTTTGCGATGTTTCCGTAACCGACATCAACACGTCCCTGCTCTTTCATAGCCTTCATGATGTCTGCCACGGCAGCATCACCGGTCTTGGGTGCAGAGGTATTGCCGTTAGCATCGGTATAGGTAGACTCGAAAGTCAGATCCTTTTCTGGATCACCTGTATTGCCGGTAAGCTTGATGGTCATAGTGGTGACACCGTCATCACCCGGGAACTTATGGTTAAAAGTAAGTTCCTTGGCATCAGAGCTGAGACTAAAGGGGATGTTTGATGCATCATTGCCGCCAAAAACATAGTAATCTTCATACTGGCCATTCAGACAGTTCACCATAAACTGACCTTTCTGAAGAAAATCCTGGCGGACGGTTTCGACTGTCTGCTCTCCTTCATTGTTGGAAGAAGAGCGGATATATATCATCTTGTTCTGGGCTTCAGCCAGCTTCGTCTGAATCGAATAAGCGCCCTTCTCCTGCTCTTCCAGACGGTGTTTCAAGTCTCCCAGTACGCCCAGCTGGGACTGCAGCTCCAGATATTTGTTATCCAGTTTGTTCCCCTCATAGTATGCCAGGGGATTTTCGGCAGCGGCTTCATAGGCACGGCCGCTGGATATCTTATTCATGGCCTTATTCAGCTTACTGTGAACATCATTGACAGATCTGCCGAAATTGCGGTTCATCGCGGTATTAGTAACGCGGGTATTGGTAACACGCATGATTATTTTTCCTCCATTTTAATACAAATTGCAAGAAAATGCCAGCTGTTTGCAAAATCGTCACTTAATTGCTACGATTTGCTGTAAGACTATGATAAGCCGTATTATCTGCCCACCAGTCCGGTGTTGTTGATCAGGGTGTTAAGGGCTTCATCCAAGGCTGTCATGAGACGGGCAGCTGCATTGTAAGCAGATAAATAAACCATCATGTTGGAAGCCTCTTCGTCCAGACTTACTCCGGATACGGCATCCCTGGAATTCTGAAGACCATTCAGCACTGTCACCTGGTTCTTCATCTCCGTGGTATTATTCAGGGAATCATTGGCCAGGGTCGTGGATACATGGCTCATAAAATTGGAAAATGTCTTGTTTCCAAGAGGAGTGGACAGTGGACCGACGATTCCGGCAATACTGGAGTTTCCGCTGACCGGGTAGGTGGTTTTCATTGCCTCCAGCATATTCAGGATCGTCTCATTAAAGCTCTCACCCTGAGTGCCGATATGCACATCGCCGCTGACCCATTGGGGGTTGATGGAAATATTGGCAGCAGTAATATTGGTAAAACCGCCATTTCCATCGCCTAAAAGCTCTGCATTGGAACCTGGACCGCCGTTCCCCTGGTTATTTATGGCGTTCATAACATCAGCGAAGGATTTGGCCAGGGTATCCAGCTGGTTATTGTAATATTCGTAACCATGCTTTCCATTGATGGTGCCGTCTCCTGTCCTTTCCAGCATATCCAGACTGGCCTGAATGGAACCGGATGAAAGGTATGAGTTTCCGCCGTTATTAACCTGATCATCTCTCTTGCCAGCGTAGATATCAACAGACGTAGCAGTGATACTGGGGTCGGTTGCATTGCTGCTTGGGAAAGTGAACTTCGCAAAAATATCTGATCCGGCATTCTTCCCATAATTATCTGCGGTCATGGGGAAGGTGTTGTTGTTGGTGAACTCAAGCTCGCCATAGTTGTTGCCGCGGCCGCCTTCAGAGCCATTAACCAGGGTAAAGCGTTGGACAGCACCATTGGCATCGGTGTAGACCATCTCTACCTTCAGATCGTCCGGCCATTCCTTACGGCCGATAACCGTACCATTATGGTCACGCTCATCCAGGGGATCAACAAGATTGCCGTTGGCATCTGTATAGGGCTGATGTTCCGAATCCTTAAAATAGGAAACCTCAATCGGAATATAGCTGGACAGCGTATCCAGCAGCAGGTTCCGCTCATCCATCAGCTCCAGACTGGGCTGGCCCAGAATCTGGTTCCGTTTGATCTGGACATTCAGGTCACCGATCTGGCGGAGAATGTCATTGACCTCCTGTTCGGCGCCGTTCTCACTGTAGCCGCTTCCATCCAGCCGTTCAAACTCTGACTGCTCCGCCCGGGCGATATGCTCGGCAGCTTCATTCAGCAGGTTCGTCAGGGCCTGCATACGGGAACGCAGTTCACTTTCATAGACCGGATCGACTCCCTTGGATCCGTCCTGCATATTGACCAGGGTGGCCTGAATATCATCGAAAGCCTTGCTGATACCGTTGATGGTGCTTTCATCCAGCACATCAGCCAGAGAATCCAGGGAAACCTGGATCGCGTCACTGTAACTGGCCTTGGTCATCTGGGTCCGGTACTGGGCATCCAGATAAGGATCACGGACCTGGGAAATACGGTCCATGCTGACACCGAAACCGACAGTCAGATCATTTGCAGACATATATTTGGATACGGGATTGGTATAGTTCAGGCTGGAAGTCTCCAGGGTCTGACGGGTATAACCTACCGTATTCATGTTGGAAAGGTTCTGGCCGGTGATATCCAGACGCTTCTGACTGGCCTGCATAGCAGAAATCGCTGTGGAAAATCCGGCAAAGGTGGCTCGTAACATATCATATCCTCCAAATTAAACATAAGTATCGCGAAAATGGGGTTGTGGAGATCCGGCAAGGGCGTCTTCAAATTCCTTGAGACGTACATTCAGAATCCGGTTTGCAGAATCCCTGGAACTTGTGAGCAGTCTCAGCTGCTCCGTCAGCCGCCCGAACAAGGGAGAGAGAAAAGCCTCCTCCTTCTCATCGGCCTGCTCCAGAATCTGCCGGAAGGTCAAGCCGTCCCAGGCCAGGGCCTTCATCTGCTTTCTGTGACGTTGTTCCAGTCCCCGGAGCTTTAAGATCAGGGCCTGCTCCTGCTTGAGGTATCCGTCAATCCGGCCATGCTGTCCGGAGGAGGCAGCCTCTGCCTTGGCATTCTCCATCTGTGTAAGGGACGTCATCAGATCCGAAAGCTGCTCAAGGGTATCCCCGAAGGCCTCAAGAGCAGCCGTGGGGCTGTCTGTATGTTCCATTTTAAAACTCCTTTATAATGTCAGGTGGATTCCCGAAGCTCTGTCTCTGGGAGATCAGCGGATAACTGTCTGTACCCTGCAAAAACCAGGCCCCGGAAACTGCTGGAAGCACGCGGCTGTCAACGGTAGCAGAGCATCCGCTCGGCAATCCGTCTTGCGTCCGGCTGGTAAGTCCCGGAAGCAACCATGGACTGGAGACGCAGCACTTCGCTCTGGCCTACCCCCTCATCCAGCTTGTCATCAAGTGTCTTTGCAAGCATACGGGCGAAACCGGTATCGCTGCTGCCGGAAGCCTGCGTCTTGTGAATCGTGACTTTATCATAGTTGCCCGCCGCCTTTTCCGGCGCGGAAACAAGCTTGTCGGTCTGGACCACGTGGGTGCGGTAGCTGGAATAGTCGGTTCCCCTGGTGTATAATTTGACGTTCATATAGCCCTCCTTTCTGGATGGGTTTGTAGCAAATCGTATTACATATATATTTTTTATCGGCGTTTTTCCCGGAAGAATAAGTATTTAGGGGAAAATTAAATGCTGGGGAGCCTGAAGGCCGCTGCGCCCGGTGAACAGTAACGGTTTTTACGAAAAACTTACATATTTTTAAGGAAAAAGCTAATAGACAATACCCTTTCTGCCGATATATATTAGATATAGTGGCGTAAGCATAAGTATGCCCATCGGCAGGCAGGAGGAACTATGGCGAATATTTTGCAGGTGACCAGCCCTTCGGTCAATACCAACCGCAATATCATAGATACCCAGGGGGTCAAGAATGAAACTGGTCCGCAGATCCAGAATCCGGTAGATCCTACCAGGGTTGTACGTGCGGATGGCCAGACCGGAGGACGGACCGGGACTGCTACAGGGGAAGGAACCTATAGCATTATCGATTATGAGAGCAATTATGGTGCGTTTGTCCAGAAGCTGGAGGATGCACTGGGACTGCCAGGACTATTAAAACAGGTCTTCTCCCAGGATCTGGCGGCCCTTCTTTTCTCGGGGGAAGAAGAGGTGGGAGAGCTGGCAAAGGAGCTTCTGGCCTCCGTGCGGGCGGAGTCTCCGGAGGAGCTTTTGCAGCTTCTGAAGGAACAGCAGGCCGCCCAGGCCAAGTTTTCCGGGCCTTTGTTTGACGGGATCAGGAGTCTTCTCTCCAGCAATGCGCCCGACGCTCTCAAGCAGTCGGCCCTGGCATTTCTGAAAGGATACAACGATTTTTCCGCAGGGGAGCATCAGCTCAAGCAGATGCATACCCTGGCGGATGATATGAGTAAGCTGATGTTCAGCGCTTTCCGTGAGGACTTTAACCAGCTGGCGGATCTGATGGACTGGGACGCGGCCAACGGAGATACAGGGGCCAATGCAGAGGTGATCAATGCGCGGCTGATCCCCTTCCTTTCCAATTACATTTCCCGCACCCATGATTACGGGCCGATCCGCAATGCCACCATGCTGTTTATCTTCCATGCTGTGAAGTATGAGAACGGAGGGCTGGACCGGCTGATGCAGCTTTTCGACCGGATGGCCGGCAGCAGGGAGTTCCAGCAGATCTATAAGGGGGATGCCAGGGAGGATCTGGACAGCACGATCCAGTCTCTGGCACATCAGAATCAGGGAAAGAGCTTCGCGGATATGTTCTCCTCCCTCCTGCTTAAAGGGGCCAACGGTCAGGCCGGACTGGAGAATATCCAGCATTTTTACGACGTATTCAACGGAATGCTTGTGAATGAAAGCGTCTATCTTCCCCTGATGCATATCCTGATGCCTTTCCGGTATCAGGATAAGGAAGTGATGTCGGAGATGTGGGTTGATCCGGATGCAAAGAAGGGCAGCGAGGATGAACCCCGGAAGATTAAGATGCTTCTGAAGTTTGAAGTGCAGAGCCTGGGGCGGTTTGACCTGCTTATGTCCCTCCAGAACCGGCAGGTGGATATGCAGCTTTATGTCCCGGAGCGTCTGACCGGACAGAAGGAAGACATCCAGTCCAGTGTGACAGCTATTTTAAAGAAGAACGGACTGGGCCTGAACAAGCTTCTGGTCAGGAAGAAAGAGATGGATATTACAGTTAAGGAGGCATTTCCGGAGCTGAGGCAGAAGGAGAGGGGTATTAATGTCAGAATTTGATGAGCTGATGAGCAAGAAGGCTGTGGCGCTTAAGTATGACCCGGACAGGAACGGGGCGCCGGTGGTGGTGGCGTCCGGTATGGGATATATGGCAGAGCGGATCACAGAGGCAGCCCTGGATGCCGGGGTTCCTGTGTATGAGGACGATTCCCTGGCGACGCTTCTGAGCCAGATGAAGCTGGGAGCGGCGATCCCGGAGGAGCTGTACCAGGCGGTGGTGGAGATATATGTCTATTTCCTGGGGTTTGTGCCGGACCAGAGGTCTGGAGAGCAGGAAGAGCCTGAAGACGGAGAAGAGACAGAACTGTCCGCCGGAGAGTAAACAGTTGAGAAGTTTCTGGAAAAGAGAATATATGATTGGGATAAAGGAGGCAGGACGACAATGGGAAATGTTTTTAAACGCAAAGTGACTGCCTTATTGCTGGTATGCATGGCAGTCATGGCGCCTGCGCATCTGGCGCAGGCAGCCGATGCTTCAAAGGCTATTAATAAGGTAAGTGTGCGTGTCAGCTCCAAGCTGGAGCCGGGAAGCAGTCTTCCCACGATTGAGATCGGCACCGGTACGCCGGAGGACGGCGGGGTCCGCGTGTCAGCAGGTAACAGCAAGTATCATGTGTCTGCGGCAGAGTGGGTTGACAAGGGCAACAAAGAGCTGAAGGCGGCCGATGAACCCCAGATGCGGGTGACTCTGGAGCCGGAAGACGTCAGTGAGGATTATTTCCTGGCCAGTTATAAGGCCTCGGATGTGAAGATCAGCAGCGGCAGCTTCGTATCTGCCAGAAGGAATGGGGACAACCTGGTGGTGACTCTCCGGGTCCAGGGGATCAAAGGGGACTACGATGCTCCCAAGGATGCCTACTGGTACGAGGACCGGCTGGGGGAAGCCCGCTGGGATAAGCCTGAGAACACTTCCGGCTACTATGAGCTGCAGCTTTACCGGGACGAAAAGTCTGTTTTTAAAGTATCAAAGGTTTCCGCGGTAAAGTACAATTTTTATCCGTATATGACCGAGGCCGGGGAGTATACCTTTAAGGTCAGGACTATACCGGGTACGGATATCCAGAAGAAGTACGGCAAGAACAGCGACTGGCTGGAATCCGGAGAGCTGGAGATCACCGACCGTTATGTATCTGACGGCAAAGGCCAGCAGAACAGCAACAGCTCCATGGTCAAGGGCGCCGATACCGTCGGCTGGGTGAAGGAGGAGGAACGCTGGATCTACCGGCTTCCTGACGGGAATCAGTGCCGGGGCGGCTGGGCAGAGATCAATGGGCAATGGTATTTCTTTGATATGGATGGCTACATGGCCAGCGGATGGCGTCAGATTGACGGGAAATGGTATTATCTCTATTCCAGTGGAGAGATGGCTGTAGGCTGGTCCCGGATCGACGGGAAATGGTACTATTTCCACAATGGCACAGACGGTGACCAGACAGCAGGCGCTATGGCTGCCCCGGGCTGGCAGGTCATCGGATCCTGGTATTATTTCTTCAATGAGGACGGCTCCTTGTATACCGGCTGGCTTCAGCAGAACGACAAATATTATTACCTCAACGAGCTGGACAACAGTCTTCAGGGCGCTATGTTCACCGGCTGGCTGGAGCGGGACGGCAAAACTTATTATATGGATAATAATGGTGAACGGGCATCCGGCTGGTGTCAGATCGACGGGAGCTGGCATTATTTCTACCCAGAGAGCGGGGAGATGGCCCGGAGTACCCAGATCAGTGGATTCGCGATTGACGAATACGGAGTGTGGAGATGATATGGCCCGGAAAGTCCGGCCACGGGATGGGACCAGGGACTTTTGGGGCGAGAAAAAGCAGGAGGAATGAAGAGTGAGAGTGAACGTGGATTGGCTCCGGGGAAGAACCGGGAAAGCGCCGGGACCGGATGCCGGGAGACATTCAGGTATATGGAGACGGCCGGCCGGGAAACTTCGGCCTTATCTGGCAGTGCTGTCAGCAGTCCTGCTGGCCGGTGCCGGATGGGTGCCGGGGCAGCTTCCGGCCTATGGCGCAGAGTCCAGCATTATCGAGACCCTGACGGTGACATTTAAGACCACTTATGGTGAGCAGGAGGAGATTCCGGAGCCGGAGATCAGTATCAGCGGCTCCGGCTGTTCCATGGGAGACGTCCAGTACCGGACAGATTATGAGGATTGGAAGCCAGGGAAAAAGGTGCGGGTGGAGATTACGGTCAATGCCGACGAAGGCAAGTACTTTCCCACCTCCCTTAATCGTTCCAAGTGCAAGGTCAGCGGCGCGGATTACGTGTCGGCCAAGGCTCTGGACAGTACTACTCTCCAGGTGAAGGCGGATTACAAGCCGGTGACGGTTCTTGGAGATACTTCAGAGGCCGGCTGGACCAGCTCCAAAAAGCGGGCCACCTGGAAGAAGGTAGATTACGCTCCTGGTTATACAGTCAATTTGTATGGGGACAATAAGGTGGTCAAACGTCTCACTGTAGAGACCAACAGTGTCAACCTGACGGAGTATATGACGGACATTGATAAGACTTATTATTATGAAGTAAAGGCAGTTCCGATTACCTCAGACCAGAAGAAATACTTAAAGGAAGGGAATTTTGTCACATCCTCGGACCAGGAGTTTGACTGGGATGATTTCCAGTCCGGCAGTTCCGGTTCTACTACGTCCGCAACAGCCGGAAGCAGCTCTGGCGGCCCCGGTGTGGGGCCGAACGGTACCAGCTCTGTCCCCGGTTCATCCGGCGCCAGTTCCGGCACCAGTTCGGTGGTAACCTCCGGTTCCGGAGGTACCGGCGGATCTTCTGGCGGCACTTATTCGGCTCCAGCCTCTGGCGGGCCCAGGAATATCTGGCGGCAGACCGGGAACCAGTGGTCCTATTTTGACGGCGCCGGGAATATGGTAAAGGGATGGCTTCAGTATGGAGGCAGCAACGGCACCTGGTATTATCTGGATCAGAACGGCGTCATGTCCACTGGCTGGGTTCAGGTGAACGGCTCCTGGTTTTATCTGGGTGAGGACGGAAGGATGCAGACCGGCTGGATCCAGCCGGTACCTAACACCTGGTATTACATGAACCAGGACGGCTATATGCAGACCGGCTGGATCCAGGTCAACGGAAAATCCTACTATCTGGACGGCAGCGGCGCCATGGCAGCCAATACGGTTGTGGATGGGCGGACGCTGGGGCCGGATGGGGCGGCTCTGCAGTGAAATTCCGGTTGCATAAAAACCGGAATTATAATAGAATATAATTCGTGGATTCATGTTACATAAAGCAGTTTTAACTGTTACAGATAAATTACAGGGATACATCAGAAAGGATATTAGGGAAAGGGGTTCCACAAGCTATGAGTTTGATCACATCAGTAGCAGAGGCCAATGCTCTGCGCAAGAGGACCACAGAGACCGGAAAGGCAGCTTCATCTTCCGCGCCGGAGATATCCGGAAGCTTCCGGGACGTGTTTGGAAGTAAGCTTAAGACCGTGTCGGAGGATATGGACCAGATTTTTGAGGAGGCCGCAGACCGGTTTGGTATATCCTCCAGGCTTCTGAGAGCAGTCGCCAAGGCAGAATCCAATTTCAACCCCAGGGCAGTCTCCCATGCAGGAGCCATGGGAGTGATGCAGCTGATGCCTTCCACCGCGAAGAATCTGGGCGTTGCCGATCCCTATGATGCCAGACAGAATATCATGGGCGGCGCCAAATATCTCAAAGAGAACCTGGACAAATTCGGAGACGTGCGTCTGGCTCTGGCAGCCTACAACGCAGGCCCCGGGGCTGTACAGAAGTACGGCGGCGTCCCGCCTTACTCCGAGACCCAGAATTATGTGAAGAAAATCATGGCTGATCTTACCGGGGATACCACCATCTATGCTAACCGTACAGTCGATACCGGCGGGAGCCAGTCTTCGGCTTTGGCCCAGTTCTATGCCTTAAGCGGGCTGGGAGGAGCTTCGCGTCTGGGAAGTATGGACAGCAGCTATGGAAGCAGCTCCGGTTATGGCAGCAGTCTGAGCGGTCTTGGGGGGCTGTACGGCAGCAGCAGTCTGGGAAGCCTTTCTGGCCTGCCTGGTTCCGGCTATGGCTCTGGCAGTGCCCTGGGTCTGGCTCTGGCAGACTCCTCCTGGACCAGCGGCTTTGCTCTCAGTGATGACGGAGACACCATCACCATGGATAAGGACAGCTATATGAATCTGATTCAGATGCTGCGGATGCAGATGCTTATGACGGCCAGCAGAGAAGTCGGGTCGTTGTCATTATAGGGAATGGAACGTTTTTTCTATGGGGAAGCCTTTGGCAAAAGTTCCGGTCCCGGGTAAAGACAGAGCTCATGGAATATCTGGTACATGCCAGATATTCCATGAGCTCTGTTTTTCTGCACAAAGTAAGCGTTCAGATACCCCCTGAACTATTACGGCATGCGGCCATTTAGAATGGCTTTGCGATGGCCGTATGCCCGCAGCCACTACGTTTTTGCGCGGTCAGCGCAGCGAGTGCGCAGACTTGTTTGAACTGTTGCCGCATAAATCCTATCTGGATAATTTAAGTATCCAGATGATATTCCCGTACCTTCTGCCAGAACAATTCAGGATCATTTTCCAGCTTCAGGAACAGTTCCGCCTCCCCGGCCACCATCATATGGGTGGCGAGCTGGAATTTTATCTGGGTCTGGCGAAGTCCTTCCTCGTGTTTGCGCATATCCTCTTCCCGTCTATTCATATCCTCTTCCCGGCGGGCCATATTCTTTGCATGCTTGCGGAGTTCCTCCTGCCAGGAGCGGAGTTCCTCCTGCCAGGAGTGGAGTTCCTCCTGCCCGGAGTGGAGTTCCTCCTGCCCGGAGTGGAGTTCCTCCTGCCCGGAGCAAAGCTTCTCCTGCCAGGAGCGGAGTTTCTCCTGTCTGGAGCGGAGTTTCTCCTCCACGGTACGAAGCTTCTTCCATTCAGCGCGGAGCTCCTCCCGCTCAGTACGGAGTTTCTTCTTATCCTTCGCGTAACTGATCGCATCCATCCGCGCAATCTCCCGGCTGATATACTCATACCGCAGTGCTCGGTCTGAATTGATCTTTTCCATTTCCTTTACGGCTTCCGCCTTATATTCGTCCTGCATTGCCATACCTCTCAGCACCTCCCGGTCTTCTGCGGTGATGAGCTTTGCCCAGCGGTATATCTCGGTCTGCTGCTCGGTCTCATCCGCATCTTCCAGTTTCTTTAAGTATAGCACGCGCAGACTCAGTTTGTCACTATATACCTGACCAGTATGTTCCTCAATCAGACGGATCACAGAATACAGACGTGACAGCTCCGGCATGTCAAAACAGATGATGCTGATATGTATGCAGGGCTCCAGAACCCCATAATCTTCTCCGCTGACGATATCTGCCGTATACATTCGGCCAAGATAGAAGAGAGACCGCTCCTTCCAGTTTTCCTGCTGGCGCACCTGCATTTCAATATTGATTTTCTGGTTGTTGTTGAGATGGACCTTGATATCCAGGATCCCCACCTTGTCCTGCTTGTAGCTGCCCGGCTGGAAGGTATCCAGCAGTTCCAGATCCACGATTTCCTCCGGAGGAATGTCCAGCAGGGCACTCAGCAGTCCCTTAAGTGCTTTCTTGTTGTGAAATACATGCTTGAAAGCAAAATCATTGATCAGGCTTACATTCAGGTCCTGGTTACTGTCCGCAAGCATCTGGATCAGATCATTTCTGACATTGCGCCTCCTTCTCCATCTTGTCTGGGTATTCCGCTTTTTGCCCGCCTGATGTCCGGCAGCTCTGCCCTTTGGATTCCCGAAAGATGAATTGCTTTTTCTGTTTTTCCATTTGTTTTTTTTGCCCATAGAATAACCTCCTCATGCTGTTTGTCAAATCATCGGATTTACTGGCAGAACTGCCAGAAACACCCTGGATAAGAACATCCAGGAAATGCAAAATCATTTTAGCATATTGTCATGTGTTTTGCAAGTGTTTTGAGCATCTTTTATTTCACTTGCAGTTTTTCGGTCACAGTTCACGGGGCGGGGAAAACTGGACAGAAACAGATGTCAAGCTGGCTTGTAAGACTGTTTTTGTCCGGTTTTCCACATCGGGCGGATGCCCGATGCTTCTTGTCCGGCATAGCCGGACAAGAAGATGCCCCCCCCGTGAATAGTAACGTTGTATACATCGGGTGTTCGCCCAATGCTTCTTGTCTGGCGTAGCCAAACAAGAAGATGCCCCCCAATGAACAGCAACTTTTCAAGAAAATATGTCTGCCTTGCGGTGGATAAGCCGCAAAGACAGAGAATGGCTGAAAGAAAAAACGTGAATAAATTGTGAAAAACCCTGGAGAGACCTTAACTCATCCCAGAAATTGCCGATAAACATAATATAGAAGTGAGGTGAGAAAAATGCGGATAAGGAATAATATATCATCTATCAACGCCACCCGGAACCAGGGGATTAACCAGGGTAATATGTCTAAATCCCTGGAGAAGCTGTCTACCGGCTATAAGATCAACCGTGCCGGGGACAACGCAGCAGGTCTTGCCCTTTCGGAAGGAATGCGTCGGCAGATACATGGCCTGAAGCAGGCCATGAGCAATACCAAGGATGGAATTGGTCTTGTGAATACCGGGGAGGGAGCCCTGACGGAAGTGCATTCCATGCTTCAGCGCCTGAATACGCTGGCTACCCAGTCGGCTAATGGCACATATAACAGTGTGGCCCGGGAGAACATAGAGTCAGAGCGGGTTCAGCTGCTTGATGAGATTGACCGGATCGCTGAAAGCTGCAATTTTAATGATATCGATCTTTTTGATGCAAAGAAGGACAGCAGTCTGCCGCCGCCGCCGAAAATCAGTGATCAGATTCCTCTTCAGATTGGTTGCTCTCAGGAGGAGACCCTGACGGTTCAGCGGTATTATGTGAGTTCAAGCGCCTTTAAACTGGACAATATCAAGTTTACAAGTGTGGAAGAGGCCAACGATGCGATTCCCAATATCAAGAAAGCTGTAGAGGCAGTATCCCTGATACGTTCTGATTTTGGCTCGGTGTATACCCATCTTGAGCATACTCACAAGAGCCTGTCAGTAAACCGGGAGAATCTGCAGGCTTCAGAAAGTGCAATCCGGGATACCAGTATGTGTGACGAGTTCACCAATTACACCAGGGATAATATTCTGCTTCAGTCTGCCCAGGCTATGATGACCCAGGCTAATGCCATGTCTCAGAATGTATTGTCTCTGCTCCAGTAAGAATTTGAAAAAAATTCCTGAAAAAGCCTTATTAATCTTCAAAACCTGACGATAAATAAGATGTAAGTAAAACAAATACATTTGTTTTATGATTTCTTCTTCCGCAGGGCCCGTGGAAGGGGGAACGTGGGGACAGGGAGGTTCCTGCCGACAAAGATTTAGTACAAGGAGGCAACATTATGATTATACAGCACAACATATCAGCTATCAACTCTTATAGAAACTTAGGCGTTAACCAGGATGGCCTGAGCAAGAACCTGGAGAAGCTGTCTTCTGGTTACAGAATCAACCGTGCAGGTGATGATGCAGCAGGTCTGGCCATTTCTGAGAACATGAGACGTCAGATCGGTGGTCTGAACCAGGCTGCTACCAACGCAAAGGACGCTATCGGTCTGATCCAGACCGCTGAGGGTGCTCTGACCGAGACTCACTCCATGCTGCAGCGTCTGAACGTTCTGGCTACCCAGGCTGCTAACGGTATCTACAACAGCACTGCTTACAGCAACATCCAGGCTGAGACAAAGCAGCTGCTTGAAGAGATTGACCGTATTTCCAACAACTGTGATTTCAACGGTATTAAGCCGCTGGTTTCCGGAAGCAAGATGCAGTTCCAGATTGGTCCGAGCAAAGCTGAGACTCTGAGTGTCAGCAAGGCTAAGATGACTTCTTCTGCATTAAGCATTAAGTCAATCAGCCTTACCACTGTAAGCGGTGGTAACAGTGCTATGAAGAAGATCGAGCTTGCTATCAATGCTGTTTCTAAGCATCGTGCTAAACTCGGTGCCGCACAGAACCGTCTGGAGCACACCATCAACAACCTGAAGGTTACTTCCGAGAACATCCAGGCTGCTGAGAGCCGTATCCGCGATACTGATATGGCTGATGAGATCACCAGCTTCACCAAGAACAACATCCTGCTGCAGGCTGCTCAGTCCATGCTGACTCAGTCTAATGCTACTCCGCAGGGCGTTCTGAGTATGCTTCAGTAATCTAATTAGTCGAATGTAAAGCAATCCTAGGCGCTAAACAGTAGACGTGAGGGCCATCTCAAGGTGAAAACCGAGAGATGGCCCTCTCTTATAATTCCTATAATTCTTTGCTCCCGAAAAGAGCCAGAGACAAGAAGTCTTTGACCCCAACCCGCTATCAAATCATATAGAAAAGCGCTTATGCACACAAAAACATGTCTGCATAAGCGCCTTCCTATACGGTTTTCCATTCATCTGGTTTCAAACGACTTTACAACAATCTTGTTTTCCCATACACTTCTGAAATCTTCCCCGGAAATATCTGTCAGATAATCGATATAAGTTTTCCGCATTCGGTCTGATGGTAAGATGACCTTATCTGCATGAACCACTCCTGGGGAGCTTACGTAGTAGCGCATATTGTAGATGGATCTGGTGTCAGTTTCTTCAATTTCTCCCATATGGAAATATGGAATGTAGACCAGCTGTCCAGTATACTGGAGCAGATTGCTGGAATAGAAGAAAGGATGGACACTGGTGGAAAAGCTGCAGTTATCATAAGGGTTGTTGATTAGGATCACATCCGGCTTGCGGGTTTTAAAGTCATAATGATTGTAATGTGTAATGGGAACATAATCAGGAAATTCATTTCCGTCATAATGAAGTTCAGGGTTATTCTCCAATAGGCTCTTGTAATAGTAAGGAATGGGAATCACATACACATCACAGTCAGGGTCAGCCTGGGCGGCTCTCCAGGCAGGCTCCAGACTCTGCCAGGAAGAAGCGTGGAATGGCAGGAAGGCAATCTCTCTGCGTGGGCGTACATCTGTCCGGACAGACTCCTCAATCTGGAAAAGCTGCGCATTCAGGCGCTCATAGGTAGATGCGTCAGGTGCTTCATGGAGCAGGTATAGCAGCTCACAGTATTCCTCCAAAAGGTGAACCGTGGGACAAGCTTCTCCTTCCCTTTTTTCCAGCAAGGTACCAATCTGCAGGGCACTGTTCTGACAAGTTTCCAGAATCTGATTGAGAGAATGAAGGTTGCCGGTCTTCATGGCTTCCAGAATCTGTATATGAATATTAGCAGCAGTTTGTACAAAACTGTTGGCCAGTTTGTAAGAGCGGACACCGTTGTCGTTCCATGCTGGCCGTTCCAGGTCTTTCTGGGAGATTTGATGCAGGCTCAGCGGATTCCGGGCTATATCAGAAGCATCGGTTATCATCTTTTCCAGTCCCTTGTAAGAGGGATAGTCATGACCGCCCCCTGCACGGTAGGGCTCCATATAGTTTTCGCCGAATTGGATTTTGACAGCTTCCAGATAGAGCTTCGGCACCGCAATCTCTGTAAACTCAAAAGGAAGCATCACGGATTCCTGATAGCATTCGATGGGGAATTTCCAGCCTTTCCAGCCAACCCAGTTCACCATACAGGCAACTTCCTTTGCCTCTTCTGGTTTGTATAAAGAAAAAACCTGCTCCAAAAGTACAAACAGCTGCTCCTGCATGGGCTTCTCCCGGTCCAGCTTCACCTGGAGCATCTCTTCAATCTGGATAAGAACCTCTTCTGTCCGTTTTTCATTTCGTTCTTCTTCATCAAAGGACAGTGCAGTAGCGATGAGTATAGAAGCCAGCTGGACACGGTACTCCTCATCCTCCGGGTCGGGTGCGATGTAATCCAGCACGAAGATATCAATAGCTGCACAAAGGGGATATCCATGGAATTTCTCCAGATGTTCTTTACTGACAGGCATTTTAGAACAGTTGTAAACTGTTGTCAGTGTCCGGTGATCGGAAGTTCTTTCATGGGGAATATAGTATCCTTTTGGCAGTTCCTTCTCTGCTACGGCATTAAAAAGGACATAATCCTCGCGCATCATACAGATATCCAGGTCATCATCCCATGGGATGTAACCGCCATGCCGGACTGCTCCCAGCAGGGTTCCGCGGTCCGCGAACCAGCGGATGTTATATTTCCTGCAAACCTTGTCTATATCAGCCAGGATTTCCATCTGCGCAGCCCAGGAATGCTTCATGAGTCCGGACACATAGAAGCCGTCCCGGACTTCGTCTTCAAAAAATGAATCAGGAATTTGCATGTTTCTATCCTCCTAACCTGGATAAACCAGAACAGTATTACATAAAATGTTGTTGATTTCATCGATAGTGAGTGAGTTTTATACAACAATACGATCTTCCCAGATGGATCTGGTATCATTCCCGGCAAATTTGGTCAAATGATCAATATACATCTGTCTCATCTGTTCTGTATGCACCAGAACCTTGTCTGAGAGGACGACACCAGGCATGGAGACATAATGGCTCATATTTTTTACAGCTCTTGTGTCGCCTGGGCCGAAATCTTCAGGGGTAAAGTATGGAGTGTAGACCAGAAGCCTTGTAAATTGTCTCAGGTTCCTGGCATAAAAGCGAGGCTCTACACTGATGGTAAGATTGTATTCATCATAAGGATTGTGGATAAAAATCACATCCGGCTGCCTGTTTTCAAAATCGTAATTACGGTAATCTGTGACAGGAACATAGTCGGGATATGTCTCTGACTCATGCCGCTCACAGCGGAAGGTCCCGTCTATATTCCGGTAATAGCATGGTATCGGAACCACATATACATCACAGCAGGGATCTGCGGATGCCTGTTTCCATATAGTATCAAGACTGTTCCAGCCAGAAGCAGAAAAGGGGAAGAATACAACTTCTTTCCGTGACAGAATCTCTGTGTCAGTGAGAGTTTCTATCTGAGGGAGAAGCTGATTCGCATCTGAAATACTGCTGGTGGCAGCGGAGAACTGACCTTTGTTCAGGGATTCATGGGTCTGCCAGATCAGCTCACAATAGTCTTCCAGAAGACGCACTGTCTTCAGCCCCTCGCCTTTGCGCTGCTCCAGTAAGGTACCAATTTGAATTGCTGCAGTCTGGCAGGACTCCAACAGCATTCTTCCGGTATCAGAGTCACCGGAGTCTATGGCGGACAGAATCTGCAGATGCATTTTTTCAGCTAAGGAGAAAAAGTCCCGAACTATCTCCTGGAGTCCATTTCCCTGATGGCGGGAACCAGGGGTCAAATCATCGGAAGAAGCATGGTATTGGAGAAGGGGGTAGTATTCTCCCAGAAGCTGCTTCATCTGGCCCTCAAACCTTTGATAGCAGGGATAATCATGACCGCCGCCGTCCCGGTAGGGAGTCATATAGTGTTCCCCGAACTGGATGCGGAGTGCATCCTGGTAGAGAACGGGTACAGAAATCTCAGTTCCTTCGAAAGGAACTCTGGCGGAATCCTGATAGCAGGCTATAGGAAATCTCCAGGTGCGGTCCAGAATCCAGTCAGACATAGAGGCCACATCTGTCAAATGTTCATTCATATATAGAGAAAACAGATTCTCGAGAATAATAAACATTTGCTCCTGAACCGGGATTTCCCGGTCAATGCTGACCTGGAGCAGGTTCTCTATTTCTGAAATCAGTATCTCTGATTCGGCAGTATGCTGATTGTCATTATTGATGGATACAGCAGCGTTTGCGACGACAACAGCAAGACTGCTGCGGATATCTTCATCTTCAGGATTTGGAGCAATATGGTCCAGAACAAAAATATCTACTCCCGCAGGATATGGAAAGCCATGGAATTGCTCTAAATGCGCCTTATCAAGGCAGATTACATCCGTATTCCAGACTGTAGTAAACAGCCGATACTCAGGCTTCCGGTCCTGGGGAATAAAATATCGTTCAGGAAGCTCTTTTTGGGCAATTGAATTAAAGCGGATATAATCGTCCCGGAGCATACAGATATCTAAATCATCGTCCCATGGAATATAACCGCCATGTCTGACAGCGCCCAGCAGAGAACCGCGGTCAGCAAACCAGTGGATCTGGTATTTCGCGCAGATTCTCTCGATCTCTTCCAGCACCTCAAGCTGGGCAGCCCAGGCCCGCTTCATCAGGGACGGGACAAAGAAGCCGTTGCGGACTTCATCTTCAAAAAAGGAATCAGGGAATTGCATGTTGATATTCTCCTCATCAGGTTAAGTCTATAAAAGTTCAGATACTGTCTGAACGGTTTACTTAAATTAAGTCTTCACAAGCTTCTTTTTGCAGAAAAGGAGTGACTTTGATTTTTTCATTCCAGACAGCTTCTGTATCACATCCGGCAAATGTTGTCAGATATTCAATATATGTCTGACGCATCTGCCCGGACTGGACAAGGATCTTGTCCGCATGGACAAGACCAGGCACAGATACATAGTACCGCATATTGTAACTTGATTTTGCATCTCCCGGGTCAATCTCATCTAACAAAAAATAGGGTATATAGACCAGACAATCTGTATACTGCTTCAAATTACCAGAGTAGAAAAACGGAGGTACACTGGTTGTCAGATTGCAGTCATCGTAAGGATTGTGGATAAAGATGGCGTCCGGCCTGCGGTTTTCAAAATCATAGCTGTCATAAGCCGTAATAGGAACATAGTCGGGATAGTGATCTCCATCATATTGCATATTCTGGAGATTTCCATATATATCCTTATAAAAATAAGGAATGGGAATTACATATACTCTGCAGTCCGGGTCTGCGATGGCTGCCCTCCAGGCAGGTTCCAGACTGTTCCATGCAGAAGCTTTATAAGGAAGAAATACGATTTCCTTTTTTGCCTGAATCTGCTTTTGGGCAGTGGTTTCCATTTGAAAGCGTAATTTCTCCAGTGACCGGAAGGAATTATTCACATCATCAGTATTAACTATAGGCAGCTTTTCGTGAATCTGATACACCAGTTCACAATATTCCTCTAAAAGCGCTATTACAGCGGAACCTTCTTTTTCGGACTGTTCCAGCATAGATCCTATACGGATGGCGCCGTTCTGACTTGCCTCCAGGAGTTTTCTGGCAGAATCAGAATCACCAAGTGTCAGTACATTGACCAGACTGTCATGAATTCGATGTGCCAAAAGCAAAAATTTTTTCATTTGATTCCAGGGGCGTGTGAGCGTACCTTCAAATGCTGTTTTTCCCAGGTCGTTTTTGGAAAACTGGTAACTGGGCAGCAGACGGCTTCCGTTTCTGGTCAGGTCTGTCAGGAACTTTTCAAATTCCTGATAATGTGGGTAATTATGGGCTCCGCCCCAGTGGGCAGGAGTCATATAACCTTCCCCAAAATGGATTTTGAGGACATCATCATATAAGACTGGAACCGGAATTTCTGTGGTCTCGAATGGCAGCAGGAGAGAATCCTGATAGCATGCGGGAGGAAAACGGTACTGATTATTATTAACCCAGTTGATCATATCCGTAATTTCGGAAGTATTGTCTGCATTGCAGGACATGAAAACAGTTTCCAGTAGATTTAACAGCTGGTCAGTTATAGAAACTTGTCGATCCAGATGTATCTGAAACAGCTTCTCAACCTGGGAAATCAAAGCTTTGGATGCTTCTGTATCCTGATTTTCGGGCGTAATGGAGGAAGCGGCTGTCCAGGCTGCTAAAATCATATTTTTCTGTATTTCACGGTTTTCAAAGTCTGGGGGAAGATAGTCTAAGGGGAAGATATCAATCCCGGCAGCAAAAGGAAAACCATGAAGCTTTTTCAGATGTTCTTCATCCAGACAGATCCCATTCCCATACCAGACAATCGTAAATAAACGGAGACATCCCTCCCGGTCTCTGGGAATGCGGTATCCCTTTGGCAATTCCTTTTCTGCGATGGCATTGAAGCGATTGTAATCTTCCCGGAGCATCCAGATATCAAGATCATCATCCCAGGGGATAAAGCCGCCATGGCGTACAGCGCCAAGCAGGGTGCCGCAGGCAGCGAACCAACGGATCTGGTGCCGGCTGCAAACCTCAGCTATATCAGAAAGAACTTCCATCTGGGCAGCCCAGGAGCGTTTCATAAGTGCTGGCACATAAAAACCATTTCGAACCTCGTCTTCAAAAAAGGAATCAGGGAATTGCATGGATCGCATCCTCCTTATGTAATCAATCAGTTGCTGGATTTCTCGTTGCGGCGCATTCAAACGGAAGCAGTTATAGAATCCGCGGGTATATTCCTGCGCAGATCATCCGCAGAAAACCGGTATTGGAACGGTATTGGATTTTCTTCAAAGGCGTTGACCAACAACTCTTCCTGAGGCCTGAAATAGGGGTAATTATGCCCGCCGCCGGCCCGGAAGGGTATCTCGTAATCTCCAAACTGGATCCTGGCAGCAGTATCGTAAAGTACTGGTACGGGGATACGGATCCCTTCAAAAGGAAGCAGGGCGGCGTCCCGATAGCAGGCATGGGGAAATTTCCATGAGCTTCCAAGAATCCAGTTGGGCATATAGGCTACTTCATCTGCTTCCTCAGCAGTATAAAGGGAAAGCACATTTTCCAGCAGAGGAAAGAGCTGCTCCTTGAGGGAACTGTTCCGGTCAAAGGTTACATTGAGGAGCTCCTCGATCATAGAAACCAGCTCTTGTTTTTCTTCCGTGTTCTGATTCTCGTCGGTGATGCTCATGGCAGCATTGTGAACCAGCTGGGCAAGGCCTACACGAAGCTCTTCATCCTCGGAATCAGGTGCAATGTAATCCAGAACAAAGATATCAATACCCACAGCATAGGGAAAGCCGTGGTATTTTTCAAGGTGCTCCTTTTCCAGACAGACACCCTGGGCGTTCCAGATGGTGGTATGCAGGCGGTCAGGCGCCCGCTTAATAGAGGCTGGTGGAATATAATAGTTCTGGGGCAGGGCATTTTTGGCGATCAGATTAAAACGGGTATAGTCGTCCCGGAGCATACAGATATCCAGATCATCATCCCATGGAATATAGCCGCCATGCCGTACAGCACCAAGCAGAGTGCCTCTGTCAGCAAACCATAGGATATTGTGCTCGGCGCAGATTCTGGATATGTCAGCAAGTGCCTCCAGCTGGGCAGCCCAGGCCCGCTTCATCAGGGAGGGGACATAGAATCCGTTACGTACTTCGTCTTCAAAAAAAGAATCCGGGAATTGCATCTGCTGCCTCCTCTTTGTATGCTTTATTTCGTAATATTGTCTGGGGCATACTATCATTTATTATAACAAAACCCAAAAGAAAACTCAATCTTTTCCAGGAGTGAATCCAGCAGCTCCACATCCTTGCCTCCATCAGAAGCATCCTCCAGTTTTTCATGAATCTGGTATGTCACATCACAATATTCTTCCAGAAGCTTTACAGTAGAAATACCCTCTCCACAGGCTTGCTCCAGCGCAGTTCCAATATAGATAGCGTTTTCCTGACATATTTGAAGCAGAGTCCTGACTGTGTCCAGTTCACTGGCCTGGATTGCTTTCAGGATATCCTTATGGGCATCTGCGGTCAGACGAAGGAAACGACGGGTTTCCTGTTGGAGCCGGACATTACCAGAAGCCTTCCAGGGCAGCTTCACCTGGCTGGCCTGTTGTCCCTGGGATTGGGGCAGCCGCGTGTCCTGCTCATTTCTGGAGTGTGGCCGTACCAGGTCCTCAGGGGAAAACTGATACTCAAAAGGAAGATGCTCACCTTCCAGAGCCTCCGCCATTTGCTCCATCTGGGGCTGATGGCAGGGATAGTCATGGCCGCCGCCGGCCCGGTAGGGGGTCATGTAATGTTCACCGAACTGGAGCTTCAGTGTTTCCTGGTACAATACAGGAACTGCAATCTCCCCGTACTCAAAGGGAAGCAGCACAGAGCTCCGGTAGCAGTCCAGGGGGAATTTCCACACATTGTCGAAAATCCAGTTGGGCATATAGGCAACTTCTTTTGCCTGGGAAGCCGGGAATTTCCCGAACAAATCTTCCAATAGGGTAAAAAGCTGTGTGTTCAGAGAAATACTCCGGTTCAGCCTTATATGCAGAAGCTTTTCCACCTGGGAAACCAGTTCTTCTGTTTCATGGGTGTTCTGATTCTCATCGCTCACCAGTGTAACAGCCTTGTAGACAATCACAGCCAGTTTTTTGCGGAGATTTTCTGCTTCAGGGTCACAGGATACATAGTCCAGTGCAAAGATATCGATTCCGGCCACAAAGGGAAAACCGTGGTATTTTTCCAGGAAATCTTTTTTTATGCAGATACTTTTCCCGTTGCACACACGGGTAAGCAGGCGGTATCCCATAACAGTGCTTTCCGGAATGTAGAAGCCTTTTGGCAGTTCCCTGCGGATGACAGCGTTAAAGCGGATATAATCATCCCGGAGCATACAGATATCCAGATCATCATCCCAGGGGATAAAACCTTTATGACGTACTGCGCCTAAGAGAGTGCCCCGGTCTGCGAACCACCGGATATGATGCTTTTTGCATATCCGGGCCACCTCCTCCAGCACTTCAATCTGGGCCGCCCAGGAACGTTTCATCAGGGCCGGTACATAGAAACCGTCCCTTACCTCATCTTCAAAAAAGGAATCCGGAAATAGCATATGTTCCTCCTTCTATTTGACTATCTGTATTGAAAATCTGTTTCAGCGGAACGGAGATACCACAATTTTTTCTGTCCACACATCCTTTGTGTCCTCTCCGGCAAACGTAGTCAGGTAATCAATATACGCCATCCGCATCTTCTCAGACTGTACAAGCACTTTATCAGCGCGGATCACACCTGGTGCAGATACATAATATCGCATATTGTAAACCGCCCGTGTGTCATCTGGTTCAATCTCATCCGTAATAAAATAAGGAATGTACACCAGCTTTTCTGTATACTGCTGCAGATTTTTGGAGTAGAAAAATGGGTGTACGCTGGTGGTAAGATTGCAGTCATCGTAGGGATTGTGGATCAGTATCACATCCGGATGGCGGTTTGGAAAATCATAGCTGTTGTAATCTGTTATGGTGACAGGAAATAAATTCCCTTCATACTGCATATCCCGGAGACTTCCGTCCAGATTCCGGTAATAATAGGGAACCGGGATCACATATACATCCCATTCCGGGTCTGCGCAGGCGGCTCTCCAGGCGGGCTCCAGACTGTTCCATGCAGAAGCCTTGTAGGGAAGAAATACTACTTCCTTCCGGTTATTTTCTGACATTATTTCCTCCTTGCCGTCCAGATCATTGGACATTGTGTTATTGATTAACGTGAAGACAGGGTTCAGGACAGGGACAAATAGCCTGAGTATGTATCATGGTATTTTGACGTTTCCGCTTCCAGTCCCCATCCTCTATCCAGTATCTGGCCAGAAAGTTAAATTCTCCTTTTGACACCTGGGCCAGATGGTTCTCAAGGGCCTGATAGGCGGGATATTCGTGTCCGCCACCTGCCCGGTAGGGGGTCATATAGTGTTCTCCGAACTGGATCCGCAATGCTTCCTGATACTGTACAGGAACAGCGACATCCATCTGTTCAAATGGGATCAGGACAGAAGAACGATAGGCCTCCAGAGGAAAGCTCCAGGTTCTGTCGCGGACCCAGTTAGGCATGAAAGCTACCTCTGTCCCCCCGGAGTTGGTATACATGGAAAATATGTTTTCCAGAAGTATATAGAGCTGTTCCTTTATGGATGAGTTATGGTCAAAGGTTATATGGAACAGGTTCTCGAACTCTGAGAGCATAGCCAGGGTCTGTTCTGTATTCTGGTTCTCTGGGGTGACCTCTTTCGCGGCGACCCAGACGGTCAGCGCGAGCCGGATCCGCAGATTCTCATCCTCCGGACGTGGCGCTACATAATCCAGTACAAAGATATCAATTCCTGTCCGGAAAGGGAAATTATGAAATTTGTACAAATGGTTTTCTTCCAGACAGAAGGGTTCTCCATACAAGATACTGGTCAACAGCCTCTGGTTATCATTTCTGTTTTTGGGAATAAAATATCCTTTTGGGAGTTCCTGCTCTGCCACTTCCATAAACCGGTTAAAATCATCCCGGAGCATACAGATATCCAGATCATCATCCCAGGGAATATACCCGCCATGACGCACAGCTCCCAGCAGTGTCCCGCGGTCAGCGAACCAGTGGATCTGATACTTCTCGCAGATCCTGGCCACATCGGCCAGTACTTCCATCTGGGCCGCCCAGGAACGCTTCATCAAAGCAGGAACATAGAAACCGTCTCTCACTTCATCTTCAAAAAAGGAATCGGGAAATTGCATATGGGGTACCCCCTTGATCGTCATTAAAAGGCAAAACCTACGTTTTCTACAAAGTATATCGTCAAAAAAAAAAATAAATTAACTTTGGATGTAAAGTCAAGCAGACCATTAGCCGGAATTGTCAGAAGGAGATATCTGTTATTTAATTTTAGAATCCATGCTAAACTTATTATAATACCTGAAAGAGGCTCAAACATCAGGCAGGATATTGCAGAGAAAGGAGCATATTACAGAGGAAATGTGGGATATCTTCAATTTAAGGATCAGGCCCAACGTGGTTCATTTTGTGCAGTCTCATTATGCTAAGGACTTCCTCAAACGGAATATGGGGATAACGGATACCTTGTTTCTGAAGGATTATATCAATGATGAGATCGCTGAATTTGCCGCCTCACACCGGGATACTTATAAGCGTAAAAATATATGCTTGTACAATCCAAAGAAAGGATATGAAAAGCTGGAGCCAGTGATCAGGGCATGCAGGAAGGATATCCAGTGGGTACCTTTAGCGGGTTATAAGCCCCTGGAGATGGCGCAGCTAATGTGTCAGGCAAAGCTGTATGTGGATTTTGGCCGGCATCCGGGTAAGGATCGTATTCCAAGAGAGGCCGCGGTATGTGGCTGCTGTATCCTGACCAATCAGGAAGGGAGTGCGGCCTATCCCCAAGATGTGGGGATTAATGAGAAATATAAAATCAAAACCACCGAAGATGTAGAAACCGTTTTAGAAACGGTATATGATCTGGTAGATCATTATGATGAGCGGAGTGGGGAATACTCTGACTATAGGGTGACTGTTGAGAATGAAAAACAAGAGTTCATGCAGGAAGTGCATTCTGCGGTTGAAATCCTAAAAGAACGTGTCCGGAAGTATGAGGACATGAAGATACATGCAGATGATCTTGAAGAGCATGAGAGAATTCTGGCTTCCTTTGAATCTGTAGCAGATCAGATGAAACAATTGATTCTGGAAGCAAAATCAGCCTGCCAGCAGGGGCGCGTCGGTGTTATTGACAAATTGCTGACCACGGATTATATGCTGCAGATTCTGAGAGAGTCTTTATATATGGAACTGGATTCTCTGGCAGATCTGGAGTCATTTGATTTGGTACGGGAAACAAGAGCTGATGGAAGCGAGTGAAAAAGATCAATATCCTGCTGTAGGTTCCGGATGAGTTTGTTGACTTACAGCAGGATATTTTAAATGCAGGATTGGTATGACAGAGGGTGTCTACGGCACCGACACCGCCCACAACGGCCCCCCACTGTCATAATTATGTTTCAGCTCCGACAGCAGCGCCCCCAGATCCCAGTCCTTTTTGCAGTTCTCATAGCGGTTTGGGTCTGCGATGGAGACGTAGCCGTTGTCCAGTACCCGGGTGATCAGGACGAAATGTCCGTTCTCTGTCAGGGAGCCTCTGCCCATAAGGGCTACCAGGATGTGGCCGGATGTAAGCAGTGTCCGGACATTCTCAGGGGAACGGTCCTGGACACTTTCTACCCTCAGACCATAAGCTGCCAGGGCTTCCGGGATCAGGCTGTGATAGGAGCCGCTGTGGGAAGCATACTGTCCGTTGGCAGCAGCCCATTGTGCCATATCCTGGGGGGTGACGCTGCTGCCCTCCAGGGAGAAGCTGCTGATCAGCATGGCTACAGCGGTAGGGCCGCAGCCGTATTTCTTCATGGGGTCGGCGCCGCCATAGAGAAAGTCCCGCCACCGGGCGTCTCCCTGGCTGTAATAGATCATGGGGCCTATGGAAGTGTCCAGGATCGAGGAATAGACGATGCCCTCTTCCGTGACAAAGGCTTCCATGTCCAGGTCTGAGAGCTCACCCAGCTCATGGGGTTCCTGGGAATCGCCGTCGCCCTCGCCGGAAGGACTCACGGTATCAGAACCGGAGGTTTCCGCGCCGTCGGGAAAAAGAGTGTCTATGGCCAGAGCTTCAAGCCCTGGCAGGCGGTTTCCGCTGGCCGGTATCATGGTTCCATAAGGTCCCAATATTGCCATGGCTGGAGAAACGGCGGCATCGGCAGCAGTACTAATATTGTCAGAAGTATTACTGTCCAGTATTCCTGGATTGAAATACACAAAAAGGCTTGTTACAACCGTCGCTGCTGACAGGAAGATCCCGGTCCCTATAAGTGCCGGAAACAAACGGCTCCCGGATGGATGTCCGGGAGTAACATTGGGTTGCATGTTCTTTCTTTTTTTCATATTCTCGATAATACGATCTGGGGAATGGAGCTTAAGGAAGCCTGCATACATACAGCACCGATTTTGTAAGCTTCCATGGGCATACCATATACAACACAGCTTTCCTTGTCCTGCCCGATGGTGTAGGCGCCATTTTTGCGCATACGGAGAAGCCCGGCAGCACCGTCGGCTCCCATGCCTGTCAGCAGGACTCCAATGGCTTTGTCACGGACAAGATTTGCCACAGAGTCAAAGAGGGCATCTACGGATGGTGCATGGCCGCTGACCTTTTCTCCTGGGAGACACTGGACCGCATATCCGGATCCCATACGGACGAGACGCATCTGCAGACCTCCAGGGGCCAGAAGAGCCAGACCAGGCTGTACCTTGTCGCCATTCTTAGCCTCCCGCACTTCCATCTTGCACAGACGGTTCAGGCGCTCCGCATACATACCGGTGAAGCCGGCGGGCATATGCTGGGTGATAACGATCCCCGGCATCTTGGCAGGGAACTGGCGCATGACATCCAGAATCGCCTCCGTGCCTCCGGTAGAAGCGCCGATGGCGATGATCTTCTCGTTGATGGCAGTGGTGGATTTAGGCGGAACCAGGGTTCTGACAGGGGCTGTGCGGTTCCAGGTCTGGGACGGGGCCGGAATAGAGGAGGTGCTGATACCTCCGCCAAAGCCGGCAGAAGGAACACGGACCTGGGACTTGGAGGCGATTACCAGCTTGGTCAGCAATGTGGCAACAAACGCCTCCTTCAGGATATGATTCTCGATATCCGGCTTCCGCACAAAATCCACAGCGCCCACGGCCAGAGCGTCAAACACCTTCATATTCAGGGAAGACACCAGGATGACCGGGATAGGATATGTGGGGAGGAATTCCTTAAGGAAATCAAGACCCGACATACCAGGCATCTCAATGTCCAGAGTAACTGCATCAGGTTTCAGAAGCGGTATCTTGTTTTTGGCGTCAAAAGCATTTACCGCATATCCAATGATCTCAAAACGTGGGTCTGCATTGATATTCTGAATCAGAAAACTGCGGAAGAGAGCAGAATCGTCGATTATCATAACCCTGATTTTTTTCTGCATATGACTCCTTCTTTCATAATGTTGTATACTCATGAAATTTTAAGCACCTGCTTTTGCAGCCTATATGGGGCTGCCGCAAAAAGCAGAGTTCCCACTATATAGTACGAATGACATGGCAGTTGGGACTATATGTATTGGAACTGCTTGATTTTGCGGCACCCCCATATTTTGTCAGACAAAATTACAGAAATATTCAGGCCTTCTTCTGGTAAATAGCAGGTGTAATATACTGGTAAGGACAGTTGACCTTGTTCAGTCCCTCAGAATGCCCGATAAAGAGGTATCCGCCGGGAACGGTAGCATTGTAAAAACGCTGTACAAGCGCGTCCTTGGTAGGCTGGTCAAAATAGATCATCACGTTCCGGCAGAAGATCAGGTCAAAGGGTCTGCGGAACTTGATGGGATCCATCAGATTGAATGTCCGGAAGATCACGTTCTGCCGGATCGCCGGAGCCAGTGTGTAAGAACCGTTAGCCCCCCTGGTAAAGTATTTCCGTTTCCAGGCTTCAGGAAGACGGGAAAGACTGTCCTCCTGATAGCTGGGATTCTGGGCCGTGTTCAGGATCTGCTGGGAAATATCCGTGGCAAGGATCCTGGTATCCCAGGAGCCTGCCTGGGCGCCAAAGAATTCCTTTAAGTACATGGAGGTGGTGTAAGCCTCCTCGCCGGAAGAGCAGCCGGCACTCCAGATGGAAAGTATCTTGTCGGTGGCATGCTTCTTGGCCAACATGGGAAGGACAGTATTCTGGAGAAACTCAAAATGCTCCTCCTCACGGAGAAAATAAGTATAATTGGTGGTCAGCTTGTTCAGCATGGATGTGACCATGTCCTTATCATTACCGGAGATGATAGCATCCACATACTGGGAAAAGCTGCTATAACCATTGGCCTTCAGCGTGTTGGAGAGGCGGCTGACGATCAGCTGTTTCTTCTTGCTGAGGTCGATTCCATAATGTGTCTTAATATGGGAAGACAACCGTTCAAAATCGGCATCTGTTAAATTCATCGCTACCATAGAATCGTTCACTCCTAAAATAATACTGGCAAAACTAGTACCGGCATTCTGCAAGTGCGTGGCAGTCAAAGGACATAAGCACACTGCCGTCACTCATAGTCACCATACCGTTCAGCAGCTTCTGCTGCCGCTTCACAGGGATCGGATGGACATCCTGCATGTCAATATCCGTTACCTGGCGGACAGAATCCACTACTATACCCAGGGGAACAGAATCTACGTCAATGACGATAATACAGGTCTGGTCATTAAGCTCCACACCCTGTTTGCCCATACACAGGCGGACATCCACTACCGGCAGAAGCTGGCCGCGCAGATTGATGATCCCTCTGATAAAGGGAGGCAGCATAGGGATATACGTAATGGGATATCCCGTAATGGTCTCAATAATATAGTTCGTGCTAAGAAAAAGAACCAGACCGCCTGACTCAAAGGTCAGACAGCGCTCTACGGAAGAGGACTCCTCCTGAACTTCTGTTGCATCCGGATTTTCATTCATTACTTGTTCTGACATGATTCATCCCTCCATAATTAAGCATTCTCAATGGCAGCAGTGTACAGGCTGATAATATCCAGGATAATGCTGATATTTCCATCGCCCAGAATCGTACACCCGGCAATGCCGGAATTTTTAAGGTTAAAGCTGCTCAGGAACGTGGGGAGCGGCTTTACAACTACCTGCTGTTCGCCGATCAGATTGTCAACAAACAGGCAGTAGGAACGGTCGGTGGCTTCAACCCACATCAGGATGCCTTCCTCGGCGGAGGTAACTTCCGTCTCCAGATTAAAGAATTCGTGGAGGCGGATGATGGGATAGAAGCTGCCAAGGCAGTCTACCATCTCATTGCCGGATTCATCACGGATGATCTGATCCGCAGTGATCTTAAAGGACTGACGGATATTGGCAATAGGAATGGTGAAAATGGAACTGCCCACAGTCACCTTCATGCCATCCATGATGGCCATGGTCAGAGGAATCTTCAGAGTCATGGTAGTGCCGACACCCAACTCGCTGGAGATGGTGATGGTACCGCCCACGGATTCCACATTCTTCTTAACTACATCCATGCCTACGCCACGGCCGGAGTACTCGGTTACTTCCTTATTAGTAGAGAAGCCGGGGAGCATGATCAGTCCCAGGGCTTCCTTCTGGGTATATTCACTTTCGGGCTTGGTCAGGATACCCTTCTCCCTGGCCTTGGCAAGGAGCTTGTCGGGATCCATGCCGTAGCCGTCATCGGATACAGCGATGACGACTTCGCTGCTGGTGTGGGAAGCGGACAGGATCAGCTCGCCCTGGGGATCCTTGCCTGCGGCGATTCGCTCGGCAGCAGTGGCTTCGATGCCATGATCCATACTGTTGCGGACGATGTGCATGATCGGGTCCTGAATGCTGTCCACAATATTCTTATCGACTTCCGTGTCTTCTCCGATGATGGTCAGACGGACATCCTTGTTCAGGTTCTGTTTCATATCGCGGACAATACGGTTCATCTTCTGGAACACGCCGGAGATGGGAACCATCCGCAGTGACATAGCCGTATCCTGAAGGTCGTCTGTAAGCTTGCGCAGCTGGCGGCCGGACTTCATGAAATTGTCGTAGCTGTCCCGTGGCAGAAGCTGCAGCTCCGGAGATGCGGTAACCATGGATTCGGTGATTACGATCTCGCCTACGATGGCCATGAGACTGTCCAGCTTGGACAGATTCACACTGATCAGGCTCTGTTTGACCGGCGCTCCGGAGGATGCCTTGGGAGCCGGCGCGCTCTTGGGTGCAGCCGGGGCAGCCTTGGGAGAAGCAGGAACAGCCGGAGCAGCTGCGGGAGCGGGCGCTGCCGGGGCCGGTTCTGGGGCCGGCTCTTCCTTGCCTGCCGCGCTCATCAGCTCATAGGAGCTGATATGGTTCTGGGATTTGATGATATCAACGGCCTGGGAGGCAACATCCTGGGAATCAAAGGCAAAGAAAAATCCATTGTCAATAATCTCCTGGGTGGCATCCGGATTGGACTCCATGTCACTGGGATAGTAGCGGAAATCAACCCCGCATTCCTTCACGGCGTTGGCGACCATATAGGCCCGCAGATTCTCCATGCCCACGCCTTCTTCCAGAAAGAGGTGGAGAAAACATTCTGCTTTGGGATCATCGGGAAGGGAGATCCCCTTGTCGGCAGGAGCGGCGGCCGGGGCTGCCCCGGGAGCCGCGGTCCCTGCCGGTTCTTCTTCAGTGGCAGCGCCGCTGATCTTCTTCAGAAAATCATTGATATCCTTGGCAAAGTCATCAATATTCTCGATCAGAGGTTCTCCGTTCTCAACCTTGGTGATCTCCCCTCTCAGATAGTCCTCGGAGCGGAACATCAGATTGAACAGTTCTTTTTTATGACTCTGGTCCAGGGAATCGATGCCCTTGTCACGGATATAGAAGAACAAATCCTCAATATGATGGGTGATTGTAGCGAGAGTCGCATATTCCATCATGGCTGAAGAACCTTTGATGGTGTGCATGATCCGGAAAATCTCGTTGACGTCGTCAGAGGAGAAATCCCCTACCTTTTCATCGGCAACCAGCATTTCATCCAGCCGGTCCAGGAGTGAATTGGTTTCGTACAAATAAGTGTCAAGCATGCCTTCCATACCATTATCCATTATATTAGCACCGCCTTTTCAAAATTTTCTTTACAATACAATCCTAATTCTGTACATCGACAAAAACCAAAAAAATATAAGAGAAGATCATCCGATTTTGCCGCAAAAAACGGATTGTACTAAAATAAATACAAAAAACATAAAAAAATACCCTAAAAAGACTTACATTTGTACCAGTGTCTGTCGATATACTTAAAAGGAAATGGGCTTTTTCTGCTCTGCAGCCGGAGTACTGCAAGCCAAGAATTTTTAAAGAATAGGAGGAAAGGGTATGGATATGACAATGAGCATAGCCTCGCTGGGTATGGCCATGAGTGCCTCACAGTTCATGCTGGATGCGAATTTCGCACTTATGGGCAAGACACTTGACATAGCCGAGATGCAGGGGGAGGCCATGCAGGGAATGATTGATATGGCAGTTCCCAGCTTTCACATGCTTGATGTGTACGCATGACTGGTAAAGGGACACGCGGTTCAGGCTGTCCGGCGCCTGCCAGCAGAGCTGCTGGCAGAGACCGGGGATGGCTATTTAAAGTAAAAGGACGAGGATAAGAGAAATGAAAAACTTAAACATGAGTAAAAAGGTTGTGGTTGCGTTCAGTACCGTGATCATCTGTTTTCTGTTCACGATCATATTCTGCATTATGGGGATGAATACCATCGGCAGCAAATATGACACATTTTTTCACGTGAGACACGAGGCCACCCTGCGTGCGCGGAGTATGCGCGTGAACCTCCAGTCGGAAGTCAAGAGTATTGTTATGGCGGCGGTGGCCGTAGCCAACGGGGAAGATGATTCTGCCGTCAATGATCTGCTTGCCCAGTCTGATGCGGGCTATAAGGCCATTGAGTCAGAGCTTACATGGTTCCAGACAGAATTCGACGGGGATATCTCTCTTTTGAATAATCTGTTATCCATGATGGGCAATGCTTCACCCCTGCGGACCCAGATCATTTCCCTGATCCGTGAGGGCACCCCGGATGCCCTGAAAGAGGCCCAGGAGATTATTTTGAATGAGTATAATCCTCTTGCCGATCAGGCGGCCCAGCTGATCCTCCAGTTCAACGAGGAGCAGAATGCCATTGCTACCAGCAACTACAACAGTGCCATGAACACGCAGAGGCTCCAGATGGTTATCGCTGTGGTCATAGTGGTGTTAGCCGTGGTTATCGCGGTCTTCATGGCCCTGAGCCTGATCCATACAGTGGTTACCCCGGTTCAGGAGATCATGGGATGTATGTCCAGCATCGAAAATGGTGACCTGAATGTGGATGTCAGATACGAATCCAGAGACGAGCTGGGAGTCCTGGCCAACAGCATGCGCGCAACCGTCAAGTTCCTGGAGAGCGTTATCGGCGATCTGGATTACATCCTTACCGGATACGGCAACGGTGATTTTACCGTTACTTCCAAAATCAGTGACAAGTATGTAGGTGATTACAAGTCCCTGCTGACCAACATTACAAAGCTGCAGCAGAGTCTGAGCGGTGTTTTCGTCCAGATCAACCAGTCTGCCGACCAGGTATCAGCAGGTTCCGACCAGGTATCTTCCGGGGCCCAGGCACTTTCCCAGGGCGCCACGGAGCAGGCTTCTTCTGTGGAAGAGCTTGCAGCCACGATTAATGAGATCTCCGGTCATATCGGTCAGAATGCAGAGAGCGCAAGGTCTGCCAGCGAGCAGTCCGGCCAGGTGAAGGAACAGGCGGACGAGAGCAGCAAGCGCATGCAGGAGATGCTGTCTGCTATGTCTGATATCAGCAATACTGCCGGTGAGATCGGAAAGATCGTCAAGAGTATTGAGGATATCGCATTCCAGACCAATATTCTGGCATTGAATGCGGCTGTTGAAGCTGCAAGAGCCGGAGCTGCCGGTAAGGGATTCGCAGTAGTTGCAGATGAGGTGCGGAATCTGGCAGGTAAGTCTGCAGATGCTTCCAAGAATACTTCTGTTCTGGTTGAAGGTGCGATCCAGGCTGTTGAAAAAGGTAATAAGATTGCCAATGAGACCGCAGAGGCTCTGGGCCAGGTGGTGACCGGAGTTGACAGTGTGGCTATTACCATTGACAAGATCTCTTCTGCCAGCAAGGAACAGGCAGAGGCTGTGAAACAGGTGACCCAGGGTATTGACCAGATCTCCAGTGTGGTACAGACAAACTCTGCTACGGCTGAGGAGAATGCGGCCTCCAGTGAGGAGCTGTCCGGTCAGGCCCAGATCCTTAAGAATCTGGTAGGCCAGTTCCGCCTTCCGGGCGACAGCAGCAGTATGGTGCCCAGCAGCGTGCCTTCCAGTTCCGCTTCCTCCTATGATTCAGGAAGCTCCTACAGCAGCAGCTCTTATGACTCGGGAAGTTCCTACAGCAGTTCTTCCTATATGGGCAACGACAAATATTAAATTAAAGCAGATTCTTAGAAAGGGGATTGCGGAAAGCAATCCCCTTTGAATTGCTGCATATTTTTCCAGTAAATACCTTTATATCCTTATGTTTTCAAAGAAACAGCCGAAATTCCTAATAGAGATAAGAGACCAAGGATGGTGTCTTGATATGAGAAAGGAGGATTCAGATTAGTATGTCTACAATTAATTCTTTTAATGCCGGCTATTATGGGGTATCTGCCAGTTACACAGCATCCAAGACAGCAGAGACAGCTGCTGAGAAAACAACCGATGAGAAGGTGGAGAGCACCTCTTCCCAGAAGACCAGTGATGTAGATACTTTTGAGAAGACCCAGAAGCGCTTGTCTGCTGACCAGCTCAAGGCGATTCAGCAGCAGCAGATGGATTCCATGACCAAGATGCTCAACAGCATGCTGAACACCCAGGCCAAGAAAGCAAAACTGGCTTCCAACGGAATCAGCAAGGATCTGTTCTCAGATCTTACCGTTACTCCAGAGCAGAAGCTGGCTGCACAGCAGGCGATCTCCGAGGATGGAGAATGGGGTGTGAATGCAGTGGCTACACGGATCGTGGATATGTGCGTATCCTTATCCGGCGGAGATTCTTCCAAGCTTGACGAGATGCGTGCCGCTGTTGAGAAGGGCTTCCAGCAGGCTGGTGCACAGTGGGGATCTTCCCTGCCGTCTATCTGCAATGATACCCATGATGAGATCAACAAGAGATTTGATTACTGGGAGCAGAACGGTTCTATGAACGGTTATGTATATGGAGTGACTGGTGCAGATGCCAAATAGTCCGGGAAATATCTGGACCACTGTATGTAATAAGGCAAGAAAAGGGGCAGGGCCTGATGGCTTTGCTCTTTTTTCTTGGCATCAAAATCGTGAAAATGATTTGACAGCAGTGTGGGTGGATATTATTATAATAAAAAAGATGAATCAATAGATAGGAGACCAGGATTATGACATTCACTTACCCGGCAATATTCACGCCCCATAAAGACGGCAAAGGCTATCATGCAAAGTTCCCGGATCTGGAGTGCTGCGAGGTGGACGGAGGGGATCTGGAGGATACCATCGACGAGGCCAAGGAGGCTGCTTATAATTGGCTGGCTCTGGAGCTGGAAGAGGGAGGAGAGTTCCCGGAGACAACTCATATCGAGGATATGGAGCTGCCCCAGGGCAGCTTTGCGAAGAATCTCATGGTGCGCATTAAGCTGCTGCCGGACAATGACTGATACCCGGTGCTTTTCGGTGGCAAGAAGATTAAGAAAAGGCGAGGAAACGGTATGAATCAGATACAGCGGTCCATGTGTCCTTACGACTGCCCTGCTTCCTGCGGGCTGCTGGTTGAGACCCATGGTACAAGAGTGGTCAGTGTTAAAGGAGACCCGGAGAATGAAGCAACCAGGGGGCTGATCTGCAACAAGATGCAGCATTATGAGGATTCTGTCTATGCCCCGGGGAGGATCCTGGTGCCTCTGAAACGGACAGGGAAGAAGGGGGAGGGCAAATTTGCCCCGGTTTCCTGGGATGATGCGGTGGAAGAGATCACCGGCCGGTGGAAGGAGATCATCAGAGAGTATGGGGGAGAGGCTCTGCTGCCGGTGTATTTTTCCGGAGTCATGAGCCTGGTCCAGCGCAAGTGCAGCGATGCCTTGTTCAACCGGATGAATGCAAGCCAGCTGGTAAAGACCTTGTGCTCCACGGCCAAAGGGGCAGCTTATGAATCGGTGGTGGGAAAGACCGGGTGCCTGGATCCGCGGGAGCTGGAACTCAGTGATCTGATCCTGGTATGGGGGAGTAATGTAAAGGCTACCCGGATCCACACGATGCCGGTGCTAAAGCGGGCCAGGGAGGCGGGGAAAAGGGTCATCCTCATTGAGGCCTGCGGGAAAGCCATGTCTTCTTACTGTGACGAGACGATTCTGATCCGGCCGGGGACAGACGGCGCCCTGGCTTTGGCTGTGATGCATGTCCTGGAGCGGGAGCATCTGGCGGATCAGGCATTTTTAAAGGATAAGGCAATTGGTTATGAGCAGTTCAGGGATACACTTCCTGAGTACACACCCCAATGGGCAGAAAAGATAACCGGGATTCCGGCAGAGAGGATCGAGGCTCTTGCCAGAGAATTCGGCGCGGCGAAGGCTCCGGCCATTCTTTTCGGAACCGGAGCGACCCGCTATGGGAATGGGGGGATGACCACCCGCCTGATCCTGATTCTTTCTGCGTTCACGGGCGCCTGGACAAGACCGGGCGGCGGATACTGCGGGAACAATCCGGTGGGGAGGCCCTTTGTGGATGAGAGCCGTGTGGTCCGGTCTGACTTCCGGACAAGACCAGGAAGGAGCATCAATATCAATCTTCTGGGGCAGGCCCTGGAATGCCGGGAGCCGGACAAGATGATCAGGGGGATCTATGTCAATGGCGGGAATCCGGTGAATACCGTGGCGGATCAGACGGCGATTCTGCGGGGACTTGCCCGGGAGGATCTCTTTACGGTGGTTCACGAGCGTTTCCTGACGGATACGGCAAAATATGCGGATATCGTGCTGCCGGCGACATTTTCTGTGGAGCAGTCGGATGTGCTGGGGGCTTATGGGTACTGCAGCTTCGGCCACATGCGGAAGGTTGTGGAGCCTGCAGGGGAATGCCGAAGCAACTGGAATACGGTCTGTATCCTGGCCAAAGCCATGGAATATGAGGATGCATTTTTTGACCAGAGTGAAGAAGAACTGGTGAAGGAGCTGCTGGAGCATCCCCAGGAGGGGCTTGCGGGACTTTCGGATGAGGCATGGGCGCGTCTGAGGGAAGGCGGCGTGGTGTCGGTGCCATATGCCGACCATACGGATTTCAGGACGCCCAGCGGCAAATTCCAGATCGTGGATGAGAATCTTCCGGAGCCGGTGCCATATTATAAGGAAGCTTATGGTGGAAGGGAACCGCTGCGTCTGGTGATGGTACCGGATCTGCGCACGCTGAATTCTACATTTCTGGAGCGGGGCGCCCTGGTGGAGCAGCGGGGCGCAATGAAGCTGATGATGCATCCAAAGGACGCAGAAAGCCGCGGGATCAAAGATGGGGATCCGGTGTCGGCTTTTAATGAACTGGCCGAAGTAGAGTTCGTGGCGGAGTTTACAGAGCTGGTAGCACCAGGGACTGTGGCTGTATCCGGGGTGTACAGTTCGGATATTACCGGGAAGCGGCTTCAGGTCAATGCTCTGCATCATGGGCGGCTGTCGGATATGGGAGCGGCGACCACGATGAATGATAATGCAGTGGAGGTCGTGGGAGGAAAGGATTCTGCTCTTGACAAAGAATGGAAAATATCTTACTGTTACATGTAATTAAAATAAGAGGAAAGGAAGAATGGAACAATGGCAAGCGAAAAGAAACTGGTGGAAGCCATTACATCCATGGATGTGGATTTCGCCCAGTGGTATACGGATGTAGTGAAGAAGGCGGAGCTGTGTGATTATGCAAGTGTAAGGGGATGCATGGTGATCAAGCCGGCTGGCTATGCGATCTGGGAAAATATCCAGAAGGAGCTGGACAGGCGGTTCAAGGAGACGGGAGTGGAGAATGTATACATGCCCATGTTCATTCCGGAGGGGCTGCTCCAGAAGGAGAAGGATCATGTGGAGGGCTTTGCGCCGGAGGTGGCCTGGGTGACCCATGGTGGTTTGGAAGAGCTGCAGGAGCGGATGTGTGTGCGGCCTACATCTGAGACCTTATTCTGTGATTTTTATGCCAAAGATATCCATTCTTACCGGGATCTTCCCAAGCTGTACAATCAGTGGTGTTCTGTGGTGCGCTGGGAGAAAACCACCCGTCCCTTCCTGCGTTCCAGGGAGTTCCTGTGGCAGGAGGGTCACACGGCCCATGCCACGGCCCAGGAGGCCCAGGAGCGCACCATTCAGATGCTGAATGTGTATGCGGACTTCTGTGAGGAGGTTCTGGCGATTCCGGTGATCCGGGGCCAGAAGACGGACAAGGAGAAATTCGCCGGAGCGGAGGCTACCTATACCATTGAGTCCCTGATGCATGACGGCAAGGCCCTTCAGTCCGGCACCAGCCACAATTTTGGTGACGGATTTGCAAAGGCCTTCGGCATTCAGTATGCGGCAAAGGACAATTCCCTCCAGTATGTACACCAGACCTCCTGGGGTATGACCACCCGTATGATCGGCGCCATTATCATGGTTCATGGAGATGACAATGGTCTGGTGCTTCCGCCCAGGGTCGCGCCCACCCAGGTGGTGATCGTTCCCATCCAGCAGAAGAAGGAAGGGGTTCTGGACAAGGCTTTTGAGCTTCGGGATATGCTGTCCGGTTTCCGTGTGAAGGTGGACGATTCGGACAAGAGTCCTGGCTGGAAGTTCAGCGAGTCGGAGATGCGGGGGATTCCGGTCCGTGTGGAGATCGGGCCCAGGGATATGGAGAATGGTCAGGCAGTGCTGGTGCGGCGCGATACCCATGAGAAGATGACAGTGGCGATTGAGGAGCTGGCAGACCGTGTGGGAGAGCTGCTGGAGCAGATCCAGAAGGATATGCTGGAGCGGGCCAGAACCCACCGGGATGCCCATACCTATGTGGCAGAGGATCTGGACAGCTTTGTGAAGACTGTCAATGAGAAGCCGGGATTCGTCAAGGCCATGTGGTGCGGCTGTCAGGAGTGCGAGGACAAGATCAAGGAGCTGACCAGTGCCACCTCCCGCTGTATGCCCTTTGAGCAGGAGCAGATCTCGGATAAATGTGTCTGCTGCGGGAAACCGGCGGTGAAGATGGTGTACTGGGGGAAGGCGTATTAAGAACGTAACGGTTCAGGGGGTCCATGGAGGTTTGCTTAAGAACAGGAGAAAGGTTAATGCAGATTCCGCAGCAGGTTGCGTATATCATTGATAAACTGAATACCAGGGGCTTTGAGGCTTATGCTGTGGGCGGCTGCGTCCGGGATACCTTGCTGGGGCGTGAGCCGGGGGACTGGGATATCACTACCTCGGCGAAGCCGGAGCAGGTGAAAGCCCTGTTCCGGCGGACTGTGGATACCGGGATCCAGCATGGGACTGTGACGGTTCTCATAGACAGAACCGGGTATGAGGTGACGACCTACCGGATCGACGGGATCTATGAGGACGGCAGGCATCCCAGACAGGTGGAGTTTACCTCGGATCTGCTGGAGGATCTGAGGCGGCGGGATTTTACCATCAATGCCATGGCCTATAGCCACGATAAAGGGATTGTAGATGCCTTTGATGGCATGGGGGATCTGAAGCGGAAGGTGATCCGCTGTGTGGGGAACCCCATGGAGCGGTTCAGCGAGGATGCCCTGCGGATCCTGCGGGCCATCCGGTTTTCGGCGCAGCTGGACTTTTCCATAGAGAAGGAGACCTGGGAGGCCATAGGGCAGATCGCGCCGAATATCGCCAAGGTCAGCCGGGAGCGGATCCAGGTGGAGCTGACCAAGCTGCTTTTGTCGGACCATCCGGAGCGGATGATGGATGTTTTTGAAACCGGGATCAGCAGGTATATTTTTGGGGAGTCTTATCAGTTGCTCCGGGGAAAGCCGGATGTTCCGGAAAATATTTCCCGGTTACTTAAGGAGACCGCTCTTTCTGAAAGGCGGAATCTGCAGGAGGCGGCAAAACTCCCCGGGAAGAAGTATATCCGCTGGGCGGCATTTCTCAGTCGGGCAGGAGCAGATGGGGCTGTACGGATTCTGAAGGATCTGAAGCTGGACAATGAAACCATCCGCAGGGTGAAGACCCTGGTGTCCTGGGCAGGCAGGGAGCTGCCGGAGGAGGAGGCTTTTGTGCGCCGCGGTATGAGCCAGATGGAGCCGGAGGTGTGGGACGGAGTTCTGGATCTCAACGGATACAGTCCGGCAATCCGGGAAATGACCCGGAGGATCCGGGAGCGGGGAGACTGTCTGGATCTGAAGCATCTGGCAGTCAGCGGTCAGGATCTCATAGCTGCCGGGGTGACGCCCGGGAAGGAGATGGGGGAGATCCTTGGCAGGCTGCTGGAGCATGTGCTAGAGAGGCCGGAGGATAACCGGAAAGAGGTGCTTTTGGGGCTGGGAAAGCCGGATGTACCAGTAGAATTCAGAAATAGCATACCCTCAGCAGCCGTGAGAGTTCAGGAGGCTTTAAACTGCCGCCAGAAGCTGGAGCAGTAATCAGGATTTGTTCTGGCTGTCTGGAAATTTTCAAGATAATATGAAAAATACAGGAGAAAAGGACTGGGAAAATGAAAATACTGATTATAGAATGGAGCAGTTGTGCGAGGGATGATGTGGAGGATGCATTTGTCCAGGAGGGCCATAGCCTGGTGAGGGCTCCCTTTTCTATTGAAGGGAAAACCTACGATGATCTTCCGGAGATTGAAAGGCAGTTTGCCGCATTACTGGCGGGGGAAGCTCCGGACTTTGTTTTTACCGTAAACTATTATCCGGCAATTTCGAATCTTTGCAACAAGTATGGGATCCGCTATGTGTCCTGGATTTATGACAGTCCTTACCGGAGACTTTTTTCCCAGTCAGTGGTCAATCCCTGTAATGTGATCTATGTATTTGATAAACAGCTGTATCTGGAATGCCACAACGCGGGCATTTCCACAGTGCATTACCTCCCTCTTGCGTCCAATGTGGAGCGGGTGGATGCGGTGACAGCCAATGCTCCAGGGGCAGGCAGTTATAAGCAGGATGTTTCTTTTGTCGGCTCTCTTTATCTGGAAAACGGAAGTGCTTTCATACAGATGAAAGAGGCTTTGCCTGAGTATGCCAAAGGCTATCTGGATGCCCTGGTAGCTTCCCAGATGAAAATACAAGGTTACAATTTCATTGAGGAGGTGCTGGGACCGGTTATTGAGGATATGTCCAAAGCGTATCCATTGGTCCGGGAGCCGGGAGGTATAGAGTCCAGAGAATATTATTACTCCCAGTATGTAATCAATGAATGGATCACAGCTATAGACAGGATTGATCTGCTGGAGTCCATTGCCCAGAATCGGAAGGTGGATCTCTTTACCCAGTACAAGGAGTATACTTCTCCCAATATCATGAATCATGGCATTGTGGACTACTATACAGAGATGCCTGTGATCTTCAGCCAGAGCAGGATCAACTTAAACATCACCCGCCGCGGCATCCAGAGCGGTATCCCTCTGCGGGCTATTGATATTATGGGAAGCGGCGGTTTCCTGCTGAGCAATTTCCAGGCAGATTTTCTGGATTACTTTGTGCCGGGGGAGGATTTTGTCTATTATGACAGTAAAGCGGATCTGCTGCGGAAGGTGGATTACTACCTGAGCCATGAAGCGGAGCGGCAGGCCATTGCGAAGAATGGGCATGATAAGGTCGCGGCGGCCCATACATACCGGCACAGGGTGCGGGAGATGCTGGATGGTCTTTGTTAAGCTGTGGCAGGGCAGGGGGGATCTGAACTGTTAATGAATGGTAATGTAACGGCAAATGGCTACTATTCACGGGGGGCATCTTCTTGTCCGGCTCTGCCGGACAAGAAGCATCGTGAACTGTAACGGCAAGTGAAAGCCCCAGGCATTCTGCCTTTACAATGATCGTGATTTTCAGTATAATCGTTATAGAATCATAGAAACAGGATAGGAGTGGAAAGCGAGGTGACCCGGTATGCCGACAAATGAGAAAGAGTTTAACTGCAATTTGTTTGACCAGCTGACATTGATAGAAAGAATCGAGAGGCAGGTGGATAAGGGAGATCTGCAGGCAGTAAAAGAAGAAATAGAATTCCAGAAAAAGGAGATAAACCGCAAGCTATACCAGAAGCCACCATTAACAAGTGAGTAACAATTTTACTTGCGGGATTCCAGTGAGTATGTTATAATCCCCTTTAGTTATGGCTGCGGCCCATCCGGACAGTGGTGGGAGCTGACGGCCGGTTGAAATCACAGGAGGCGATAGTATGAAACACGTGAAGACTTTGAATAACAAGAACCTGAAAGAATCCATGAAGAAGGGCGGCTGCGGCGAGTGCCAGACTTCCTGCCAGTCCGCATGCAAGACTTCCTGCACCGTGGGCAACCAGAGCTGCGAGAACGCCAACCGGTAATCCAGGGATAGTGATCCGGCTTGTCTGATGTTCTTGTATAGGCAGGGCTGGCCGGAAGTGACAGGCTTAAAGAGCAGTCGTGGGATGATCTGTGCAGCCGGACTGGATGTACAGATGATTCCACGGCTGGTTTTGCCTTGTCCATGCAGGTAAGCGAACGTATCATGTCCGGAAACAGTTTGGGAGTAAGAACTGTTTCCGGACAAGAATGACCCCTGGGCGCTTGAGTGCAGGGGTTTTTCTACGTGTTTTAAGAGGAGAATAAGAGTGATTCATCAATACAAGAATAATGGCTATAATATTGTCATGGACATAGCCAGCGGGGCGGTCCACCTGGTGGACGATGTGGTGTATGATGCCATTGCGCTGCTGGAGCCGGAAGCAGGAGAGCTGGAGCAGCCGCAGCTTTTACCAGAGAGTGGGTGTCAGATGGTCCGTCGGGAGCTGTCCGGCCGGTATCCGGAGCAGGAGATCCACGAAGCACTCCTGGAGATCCAGGCGCTGGTGGACGCGGAGGAGCTGTTCACTAAGGATACCTATGAGGAATACGTCCTTGATTTCAAGAAGCGAAAAACCGTGGTCAAGGCCTTGTGTCTGCACATCGCCCACGACTGCAACTTGGGCTGTAAGTACTGTTTTGCCGAGGAGGGAGAGTACCATGGGCGGCGCGCCCTCATGTCCTTTGAGGTGGGGAAAAAGGCTCTGGATTTCCTGATGGACTCTTCCGGTGAGCGCCGGAATCTGGAGGTGGATTTCTTCGGCGGAGAGCCGCTGATGAACTGGCAGGTGGTGAAACAGCTGGTGGAGTATGGCCGTTCCCAGGAGGAGGCCAGGGGCAAACGGTTCCGTTTCACCCTGACTACCAATGGGGTGCTGTTAAATGACGAGGTCATGGATTTCTGCAACCGGGAGATGAGCAATGTGGTCTTAAGCCTGGACGGGCGGCGTCAGGTCAATGACCGGATGCGTCCCACCCGCGGCGGGGGAAAGAGCAGCTATGATATCATTGTCCCCAGGTTCCAGAAGTTTGCAAAGTCAAGGGCCGGAAAGGACTACTACGTGCGTGGAACCTTTACACGGTACAATCTGGATTTTGCCGAGGATGTGAAGCATTTCGCGGATCTGGGCTTTGATCAGATGTCCATGGAACCGGTGGTGGCGGATCCCCGGGAGCCTTATGCCATCCGGGAGGAGGATCTGCCCCGGATCCTCACGGAGTATGACCGTCTGGCGCTGGAATATATTAAAAGGAAGAAAGAGGGAAGGGGCTTCAATTTCTTCCACTTCATGATCGACCTGGACCAGGGGCCCTGCGTGGCCAAGCGGCTTTCAGGCTGCGGCTCGGGGACAGAGTATCTGGCTGTGACGCCCTGGGGAGATTTTTATCCCTGCCACCAGTTTGTGGGCCAGGAGGAATTCCTCATGGGCAATGTGGATACGGGGATCACCCGGACCGATATCCGGGATGAGTTCAAGCTGTGCAACGTATACGCCAAGGAGAAATGCAGGCAGTGTTTTGCACGATTCTACTGCAGCGGCGGCTGTGCGGCCAATTCCCAGCATTTCCACGGGAGCATTACGGACGCTTATGATATCGGCTGCGAAATGCAGAAGAAACGGATTGAATGTGCCATTATGATTAAAGCGGCGTTATCGTAACAGTTCGTGGAATTTTCAAAAGTTAAAGGAGAAGAAAGATGAAGAACAGTAAAACAAAGGGCCTTCTGGGGCTTCTGGTATTGCTGGCTGCCATCGGTTTGTTTGGATTCTTTGGTTATGACACCATGGATGACATCAAGCTGGGCCTGGACCTGGCCGGCGGCGTCAGCATCACATACCAGACCGTGGAGACGAGTCCTACAGCAGAGGAAATGTCGGACACCATCTACAAACTCCAGCAGCGTGTCCAGAACTACAGCACAGAGGCGGAGGTGTACCAGGAGGGAAGCAACCGGATCAATATTGACATTCCGGGTGTTTCTGATGCCAACTCCATCCTGGAAGAGCTGGGGAAGCCAGGCTCTTTGATCTTTGTGGACGAGGCAGGCCAGGTGCTCCTTACAGGTGACCAGGTGGCATCCGCCAAGGCGGGGATCACCGAGCAGAACGGGATCCGGGCCTATATTGTGAGCCTGACCTTCACCGATGAAGGAACAAAGGCATTTGCAGATGCTACCACAGCCAATGTGGGCAAGAGGATCGCCATTATCTATGACGGCAGACTCTACTCCAATCCAGTGGTACGGGAAGCCATCACCGGGGGACAGTGCCAGATCGACGGCATGAGTGATTACGATGAGGCAGAGCAGCTTGCTTCCACCATCCGTATCGGTTCTCTGTCCCTGGAGCTTGAGGAGCTGCGCTCCAACGTGGTGGGAGCCAAGCTGGGGGAAGAGGCCATCTCTACCAGCTTAAAGGCAGGCACTATTGGTTTTGCCATTGTGGCTGTATTCATGGTTGCGGTGTATCTGGTTCCCGGCCTGGCGGCGGTTCTGGCCCTGGCACTGTATGTGGGCCTGATCCTTATCCTGCTGTCTGCTTTTGATGTGACCCTGACCCTGCCGGGTATCGCAGGTATCATCCTTTCAGTGGGCATGGCCGTGGATGCCAATGTCATCATCTTTACCAGAATCAAGGAAGAGATCGGCGTGGGCAAGACCGTGCGGTCTGCCATCAAGACCGGTTTCGCCAAGGCATTGTCCGCGATTCTGGACGGAAATATCACTACCCTGATTGCAGCCGCTGTTCTGTATCTGCGCGGTTCGGGTACAGTCAAGGGATTTGCCACCACTCTGGCCATCGGTATCGTGCTTTCCATGGTGACGGCTCTGTTCATCACCAAGGGCGCCCTGATTGCCCTTTACAATGTGGGATTTGAGGATGCTAAGTTCTATGGTACCAAGAAGGAGCGGACACCCATCAATTTCCTTGGGAAACGCAATATCTGCTTTATTATTTCCCTGGCAGTGATCGTGGCAGGCTGGGCCGGTATGGCGCTGAACAATGGCCAGATCGGCCATATTCTCAACTATGGTATGGACTTTACCGGCGGTACCTCTACCAATGTGACCTTTAACGAGGATATGTCCATGGAGGATATTTCTTCCAGAGTGGTGCCGCTGGTATCCGGGATCACCGGGGATGCGGATGTACAGACCCAGAAGGTGGCTGGTACTAACGAGGTCATCATCAAGACCAAGACTCTGACTGTTGACCAGAGAAAGGCCATGGAGGATGCCATGGTGGAGAATTTCGGCGTAGAGTCGGAGAAAATCACCACTGAGAGTATTTCCGGCGCGGTCAGTGTGGAGATGAAAAGGGATGCTATCGTGGCTGTGATTCTGGCCACGGTTCTGATGCTTTTGTATATCTGGTTCCGGTTTAAGGATATCAGGTTTGCGGCAAGTGCAATCCTGGCTCTGGTTCACGATGTGCTGGTGGTTATTACCTTCTATGCTCTGGCCAAGTGGTCCGTGGGATCCACATTTATTGCCTGTATGCTGACTATAGTGGGTTATTCCATCAACGCGACCATCGTAATTTTTGACCGTATCCGTGAGAACCTGGCGGCCAAGACAGTAAAGCAGTCCATGGAAGATATTGTGAATATCAGTATCACTCAGACCTTTACCAGAAGTATCAATACGTCCCTGACCACCTTTATCATGGTGTTTGTCCTGTTCCTTCTGGGGGTATCCTCCATCCGCGAGTTTGCACTGCCGCTGATGGTGGGCATCGTGTGCGGTACCTATTCATCCGTCTGCCTGGTAAGCGCTATGTGGTATGTGATGAATAACCGTAAGAAGAAAGAGGAGTAGAAGGCCAACAAGGAAAAGTTTGTATGAGATATCAGCTGATTACAACAGACGGGCGTGCCAAGCGCGCCCATGTGGAGACAGTCCACGGAACCATCGAGACGCCTGTGTTTATGAATGTAGGGACGGTGGCTGCTATCAAGGGTGGGGTTTCCACCGATGATCTGCGGCAGATCGGTACCCAGGTGGAGCTGTCCAATACCTATCATCTCCACGTGCGGACAGGGGACCGGCTGATCCGCCAGTTTGGCGGACTGCATAGGTTCATGAACTGGGACCGGCCGATTCTGACGGATTCCGGCGGGTTCCAGGTATTTTCCCTGGCCGGACTGCGCAAGATCAAGGAGGAAGGCGTCTACTTCAGCTCCCACATCGACGGTCACAAGATCTTCATGGGGCCGGAGGAGAGCATGCAGATCCAGTCCAATCTGGGATCCACCATCGCCATGGCCTTTGATGAGTGTCCTCCCAGCAGGGCGGAATATTCCTACATCCAGAATTCCGTGGACAGAACGACCCGGTGGCTGGAGCGGTGCCAGAAGGAGATGGCGAGACTGAACGCTCTTCCGGATACGGTCAACCGCCGGCAGCTTCTCTTTGGGATCAACCAGGGAGGCGTGGTGGATGAGATCCGTATAAGTCATGCCAAAACCATCGCGGCCATGGATCTGGACGGCTATGCTGTGGGCGGTCTGGCTGTGGGGGAGACCCATGAAGAGATGTACCATATCCTGGATGTGACGGTTCCACATCTGCCCCAGAACAAGCCTACCTACCTGATGGGCGTGGGCACTCCGGCCAATATTCTGGAGGCCGTGGACCGGGGGGTGGATTTCTTCGACTGTGTGTATCCGTCGAGAAATGGCCGTCACAGTCATGTATACACCAATCACGGAAAGCTGAACCTGCTGAATCAGAAATATGAGCTGGATCCGCGTCCCATTGAGGAGGGGTGCCAGTGTCCGGCATGCCGTTCTTACAGCAGGGCTTATATCCGCCATCTGTTCAAGGCGAAAGAAATGCTGGGAATGAGGTTATGCGTCTTGCACAATCTGTATTTTTATAATACAATGATGAAAGAGATTCGCGACGCGATTGAGGAGCACCGCTACAGCGCCTACAAGGCAGAGAAGCTTGAGGGCATGGAGGCGGGGAGTCAGGAGTGATCCTGATTAAGGTGCCTGGGCAGATGTGCATCCCGGATGCAGATGCATATACCTGACAGGCCCAGGAGCAGCAGATAAAATTTAATCAAGGCAGGGGATGGCGAGGCGCAGATACTGCCGCAAGGAGGACATGTTATGTTAGTAGCAACTGGCGGGATTTCCCCGCAATTTCTGATCGGTTACATTATTTTCTTCATTGCTCTGATGTATTTTATGGCGATCCGTCCCCAGCAGAAGGAGAAGAAGAAACAGGAAGCATTGCTGGCCAGCATCGGCGTAGGCGACAGCATCCTGACCAGCAGCGGATTCTACGGCGTAGTGATCGATATGACCGATGATACTGTGATCGTGGAGTTCGGAAGCAACAAGAACTGCCGGATCCCCATGAAGAAGGCGGCTATCGTTGAGGTGGAGAAGCCGGAGCTGTAAGAGGATATGGGAGCCGCCGGAAAATAACCGGCGGAAAACCTGCGGTTATACTCAAATTGCCACAGCAGATTGTTCTGTACAGGAGATGATACAGACAGTCTGTTGTGGCAATTTTTAGTAACAGCCCAGATGTACAGATATCTTTCAGCCTTTAACTGGGCCAGTATACAAATACCGCCACGGACCGCGGGCGCATGACAAAATTGCCATTGATCCGCACCGTGTCAGGATCTTCAAAGAAGTAAGATCCCGGTCCGTCCCCAAAGGTATTGACGTGAAGATGCCACTGGCCGTGATAATGAAGATTGGGCAGGGTGAAGGTGACATCCTCCCAGTAGGTATTAATAGTCATATAGACCAGGTCATCACAGCGTTTCTTCCGGTCATAGCCTGCAAAACACATGGCAAAGGCATGCATTCCCTGGCCTGCTTCCGGAATCCGGGCAGAGGTTGTATCATGGATACTGATGTGCTCCATGCCGCAGACCGCATTGGGCAGATGCTTGCTGATGACCGGATGGCGGAACCGGAAATGGATCATATACCGGAAAAACTCATAAAGGGATCTGTTTTTTTCCAGAAGCTTCCAGTCAAGCCAGGAGATCTCATTGTCCTGACAGTAGCTGTTGTTGTTTCCGAACTGGGTGTTGGCGAACTCATCCCCGGCCAGGAACATGGGAGTGCCGCGGCTGCACATGAGGACGGTGCAGGCATTGCGGATCATCCGGAAGCGCAGGTCCAGGATCTGGGGATCATCGGTGTCCCCTTCCGCACCGCAGTTCCAGCTGCGGTTGTCGTTGGCTCCGTCTGTATTGTCCCAGCCGTTGTTTTCGTTGTGCTTCTCATTGTAGGAGTAGAGATCATACATGGTGAAGCCGTCATGGCAGGTCAGGAAATTGATGCAGGAGTTGTAGCCTGCATAGTCCCGCTTGTGATCTGAGGTCAGGGAACCGTAAAGATCACCGGAGCCGGATATGCTCCAGGCAGCATTCCGGGATTCCCAGCTGTCTCCTTTAAGGAAGCTGCGGATAGAGTCCCTGTATCTGCCGTTCCATTCGGCCCAGCGCTTGCTGGCCGGAAAATTCCCCACCTGGTACATGCCGCCGGCATCCCAGGCTTCCGCGATCAGCTTTACGTTGCTTAAAAGCGGGTCATAGGCCAGGGTCCGCAGAAGAGGCGGATTGTTCATGGGGGAACCGTCTTCGTTCCGCCCCAGGATGCTGGCCAGATCAAAGCGGAAGCCGTCCACCCGGTAGCTGATGGTCCAGTAACGGAGACATTCCTGGATCATCAGCTGAACCACCGGGTGGTTGCAGTTCAAGGTGTTGCCGCAGCCGCTGAAATTGTAATAATAGCCGTCGGGAGTCAGCATGTAATAGATGTTGTTGTCAATGCCCTTGAAGCTGAAAGAGGGACCCTTTTCGTTGCCCTCAGCCGTATGGTTGAAGACTACATCCAGAATGACCTCAATCCCATTGCGGTGAAGCTCACGGATCAGCTCCTTTAGCTCCAGTCCTTCCATATTGTCCTCTACGGAGGCGGCGTAGCTGGAATTGGGCGCGAAGAAGCACACGGAGTTGTAGCCCCAGTAGTCCAAGAGCTTCTTGCCGTCCACCTCCCGGGTATTCATCATCTCGTCAAATTCAAAGATGGGCATCAGCTCTACTGCATTGACCCCCAGGTCTTTCAGATAAGGGATCTTCTCCTTCAGTCCCGCGAAGGTACCGGGATGCTTCACCCCGGAGGAGGAGTGCTGGGTGAAGCCCCGCACATGGAGCTCGTATATCACCAGATCGCTGAGCTCCCTGGAGGACTGGGGGGCATCGCCCCAGTCAAAGTAGTCCTTTACTACCCTGGCCCGGTAGTGGCTGCTCATTTTCTTGCCCCAGATCCGCTGACCGGATACAGCCCGGGCATAGGGATCCAGGATAATGGCGTTTTTGTCAAAGATCAGCCCCCGGGCCGGATCATTGGGGCCGTCAATCCGGTATGCGTACTCGAAATCCTCTGCATTCAGACCGAAGACAATCATGGAGTAGACATCACCGATCTTGTATTCCTCAGGAAAGGGCAGGATGGCAAAGGGCTCTTCGGCTTCCCTGCGGTAGAGCAGAAGCTCACAGGAGGTACCATTATGGGTGTGGATCGTAAAATTGATACCAACCGGCATGGACATGGCGCCGTTGATATCAAAAAGTCCGGGCCGCACAAGAAAGCCGCCAATGTCGTCTATGGGGTTGATGGTGGCAAGTTCCTCAAGGACTGCACTCTGTCTATATAAGTTCACAATCTTCTCTCCTAACTGCCCCCTGGGAACCGGCAGGGACCTGCTCCGGGAAGCATAAAACACGTCAATTGAAAAATGACATTAAGAATAAAATAGCTGTATCTGCTATTTTATTCTATATTGTGGATTTTGTCACGGGAAAAATTCTTAATATTGAAATTTGATGAGACAGTTCGGTAACAGTTCAGACAGGTCTGCGCACTCGCTGCGCTGACCGTGCGAAAACGTAGTGGTCGGAGGGCATCTGCCCCATCGCGTAGCGATTCTCATGGGCAGATGCCGTAACAGTTCAGGGGGTATCTGAACTGTTACACAGTTCGTGACAGTTCAGATCCCCCCGGAACTGTTCATTTTATCGTCCGTAGAAGGTTTACTGTAATATGTTTCGGATAAAGCCATGAATCAGCTCCATGGAATCTTCCCATTCTCCGGTGCGGGAGATGGTAAAGCCGTGGAGGCTGTTGACGAAGCGGCGGGAGATGACGGTGATTCCGGCTTCCACCAGCATGGAGGCGAAGTGCTCCCCTTCTTTGCAGAGCTTATCCAGCTGGCAGGTGATCATCAGGGTGGTGGGGAAATTCTTCAGCAGGGACTGGTCAGCGTAGACCGGTGACGCATAGGGGTCGCGGCCTTCTCCGTTCTGGCAATAGCTGGCGTTGTAGATGTTGGCGTCCTCCGGGGCGGAGTCGCCTTCTTCGCGGGGCTTGGAGGCCGGGTCCGTGTAGACATCCAGAGGCGGATAGTCCATGATCAGTCCGGCGGGCCGAAAGGCATGGGTCCTGCTGGTACGCATGCAGACGGTAGCAGCCAGATTGGCGCCTGCGCTGTGCCCCATCAGAATGATCTTGTCCGGGTCGATCCCCAGCTGGGCGGCATGCTGGAAGGCATAGGCAGCTACCTGGTAGCTTTCGCGGACAGCCGTGGGGAAGGGAGCTTCCGGCGCGACGCTGTAATCTACGTCCCACACCAGGCACTGGTGGGTCAGGGCTATTCTGCGGCAGAAGAAGCCGCTGCGGATGTCCCAGCCACGTATGAAGCCGCCGCCGTGGTAATCAATGACCAGGGGAACAGATTCCGGGTGCTCCGGCATGTTCTCGGGGGCGATCCGGTAGATATGGATGGGGTGCCCGTCCTCCGCAGAAATATAGAATTCACTTTCCTGGGCCGGATATAAGGCCAGCTCCTGGCTGGTTGGGGCGCCTGCAGGTTCACGGGCCCGCAGAGGCTGAACGGCGGCCAGCAATTGATCTTTATTCATAATGATTAGTCTCCTTGTTGGTTAAGATTTATTAGGTGAAGCCAATAAGCCAAAGTCAGGCAGGCCTGACTTTGGCGGTGCTGAGAGCTGGGGCGTGTCTGACACAGGCCGAAGCGGATTTGGCTTTTATCTATAGAATCATCAGTTCCTTGGGAAATTCCGTCAGATTCACGGTTCCTTCCTCTGACAGCCAGACCATATCCTCGATGCGCACCCCGAACTGTCCAGGCAGATAGATACCAGGTTCCATGGTGATTACATTGCCGGTCTGGAAGATGTCCTTGCTGCCCTGGGCGGCACGCAGGCCGTCATGGCAGACCAGACCTACGGAATGGCCCAGGCCGTGGCCGAAGGTTCCGGCGTACCGGGTGGCGTCGATGATATCCCTGGCAGCCTTATCGGTTTCATCGCCGGTCTTTTTGGGGGCGATGGCATGGATGCCTGCCAGTTGGGCCTTTAGAACCAGGTCGTAGACCTGGCGCATTTCCTCTGTGGCGCGGCCCAGGGCGAAGGTACGGGTCATGTCAGAACAGTAGCCGCCAACCTTGACTCCAATGTCCAGGGTGATGAAGTCCCCGTGGCAGATCTTCCGGTTTCCCGGAAACCCGTGGGGCAGGGAAGAATTGGGGCCGCTGAGGATGATGACCGGGAAGGCCAGTCCCTGGGCTCCGTTGCGGTAGAAGCGGTAGATCAGCTCTGCTACCAGCTCTTGTTCCGAGACTCCCGGACGGATCAGGGGCAGCAATTCATGAAGAGACGCTTCCTTTAGAGCGCGCTGGAAACGAATCAGTTTTTTCATAATGGAAAATCTCCTTATATCTTGAATGATTGTAACAGCCTGGACGGGCGGCAGGAAGACGGCCCGTCTGAACCAGGAATATTTTGCCGGCAGGAATCTGTGTCAGATCTGCTCCTTCGCAATCTTCCTGGCCTCTTCAACCAGGGAATGCTCCTCATGGGCCTTTTCGTATTCCTCCTCTGTCACCATACGGAGTGCTCCTGTGGGACATACCCGGACACAGGCCGGTTCCATGACGTACTTAAGACGCAGATAGCAGCCGTCGCATTTCTCCATCTTGCCCTTTCCGTTGAACGAGGGGGCGCCGAAGGGGCAGGCCATGGCGCAGCTGTGGCAGCCGATGCAGTCTGTATTGTCAAAGACAGTCAGGTCTGTCTGGGGATCCTTCTTTAAACAGCCCACTGGACAAGCGGTTACGCAGGGGGCAGGAGAGCAGTGCATGCAGGCCACGGAATAATGGCTGAACACCGGTTTGTCCTCCAGCTCCTGGGTCTCGAAGATAGTCCGGAAGGGGGCATTGCCCGTAGCCGGATCATAATCGTTCTGGTCCATGCAGGCGATGGCACAGGCGCCGCAGCCGCAGCAGACAACAGGGTCAAAATCCAGAATCATTTTACTCATGGGCTTCTCCTTTCCTGGCGGCACCGGACGGCTGTCCGGGTACGGCCGTGTCTCTTCCGGCAGGCAGTTGTGGCGTACCGGCGTCTGGCAGCCTGTCCGGCATACCGGCTGCCGGCTGCCCGTCCGGCATACCGGCTGCCGGCTGCCCGTCCGGCATACCGGTGACCGGCTGCCCGTCCGACATACCGGTGACCGGCTGCCCGTCCGGCATACCGGTGACCGGCTTCTCTTCCGATGCATCAGCGGCCGGATCTTTCTCAAGAGGTGTGATCCGGCACCGGTTGGAACGCATAGCCGGGAAACCGGAATAAGGATCCAGACGGCTGCGCCCCACCAGACTGCCTACATTGGCTTCACGGTATCCATGGTAAAGAGAGACCAGTCCCCTGGGAATCCGTTTGGATAAGGTGGCATGGACGCAGATGCTTCCGGCAGGAGTCTCAATCACCATCAGATCCCCCTCCCCGATCTGGAGCATTTCCCCATCCTCCAGGCTGATCTCCGCGCAGGCCTTTGGCCGCAGGGTCCGCAGCCAGGACACGTCGTGAAGCCGGGAGTGAAGGGCATTGGGCAGACGTCCGCCTTCGGTCAGGGTCATGGGATAGAGAGCCGGATCCGCGTCATCCAGAGGCGCCCGGTAGGTGGGAAGGGGATCCAGCCCCCATTCCGGATGGGACGCGATGATCTCGGATTTCAGCTCAAATTTGCCCGTAGGGGTATCCAGTCCCCGGCGGATGGCGGCAAACTCCTGGTGGGGAGCAAACTCCGGCACCTTCAAAGGCGTGTCAGCCTCCTGGAGCTGGTCTATGGTGTAGGAGATGGGACTCAGGATATACTCCAGGCAGGCCCGGTAGCCGCCTTTAAGGAGAGGATCATCAAGGTTCATATGGCGGGCCAGATCGCACATGATATCCGCGTCGGAACGGGATTCGTAGAGAGGCGCGATAACAGGCTTCGTATAATAAGCATAGCCGCCGGGATAAGACTTGAATTCCTCCCGCTCAAAAGAACTGCAGGCAGGCAGAACGATATCCGCATACTTGCTGGTATCTGTCAAAAACAGGTCCACATCCACGAAGAAATCCAGCTTCTCCAGGGCGTTTCTCATGCTGCTGTCGCTTTCCGGGAACATGCGGAAATTCATGCCGAAGGCCAGGACGGCCTTGACAGGGTAGGGAGTCCCCTCCAGAATCTGCCGGGGAAGATCCATACTCTGTGCCTCCTTTTCCAGCTCGTTCCACAGAGGGAAGCGCTGTGCGCCCACCGGCGGGGCCATAGAGGACTTGCGGGCCTCCTTGACAAATTCATGCTCCAGGGTGTGATAACCGGAAGCCTGGTGGGTGTAGGTGAAGGGGGAAGGTATCTGTCCGCCCTTGCGGTCATAGTTGCCGGTGATGGCGCTTAAGGCCATGATGGCCCGGTAATTCTGCATGCCGTTGATATGGTGGGCCAGGGGTGCGGAGCTTTCCCGGATGCTCATGGGGCCGTATTCATGGATCATCTCGGCGGCTTTTTTCACCTTCTCATAGGGGACACCGGTAAGCTCCTCCACATTACCCTCATGAAAACCTTTACAGTACTGGGCGTACTCGTCAAAGCCGTGGACGTAGGCGTCTATGTAGTCGTGATCTACCCAGTCGTTGGTGATCAGCTCGTTGGCAATAGCCAGGGCCAGGGCACCGTCTGTGCCGGGCCGGGGCTGGAGGAAGAGGTCTGCGATCTTCTCCACGGTCTGGGTATACATAGTGTCAATGATGATGAATTTGACGCCCTGTTTTTTTAGCCGTTCCGTATTCCGGGCACCCAGGTAGCCGGAAAAGTAAGGATTGTGTGCCCAGCCCAGGAACAGGCGGCAGTTGCGCATGTCCGGACGTGTGGGGGATGCGGTAGCAGTCTCCCAGGCCATGAGTCCGGAGGTGAAGCAGGAGCTGGATTCGGTTCCATAGTTGGGGGAACCGAAGGAATAGGCCAGCCGCTGCAGGATGGGGCGGTACCACTTGCTGTAGCCGGAGAAGAAGAAGACCGACTGGGCGCCATATTCCTTCTTATAGCCCAGAAGCTTTTGGGAAATGGTCTCGTAAGCTTCTTCCCAGGTGATGGGGGTGAATTCGCCGCTGCCCCTGGGGCCGGTGCGTTTTAAGGGAGTCCGGATCCGGTCTTTCCGATAAATGTACTGGCGGTTGGACGCGCCCTTGGTACACAGAAGGCCGCGGTTTAAAGGGTGATCCTTGTTGCCCTCCACCTTGATGATCACGCCGTCCTTTACATAGGCGTCCACGCCGCAGTGGGAGGAGGGAGCGCAGATGTCGCAGAGGGTGTGCCGGATCCCGATGCCGGTCTCTGCGCAGGGAATCTTTGCTTTCAGCAGTTCTTCTCTAGTTGCCATAATGTCCTCCTTCCAGCTCACGGATAAATGCTTCGCTTAAGCCTTCTTTTTTCAGCACGCCCCGCTGCAGGCCGGCAATATGGTGCTGCTGGTTTTGTATGATACCCAGGATATGGTTTTTCAGGATGCCGCTGATGCGGTAGCTGCCCAGGATGTTGATGCCTGCGATTTTTCCATCCTGGCGGACGGCCTCGATGAAGAGACCTTTTTCCCGGTTCTCATAGGTCAGGGTTTCGCCGGTGATCCTGTTGTCTCCAAAGCCGATAAAGTCCATCCCGAAGAAGTGTGTGATATTGTGTAAAATGTTCCCGCCAAAGGTTCTGCTGCTGCCGCACATGCTGGCGCCTGCGGTGTAGCCCTGGTAGGCGGCATTGGCCCAGAGTCCGATGATCTGGGGCTGGCTGTTCTGCAGGTTTAAGCCTTCGCAGCAGTCGCCTGCGGCGTAGATGCCGGGGCCGCTGGTCTCCATGGAGGTGCTGACCGTGATGCCCCGCCCGATGGCAAGTCCTGCCTGGGCGGCCAGATCCGTGTTGGCCCTGGTGCCGATGCAGAGTCCGATAAGGTCTGCAGGCAGCAGACTGCCGTCGGTACATTCCACCACGGCGGCAGTACCGGTTCCCCTGCGGATGGCCTTCAGGCCTGCGCCGAATTTCAGGGTGACGTTCTGGGCAGCAAGCTCTTTCTGGATCCGGGAGGCTGTGGCCGGATAAGCAGCCAGGGGGAAGATATGGGGGGCCATGTCTGCCAGGGTGGTAGGGATGCCGTTGTTGTGGAGTACCTCCACCACCTTGATGCCTGCCATGGAGGCGCCGATGACTACGGCGCGGGAAATGCTGCCTTCCTCCATCCGTTTCTTCAGCTCCCTGGCATCATCCAGAGTCCGCATGGAGATGCAGGCATCCGGACATTCATTGGGAATAGGGGGTGTGAAGGAACGGGCGCCGGTGGCCAGGACGATGCCGTCGTAGGTACGGACTGTGCCGTCGGCCAGGGTGATGGACCGTGCCGCCGCGTCCAGCCCCGTGATCCGGGTACCGGGGAAGATGTTGGCCTTGTAGGTAAAGGAAATATCCTCCAGGCTTCCGAAGGGGAACATCCCTTCATAGCGCAGCCGGTTAGAGGCGTAGTAGGTTGTCAGCATGGGATTATAAGGGGAATCCTTGTGCTCGGAATAGATATCGACTCTGGAGGCCGTGTCTACGTCGCGGATGGCGGTCAGGGCGTGATAGCCGGCGCAGCCGAAGCCGATGATTGCATATGCTGGCATGAGTGAGCTCCTTTCTGTTTATTCGCGCGAAGCAACGAGCCAGGCGTGCATGCTCGCATGCACATTTGGCGACTGCCGCGAGGGTCAAATACCCCGCAGCTTGCTGCGCTGCAAGTTTGATGCCCCGTCAGCCTGCTGCGGGGTCTTTGACTATTTTCTGGTAACGGTTCAGATACTCCTTGAACTGTTACGGGCAAGATGCATTTTCACCAGATTGTCTACAGCCTGGTTTATAAGACTGCGGTTACATCCAATGTTCATACGCATGAAACCTTCGCCACCGGTTCCGAAGTGTGGGCCGTCGTTGAAGCCAAGATGCCAGGTGTGGATCAGCTCTTCCTGGAGCCGGGCGCCGGTGAGGCCGAAGGCTGAAAAATCAAGCCACATAAGGAAGGTTCCTTCCAGCTTTGCAGGGACGATGGAGGGGGCCTCGGCGGCCAGACGGCTGGCGACCAGGCGGGCGTTGTCTTCTAAGTAGGCAAGCTGGGCATCCAGCCAGGGGGAGCCGTGGGTATAGGCGGCAGCGGAGGCTTCCAGGGCCAGGACACTGGGATTGATGAGCCAGGCGCTGCGCAGCTGGGAACCGATACGGTCATTTAAGTCCTGGTCAGGAACCAGGAGACTGGAAATGGCCAGACCGGAGACATTGAAGGTCTTACCTGGGGCGATGCAGCTGATGGTGTAGGGATGGCCTTCGGGGACAGCCAGAACAGAGGTATAGTGGTTGCCGAAGAGCTCGATATCGCAGTGGATCTCATCGGATACCAGATAGACCTGGTACTGGACACAGAGGCTCACCAGGCGGGTGATCTCTTCACGGCTCCAGACTCTGCCCACCGGGTTGTGGGGATTGCACAGGATCATCATCCGCACGCCCTCCTGGAAGGCCTGCTCCAGGTGGTCGAAATCCATGGTGTAGGTGTTGTCTGTATGGATCAGGGGATTTTCCACCACCCTGCGTCCGGCGCCTGCGATGACAGCCTGGAAGGGGTCATAGACCGGAGGCTGGATCAGAACCTTGTCGCCGGGACTGGTCAGGGCCTGGATGCAGTAGCTGATGGAGGTAACCACGCCGCAGGAAGGGCGGATCCATTCCTTTTTCAGGGAGAGACCGTGGCGGCTGGCGAACCAGTCTATGATGCTGGTGAAATACTGGTCCCTGGGGAAGCTGTATCCGAAGATGGGGTGGGCACAGCGTCTTGTGATGGCCTCAGTTACCTCCTGGGGGCAGGCGAAGTCTGTGTCAGCGATCCACATGGGCAGCACCTGGTCGTCCTGGAACTTGCCTTTGCGGCGGTCCCATTTGATACAGCATGTGCCGGTGCGGTCGATGGGGGTGTCAAAATCGTATGTATGTTCCATAAAGGACTCCTTTCTCTTGTTTCCCATAGGGATCCGCCCGGGATGCAGGTGATTGCAGGCCAGACGTGCTCTCGCTCCATGAAGGAATGCCAGATCCACAGGCGGAAATGCTGTCTGTCCGCTATGCACCGGCGTTCTTTAAGGGCGGCCTGACTATAGGGGCGGAATCGTCACAGGCATAGTGCAATAGTAATAGGGGATTTGCAATTATGACGGGGACATTTGTTACTATCGTACTATTTCAGGGGGGAAAAGTCCAATATAAGGTTGTGATGGATTGATTGGGAAAAACATATGAATCAGGTCTGCCTGCGGTATTCGGATGGGGACATGCCTTTCTGCTTTTTGAAGATCCGGCTGAAGTAGAGGGGATTGTCGTAGCCTACCAGACTGCCGATCTCAGTGATGTTGTAATTGGTGGTTTCCAAAAGCATCTGGGCGTTTGTCATGCGGCGTTCTACCAGATACTGCATGGGCGTGGTGTGGGTGTATTGTTTGAAATTGCGGATGAACCAGCTGACGCTCATTCCCCTGGAAGCGGCATATTCTTCTATATTGATGTCCGTATTGTAGTGCTCATTAAAGAACTCTATAGCATGCTCCATCTCTGCTTCCAGATAGGCGTCCTTCCGGCGGTGGTCTCTGCCGGTCTGTCTCTGGATGTGGATCAGAAGCTGTAAAAGCAGAATGGTAAGTAGCTCCGGGTAATAGTCCTGGCATTTCTGGAGTTCCAGAATCATCTGCCTGAAAAGCCTGGTATACTCCAGGGAGGTTCCGGTTTCAATGACGCGCATCTCTTTGGTGATCCCATAGTGGCGGAGGATATTGGTCACGTTGCTTCCGGTAAAGTGTACCCAGTACACCTCGGTCTGTTCTGTCCCATAATAAACATACCGCTGGGGTTCTTTGGGGCGGTAGAGTACCATATGTCCGGCAGTTACCACAGTATCCTCCTCGCTTTTGTCAAAATAAAAATGTGCTTTTCCCGAGGCAATATACAGAATCTGGAAATCGACTCTTCCCCTGGGACGGTAGGTAGGCAGCCTGGGACGGGTGTAGAGATGGTAGGTTCCGCAGCTCCCTACAATAAGCTTCCTGCTCTTGTCCTTAAAATCCACCAGGGAATGATTCAGGTATGCAGAATTAATATACATATAGGAATTGGCCTCCTTTTTTTGGGATATATGATGGCAGCGGGCTGGAACCATGCCTGCCTGCGGTATCATTTTCTATAAAAATACTGTGGCTATCATGGGAATATTGTATCATTTTGTGCATGTTTTGTCCAATGGAGTCTATGGATGTTTCTGGGAGTTACAGATATAATCATAATCACAAGGATAACAGTTCAGACACCTCCTGAACTGTTATTCACAAGGGCAGACGCAGAGATGAAAGACAGGAGGTTATGCGATGATTGTACCAGGACATTATGAGAATTTGAACATGCTCCACGAGAACACCATGGAGAACAGGGCGTATTATATTCCGGCGTCCCGGCCTATGGATACCCTGGTGGAGAGAAGGGAGGACTCGGACCGGCTGCAGATGCTGGGAGGCCAATGGAGATTCCGCTATTATGACAGCATCTACAAGGTGAAGGATGCATTCTATGGGATGGATCAGGATCTGGCATCCTGGAACCGGATCCAGGTTCCGGGAGTATGGCAGATGGCCGGCTATGACTGCCACCAGTATACCAATATCCGGTTTCCATTCCCCTTTGATCCGCCCTATGTACCCCGGGATAACCCATGCGGAGCTTACGTCCATGAGTTTGTCTATGAAAAAGACCCTGAGGCGCCCAGGGCGCACCTGAATTTTGAGGGGGTGGATTCCTGCTTTTATTTGTGGCTTAATGGAATCTATGTGGGATACAGCCAGGTGTCCCACTGTACCAGTGAGTTCGATGTCACTGCCATGATCCGGGAAGGGAAAAACCGTCTGGCCGTTCTGGTGCTGAAATGGTGCGACGGAAGCTATCTGGAGGATCAGGACAAGTTCCGTATGAGCGGCATTTTCCGTGACGTTTATCTGCTGAAACGTCCGGACCAGGGGATCCGGGATTATTATATAAAGACCTTTCTGGAGAAAGACAAGGCCCAGGTGACGCTGCAGCTCAAGTATTTTCAGGACAAGGTTCCCGTAACCGCAGTTCTCTATGACAGGGAGGGCCGGACTGTGGCCAGGGCAGAAAGCTGTGGAGAGGACAGCCGGACTGCATGCGGGGCAGAAAGCTGTGGAGAGAACAGCCGGACTGCATGCGGGGCAGAAAGCCGTGGAGAGAACAGCCGGACTGCATGCGGGGCTGTATGCTGTAAAGAGGACAGCCTGATTCTGGAGATCCCGGATCCTGTTTTATGGAACACAGAGGCGCCATATCTCTATAGGCTGGCAATCAGTACAAAGCAGGAGGTGATCGTGGATTATGTGGGGCTGCGCTGTATCCAGATCCAGGATCACAAGGTCTGTCTTAACGGCAGTCCCATAGTGTTCCGCGGTGTCAACCGTCACGATTCCGATCCGGTCACGGGTCCGGCTGTCAGCATAGAACAGATGATGAGGGATCTGACTCTGATGAAACAGCACAATATCAATGCCATCCGCGCCAGCCATTATCCCAACGTGCCTTTTTTTCTGCAGTTGTGTGACCTGTATGGTTTTCTGGTGGTAGACGAGGCGGATGTAGAGAGCCATGGCCCGGTGGAGACATACCATAGGGACGACAGTGACGCAAATAAATTCGACCAGTGGAATATTCCCATTGCAGACAATCCTCTCTGGGAGGAATCAATCCTGGACCGTGTCCGGCGCATGGTAGAGCGGGACAAGAACCGTCCGTGCATTGTCATCTGGTCAATGGGAAATGAAAGCGCCTACGGCTGTAATTTTGAGAAAGCGCTGGGCTGGACCAAGGAGTATGACAGTTCCAGGCTGACCCATTACGAGAGTGCCAGATACCGGAAAAGTGGAAAGGAGTATGATTATTCCTGTCTGGATCTCTACAGCCGGATGTATCCGTCCTTTGAGGAGATACAGGAGTATCTGGGCCGGGGGCCGGGAAAACCCTTGATCCTTTGTGAATACTGTCACTCCATGGGCAATGGCCCCGGGGATCTGGAGGATTATTTCCAGCTGTTCCACCAGCATGATCAGATGTGCGGAGGGTTTGTGTGGGAATGGTGTGACCATGCCGTGGCCCATGGGAAAACGCCGGAGGGGAAAAGTATTTACGGCTATGGCGGAGACCACGGGGAGATCCTTCATGACGGGAATTTCTGTATGGATGGTCTGGTCTATCCGGACCGTACCCCTCATGTGGGACTGCTGGAGTACAAAAATGTATACCGCCCGGTGAGAGTGGTCTCCTTTGACCAGGAGCCCCGGATACTGACGGTCAGGAACCAGATGGATTTTACCAGTCTGGAAGATTATGTGGAGATCCGGTATGAAGTAAGCTGCGACGGAATCTGTGTGGAGAAAGGGCTCCTGCCCGCTGTTCAGGCAGAACCCGGCCAGGAGGGAAGCGTTTCCGTGGAGATTACAATACCGCGGCAGGGCAGGGCCTATCTCAGGCTTTTCTATTATCTGAAACAGGGAGAGGCTCTGGTACCGGCCGGACATTTGCTGGGCTGTGAGGAGATCCGTCTGGAAACGGAAGATGACCGGAACCAGACAGCACTACGGATCATGGAAGGAACGGGCATGCCTGGGGAACTGGCGGAAGAGGCCGGGGAAAACAGCATGTGCGGGGAAATACTGAAAGCGGCAGAGGAAATAAATGCATCTGAAAGAATGCTGAAAGCGGCAGAGGAAACAGATATATCCGAAGGACTGGTGGAAACGGCAGCAGAAACGGATGAAGCAGTTGTCCTGCAGGGCGCGGATTTCACCTATATGTTCGACAAACGGTCAGGACTGTTCTCCCGGATCTGCTGCAAGGGCCGTGAATATCTGAACCGGCCCATGGAGCTGAATATCTGGCGGGCGCCTACGGACAATGACCGGTATATAAAGCAGGAATGGAAGCGGGCCCGGTATGACAAAGCCTGCACAAGAGCCTACAGGACTTGCGTCAGCCGTGACGTGGATTCCAATTCCATAAGGATTACCAGTACCATGTCCATAGCGGCGCCGTCTGTACAACCCATGATGGAGGTGCAGGCCGTCTGGGTGGTCTGTGGTTCCGGCAGGATTCATGTAACATTTCAGGTGCGGCGTAATCTGGAGTTCCCGGCACTGCCCAGATTCGGACTCCGCCTGTTCCTGGATGAAGCCCTTTCCCAGGTGGCCTATTATGGCATGGGACCCTTTGAAAGCTATGGGGATAAGCACCGGGCCTCCACCCATGGGAAGTATCAGGCGCCGGTAACCGCGCTTCATGAAGACTATATCCGTCCCCAGGAGAATGGGAGTCATACAGATTGTGATTATGTGGTGCTGTCGGGCCGGGGCTGCGGTCTGGCGGCGGCATCAGAAGAACCCTTTTCTTTTAACGCGTCCATTTACACACAAGAGGAGCTGGAACAGAAAAAACATAATTATGAGCTGGAGCCTTCAGGCAGCACCATCCTGTGTCTGGACTATGCACAGAATGGGATCGGTTCCAACAGCTGCGGGCCAGAGCTTCTGGAGAAATACCGGTTTGATGAAGAAACATTTCGTTTTACCATGACACTTCTGCCCTTTGCAGGGCATTCATAATCCTTTATTGCAATCTGCCGCCCCGGCATCCGGGCATGCATAAATCCGGAAACGGATGTCCGGGGCAGGCAGAATGTAGATACCAGTCATTAAAAATTTAAGAAAGAGAGTACATTTTATATGCAGGAAAAGACATATTTAAAATGGTACAACAAGGTAGGATACGGTTCCGGAGATATCGCTGGAAATGTGGTATATGCATTCCTGTCCTCCTTTGTCATGATCTATCTGACCAATACGGTAGGAATGAACCCTGGCATCGTAGGCTCCCTGATCGCCGCGTCAAAATTTTTCGACGGGATTACGGATATTTTCTTTGGGGCAATGATTGACAAAACAAAAAGCCGGCTTGGAAAGGCAAGGCCATGGATGCTTTATGCCTATATCGGCTGTGCGGTGACCCTGGCTGCTATCTTCGCGATCCCGGCGGATCTGGGAACCACGGCCCAGTATGCATGGTTTTTCATTGCTTACACCCTTTTAAATGCAGTATTCTACACGGCCAACAATATCGCTTACTCGGCCCTGACCGCCCTTGTGACAAAAAACAGCAAGGAACGGGTGCAGATGGGATCCTGCCGGTTTATCTTTGCTTTCGGCACCAGTCTTCTGATCCAGTCCATCACCATCGGTGCGGTGGCATATTTCGGCGGCGGTGCTGTGGGCTGGCGGACGGTAGCCATTATCTATTCCCTGGTAGGGCTGGCAGTCAATACGATCTCCGCATTGTCTGTGAAGGAACTGCCGGAGGAAGAGCTGCATGAATCCGGAGCCGAAGAAGGGCCAGGGCCGGAGGAAAAGTACGGCCTTATGGATGCGGCCAGACTGCTGGCAGCCAACCGGTTCTATCTGATGATCTGTGGTGTGTATATTCTCCAGCAGGTGTACGGAGCCATGCTTAACATGGGCATTTATTACATGACCTATGTACTGAAAAATGAAAATCTCTACGGGGTATTCTCCTGGGCCATCAATATCCCGCTGATTGCAGTTCTGGTAGTGACGCCCACTCTTGTGGCCAGGTGGAAGGGGATGTACAGGCTGAATCTGAGAGGCTACATGCTGGGAACCTTCGGGCGTGCCATGGTAGTGGTGGCAGGCTACCTGGGCAGTGTGCCGCTGATGCTGATCTTCACCGGAGTGGCAGCTCTGGGACAGGGGCCCTGGCAGGGGGATATGAATGCGGTCATTGCCGCCTGCTCAGAATACACCTGGCTGACAAAGAACAGGCGGGTGGACGGAACCATGTATTCCTGCACATCCCTGGGGGTAAAGCTGGGAGGCGGTCTGGGGACCGCGGTCGCAGGCTGGATGCTGGCGGCAAGCGGATTTGACGGAAGTCTGGCGGTACAGCCGGAATCCTGCATCCGTATGCTCTATTTCATGTATCTGTGGCTTCCGATGCTCATTAATCTGGTGATCACCCTGGTGCTTTCCAGGATGAATGTGGAGGATGCCAATGAAAAGCTGAAGCAGTGTAACAGTTCAGATAGGTCTGCGCATTCGCTGCGCTGACCGTACGAAAACGTAGTGGCCGAATGGCATCTGCCCCATCGCGTAGCGATTCTCATGGGCAGATGCCGTGACAGTTCAAGAGGTATCTGAACTGTTACGAAGCAATAACCAGCTTTTACCGTCCGAACTGTTACTTTTTTCTAAACTTGAAGTTTTAAGGAGAATATGGTATTGTTGTAAAATAAAAAAAGGCTCCTATTGCAGAAATCGTGACCTTTGGGGACATGCCAGGAGGTGACAGGGATGGATTTGGTACAGCTTGAATATTTTAAGACGGTGGCAGAGTCCGGACATCTGACCAATGCCGCAAAGAAGCTCAACGTGGCCCAGCCTGCGCTCAGTGTCAGCATCGCGCGCCTGGAGAATGAGGTGGGGGTTCCATTATTTGACCGGGTAGGCCGGGGTATCTATCTGAACAAGTGCGGGGAGATATACCTGGAGTATGTGGAGCAGGCTCTGGGAGTCATGAAAAAGGCCCAAAGCGAGGTGGATACCTACTGCGAGAAGCTGGAGAACGTGATGACCCTGGGAGTGGTCAGCAAGCCTTTCTCCCAGATGATGCTGATGAAATTTAAGTCCCGGTTTCCAAGCTGCAGTATCCGCCAGATCGATTTTTCCGCGGCAGATGTGGAAGCGGAGCTTGCGAAAAATGAGGTGGACTATGTGATCACGGCCCGTCTCAGTTCGTCTCCAGGTATCGTGGGGGAGGAGATCTGCCGGGAGAAGATGGTTCTGGTAGTGCCGGCCTCCCACTCCCTGGCAGACCGCGGCGGGATCAGCCTGAAAGAAGCCAGAGGAGAGAAGTTCATTAATCTCCCCAAAGAATATGAATACCGGAAGATCACGGACCAGATGTGCCAGGACGCCGGATTCACAGCGGACGTGTCCATGGAGTGTTTCCACTGTCATATGGTGGAGCTGGTATCCGCCGGTCATGGGGTGGCCCTGATGACCCGGGAGAGGGCCTTGAAAAATCAGGGGAACGACCGGATCCGCATCCTGCCCATCAGTGAGCCGGAGTATACCATGAGCTATTACATCGTGTGGAAGGCAGGTCATCATTTCAATAAGATCTCCAAGGAATTCAGAAAGTATCTGAAGGAACACTGCGGGGTATCGGATGGGGACTGCGGGAGATGAAACGGCATGGTTTTTATATCAATTCGAATCTGGAGAATATTGTTTTGGAGCAGGCAGGTGAAATATAACTTAAAAAAGAGGAGCGGCCACGCGTGATCAGCGCGTGGCCATAATTTATGCGTGAACGATCAGTCCGCCTGGTCCTCCCTTTGCAATAGAGCGGACCAGTTCTGGAGTATCTCCCTTTTTCAGTATATCCATAAACTGCCGGATGTCAAACTGGTAACGGGAGACCTGGGAGCTGTCTGTCTGGCCGGAGTCATAGACTGAGTGGGAGAAGGAACGACTGCTGGCGTAGTGTTCCATACCGCTGGTGATGGCAGTCTCCATACTCCCGGTCTTCTGGTACTGGCCGATGGTATACTGATAGGCACCATACATGCTTTCGTTCATATTCTGGCACTGGCGGGAACAAAAGGCGTTCAGGAATGTGTTGACAGTATCCTGGTCTGCCCCGGTTCCGGCCAGCATTACAGCCAGCTTCATATGGCTTAAGGCCATCATGATCCCCAGTTCCTCATCACTAAGCAGATGGAGCTTCTGACCGGAATCCGCCTGGGCGGAGGCCTCTGCCACTACGGCGGCTGCCTTCAGATCCTCCAGACTGTATGTCCCTGGTTCGTTTTCGTCTGTTTTGTTTCCGGCAGCAGGAGTATCTGCCGCGGTTTTGTTTTCCTCATTATAGATCATATTGGCCTGGAGGCCGGTGCAGATATAGTCAAAGGAATATCCTTTCTCCGGATCCAGCAGTCCGCTCCCGGAGGTCTCTGCCTCAGCCACCTTCTGGTCAAAGGCTGCCATGAGACTGTTCTTCATGGCCGTGCTGGTGCCCTTGCCAGTGTATTTGTCATAGAAACTGCCCACGGACGTTTGGTAGGAATTGGCTACCCGATTTTTGGCATTCTCATATAGGCAGTCCAGCTGCTTCAGCCTGCTTTCCAGAATCTCCTTCTGATCCTCACCGGAATACTGCTCTGTGAGACAGTGCTTTGCCGCCACATAGAGAGCGGCCGTATGACGGACCGTGGCATCCACATTGTATGGCCGGTCTGAGGAAAGGCTGATGTTCTGGAAGGTCTTCTCTACGTCAGCCCAGTCCATCTTAGCCGCCTGGGAGTCAGGATCCGGACGTAACTCCTGTATATCCAGGGTGCCTGCAGCAGGCGGAAGCTGATTCAAAACCAGTCCCTTTCCGGTATCTGCAGATCCGTCCATCATGCTGTCACCAAAAGCTCTGGCTCCTGACGAGCTTTCATAGGTATCCACCCGCTGCGTCCCTGCTGTGGTGTCTGCCTTCTTCGCCAAGGCCGCCTTGGAAACCGCCGGCGCTGTCTGGGCCGGACGGATGGCGGTTGTTATCTTTACTTCCATGGAAAAATCCTCTTTTCTGGTTATTTTGTACGCCTGACAGGCGCAAAATATGACAATGGCACATTTCTTTGTGTGTCTGAATATGCAGCAAAATGCCGCCAGTACTTTGTTATATATATCGGCTTTTGCATGGTGAAATTAAGAGAATGCTCTGGATATGTTCCGGTTTCTTCTATGAACCGGTATGCTGATTCAGCAACCCTGGTATTTCGGCCTTTTTGCACAAAATTCTCCACCTTTCCATAGAATTCCTGTTAACTATTAATAGTGATTTCCCTATGAATTCATAATAATCGTGTATTGGACGCAGAAAATCCCCGTATGTTAAAATATTCTCATTAAATCCAGAGCGCAGGAGGAGCAGATATGCGCCGGGAAAGAACATGGAACGGTTTGGAGTATGTCATTTTCCTGATTCTTCGCCAGAAGAAACAATTCGGGAGGATCAGGGAGCCTGTGACCATCCACAGCCGTTACGAGAAAGTCTGGAGGATTGTGAAATGAAAGACAAACTTGACAAACTGATGATCCGTGCATTTGCAAAGCCTTTGTACCGGATTGCGCTTGTCCTGCTTGGGCTTCCTACGTTTGCGGTGGCATTTGTGGCGTTCTTATCCAGAAAGAGCCAGGATGAAGCCGGATACAAGAAGATCCGGGAGGAAGTGGAAAGGGAAGCGGAGGCAGACGGTACCCTGACGCGGATCCGTGACAACGCGAAAACGTACCTGACCAACAAGTACAGCCATTTTGGCAGGAAGACGGACACGCCGGAATTCACCCGGGAATTGGAGAAGCAGACGGCCCGTGATGTGGATGTGGAGATCTCTGCACGGGTGGACAGAAGGTATGAAAAGGATGGGATGAAAAAGCGCCAGTCCTTTATCGGGTTTTTGTGTGCAGGCCTGGACAAACCGGCATTCCTGGCTTTGTCTGTGATCAGCTCCATCCCTATGTATATACTGCTGCTGATCTCGGCCAACCCTTACAGCCGTTACATATTTGAGCGTCTGATCATGATGATCTTCGTGGCCTTCGGCGTGGTGTTCGTGGTATTCACGATCCTGCACTTCGCTTCCTCCTCACCGGCTATCAATGTCCTGGGTGAGACGGCCACGGCCCAGCAGATCGAAGATTTCAACCGGGTATATGGACTGGATCAGCCCTATATCATCCAGCTCCTTAACAACTTCAAGAACCTTGCCACCTTTAACCTGGGCAATTCCTACTCCGGCAATGAAGATGTTATGGCAGCGATCCTTCGGAAGTTCCCGGTGACCCTGGAGATGAGCGTGTACGCATTCATCATTGCCGTGGTGATCTCCATCCCCATCGGTATCCTGACTGCGGTAAAGCCCAATACGGCATTTGACTATATCTTCATGTTTATTGCACTGGTGGGACTGTCCCTGCCGGCCTTCTGGTTCGGTATGGTCATGATCCTTACCTTCTCCATCAACAGCCATATCCTGCCGGCCTCCTACGTGGAGGGGAACAAGCTGTCACTGCTGATGCCGGCCATTGTGTCAGGTACCCATCTGGCAGCCAGTCTGGCGCGGAATACCCGTTCCGCCCTGCTGGAGGTTCTGGGCCAGGACTACATTGTCACCGCCAGGGCCAAGGGCCTCAGCAATATCCGTGTGATCGTGAAGCATGCCCTGGGCAATGCCATGATCCCCATTGTGACTGTGGCAGGTCTTCAGTTCGGCGGCACCCTGGGAGGCTCCGCCATCATCGAGAAGGTATTTAATGTAAAAGGTATCGGAAGCTACGTGGTGGATAAACAGTTTCTCCCCGATATCCCGGCCATTCTCGGCGGCGTGGTATATGTGTCCATCATCATCAGTCTTGTGAACCTGGCTGTGGATCTGATCTATGTCTATCTGGATCCCCGGATCAAGTCCAGACTGAAGAGCCAATAAGGGAGGTGGAAGAACATGAAAAGCGAGAATTTCTTTATTAAAAAAGCAAACCAGAGAAAGCTGGGACGCTTTCAGGAGAATTCCAGTCTGTCCTTTGCCTGTGGTGCATCGGCATTCCTGGGTGCAGCCTGCGTGGCCCTGGCCTATGATATGAAGGAAAAAGCCTTCAGTCCGGTATCCCTGGCCGTGGCAGGACTCTTCCTGGCAGAGGCCGTGCTGGCTTTCCTGATCTGGAGTGGATTTAAGAGCCAGGTGCTAAGGAAAGGGGAGATATCCAGAGGGCTGCGGCTGACGGGACTTCTTCTTCTGGCTACCATTGTGAACGGGAACATTTTCTGTGCCCTGGCAGGCCTCAGTCTGGTGAAAAAGAATAAGAATCTGGAATACCAGGTGGGCAGCTACATGCTGCTGGTGGAGATTTTGATCATTATTGTTTCTTATCTGAACGTGTTCAAGGACTACGTGTGTGACTCATTCTTCCTGGGGATGGGGGTGCTGGCGGTGGTGATCCTGATCCATGCCGTAAGCCTGCCTCTGGTTGCGGCCCATGTCCATGGGAACCGGGCGGACAAATCCATGATGCCCCTGGCAGTGGTGCTGATCATTACCACTCTTACCGGCAACCTGTTTTCCCTGCTGCTGGGCCTGATGCTGCTGCGTAAATGCTACACCAGAGATGATTACGTGTCCATCGCATGGATCGACGTGGTGAAGCGCCTGTTCCGGAGCCAGATGGCTGTGCTGGGAGCATTTATTATCGTGTTTCTGCTGACCATTTCCATCTGTGCGAACCTGACCTTTGATTATGGCATTGCCATTGACAATAACTACTCCCTGATTCTGCGGGAACCCAGTCTGGCCTATCCCTTCGGAACCGATGACTATGGCCGCTGCGTCTTCACCCGCGTAGTGTTCGGCGCCAGGATTTCCCTGACAGTGGGTATTATTTCCACGGCAATTTCTATTGTAGTAGGCATCATCCTGGGAGCTTTTGCGGGCTTCTACTCCGGAACCACGGACAATGTGATCATGCGTGTTCTGGATGTGTTCATGGCTATCCCGGGTCTCCTGCTGCCCATCGCCATTATCGCGGCATTCGGAACCAACACGGCCAATATCACCTTCGCCCTGGGCGTAGGCGCCATCCCCAGCTATGCCAGAACCATCCGCGCCTCCGTGCTGACCTTGCAGGACGCGGAATTTGTGGAGGCTGCCAGAGCCTGCGGAGCCAGGGACAAGATCATCATCTTCAAACATATCCTGCCCAACTCCATGGCCCCCCTGATCATCCGGGCCACTCTGGGTATCGGCGCAGGCGTGACGGCAGTAAGCTCCTTAAGCTATCTGGGTCTGGGTATCGCGCCGCAGATTCCTGAGTGGGGCAATATCTTAAAGGCAGGAAGCGCGTATCTGGAGACCAATGCCTACATGGCCATCTTCCCCGGATTCGCCATCGTGATTCTGGTGCTGGCCTTCAACTTCCTGGGCGACGGCCTCCGTGACGCGCTGGACCCGAAGTTAAAGTAGCAGTTCTGACGTGCGTCAGTCAGCAGGAAGAAGTGCGTTGCATCATAGAAGGAGGACGATCATGGAACAGCAGGACAAGAAATGCATTCTGCAGGTAAAGAACCTGCATGTACATTATATTACAGACGAGGAAGAGGTCTTCGCCGTCAACGGTATCAGCTTCGACTTAAATGAAGGCGACAGCATCGGCCTGGTGGGGGAGACGGGAGCCGGCAAGACCACTACAGCCATGGCCATCATGCAGCTGGTGCCGGATCCGCCGGGAGTGATCACTGAGGGTGAGATCTACTTTAAAGGCAGGAACCTGATCCTCAACACAGACAAGGAGAATGAGAAGATCCGGGGAAACGGTATCTCCATGATCTTCCAGGATCCCATGACAGCCTTAAATCCCACCATGACCATCGGCGATCAGCTTATTGAGGTGCTGCGCCGCCACAATAAGATGACAAAAGAAGAAGCCAGGAAGCGCTGCATCGAGGTGCTGGAGATGGTAGGCGTCAAGGCAGAGCGGTTTGGAGATTATCCCCACCAGTTTTCCGGCGGTATGAAGCAGCGTGTGGTGATCACCATGGCCCTTTTATGCAACCCGGATCTTTTGATTGCCGACGAGCCGACCACAGCCCTGGACGTGACTATCCAGGCCCAGGTGCTGGATATCATGATGAATCTCAAGGAGAAATTCCAGATGGGCCTGATCATGATCACCCATGATCTGGGAGTGGTGGCGGAGACCTGCGACAAGGTAGCCATCGTCTATGCCGGGGAGATCGTGGAGACCGGCACCGTGGAGGAGGTTTACTTAAATCCCAGACACCCCTACACCTGCGGACTCTTTGACTCCATTCCCAAGCTGGATGAGGACAGCACCAAGCTGGTGCCCATTGACGGCATGACGCCCAACATGGCAGAGCCGCCCACGGGATGTTACTTCCATCCCAGATGTAAATATTGTCAGGATATCTGTAAGACACAGTCTCCGGCCATGACCGGGGGAAGCCACAGGTTCAAATGCTTCTTCCCCCTGGGCAATCCGGAAGACGAGAAGGGAGAGTAGGCCATGAGTACAATGTTGGAAGTCATTGGACTGAAAAAATATTTTAATGTTGCCAATGGCGGGCTGCTCCATGCAGTGGACGATGTCAGCTTCCAGATCCAGGGAGGCGAGACCCTGGGGATCGTGGGCGAGTCCGGCTGCGGCAAGAGCACCCTGGGCCGTACCATTCTGCGGCTCCATGAGCCCACCGCCGGGAAGGTGATCTTCGACGGCATGGATATCGTTTCTTTTGATAAGGAAGAAATGCGTCAGATGCGCAAGGAGATGCAGATCATTTTCCAGGATCCTTATGCGTCCTTAAACCCCAGGTTTACCATTTCCCAGATCATTGAGGAACCATTAAAGCTTCACAATATCTGCAAAACAGCCGCCCAGCGGCGGGAGAGGGGGGAGGAGCTGATGGAGCTTACCGGACTTTCCCGGCGCATGTACAATATGTATCCCCATGAGTTTGACGGCGGACGCCGCCAGCGTGTGGTCATCGCCAGGGCCCTGTCCCTGAACCCGCGGTTTATCATCTGCGATGAGCCTGTCAGCGCCCTGGATGTGTCGGTCCAGGCACAGATCATCAACCTGATGATGGAACTGCAGGAGAAGCTGGGACTGACCTACGTGTTCATTTCCCATGACATGTCGGTGATCAGGCATATCTCCACCAACATCGGCGTCATGTATCTGGGACAGATGATTGAGAAGGCCTCCAAAAAGGAGATCTTTAAGAATCCCCTGCATCCTTACACCATCGCGCTGTTGTCCGCTATTCCTTCCGTCAATATCCGGGAGAAGAAGGAGAAGATCATCTTAAAAGGAGAGATCGGTTCCCCGGTGAATCCAAAGTCCGGCTGCCGCTTCGCGCCCCGCTGCCCCTTTGCTACGGACCAGTGCCGCAGTGAGAATCCGGTCTTTGAGGAAGTGAATCCGGAGCATTTCGTGGCCTGCCACAGGACCCGGGAGATGATGGAAGGGAAGCTGCGCTTTTAACTGGAGAGATCCGGTTTGAAGATAGAAATTGCGGTTTCCGGTTGTTTTACAGGGAGTGGCTGACAACCGGCAGCACCCCTGGCTGCGTATACGGAAGCTGCGGCAGAATGAAGTGAGTATCAAAAAAACAGGAGGAGTAATTGTATGAAGAAAAGAAGATTAGCAGCAGTGGTTCTGTGTGCCGCCATGGTAACTTCCATGACTGCATGTAATGTGAAGACCAAGAGTGATGTAACCAGCACTGCGGCTCCGGCAGCAGACCAGGGCCCTACAGAGCCGGATCCCAATGCCGGTGTGGAGATCGGGGAAGTGAATCTCAAGCTTCTGTACCAGAGCACTGACGAGAGCGTGGCCAACGTCATCCGTGACGAGCTGAGCAAAGCCGGGATCAACGTGGAAATGAGCGCGGCTTCCGACGGCGCCACCTTCCGGGAGCAGGAGGGCAACGGCAACTTTGATATCGCCATCTCCAGCTGGGCCAATCCGGTGGGTACCCCGGACTATGGATGCCGCGGCATCTGGGAGTCCATCGGCGACAGCAACTTAACCGGAATCAATGATTCCAAGCTGGATGAGCTGGTGAACAAGGCAGCAGGCGAGACCGCAGATGTGTATATCAATACCTACAGCGAGGCAGAGAAATATGTGGTGGAGGAGCAGACCTACATGACTCCCCTGTACCAGAACGTCAGCGGCCGCCCCTTCAACAAGATCCTGAAGGAGGATTCCGTGGAGCCCAACCAGAGGTGGGAGCATTTTGACTATGTGGATGAGTCCCTGCGGGATTCCAGACCCCTGGTGATCACCCAGCCCGGTTCTGCCATCACTACCTGGGATCCGATCCGGGCCGATGACCAGAGCTCCGGCTACGCGCTGGATGAGATGTATGTGCATCTTCTGACCCTGCAGCCTGACTGGTCAGTGACCACCAATTCCTCTCTGTCCTGGAGCTACGCTATCTCCGAGGACAACAAGTCCTACTACTTCCTGCTGAGAGATGACTGCGGCTTCGCAAGAATCGACAAGGACGGCCAGGTGTATGATTCCGGCGTGAAGGTAGCCGGAGAGGATGTGGTTTACTCCTTAAACCGTGCAAAGGATCCCAATTCTACGGCTATGCACAAGACCTACAGCATGTATACCAACCTGGATACGGTTGAGGTTGTGACGGACATGGCAGAGCTGGAGAGCGTGAAGAATGTGGATGGCAAGACCATGAAGGAAGTGCTGGAAGCAGACAGCATCGCCCCCATCAGCGAGGTCGTGGCTTCCAGGGATGAGGTGGACAATGATGCCGGAAAGTACCAGGTAGTCCGCTGCAATACAAAAGTTCCCTATCCCCAGATTCTTAACTGCCTGACCTTCCACGGCGCCGGGATCGTGGACAGCGAGTATGTGGAAGCCATGAATGAGGGCGTTGACTATACGGCTTATGATGCAACCAAAGATAAGCTGTACGGAGATTCCGTGGCAACGGTGGAAGGCGCTACCTATGATAACCACCTGTCCTTAAGCGGCAACTACGTGCTGACCTCCATGAACGACTATCAGATGAACTTTGTAGCCAACCCCTGCCTGCGTACCAGGGAGCCGGACTGCACCAAGATCAAGACTCTGACCGACAAGTTCATTGCAGACCAGGATACGGCTCTGTCAGCCCTGCGAAGCGGCGATGTGGACTACTGCTACAACATTCCCACTACCAAGTATGATGTGGTAGAGCAGGATGAGAATCTGATACTGAAGAAGTTCCCGGGTATCCGCGTCTATATGCTGGCCTTCAACATGCACGGCAATTCCGTGGTATCTGATTCTCCGAATCTGAGAAAGGCAGTTGCCTCCGTGGTCAACTACAATGATATCAACGCGGTACAGGCCGGCAATACCCTGGAGTGTTACAGCCCCCTGGGCACCTGCCTGAATCCGGGCAACAAGCTGCCTTACCAGCCAGGGGATACAGAGAGATATCTGAGAGCCCATTTTGCAGAGCAGTAAGCCGGACCTGGCATACCTAAGGCAATAAGTGCTTGCCACCATCTGTATAAATATGGTAAAGTGAAGTATCTGCCTCCCACCTTTGTATGAGGCGGGAGGCAATTTAAATAATGATAAAAGGTAGAATGATGATATGGAAAGACAGGAACTGATTACACAGCTTGAGCAGTATATAAGCTCACACGAGCGAGCAATCGTGGAGGACTTAAAGAGTCTTGTGAGATTCCCCAGCGTGAGCGTAGAGGGTACAGAGGAGACGCCTTTCGGGGAAGAATGCGCGAAGGTTCTGGACTTTGCCCTGGATATGGCAAAAGAGCGGGGGTTTCTTGTCAACAATCATGGCAACTGGTATGGAACAGCCTTCTGCGAAAGCCGTAAAGAGGGGGAGAGCCTGATCGGCATCTTTTCCCATCTGGATGTGGTGGAGCCGGGGGACAACTGGATCTATGATCCCTTTGAGCCGGTGGAGAAGAACGGTTTCCTCATCGGCCGGGGCGCCGGGGACAATAAGAGCGGCGCTGTTATCGGTCTGTATACCATGCAGGCCATCCGGGAGCTGGGGATTCCCCTGGAAAGCAATCTCATGGTCTACTTCGGCTGCAACGAGGAATCAGGCATGAAGGATATTGAACGTTTTGCCAAGGAGCATGTGATGCCGGATTATTCCATGGTTCCAGACCTTTTCTTTCCGGTGTGCTACGGGGAGAAGGGGAGTCTGAAGCTGACCCTCCAGGCAGCTACGGGCTTCCAGCAGATCACCGGCTTTTCGGCAGGAAAGGCAGAGAACATGATCCCGGCCAATGCCACGGCAAAGCTTCCTTATGAGCAGTCTTTGTATGAGGAGGCAGTGAGGCTGGCAGCGGGCCGGAGCGATATGGAAATCCAGAAAAAGGATGATCAGATCGAGATCATTTCCAAAGGGGTCAGCGGCCACAGCGCCATGCCTGAGGGAACGGTAGACGGGATCTGGCTGCTGGCAGATTTCCTCAAGGATCTGACAGGGCTGGATGCTACGGACAGGGCCATCTGCCGGACGCTGGCAGAGTTTTCCGGGGATTACACCGGAGGCACTCTGGGGATTGCCTGGGCGGATGAGCCTTCAGGCGGGCTGGTATGTGCCGCGGTAACGGCCCGGATGGATGGTTCCATCCCGGAGGTGCTGTTCTCCATCCGCTATCCGGTGACCGACTACCGGGAGCGCATTGAATCGGAGCTTTTGAAAGTCATCGGAACCAGAGGCTTTGCCGTGAAGCGGTCGGTGAACAATGATCCCCTGTATATTTCCAAGGATGACAAATACGTCCAGACGCTGATGAACGTGTATCATGAGGTCACCGGTAAGCCCAATGAGGCATACGTGATCGACGGCGGCACCTACGCCCGGAAACTGAAGCATGCCGTGGGCTATGGAGGGGGAAATGGCGTCAGCGCGGATTTCCTGCCGCCGGGGCATGGACGGGTTCACCAGCCGGATGAGGCCCGGAACATCCAGGGAATTCTGGAGGCCATCAAGATCTATGTGCTGTCGGTCCTGGAGATTGACCGGATGATTCAGGAGGAACGCAGACAGCAGCAGTGAAACAGTTACAGCTCATGGGGTGGCTGATTTTTTGCAACAGTTCAGACGGGCTTCCAGTCCCCGGCGTTTTTAGGGGGCTGGAAGACAGCCCTGTCTGAACTGTTGCGATTTTACGAAAGTATGCTGAGCGTGTTTGAAAATTCATTTCCGGCATCCCCACGCCCCACTTTGCGGTACACCGCAGGCGTCCCACAAAGTGGAACGTACAGCTGCCGGAAAGCAATTGTCAAACACGCTTCAGACAGAATAGGAGGAGTTTATGAAAAATGCAAAACCAATTACCCGGGATCTGATCCAGGCATGCAGGGAGGATTATGAGAACAGCCGCCTCAGTCAGGCTATGACCTGCGCGGTATCCAAGACGGATCTGGAGAATGCAGCCTTTGACGGGGAGGCGGCCAGACGGCTGGATATGACATTTTCCATTGACCTTTACAACACAGGGGTCACCTGGCAGAAGGCCAGCGGGCGGTGCTGGATCTTCGCGGCCATGAATGTGCTGCGGCAGGCTGTGGCGAAGAAATGCAGTCTGGAGAAGTTCGAGCTGTCCCAGAACTATATCGCATTCTGGGATAAGTTTGAGAAGATCAATTATTTTCTGGAATCCATCATCGACAGCGCGGATCTGCCGGTGGGGGACCGGACGCTGGACTGGATCCTCCAGGGGATCAGCGACGGCGGACAGTGGGATATGATCGTGTCATTGGTGAAAAAGTACGGGGTAGTGCCCCAGAGCGCCATGCCGGAGACCTGCCAGTCCTCATCCACCCGTGTCATGTCCCGGATGCTGAATATGAAGCTGCGGGAGTATGCGGTGGAGCTGAGAAAGCTGGTGGCAGAGGGCAGGGACGTGCAGCCACGGAAGGAAGAGATGCTAAAGGAAATGTACCGGGCGCTGTGCATCTGCTTCGGAAAGCCGGCACAGACCTTTGATTTTGAATACCGGGATAAAGATAAGGAGTACCACTGTGACCGGGGTCTGACGCCCCACAGCTTTTATGAAAAGTACGTGGGAACGGATCTGGAAGAGTATGTCAGCATCATCCACGCCCCCACGAAGGATAAGCCCTATGGGAAGACCTTTACTGTCCGGTATCTGGGGAATGTGGTGGAGGGAAGTGTCCGCCATCTGAATGTTCCCATGGATACCTTCAAGGACCTGGTGGTCCGTCAGCTAAAAGACGGCGAGCCTGTATGGTTCGGCAGCGACTGCTCCAAGTTCGGGGACCGGAAGGTGGGTATCTGGGATCAGGACACCTACCGCTACGGCGAGATCCTGGGCGGCCTGGAATTCGGCCTGACCAAGGAGGAAGGCTTAGACTACCGGGACAGCGCCATGAACCATGCCATGGTTATCGCCGGTGTCAACTTTGGTGCAGACGGAAAGCCGGACCGGTGGAAGATCGAGAACAGCTGGGGAGACGAGGCCGGCAGGAAGGGCTACTTTGTTATGAGTGACAAATGGTTTGACGCCTACACCTACCAGGCGGTGGTACATAAGAAATATCTGCCAGAGGAACTGGTTCAGGCCCTGGACGGGGAGCCGGTAGAGCTGGAACCCTGGGATCCTATGGGGTCGCTGGCCTAGAGCGTGTCTGAAAATTCATTCCCGGCATCTGCACGCCCTGGTTATCTGCCCCTAAAACGCAGAAAAAGAGTGAACCAGGGTATGGCTTTTGCCTGCTTTCGGCATATTGACGAATATCCAGCAATTTTCAGACACGCTCCAGGGGAAGAGTGAAACGAGAAAGGGAGTGCCGCAAAACAGCCGGTCTCCACAATACAGGGTGCCGGTATCCGGCGGTTCTTGGCCCTGTATTGTGGAAACAGGGAGTTTTGCGGTGCTCCCTTTTTGGATTGGGCGGTATCTGAATACGCACTGGTGGCGGGGGTCTGGTTTTAAGGGTTACTCTGATTGATATGTGTCATATTTTATATAAAAATAATGCTTTACATTATGACAAAAATGTGTATAATAAAAAGTAAGTAATCATTTTGGCGTTGCTGTTCACCAGTCATTTGTGGATGGCAACCTTCCCAATTTACCATACCCAGCCTTTGTGGATGGGGGTGGTGAGAGTCCGGAAGCATATGCGAAGTGAAAGGAGAAGGATGAATGGCAGCCAACATATCAAACATTGGTATGAAGATAAAACAGTTGCGTGAAAAAGCGAATCTTACCCAAAAGCAGATTGCGGATTTCCTTCAGGTTGACCAGAGCCTGATTTCGAAATTTGAAAAGGGGGAGCGTTCCATTAGTTCCGATGCGTTGAACCAGCTGGCAGCGCTGTTTTGCTGTCCGGTTTCAACCCTGGTCTCGGATGAAGGGGTGGTACCGGCCTATACCATAGCATTTCGTACAGCCGCCATTGAGAATGCTGACTTAAACGCATTGACGATTATCAACAGGATTGCATTGAATCAGTTTAAGATGGACCAGCTTGCCGGAGGTGCTGCCAGTGATGAATAAGATGGAACTTAGCAACAAAGCCGCTATGGTAAGGCGGAAGCTGGGAGAAGATGAAGCGTCACCGGTTGATATTTTTTCACTGGCCCAGTCAATCCAGTCGCTTACTCTGGTATTTTACCCTCTTGGAAATCATATAAGCGGTGCATGTTTCAGGGGAGATTTGTCTTCGGTTATTGCCATTAATTCAGATATGTCCGTTGGGCGTCAGAGATACTCCCTGGCCCATGAATTATATCATTTATATTTTGATGAAGGTATTCCGTCTACGGTCTGTTCAAGCCAGATCGGAGCCGGGAATGAGAATGAGAAGAAGGCGGACCAGTTTGCTTCCTATTTTTTGATGCCACCTGCGGCTTTATATAAAGCTGTCCAGGAACTTAAGAAACGTTCTGAGCTGCACTTATCAGCAGAAGAGATTATCCGGCTGGAACAGTATTTCGGTATAAGCCATCAGGCAATGCTGATTCGTTTAATAGAGGAAAATGAACTTAATTCTGCGGAAGCAGCCACCATGCAATCGGGAATTATCAGCAGGGCAGCAAGGCTTGGATTTGATGTTTCCCTATATAAACCATCCCCGGAAGATAAAAAGATGCGGGTGCTTGGCCACTATATTTGTCAGGCAGAACATTTGCTTCAGGCGGATATGATATCCAACGGGAAGTATGAAGAACTGTTACTGGATGCTTTCCGGGATGATATTGTCTTTGGTGAAGACCTGGAGGGAGGCGTTGTGATTGACTGATCTGCTTTTCTTTGATACGGACTGCCTGTCAGCTTTCCTATGGGTAAGAAATGAAAGCTTGTTACCACAGCTGTATCCGGGAAAGGTAGTTATTCCCAAACCGGTGTATACAGAACTCTGCAGACCCAATACGACCCATTTGAAAAAACGGGTGGATGTACTGCTTGGCCAGAAGCTCGTCCTGATACAGGATATTGATATTGATTCGGAAGAATATGGCACATATTATCAATTGACAGAGGCTCCAGCTAAGGGACATAAGATTATTGGGAATGGTGAGGCTGCGTCAATATCATTGGCCAGAAGGTATGGAGGAATTGTTGCGAGCAACAACTTGCGGGACATTCAGGTATACATATCGGAATTTGGTCTCAGACATACAACCACCAGTGATATCCTTGTAGATGCATACAACAGAGGAATAATTACTGAGACGGAAGGCAATGGCATCTGGTCCAGTATGCTTGCAAAACGCAGACGGTTAGGTGCCGCTTCATTTACAGAATATCTAAAAAGGAAACATAATCATCAGGATAACTTTTGAACTGTTAAAAGAAATAAGTCATAAAATAACCACCAAATGAAAGGGAGTGCCGCAAAACAGCCGGTCTCCACAATACAGGGTGCCGGTATCCGGCGGTTCTTGGCCTTGTATTGTGGAAATCGCCTCCTTCCTCCGCCTTGCAGGCTCTCAAAATATTCGGCACTGGCAGTCTGATGACTGGCTGGATGGAGCACTGGTGATATGTTTTCTGGTCTGCGCGTCATACCAGATATGCGGTCTGTTTTCTGTTGTTTCAATTCACCCCAGCAGCTCCCGCACCATCCCCGCCTCAAAAACCACCTGCTTCACCTGGTCCACCTCAATCTGGTACAGCGCGTTGGCGGCAATATGTTCCGCCGCCTGCTCTAAGTCCCGGATTCCGCTGGTATTTTTATGCAGCTCAATCAGGGCATCCAGGGCGCCTTGTGTCACCACACATTCCTCCGGCCGCAGCTGCATACGGCCCAGAACCTTTGGAAGGGCATACCGGGAGAAGATAATCTTTTTCTCCTCCGGGGTATAATCCGGGATGTCAATGACTGCAAACCGGGACATTAACGGCGCGCTGATCAGCTTCTTGTCGTTGGCCGTAGCGATGGGATACACCCCGGTGGTGGGGATCATACACTCGATATAATTGTCTGTGAACCCTAAGTTGTCCAGAAGGGTCAGCAGCACATCCGCCGGATTGCCGCTGCCCTTGCCGGAGGCCGCCTTGTCCAGCTCATTGATGATAAATACCAGGCTGGAGGCGCCTGCCATGGAAAATGCTTCCATGATCATGCCGGGCTTGGCGTTGGAATAGATACGGGAGCTGCCGGTAAGCTGCTCCGGATCATTGATGGAACTCATATCCAGTGTAGTCCAGGGAAGCTTCAGAATCCGTGCCACCGCATAGGCGATCTGGGATTTGCCGGTTCCCGCAGGCCCTACTAAAAGAAGTCCGTAGGCAGGGAGGGTGTGGGTGCGGTTGATCTGGATTACGGTCTCGATGATCCGCTGTTTGACACGTTCCATGCCATAGAGCTCCTCATCCAGGATCCGGCGGGCTTCTACGGGATCAATGGACTCAAAATAATCGTTTTTCCACTGGATATTCATCATGATAGACAGGGCACGCTGGGCATGGCGCCGTTCCTCCGGTGTCACCTCGTGGGAACGGGCCACGGCCAGATTCCTTCTGGCCCAGACCCCGATATTGTCCGGAAGGGTCCTGCCGGCGCAGGTCATAAAGTCGGAAATACTCTGTAAACTGGTAAGCTTCATGCTGTCACCGGATTCGGCCTGCTCTTCATCCACCGCCTCCTCCGACGGTGCATGGCTGGCCAGGAGCCGTCCGATCATAAACTGGAGGAAGCCGTCTTCAGCGGAAAGCTTGTTCCCACCACCCAGTGCGGTCTCCCGGATCTTATACACGGCGTAGCCGTCCTTCCGGTTCTCACCAGAGAGGCGCACGGGGATGTGGTTCTCCCCCAGCCATTTCAGCAGACTGACGAACCGGGCGTCCACCTGGAGAATATCCGCGCTGACCGTGCCGGAAGCTTCTTTGAATTCGAAGGCAGTCCGCTTGTTCTGGTTGGTAAAGGTGCCGCAGGAATAGTGGCCCCAGGCCTGGAGCTGATTATCCAGCAGGAGTATGGGCCGCTCCGGCGAGACTGTGCTTTCGTTGGAACGCAAGGTAGTATAGGTACAGATGGTTTCTTTCTTGTCCTCTGGGGAATTGTTAAAATCAAAAACTGGCATATGAAGGTACTCCTTTGTGGTTGAATAGATGCCTTTCCTGGACAGATGGCCAGACAGTAAAAGTCCATGCGTCCGGCAGATGACAAGGAAGGCAGATATCTCTGGCCGTACTGCCTGGGAATGCAGGGACTGGTCTGTGAAGGAAGAGCAATGTGTATATCATACCATATTTTTTGCATGTTGTGTGAATGATTTCTTTGTGTGACCAGTAATAACTGTTAGTTAATATTCACGGGGGAGTTGTTCCGAAGGGTACGCTCTGGAAAAAGTTTCCCCCAGCTGGCCAGGGGAAACAGTCTGGCCGTGAACTGTAACCAAATGTTATAGATAGTGAAAAGAGAAAACCAAATTTAATTGCAATCGAGAATTCATAACTGTATAATGGAAGTGACAGTTCAGCCCCTCCGAACGGTTATCAGGAATGAACTTTAGACACACTCTAAAGAGGAGAGAAGCCTGACTTTGGCTCGCTGCACTGGAGTTTCGGGACGATATGGGAAATCAGGAAAGAGGTGATATCTGTGGCAAGAAAAAAACTTCCGGTCGGGATTGACGATTTTTCGGAAATCCGCAGGAAGAATTTTTACTTTGTAGATAAAAGCCGGATGATCCAGGAGTTTCTTGAGATGGGAGACAAAGTCGCGCTGGTCACAAGGCCGAGACGTTTCGGGAAAACTCTGAATATGTCCATGATTCGGGAATTCCTGGATATAACAAAGGATAGCCGGGAGCTGTTTGAAGGACTTGCTATTATGGATACAGAATATGCTGCCAGCATCAACTCGCGCCCGGTAGTATTTTTAACCTTTAAAAACTGCCGCGCCCGTACCCCTTCTGACCTGGTGGAAACCATAAAGCGGGAAATTTGCGGGGAATATATCAGGTATGAGCAGGCAATCCGGGCGCTTGAAAAAGAGAATTCCTATGAGGCAAAGATGATGCTGGAAATGGCGGGGGCCATCATGGCTCCGGCAGCGCCGCCAGTGAAAGTAGAGGCCGCCGTGGGCGTTCTGCTCCGTATCCTGAAAAAATATTACGGGATCAGTCCTGTATTGTTGATTGATGAATACGACCAGCCGGTCATGAGCAGCTACGAGTATGGATATCATGACCAGCTGGGAACATTTTTCACGAATTTGTATGGCATGGCCATGAAAGGAAATGATGCCCTGGACCAGGCGCTCCTTACAGGCGTACAGAGAGTGGTGAAAGAAAGCATTTTTTCCCAGTTCAATAATCCTAAGGTCTATACAGTATTTAACCGGCAGTACGCTTCCTGTTTTGGACTTACCCAGGAGGAAACCCAGGATCTGCTGGAAGCATATGGGCTGGAGCTGAATGAGGCAGTAAGGAGAAAATATGATGGTTACCAGATGGGCGCTGTGGAAGTGTACAATCCATGGTCTGTCCTGAATTATGCAGATAATGGCTTTTTGGACAATTACTGGGTCAATACTTCCGCAAATTTCCTGATTCGGAAGGGACTCAAAGATGCCACCCGTGACTTTTGGAAGGATTTCGATATTCTGGTAACCGGGGAACCGGTGAGAGTCTGGCTGACGCTTGATACCTCCTATGCAGAACGTGACAGTGATTACAGCTTGTGGGGGCTTTTTGTGAATGCCGGTTATCTGACCGTGACAGAACGTACGGATGCGGATTCCGCAGTGGTGAAGATTCCCAATGAAGAGGTGATGGCAGAATTTCGGAATATCGTTTCGGAGATTTCTGGAATCAATAATCAGAATCTGAACAGAATGTTTGACTGTCTGATGAAGAAGGACATGGAGCGCTTTTTCAGTCTTTATGAAGAACTGGTGATCTCTTGTACCAGCTATATGGATGCAAAGGAAAATGCGTATCATATGCTTTTTCTGGGAATGTGTATGACATTGCGGGGGTCTTATAAGGTAACCAGTAATATCGAAGCAGGGTATGGGCGGAGTGATATTACTCTGGAATCAAAGATAGCGGGGTATCCCAGTATTATTGTAGAATTTAAGCAGGGAAAGAATCTGGAAAAGCTGAAAGCCCAGGCGCTGAAGCAGATTCTTGATAACCGTTATTATGCAGGTTTGTGCGGAAATATTATA
>Ga0137308_100212_pt1 | contig 109005 bp, 108 predicted proteins | sample Inofrocosms_June_FD_97181 | JGI IMG/M metagenome (GOLD analysis project Ga0137308, IMG submission 97181) | Mouse cecal microbial communities from Vienna, Austria - N-Acetylneuraminic and N-Acetylglucosamine D2O microcosms_June | ecosystem: Host-associated > Mammals > Digestive system > Large... | reverse complement strand
TCTCTTCTTATTCACTGTCATTATACAATATAACTATTCAGATATTTCTCCTGTTCTTCCGTCAGAACATCGATCTCTTTTCCAAGGAACGAGAGCTTGCGCTTTGCTACATCCATATCCACTTCCCTCGGCACATCGATCAGTTTTTCATTCAATTCTCCGCCATGCTCCACCAGATATTTTGCGGAAAGCGCCTGAATCGCAAAACTCATATCCATAATCTCTGCCGGATGTCCGTCACCCGCCGCCAGATTTACCAGTCTGCCCTCTGCCAGCACGAAAATCCACTGCCCCGTCGGCAGCTTGTAACCCATAATATTCTTTCTCTGCTCTCTCGTTTCCACAGCGATCTCACGCAGCCTTGCCATATCAATCTCACAGTCAAAATGTCCGGCATTACAAAGAATAGCCCCATCTTTCATGAGTGCAAAATCTTCCTCGTCAATCACCTTGTCACATCCCGTTACCGTTACAAAGAAATCTCCCACTTTGGCCGCTTCTTTCATCGGCATTACATCGAAGCCGTCCATAACCGCTTCAATCGCCTTGATCGGGTCGATCTCCGTCACAATCACCCTTGCGCCAAGCCCTTTGGCTCTCATCGCCGTACCTTTGCCGCACCATCCGTAACCGGCAACTACCACGATCTTGCCCGCCACGATCAGGTTTGTCGTTCTGTTGATTCCATCCCATACAGACTGGCCCGTACCGTATCTATTGTCAAATAAATGCTTGCAATCTGCGTTGTTGACGCGCACCATAGGGAACTTTAATTCCCCGGCTTTATTCATCGCCTCCAGCCGGATAATGCCCGTCGTCGTTTCCTCACACCCGCCGATGATCGCGGGAATCAGTTCCTGCATATTGGTATGCACCATATTGACCAGATCGCCTCCGTCGTCAATAATAATATTCGGACCCGCTTCCAGCACGTGGCGGATATGTGTTTCATATTCTTCCGGTGTGCAATCATACCATGCATGCACTTCCAGGCCGTCTTTTACAAGAGCCGCCGCCACATCATCCTGCGTGGAAAGGGGGTTGGAACCCGTCACATACATTTCTGCTCCGCCTGCCTTCAGTACCTTGCACAAATAAGCCGTCTTCGCCTCCAGATGTACGGAAAGCGCTATTTTCTTTCCGGCAAAAGGCTTTGTCTCCGAGAATTCCTTTTCCAATGTACGAAGAAGGTCACAATTCCTTTTTACCCATTCGATCTTGCGTTCGCCGGATTCGGCCAAATTAATGTCTCTGATTTCACTGCTCATTTCTTACCCTCCAATAAAATTATGAGATATATTCAGCCGAATTTTTATTATAGTGATGGTCGTCTGTCCTATCATCACTTTTATGCAAACCATAATGCCGGCCTCATTGGCAAACACTACGCAATTACATACTATTCATATTCTTTTTTATCCAGCCCCATACGGACAATGATTTCATTAATCTTTTTATACACCAGCTCTTCGTCCATCGTCAATACTTTTCTGTCCTCCATGACTATTTTACCATCAATGATTACCGTTTCTACCTCAGACCCGTTCGCGGAATAAGACAGACCGGCAATCAGATTATTCCTCGGCGTTAAAGAAGGAGTATTCAAATCCAAAATAGCCAGATCCGCTTTTTTCCCCGCTTCGATAGAACCCGTTTCCTCTTCCAGCCCAAGGGCTTTTGCCCCATTTATCGTAGCAATGCGGAAACCTTCCCTCGCGCTGATGCATTGGGGCGTTTTATTTACTCCTTTATGGATCAGTGTCAGGAGCCCCAGTTCCCGGAACATATTCAAACTGTTATTGGATGCCGCCCCATCGGTGCCAAGGCATACGTTTACGCCCATTTCCACCATCTTCCCAATCGGCGCAAAGCCATTCCCAAGCTTCATATTGCTGGCCGGATTGGTTACCACGCTGACCTTCTTTCCTTTCAGGATAGCGATATCCTCATCCGTAACCTGCACGCAGTGGGCAGCGATGGCCGGCACGTCAAAGAGTCCGTTCCGATCTGCCATTTCAATAGGCGTGAGACCGTACTTCTCGCGAATCTGTTCGATTTCGCTGACGCTTTCCGACAAATGTACGTGTATCCGCATTCCGTTTTTCTTTGCTTCCTCCGATACCACCCTCATAAACTCGTCGTCACAAGTATAAGGAGCGTGCGGGCCTAACATAAAACTCAGCCTGTCGCAGTCTTTTGCCGCGTCCCGCTCTTCATAAGCCTGCCTCAACCTCATCTGCCCGGCCTCGTCGTGTCCGCTCCCGATTAATCCTCTGCTGATAACAGCTCTCATGCCGGACTCTTTCACCGCTCTGGTCGTCTGGTGGATATTCATCTGCATATCATTAAAGCAGGTCGTACCGCTTTTTACCATCTCTATAATAGCAAGACAGGCTCCCCAATAGGTATCCTCATCCGTCATCTGCTGCTCGATTGGATCGATCGTTCCGAAAAGCCAGTCCATAAAAGACAGATCGTCGGCTACATTTCTCATAAATGCCATATAAGAATGGGTATGGCAGTTGATCAGCCCCGGAATTACCAGTCTGTCCTGTCCATCGATCACTTTATCCTCCCGGAATCCCTTCGGTTTTTCTCCTACCGCGGCAATCCGGTTTCCCTCAATATAAATACACGTCTTCCTTACCTCGTCTTTCTCTCCGTTCGGCAGAATTGCCAGTATATCTTTTAAAACGATTCCCATAAAAGTATCCTCCACACCTTTTTGTATGCCTTAAACCAGAAAAAGCTGGCCGTTGCATCGATTGTATCAAATTATCAATGCAATGACCAGCCCTATTGTCATTTTTTACTCCATTTCTGCGCAGCTTTATTGCGCAAAGCCAGCCTGGCTTTCAAGTTTGTGGATGCCGCGCAGACACAAACTTGGTCTTTCTCTTATCCGTTTACAGCTGGAACTTACTTCCCTGCTCATTCAGAAGATGGCTTAATTTTACCAGCCCTTCCGTATCTTCGGTACATTCGCCCAACGTCTGGGAAAGAAGCGTCATGCTGGCGCTCGTTTCTTCCGTAGAAGCCGCGTTTTCCTGCACTACGCTCGCCAGGCTGTTGACAGAATCCGTAACAATCTGTTTCAAAGAACCAAGAATCTCCGTCTGGCTTCCTATTTCTTTCGTCACCTCTTCCACCATAGCCACTTCTTTATTCAAATGCCCAAACGCTTCCCGCGTCTCATTCAGGCGGTTTTGCTGGTTTTGCACGTTGCGCGTTACTTCCTCCATCTTAGCCACGGAAACCTCTACATTGCCGACCAGTTCTTTTACAATGCTTTCTATTTCCTTGGCGTTGCCCGAAGACTCTTCGGACAGGTTCCTGATCTCTTCGGCCACAACGGCAAAGCCCTTTCCTGCCTCTCCGGCCCTGGCCGCTTCTATGCTGGCATTCAGCGAAAGCAGATTGGTCTGGTTCGCCAGCCCTTTGATGATTTCGATCGCCTTGGTAATATTTGCAGCAGAATCATTATTTTTGTTCGTCTGCTTGGATACTACCTCGATCGCCTCGATCGTCACTTTTGTGATCTCATCCAGCTCCTTAATGCTTTCGGAAGCCTCTGTGGAATGCTGCATCATAGCGGATACCGCTTCTCCAAGTTTATTTACACCGTTCTTTTCCACTTCAATGACGCTGCCAAGCTCCACAATCTTCTCATTCACTGTCTCCGTCTCGTTGGCCTGGTTGGTAGCTCCCTGCGCCAGATCATCGATAGCCTGGTTGGTATTTCGAATGCTGTCCGAAATATATCCGAACTTCTCGCTGAACTTTTCACTGCTCTGGTTCAAGCTTTCTCCCGTATGGATAACGCTGCCCAGCATATTTGCCAATGATTGGCGGACATTTTCCAGCGAACGCGCCATCCCGCCGATCTCATCGCCTCGTTTCAATAAAGCAGGACTGACCGTAAAACTCAAATCTCCCATAGCCGACTGGCGAAGATGGCCCTCCACCAGTTTAATGCCCTTCGTGATCCGCATACCGCTCCACGTAGAAATCGCAAAAGCCGCAATCAGCATCACCAGCGCAGTAACGCCATACATCATAAGCATACCGGAAAACTGCTCCTCGATATATACCTTCCTGCCGTCAATCTTTTCATTCATCTCATCCACATAATTCCCGGTAGCCACCGCCCATCCCCAGGGCTCAAACAATTCGCAGTAGGCGATCTTAGGCGCAACCGTAACACCGTCCGACTTCGTAAAGTAAAACTCGTTATACCCGCCTCCGGCCTTTGCCGTTGCCACGATATTCTGTGTCACCTTCACACCATTCTGATCCGTCAGGTCATATCTGTCATCCCCTTCCTGATCCGTCAAAATCGGATGTTCGACCAGTATATAATCCGTTCTGTCTATCCATATGTACCCGGATGCATCATCCCTGTAACGCATAGCCCGAACCGCATCCGCCGCCATCTTCTGTGCCTCTTCTTCCGTCAGTTCTCCGCTCTGGCTCCGGTCATAATAGCTCCGTATCACGGAAAGCGCCGACTGAACCTGCGATTTAATCTCCATCGAATATCCATCTGTCATAGATTCTTCATACAACTCCATGGACTCGTTCATTGACTTACTCAGATCAAAAACACCCAGACATGCCAATCCGATCGTAGGAATAGCAACCATAACGCAGATAATTAAAATCAGCATAACCGTCAGGCTCCGAAATCCACTTGTCTTCTGTGTGCCAGCAACTGTTTTTTCTTTCATGTAACCCCACCTTCCAAATTTTTATTTCCGATGTTTCCTTATATGGATTCAGATACGAAAAGCCCTTTTTATGGATGCTGACAGACCGCATCCATAAAAAGGGCTTTTGATACTTGAATCTCATACATACTAATTTTATTATACACCTTTTACCATTGAAGTCAATAAATCGGAAACAAAAAAATGGTAAATTCGTACTATTCTTCATCTTCCTCATCAAAGCCGCCCACTAATAGCCAGCCGCTTTTATCCTTTAAATAGAGCTGTCCCGTTCCCCATCCTATTCCGTCTCCGCAAAAAACAGCACAGTCCGGGCACATAATCCCCCAGGCAGATGTCCCCTTTATGCTGCCATCGACCATATATTTTCCATCCGCCAGTAAGCATCCGCACAAATCACATTCCGGCGAGGCTCCTATATAATATTCCTTCAATCTCTTTCCTTTACTGGTATCCGCAATCTGATCCAAAATCCGTTCGGCCGAACTGCCATCCATAATGCCGTTATTATCTCTTGGCAATATTTTACGGACAATTTGCCTTACCAACTTCTCATTCTTTTCAAGATATTCCCGATACATATTTATCGGATCATTCGGCTCGCATACCCTCCATCTTTCATCCTTCCATGCGAAGAATGAACGTTCTTCCTCTTGCATATCACAGCGGAATGTACGGTACGCGCAGCCCAGATCCTCCGCAATATCCACATCCCGTTCATCCCGCCCTCCCCAAGTCATACTCATTAATAATGCGCTAAGGCTGCCCTCATAGTATTTATCGAGGATTTCCCGGAATGGCAGGGACTGCCCGATATCCTGAAGTCCGCCATAATACACTCGAACCGGCTCCGGGTCATGGACTGTTAAATAATAAGACGGTATATACAGAATTCCGTTTTCCTTCGAGACTGTTAAATATATTGTAAAAACTCCGGTAGCAGGATTATACACCGATATTTCAATCTTTGCTGTCGGAAATTCCTCCTCAATTTCATCCAGACATCTTAAAATATGGTTTCTCCAAACCGCATTTTCCGAAAGCGTCTCTTTCACTTCGTTGCGAAGCGATTCCATATGAACCCGATCCCACACATCCGCTGTCTTTTTCAGCCTCTGCCCCGTCGACCCGTCTTCCGCGAAAAGTTCGGAAATGATCGTCGCATCCAATAATAAATTATTTTTTTCAAAAATCCCGTACCGTCGTATCTCTTGTATGGTATGTCCCGCATTCTCTATAAAATCATGGATCTTTGCCGGATATCCAATTTCATAAAAATCCTGATAAAAAGATGGCTGCAGCGCCACTACGGATTCATGGAGATAACAGAGCGCCTCGCTTTCCTCCATATCCAAAATTACTTCCTGTGCTTCCTTATATTGTTCTTTACCCGAAGACAATATATCCAGACACTTTTCTTTTGATAAAGTCTGCATCGCAAAATATGCCACAAATTCATAAACCGGCAATTCCACATCCGCTTTTACCTTCATCCCATTCTGACTGGCCATTTGCATAATTGCCTCTTTCATTTCGGCTTCTTTTTTTGAAACGACCGGAGTATCCAGCCGGATTACCATAATAATAAAATCATCAATGCCTTTGGCTTTGCACGATTGTTCCATCGATTGAATGCCTTTCTGCAAGGCATCTTCATTCAAGTACCAACACATAGCATGCCATGGCGCTATGAACCGGCCATTCGTTATAGGAAGGACGGCCACCGGAAAGGTATTGATCCCTGCCGGACTGGCCATTTCAATCTGCAAGCCTTTTACATCCCATTTTGTATCACAAACAAACCGGGAAAAAGGAACGATCAGTTCTTTCCAATCTGTCGAAGCCACAATCACCCTGATTTCATGATCCCTTGCCCCTAAATATGATTTCACGCCTTCTACATATTTAAACACTTCGTGTATGGCCTCTCTGGCAGATGCATCGCTTTTTTTTAATTCAATAATCACATGGTTCCCTTTTTCATCTTTTGCATATAAATCAATAAACCCCTTTGTTCCTAATGAATTGGGTATATACTTCTCTTTTTTCAGTAAAACCAAGCCATTCTCCAATACTTCAATATGATCCGCAATCCTATCCCTTAATTCCGCTTCTTTCATTACCTATCTCCTTTTTCGAATAACCGCTTTTCTTCTGTTTTCTCTTTTTTATTGTATCACCAGCCAGTACGCCTGTCATGTATGATCAGAATTTCCTGCCCGTAAGCATTTATTTCTAACCGGCCAAAAATGAAAAGGCGCAGAGCCTTTCTTATGAAAGACTATGCACCCTTCCATTTATTTTTCTTTTATCATTTTTTTACTCTGCCAGCTTCGCTATTTCCAGCCCTTTCTCCTGCACTTTTGCTGATGGCAATTCCTCCGGTACTTCCGCTATCAGTACTTCTTCTGTCAATACTGCTTCCACCAGAAGCCGGCGCTCATCCCTGCCGGCATAGCAAGTGGATAATACAAGGATCTTCGGTTCCTCCGGCAATTCCGTTTCCGCCCTAAAATTCCCTTCGCATTTTCTCACATCTTCCAAATGTTTCTGAACCTCGGCATTTTTTGTAAAATCATACTCATAGGGCAGGAGATCATCGGAAAAATCTATTGCGGCAAAGATCTCATAAGTAAATGTCTTCTCCGGCGTATAAATAATGACCTGGCTGTTCCGTTCAAAAAAATCTTTGTCCGCAAAATCATGGAGATCGCTGAACATTCCTCCATTTTTCAAGTTATGCCCGTACAACACCGTAACAGCATCCATAAAGTCCCGGCGATTGACAGGCTGGGAATAAATGACTCCGGGAAACCCTTCCGACAAATCCACCTGATGGTTGAGATAATAATTATCATAGGGGTCTTTGGCATCGCTCTTCTGTAAAACCGGATAATCGATTCCAGTCCCCGGAACACTAATCCATGCATAAATATCCGGATTCTGCGCCTTTAATTGTTCGAAATCAACCTTTGCTCCGCCGGGTTCACTATCATTTCCCACCGCATCAGCAGCACGCTCGGACGGATCCTGCGCATCCGCCGCATCTTTCGTGGCACCGGCGTTTTCCATATTTACTGCATCCTCTGTCCTCCCTGTATGCAAACCAGCCAGACAGACCGCCACACCAAAAACAAGGACTGCAAAGATTGACCATATTTGTTTTTTTCCAAACTTCATCTTTTCTTATTCTCCTGTTTTTGGACTCTTTAGTCTGTCAGTGTCATTCTTTTGTTCCGCCTCGGCAGCAGGAAGCATATCGTCCTCCGCCTTTGCGACGGAAATTACTTCCTGTCCACTGTTGCCCTGGCCGCTATTGGAACTGCCGCTTCCGCTGGCATTTCCGTTATCATTGTTATTCTCATTGTCATCTTCATTTTCGCTGTCATCGTCCTCTTCGCTGTCATCTTCTTCCTCGCTGTCCGGCAAAGTTTTGTCGATCACTACCACATACTCCGACGCATGGGAGAAGGACAGGCTGATATTTCCATCCTCCCTTATCTCCCCGGCATCCATGAATATCAGCTTCCCGGCGCTGTCATAATAGTATAAGTTCCCCTTGCAGCCGCTGTTCTCCCTGCCCAGGTTCACGGTAAGGTCTGCCCGGAACCCAAATTCTCCGTTATGAACCAGCGTGATCTGGGTGGAAGGTTTTCCTTCCGCAAGAGCCTCCACAATCGTCGGAGGGATATCGTCCGTATCCACGATCACCTCCAGGTCAATGTCCTTCAAGTCGGAGGCAACTACTTCATTCCCTCCGATCGACCAGCTGTAAGTGCCCATGTCAAGCACAATGTTGACTTCCTTCCCTTTGATGGCCTCCAGGACTTCCTTCGGCACCACGGTAACTTTCTTCATGTCCACATGTACCGTCCCGCCGCTTCCGCTTTGTTCTATATCCGTTATGATTTTATCAATCTCCTCCTCCGTAAGTTTCCCATCGGAAGGCTGCTCCGGTTCCTCTATGTCTCCGTCCTTCGGTTTCGCTTCCGCCACGAGGAATTCCTTGTCCTCAGTAATCCTCACGGTTTCGCCCATGCTATGGCCCTGCCACACAATGTCCATATAATTTTCATTCTCTACAGGCAGCGTAAAATCAGAATTCTTCTCCACGACTACGTACTCACAGACACCCTCGGGGTATTTCAGGATAACCGCACAGTTAGCATACTCTGCCCGTATATTCATTTTCTTGTATCTGGCAATGTCCGTGCCGCCTGTCACTCCTGTCCACTTTGCCAGCACAAGCCCTTCCAAGTGTTCCAGTTCTTTCAGAACCCCTTCCACTTTTTCCATGGCTGCGGGATAAGTGAGGTCTTCCCCGTCCAGAGCCATCAGCCTGTAGCCGGAGGCCAGTCTCCCGTCCGCCCCCCGGTAGGTATAGGACACCTCAGCCGTAGTCTTTCCCTGGTATACGGCGATCACCTCCAGGTTCGTCATCTCATGGAGCAGTATTTCCTCCCCGCTGATCCCCGGCAGGGCCCACTGTTCAAACTCAAGCCCCTCCGGCGCCGGCTGACCCTCCAGCTCTGCCAGGGCATCTTTGACTTTAGTCCCTTTCGCATACGTCCTGAAAACAATTTTTGAGGCTTCCCTTCCATTTTCGTCCAGGTATTTCACATCCCACGCCACCACGCAGTCACCATATTTCCCCACTACGCCGACATAGGCTGTGTCTTCCACCTGCGCCGCTTCCTCTTCCCCCTCCAGCTGGTATTCCACCAGGAGGTCCGTATCCGCATCCGCCGGAGCTACAAAGGCAGCCAACATTTCCCCGTATGTGGCATCCTTGTCCACAAACTGCGGCACCACCGCCATTTTCATTCCTTCGTCTTTACTTAGATAGGTAAGAACCACGTTGACGCAGCTCTTGTCATACACTGCCTGGAAATCATAGGACGGGTTTGTCGTATTTCCGAAAAATATCTCCGTCTCCCCGTCCATCTCCCTGCCGGAGACTGTATCCAAAAGTTTCATGTTCACTCCTTCTGCCGGCAATGGCGGGCATAGGCCGAGTCCTTTTAAGGAATCTCTTCTTCCCACCTTCACTGTTTTATTTTCCATAAAATAACCATATTGATAGCTGCCGTCTCCCTGACGCACTAATCCGTATATGGAAAAAGTGGCATCTTTCACATCTTCCCGGTAAGTATCATCGGTTTCTACCCTGTAATACCATGGGCAGGTGTCCCTCCAGTCCGGTTTGAAGTTGTTCAGGTATGTGTAGTGTCCTTTGATATCAGATACATACAATTCGGTAAGCATCCATTCACAAGGATATGTATTATCAGTTATAGAAATAGTTCCCTTATACTCTTTTGTATCATCATTATAATACAGCGTAATCCTATGGGAACTGGAGACATTTGATACCTGTGGATAAAAATAAGCAGTTCCCGTATTGGATGGATTTTCTTCATCTACTTTCACAGTAATGGTAACGGTGTCCCCCGGATAAACCCATTCCCCATTTTTATCAATGGTAATGCTTTCAATAACAGGTGCCTTCGTATCATCCAGATACCCTTCCGGATCCACGTTATAATACCACGGGCGGGTCGTATTCCAGTCCGCCTGGAAATCAGTCAGGGATGTACTATTTCCATTTGCATCAGACAAGCTTATAGAGGTAAGCTCCCATTTCGTAGGATAAGTATCCCTTGTAATATTTATTGTTCCTGTATACTCCATAGTATTTTTATTTAAAGATAAAGAACAATAATTACTTCCAATGCCCGAAGCCTGTGGGGTAAAATATACTGTCATTGAACTGGAAGGATTTTCTTCCTCCACTTTTACCTTAACGGTAACTTTTTCCCCTACCTTTACCATTTGTCCGTTCTTATCAATGGTAATGCTTTTAATGACAGGTTTTTGCTTATCATAATTAGCATTTACGACTGTATAAGTCAAATCTTTATTCGGCTCAATATTGCTTGGGTAAAAATACTGATAACCATTTGCCACATATGTCCTAATATAATTCAACTTCCATTTTGACGGATATGTAGTATTTTCAATGGTATAGGTACCTGTCAGCGTCTTAGTTTGCGCATTATATTGCATAGATACGGATTTGCTGCGTGTAACGCTGCTGTCCACCGTTTGCATATACATATACGTACTTCCCAGTTCTGCCCCTTCGCATTCTACATGCGCCGTATATGTCACCGTATCTCCTGGTTTCAGGGTTCCATCCGCATTGGAAGCATTCTTTTGTATTTGGAAATCGGAAATAGATACCTTTCTGTTATTACTAATCGTAAATGTATAACGGTATTTTCCATTTTCTTGCACATCCCAATCTATATAATTGTTTCTTCTGTCTTCCAGGCGAATCTGTCCAATATAATATTCTCCTTCATAGCCCGTAAACCTGCTGCATGGAAGTGTCCCAGTATACAGGTTTCCGCCTTTATTTTGGAGCGTTACTGTCTGTGTATTACTGGAACCGCTTTTTCTATATATCTTAAGAGTAATGGATTTGATCTGGTCGTCTGCATCATAGGCTGACATGTTAAAGTGAAGAGTACCATCCTTTGTCAATGTCTGCCCATTTTCCTCAAATTCAAAACTTTCTATAACCGGCTGGTTAATGTCATAAGAAAACGGCGCAACCAGGAAATCTTCCAATTCCGCTTCCGGCAGTATATTGGCCGAAACCGTTGGTTCCGGCACCTTCCCCTGTGTTGCGTTTTCTTCTTTCTGTTGCACCTCACTTTTTACTCCACGGTCAATTTCTTCTGCCGCCGTACCCTGCATTGGAAATACCGTCGCCGCTATGATGGACGCTGTCAGCAAAATTCCTAACAATTTTTTCCTGGACTTTTTCATCCATGATACCTCCTTTGTAAAATACATTATTTGAAATTATACAGGGAAGATCCCTGCCTGCCGCGCGAAGCACATGCTGTATTCACCAACAAATTCCTTCATGCACTTCTATGCGCCATAAAAAGTGTACATCCTTATGTATATCCGTACTAAGGCAAAGCTGTTACAACATACTCCTTTCCTTTGCATCGATCTGCACGATGCATTTCACGCATAAAAAAGGAAACAAATGCGGGTAATCCCTCACGTGTTTCCGGTACAATCCATTCTCCCCCCTTCCTTTTTGGAATAATATACTTATATATTATGATTATACATTCTTTTTCCAAAAATAAAAGTGGTTTGCAAATATTTTTTTATTATTTTAATTTTATTTTATAACATAATCAAGCTAATTTATGAAATTAATATTCCTGGCATTGGATACATGTCCCCAATTATTAAGATCGCTTACTTTTGTCACTTTAAATCTTACTATTTCTCCAACCTTATAACGCGGTTCCTGTCGGTTCCAGTCCGCCAGCCAATGGCTTTCATCCGGGATATGGGAATCTGCCCCTTTTAATTCGGACAACGGCAGTAATCCGTCCAGCTTATAAAAATAATGCCCCTTATTTTTATTGCAATATGTATCAAGAATAGCGGCTTCATAAAATCCATTATTCGGATGAAGAACATGGCTTAATCCATTTCCGATATGTAGACGGGCTGATACGGTCCTTAGCGTTGCAGACAGATCCGAAGACAGTTTTCTGTCCCATCCAATCCCACTGGAATTATATTGCAGATAGCGATAGTGACGATAATCAGACGGAACATCTTCTGAATTGGATGTAATAATAATTACCTCTTTATCCAAAGCATGGGCTATTCCCAGTTCATAATTGACATTCGGATTGCGCCCTGTCACTTCTGCCAGAATGATATCGGCATTTTGTATTGACTGTTTGATATCCTGTATAATGGGCCGGTTATCGTAAATGTCATCCGCCCGAAGCGGTTTTAGTCCCATCGCCTGAATGGCTGGTTTATAAATTTCACTATATATCTCATCAAATTGCCCGCCAAAGGGCATAACAACAAAGCATGTTTTTTCCATGTGTTTTTTCTCCCTTTCATGAAAGTGCCATATCTTGTAATTCTTCTACTCTGCCAATTACAGCATTCGACAGTGCCTCTATGCGTTCCTCATCAATAAATTCTGTCGGCATAAAAATTTCTCTTATATCATCCTCTAAATGCCTTAACTCTTCAAACGGAATCCAACTAAAATCTGAAACCAATCTCATCTGTCTTGAAATATTGGAATAGAACGGCTTTGTTTCCATTTTCTCTAACGGATGAATTGCTCTCGTAAGTTTATCATGCCAAAGGCTTGTTCCACTGTCAAACACCGGTGCCGGTCCTATCCATTCCAAAGTTTCTACATTTCGTATCGCCCCCAAATTCCCAAAATGCCGATCCGTATTGGCCATTAAATAATCAAATACCAACATATAATCAACAAATTCTTTCATACCTGGGATGCCAAGTCTCTGACAAGCATTCAGAAAATGCTCATAAGAAGAAAACTGATTGCTCTTTTTCATGCTGCGATTAATACTTACTGCACTTACCAATTCCGTATTATGATTGATAAAATTTTCGCATACGCTATAAGGGATGTCCCCCTCCCAAAAGCGCTTTATAAGATACATAATTTTTACAACCAAGTCTTTGATGGAGCCTCGTTCCGAATACTTCATTAATTGGCTCCTGCATATAAGGATTGCTGCCAGCCTTCACCAAATATCTCTTCGAGTCAATCATTACCCACTTCTTTTTCAACCATCCGTCTGAAGTATTACATGGAGACATTAGATCAATCCCCTGTGCTGCTGGTCTGCCAAACAGAATATTACCTACATCATCTGAAAAATCATTTTCAAAAAAATTGATATTTTTCCACTTCAATTCACTGTCCACAGGTTTCATCCAGTATTGGTCCGAGAGGCTCAGCCCATAACATCTTGGCAGTAGCTGCTCCGAATATCGAACCCCCAGTTGCTCCAATGCAGGTGTGATTCCTGATCTGCTTGCAGGAATACATCTGCCAAACCACCACTCATTCAGTTCCTTTTTATTCGGAATACCTGTTTTTACATCTATTCCAATCGGCAGGAAATCCAATTCGTAATTCTTCATTACTTTTAATATTGTCGCCGTATCATCATCCAGTTCCACCTCTACTACAGGCACATTTTTATTCATCAGTATACACCGCATTGGATTTCCACCTCCCTGATTCTATGCTGAAAAAAATTTGTATTTATTATATCCAATGCGTGTTAAAAAGTACAGAAATAAAATTCATTTTGAATATGAAATGATTTTAATTATTCTTCTGTTGCATTTTCTTATATTGGCTAAAAATTTTACAACAGAACGAGCAATATATAACCTCACTCTATCTATTCATTTACCCCTATAGTTGCCCTTATTCTTCTAACAAGCTTGTCTTTCAAGCTCTGTTCATCTTTCCAAAAAATAGTATTAATTTGTGCAACATCAAAATGAGGATTTTCTCCATCTTTGCAGCAAAGAATCAAATCTTTACCTTTGGCCACTGCATAGCCAGCCTCATAATATACTCCACCCCGTTGACCTGTCAGATCTGCAATAACAAATATACTGTCACTTATCTCTTTATATATTTCAGGTACAATTTGATTATTATGCTCTTTATTATCTATTAACATTGGATCATAATTAAAACTCTTAATAGCATCTACTATAGCATTTCTAGCTTTTTTCATAGAATCATCAAAATTCATAGCAATAAAAACTTTCTTCTTTTGTTCTCTTCCTATCATATCTATTACAGAAAACAATTCATATTCCTTTAACCCTTTATGCAACTTTTTTACGAACTCTGTATATAAGCTACAATCTATGTCTACACCCCTTACAACAGATAAAACTGCATAACTAAATTCTACATTATCCTCTACTGTTTGGATTTTTTCATATATATCTGGAAATGCGACACCACAATACAAGAACCCTCCTTTATCATAGAAATTTTCTGCCCCTTTCATTTTTGCATCCCATTTCCATCCCATTTCAGAATATGCCAGCATGACATCATCATAATATATACTTTTCCAACTATGTTCCAAATTCTCCATCTTTTTAGAACCCGAAGCAAAAGCCATCGCTTGTGATTTTTCCAAATCATAATTCTTTTTATAGGAATTATAACAGTTCTCTACCCATACGCGAAACAATTTGAAGTTTTCCTCACTGTTCTCCCATGTACTTACAATTTCCTTAAATTTTCCTATATTCATTTTCTACGTCCTTTCCACCAGATCCTGCAGTAATTTAGATTCTATCGTCTTTGTACTTCTGCCAATTTTTCTTACCAATTCATCTTGTCCAACAGCTTTTACAATATTTGCTTCATCCATTCCACAATTATAAACATAAGGTTTAAGCATTATATTTATTTTATATTTTCTATATATTCCTGTCAACTAATTTCAATATGCTCTTCCATTATTTCACGGAATATAAAAGAGTACTGGAAACTGAGATGACCAAGCTTTTTATAACACTTATAGCTAATAAAATTCGTTTTCATGAGGACATTATCGTAGGATAATGCCGCCCATTCCGCACCACAAAAGTGCCAGAATGAACCATCTACGGAGCATATATGACACCTTTAAACTCCAGATAAGGCATTTTGTTTCCAGGCGGTTCTCTCCCTTGTATTGCACAGTAAAAATCTGCTATAATAAACGAAATAGAAGATGGATAAAGAGAGAATTGGGTATGCGAAAAATGCTGTAAAGTATATCGAATCTTTAGACAGGCCGACAAAACAGCAAATCAAAGCTGGCATCGAAGGGCTGGCGGAGACTCCCCCAAAAGGCGACATCAAGACCCTGCAAGGTTATCCGAATGGCAGGAGGCGGTTAAGGATAGGAAAATACAGAATCATATATAATTATAGGCAGGATGGGGGAATTGAAATACTGTATATTATGAACGTTGACACCAGAGAGGACATCTGCAAATAGGAAAGGAGTGTTTTATATGAGCGGAACAGTCAAGAAGGCAATAAGCCTTATGGAGATATTGCCGGAATCCGGCCAGAACTTTGCCCTTGAGTTTATTAGGAAGCTGGTAGCTGCATGGGACCCGGATTTTACGAAAGCAACACCCGCAGAAAGAAATGCGCTGGAAAAGGCAGAAAAAGATATGAAAGAAAACGGCACTGTTCCCCACGATTCCATCAACTGGGATTGACAGAGACAGCATGAACTGCTATCAGAAAACCATCCAAAAGGCTACCCCCTTCTCGGCTTAAGCCCCTGTGAACTTCCTGTAGGCTCAAATCCCCATTTATTTATATGCCGCCACTTTTTGACGTCACTTCTTCTATCCGCCTCCACTTTTTGACCCCATTTCTCCAACGGTACAGATTACTGTCTACCATTGCGATTGCCGCTTCGGCATCCTCCATCTACACAATGACCGCTGGAACGGTATCCAGCCCTGCCCATTTGCCGGCGGCTTTTCTTCTCGTCCTGCAATAATTTCATACCCTGAACCAGCCAGATCCGGCCTTACAATTAAAGGAACCAATATCCCCTTTTCCCTAATCCGCCCGCTTCACCCTTTGTAGACAACACACGACTTCAACATGTTCATCGTTGTCCAAACTCAAATTTTTACCAACCTCTAAAAAGGCTCTTTTATGGAAGCCAATTCTTACCGTTTTTCTTTACTGTACTGTGAATATTTTTAATGCTTTCCAAGTATTCTTCTTCAACTGGCGATAAGTTCTGCATCTGATATTTCTTATATTCTTCTGTTGCTTTTTCAATTGCCTGTGCATGACTGATCGTTCCGGCTCCTTGCAACACTTTTTCACCTGTAGTTTTTAAAACATTGTCAAGGTGTTCCACATAATCTGCCATATACATAGGATTGTGACGCATAGCTTGAATCTCCGCGAAATCAAAATATCCTGATACAATATTATTTAGGATTTTTAACTCATCGTCATCAAGATAATTCTTTGCAATACTTATATCTTTTAGTGCGGGGAAATCATCAGAAAAACTTTTCAATCCCATAAAAGGCTGATCGGCGTCCGCACGCTCATATATAACCTCCGCCGCTGTATGTCCATGTGCAGCATAATGTAATTTATTTTGTACCATTTTGAAAAATGCAATGGATTCTCTACTCTTTGGATCATAATCAACACTTGTTGCATACAAATCCAGTACCTGTCGATACATGACCTTTTCAGATGAACGAATATCACGAATACGATCGAGTAACTCTTTCCAGTAATTACCGCCACCCAGATTTTTCAGTCGTTCATCATCCATTGTAAAGCCTTTTATCATGTACTCTTTTAATCGTTCAGTAGCCCATCGACGGAAATTTGTGGCAATTTTAGATTTTACTCTATATCCAAGAGAAATAATCATATCAAGATTATAATGTGTTGTATTATAATTTTTTCCGTCAGCAGCAGTTGTTCGGAATTTCCGAACAACTGCATTTTCTTCTAACTCTCCTTCTTCAAAGATATGCTTAATATGCTCACTAATATTGGATTTACTCGTTTGAAAAAGTTCACCTAATTGTATCTGTGTAAGCCAAACAGTTTCGCCTTCCAGCTTCACATCAATTTTAGTGTGTCCATCTTCCGTTTGATAAATAAGAATTTCATTCTCAACAATATTTGAACTATCTTTGCTATCCTCCACCTCGCAGCCCTCCTTTAACCGTTCTATTAGTTTTTACGTGAATATGTTCATAATCATTGCTTTATCAACTCATAAAATTGTTCTCGTCTTTTCTTTACTTGTTTTTCTTTTCCCCTACGTATAGCTCCTTTACTCCAATTATTGTCAATTTTGGTAATGTCCAGTTTGAGAACAATCATACCGAAAATTTCGCTATCTATAGCTTTTATCAATTTTAAGAATTTCAAAAAATATTTCTCGTCAAAATCCAACGCAGTAATAGAATTTATTCTTTCAATAATTTGAGAAACACTCTCCAAAAGTATTTCCTTGGTTTTCTCTACATCTGTTTTATTCAATCCTTGTAACGCATATAAACTAACACTCCACCAGTGTTCAGTTAACAAATCAATCTTAATCCCTCTATCAAAGGCTTCTATAGCACATTTAGGTGACATCATTATAAATGACGAATACATTGTTTGAATATTATCTAAATTACTTTTAATGAATCTCTGTGCCACATTATAATTACCAATGTAAAGGATGTCACATAGTTCTGTTATTTCATGGCTCCTTCTCCAACTATCCTTTGTCCTCTCTGCAAGACTACTCACATCGACAATGTCAATGATTCTCTTTGCTTTCTCTCTGTCATAACGACCTATAAGATCCATAATTGGATGTACAGTATGCCAATCTCTAGGCTGGCATTTCATAATAACCTCCGCAAATTCTTTTTCCGGGATTACTGATACTATCAACTTTGCAGATTTCTTTTCTACACTTGTGGTTCGGTGTCCACCTAACAAGTTCAAACCACATACATACCCCAAAAAATCAAAGTCAAATAAATAAATTGCCTACGACATATCTTTTTTGAAGTAAGTGGCATATATTGGAATCAATTTTTCCACTGTTTTATGAATATAATCCGAGTTTATATGCATAACAGAACAAAGAAAGCATGTTAAATCTTCAATATTTAAAACTGAAACTGAATCACAGAATTTTTCAATAGCATTTTCCAACATTTTTCCTACTGACAAATACTCCTTTTTAGGAAGTGAATATAACAAACGATTATATAATTTTCCCCACGAATACAAATTAGACTTATTTTCTTGTATCATTGATTCTTGTAATCTTGTCCAATTTATTTGCCGTACAAATTCTCTATGTAGCTTAATATCTGTATTTATCAAAGTGTTAATAAATCGAGAATATGCATATGCAGTTTCACTATCCGCATTTTGAATCCATTCAAGAAATATTTTTTTATGCTGTAAAAAAAAGTATTTCCCATTTTTCTCGTATGGTGTATCAAAAACCTTTTCTATAAAGCTTAATAGTACCTGCTTCTTACTCTCAGAACTACCTTTAAAAAATAATGCAATAATTATCTTCGCGCTTTCCATATGTACAATACGTACATCGTCTTCTGAAAGCACAATCATTCTATCTACCAAATGACGCAAGTCTTCTTTGCTCCATATTAATGAATGTCTTTCAATTGGATGATCCAAAAAATTCATTCCAATACTCTTATCAAACTTATGTACAATCGGAACTATTTCCTCTTTTTTCTTCACGAAATCAGAATAAATGAGTTCAACTGCTTCTTTATTCGAAAGTAAAATTGTATCCTGTTTAACCATCGATGAAATCGTCTTTGCAAATAAAATTTTTGCATTTGGTCTTGCCTGCTTCTTTAATGCATCAACTAATTTCTCCGATAATTGTTGTGCATCATCAATTATGTATAATGACAACTCTGTATTGTCTCGAATACTTTTCGAATCAATAGTTTCTGTCTCTTTACACTGATACACCCTCCAGCCATCCTGGTAAAAATCATAGGCTGCTTGATAAATAGATATCGATTTTCCACATCCGGTTTCTCCTTCTATTACTGTGTAATCAACAATTGACAGTAGTTTTTTAATTTTTTCTACTTGAGGAAAACGAGGACACACCTCAACATCCGCCGGAGTTAAGCGATATCCCATTATTGCATGAGACAAATCTCGTTGATAGGAAAAATCTATTTCTTCCCAAATCCCGGTATAGACCGGTTCATAAAAAGTTTCCTTTGTTTCTTTTAAACCTTCAATTATTTTTAAAATCTCTGCAATATGCCCACGTACTTTTTCATGATAAAAACGTAAATTAGAGGATGTGAATATTCGATTAGTTTTGCCAATGTTACATGCCGGACAGGACGGCAAATAATTTTCAATTGAATCTACAACAAAACCTTTTTCCTGTAACTCTATAAGGTAATCCCTCACTTCATCATCAATTTTTTCTTGCCTATTAGAGGGAATAATATGATCTATATGCATATCACGTTATTGAATTGTTCTCCCACAATATGCACACTTTTCTTTATATGACTTGAATATAGCTGCACGCAAATATGAACTATCTTTTCTATATGGGTGAAACATTTCATCACTCCTCCATTATAATTCTCGTCCAAAAATTTCAAATCATTTTCATCTGATATAAATTTTTAAATCATACGAAAATATTCCAATGCTCCTCTTATAGCGGCTTCTTTCTCTGGCGAACATTGCGGCTGTTTGACATTTTCAGATTTTGGCCTATTGTAATTCTCACGCTCAATAATCCCACATTTCTCCTTGACCTGTGCGATATATAAATTGCTAACCTTCAATCCCGTATGCTCCAACACATAATCCTTAATTTCTTCATAAGTGGCTTTGCTCTCTGCCACCGTCAAATCAAGCTCATTCATCTCTAATTCCACATTGATATGCTTCAACTTATTTGATTTAAGTTTGGAAAGCAAGGCGATACTTTCCACATGCACCGTCCCCCCAAACTGATCAACAGCCCTCGCCCGCTTCAACTCATACCCCCCGTCGCACAACACCCTGAGGTCTCTCGCCAGCGTCGCCGGATCGCAGCTCACATATACAATCCTTTCCGGCCGCATCTTCAGCATTGTTTCCAGGCACGCCTCGTCGCACCCCTTCCGGGGCGGGTCCACCACGATAACATCCGCCCGGATTCCTTCCTTTTCATACTTCTCCGGCAGAATTTCTTCCGCTCTCCCCGTAAAAAACTCCGCATTTTCTATCCCATTATATGCCGCATTCTCCCTGGCATCCTCAATCGCCTGTGAAACTGCCTCAACACCATAAACTTTCTTTGCCTCCCCTGCAAGAAAAAGAGAAATCGTTCCGATCCCGCAATACAGATCCCACACCGTTTCCCTGCCGGTCAGCCCTGCGTATTCCAATGCCAGGCTATAAAGCCTTTCCGTCTGCACCGGATTCACCTGATAAAAAGAAAGCGGCGATATATGAAAAACAATTCCCTGATCCGTGCGGGAAAAGTCTTTTATATTTCTCCTGTGGATAGTATCACATATCTTATCCTTTCCCCATATCGTATGCACCTCTTCGCCCATGATCACATTCGTTCTATCCCTATTGATGCATACTGACACGCTTGTCATTCCCTGTATTTTTATTAACTCTCCGATCAGTTCCTTCTGAAAAGGGAGAAATTCCCTCCCTTCCCCAGCCGCTGCCCGTTTCCCAAATTTCCCTTTTCTTCCAACCTTCCCCTTTTTCCCATCTTCTTCCCTGTAATTTATCACCATGCATACCATAATTTCCCTGCTGGTAAACCCCTTGCGTATTAAAATATGCCTTACCAGCCCCGATCCCGTCTTTTCATCGTATGCCGGAATATGATATTTCCGCATATGGGCAAGAATAATTTCCAATATCTCCTGATTCTCCTCTGCACCCAGGGCGCAGTCCGTATTGGCAATAATATCATGTGTTCTGCCCGCATAAAAACCGGCGATTAAATTGCCCTCTTTATCCGTTCCCACCGGAAACTGCGCCTTATTCCGATAGCGGTATGCATTCTCCATTCCGATGACCGGCTCCGTCACCTGCTCCACAAGTTCTTCGGCAAAGCCTCCGATCCTCACCAGATCATTTTTTACTTTTTTCTCCTTATAGGCCAGCTGCGCCCGATAATCCATCGCCTGTATCTGGCAGCCTCCGCACTGCCTGTGGTATTTGCATACAGGCTCCACCCGCACATCCGACGGAACTACAATTTCTTCCAGCTTCGCATAGGCATACTTCTTTTTTGCCTTCATGACCTTGCATCGCACCACATCGCCAATTACGGCATCTTTTACAAAAAGGGTATAGCCGCCCGCTCTGCCTATACCCTCTCCGCCGTTTCCGATATCTTCAATTTTTACTGTAAAAACATCATTCTTCTTATAAAGAATGTCATTTTTTTCATGCCCCATCTCTATTCCATCCTCGTTGCCCTTAAATTAGATTCAAACAAACGGTTGAATCCCAGCCAGCCCGTTTCCTTTGCATGATTCAGGATTTCCGTAAAAGTCTGCATTTTAGCGTCCGTATTGTCCGCAAAATTAAGCGCCATCGCCTCCATGATCGCCGGCTTTTTCGGGGAGCCGAATTCATATTCCCCATGATGGGCCAGGATGCAATGTTTCAATTCCCCGGCAAGTACGGTCGGAAACCCTTTGATCTCCCTGATCTTTTCCCCCACCATTTCCGTTCCCATCACAATATGGCCCAAAAGCTGGCCGTCATCCGTATAATCGTTTTCGGGAAACAGAGACAACTCCTTTACCTTTCCGATATCATGGCAGATCGCCGCACTGATCAGCAAATCTTTTTTCAACAGCGGATACGCCTTGCAATAATATTCGCATAACTTCGTCACGCTCAACGTATGCTCCAGCAATCCGCCCACAAAACCATGATGTACCGTCTTCGCAGCCGAAGATTGTTTAAATGTTTTGGCAAAATTTTCATCTTTTACAAAAAAAGCTTCCAGCAGCTCCCTCAAATACGGATTTTCCACTCCTTTTATGTAACCCAGCAGCTCTTCGTACATTTCCCCGATATCCTTCCCACTGACTGGAAGATAATCCGCAGGAACATATTCCCCTTCCTGGCATTTCCGTATACGTTTCACATTGACCTGAAGGGCATTTTGAAAACATGTCACATCGCCGTACACTTCTATATAGTCCAGCGAATCAAACTCTCCGATCCCCGGATTATGGGGATCCCACACTTTTGCATCCAGCGTGCCTGTCTTATCCTGTAAGATCACATTATCATAAGCCTTCCCGTTCTTTGTTACCGCAGACTGCTTATGCTTGCATAAATAAATATCAAATATTCTGTCGCCTTCTTTATAGTCCTTAATATACTTCATCTTTTACTCCATTTCTGCGCGGCTTTTTGCGCATATCAAGTTTGTGGATGCCGCGCAGACACAAACTTGGGATTGAAAATTTTCAATTTTCAATCTTTTATTCCCTTTCTTTGCCCGCCTTCATATCTTACCGGCAAAATCATTTCTGTCATTCCAAATTTCCCAATGTCACATCCACTTCCATCCGCACATACTCTTCCGGCCCCTGACGCATCAGAACAATAGCCGCAGTCTCATTTGGCTGTCTCTCTGTCAAAGCATTTACCAAGTCCCCATAAGTGTGAATTTCCTTTTCCCTGATTCCCACAATCACATCGCCGCTCTGGATCCCGGCCTCCATAGCGGGCGAATCCATCTCTATTTCCGTAATATAAGCTCCATACGGCACTCCGAGGCTCTCGTTTGCCTCCGGCGTCACATCAATTCCATGCGTTCCAAGATAAGCCTGTTTTCTGCCGTTGCTCATTCGCTCGATCACCCTCCGCAGTTCCGTAATCCCTATCGCCGATACAAGATTTTTCATATCGTCGCTGTTATGGGAGCCGTCAATGATGCCAAGCATCTGCCCTTTCAGATTAACCAGAATCCCCGACGCTTTCTGGCTTCCGTAAATATCCGTGGTGATCAGCTTATAATAAGAATCCGTCATATTTATGCTCATATTATTGGAGGTCACCATTCCATAGCAGACCGAATTCCCGTTTCCCAAAGGACTGCCGAGAGCAATCACTGGATTGCCGACGATCGCACTATTGCTGGAACTGGCTGTCAAATCCGCAGCCTTCACCAGTTCCGCAGTTCCTTTTGCCACTTCCTCCAGCTGAACGGAAATAACCGCCAGTTTTGTATTCACGTCTCTTTCCTGTATCTGCGCTTTCCCCTGTGTTCCATCGCAAAATGTTACCACGATGCTTTCCGCATCAATTACCTTCTCATAATTCACAAGAATCAATATTTCCTTCGGCAGTTTTGCCACAATCACTCCCGAAGTCTGCCCCTTACTTTCATACGGATTGTTAAACCAGTCCACATTCGACACGGAACCTGTCACTGTAACTACCGCCTTCCCTGCCTCCGCAGCAATCCCGGACAACGATCCGTACATCTTGGCATAGTCTTCCATATCTAATTGTATTCCGTTCAATATTTTCTCAATCTGCTCATCCTGGATCACGGTCTCCGCCGGCGGCTCCGGTTCCGGCTCCATTTCCGAATCGTCCGCAATCATATCCTCCGGCAGAATCTCCTCCGTTTCTTCCGGGAACTCGATGGGTTCCGGCTCTTCCTCCGGATATAGCCAGTTACTGATCACCGGCTCCAGCAGAAGAAAGGTCAGACACGCCACCAGGGAAAAAACTACCGCCATTGCCGCCGTAATCAAAGTGCGTCTGAGCAGTTTCTTTTTATTAATCGGGCGCTGCCTGATCGTTTCCGTTATAAAATCCGAATCCTGTTTCTGTATTTTTATCTCCTGATCAATATCCTTTTTTTGCTTCCCACTATTCATAAAAACACCGGTCTTCCTTATATTTACAGGGTTTAAGTGAAGCGTATGCTTAGCTTTATTAGTATAGCCTGTTTTACGGGGAATGTAAATGGCGATATAAAATATAATGCCAATAGCAAGTTCGGCAAAGGAATCCATTTCACGAATCCGACACGGGAAGCCATTCCCACCCCGTTCCCTCCGCGGTTCCTTTCCTGCCGTTTCCCCCTGCCCGCCGTCCGCCGCTCCTTTTCCGCCCCTCCCAGCCGGGTAAAATGGATTCCTTCACAAATTTAATAAAAATTCTTGACAAAAAGTACGGACGGATTTGCGGTCTATCCTGACTCTCCAAGGATTGTATCGCCGATCGATGGCACCGTTACGGTGGTATTTCCCTCCGGTCATGCCTATGGGATAGAAAATGACAAAGTGGAAATCATTGTCCATATAGGCATCGACACCATCCAACTCGGCGGCAAAGGCTTCCATAGTTTTGTAAAACAGGGAGACACCGTGAAAAAAGGGGATTTGCTTGCAGAAGTGGATTTTAAACATATAGAGGAAAAAGGGTAGGATCCGACAACAGTTGTCATTATATCCAATGGGTTAGTTCCTGAATTGTTAAAATCGGACGTAATAGTTGAAGAGGGCGAAGATGTCGCCATTATAAAATAAGTATGTGTTTCTTATGACAGAGAAACGCAAACGAGGGGAAAAGGGGCTGGCAGGGGAGTGTTTTTTGCTGTTGCGTACAATCAGCTATTTCATTAGTGAAATCTGATTGGAAGCTCCAGCAAAAAACACCCCACTGCCAGCCCCTTTCCCCACCGCTTCAAACTCGTTTGCCTCCCTCCGCCATGGCACTTATCAAAATGGATTTCCGCGTCCCCCATCCAATCCTCCATAGTATTTTTTCCTCCCATATGCTATAATGAACCATACTGGCATAAGATCCTCTATATTCGGATCTGCATCAATGGTATCGATGAAAGATTCCCACAACCTGCCATACCTATGTCACCCAATTACATTATGAATCATATATCAGGGAAAAATAATATGAACGAAAAAGTATTGCAAACCTTAGAATATAATAAAATCATTGACATGCTTACGGAAAAAGCCGATTCGGATCCGGGACGGAAATTGTGCCGGGGTTTGAAGCCCTACAATGACATCAATGTCATAAATGAAGCCCAGACACAGACTTCTGACGCGCTTTCCCGTCTGTTTAAAAAAGGATCTACCTCCTTCGGCGGCAATAAGGATCTTGGTTATGCGCTGAAATCCCTGGAGGTCGGGGGCGTTTTATCGGTTACGGAACTGCTCGGCATCGCCGGGCTTTTGGAAAATGTGAGCCGGATTAAGACTTATGGAAAGCGCGAACGGGAAGAGGAAGAAAAGGACTCTCTGGATGATCTCTTCGAACTTCTGGAACCGCTGGCTCCGCTTTCCCAGGAGATCCGCCGCTGCATTTTATCGGAGGACGAGATCAGCGACGATGCCAGCCCTGCATTGAAGCATATCCGCCGGAGCATGAGGCTTGCCAATGAGAAAATCCATTCCCAGCTTACGGGCATGCTGGGAGGCTCCTGCCGCACCTATCTCCAGGACGCCGTCATTACCATGCGCAATGACCGGTATTGTATTCCCGTAAAAGCGGAGTACAAGAATCAGGTTCCCGGCATGATCCACGACCAGTCTTCCACCGGTTCCACCTTATTTATAGAACCGGCGGCCGTCGTTTCACTGAACAACCAGATCAAGGAGCTTGCCCTCAAGGAACAGGAGGAAATCCGGCAAATACTGACCGGTCTGAGCGCACAGGCGGCCGGGTATATTGACGCAATTTCCCAAAACCAGAAAATTATGACAAAGCTGGATTTTATTTTTGCCAAGGCATCCCTTGCCATGGAGCAAAATGCTACCGCTCCTGTTTTCAATACTGACGGTTATGTCAATATACGGAAAGGCCGACATCCGCTTCTGGATAAAAAAAAGGCCGTCCCGATCGATGTTTATCTGGGCAAAGATTTTGATCTGCTCATCATCACCGGCCCCAATACCGGTGGTAAGACAGTTTCCTTAAAAACAGTCGGTCTGTTTTCCCTCATGGGGCAGTCCGGCCTCCATATTCCTGCCCTGGATCGATCCGAACTGTCGGTTTTTACGGAAGTATATGCGGATATCGGCGACGAGCAAAGCATCGAACAAAGCCTCAGCACCTTTTCTTCCCATATGACGCGCATTGTCTCCATTCTGGAACATGCGGACGGCGGCTCCCTTTGCTTATTCGATGAACTCGGCGCGGGAACGGATCCCACCGAAGGCGCGGCCCTGGCGATTGCCGTTCTCGATTATCTGCACAAAAGAGGCATCCGCACCATGGCGACCACCCACTATAGCGAGTTAAAAGTATATGCACTTTCCACTCCCCAGGTGGAAAATGCCTGTTGTGAATTTGACGTGGATACTTTGCAGCCCACTTACCGGCTTTTGATCGGTATTCCCGGTAAAAGCAACGCTTTTGCCATATCTTCCAAATTGGGACTGCCGGATCACATCATTCAATCGGCAAAAGCGCAGATCAATCAGGAAAATACCAGTTTTGAAGACCTGCTCGCCGACCTGGAACATAAGCGGATCACCATAGAAAACGAACGTCTGGAGATCGCATCCTATAAAAACGAGGTCAAACAGCTCAGGGAAAAACTCCGGCAAAAGGAAGATAAGATCCAGGAAACAAAAGACCGGATTTTAAAAGAAGCCAATGAAAAGGCAAGGGATATCCTGCAGGAAGCAAAAGATGTGGCTGACGAAACCATACGGATTTTCCAAAAAGCCGGCCCCGGAGCTTCCATGAAAGATCTGGAAAAAACGAGAGAACAGGTACGGGAAAAAATTTCGGATAAAAACAGCAAGCTTTCTTTAAAAGCTAAACAGCCCCCGAAAAAACAGCTCTCTCCCAAACAGTTGAGACTGGGAGACAGCGTTAAGATCCTTTCCATGGGACTGAAGGGTACCGTAAGTTCCCTGCCGGACCACAAAGGGAACCTGTTCGTCCAATGCGGCATTATCCGTTCCCAGACCAATATTAACGATATCGTCCTCATCGACGACGAACCGGTGACAAAAACGTCATTTTCTGCCCGCTCCGGCACAGGCAGCATGAAAATGTCTAAATCCTACACTATTTCCCCCGAAATCAACCTCCTGGGAAAAACGGTGGACGAGGCCATTGCGGCACTGGATAAGTATTTGGATGATGCCTACCTCTCCCATCTTTCTACAGTTCGCATCGTACACGGCAAAGGAACCGGAGCGCTTCGGAAGGCAGTCCAGGGACATTTAAAGAAAGTTAAATATGTGCAATCTTTCCGGCAGGGGGAACACGGAGAAGGTGACGCAGGTGTCACTATTGCAACTTTTAAGTCCTGACAGAAGTTCGCACTCATTTGCAGACTAAGAGAAAGGCATGGTTATTGATATGGTGAACAAACAAAAAATATTGATCGTAGATGATGATAACAACATCGCAGAGTTAATTGCTTTGTATCTTACCAAAGAATGCTTTGAAACATTGATTGTCAACGACGGAGAATCAGCCCTGACCGCCGTGGATTCCTTTGCCCCCAGCCTGATCCTTCTGGATCTGATGCTTCCGGGCATCGACGGTTACCAGGTCTGCCGGGAAGTCCGTGCCAAATCCGCAATTCCAATCATCATGCTTTCGGCAAAAGGAGAAATTTTCGATAAAGTCCTCGGACTGGAGCTTGGAGCCGACGACTATATGGAAAAACCCTTTGATTCGAAAGAACTGGTAGCCAGGGTCAAAGCCGTTCTGCGGAGATATAAACCGTCTCCGGCTGCCTCCACGGCTTCTAATGTAAAAAGCGTGGAATACCCGGACCTGATTATCAATCTCACCAACTATTCCGTAATTTATATGGGAAAAACAATAGATATGCCTCCAAAAGAACTAGAGCTTCTCTATTTTCTCGCTTCCTCTCCGAACCATGTATATAACAGGGAACAGCTTCTTGACCAGATATGGGGGTATGAATATATCGGGGATACGCGTACTGTGGACGTGCATATCAAACGTCTGAGAGAAAAAATCAAAGACCACGCCTCCTGGCGCATTAATACCGTCTGGGGGGTAGGCTATAAGTTTGAGGTAAAGGCAGGGGTATGATCATGAGAAAAACCCTCTATTTAAAATTCATACTGGGATATTTCATTTTCGGCTTTTTTGGCTTCGTCGTAGTCGCCACTTTTGTATCCAATATGACGCTGGAACATCTGAAAAGAGAAAAAGCCGATGCTCTCTATGAAGAGGCAACCCTGGTCGCCATGACCTATGCTTCGGATCTGTATAACAGCGAGACTTCCCTGGATACGGTGAAGCATCAGCTGGATGCCTTGGACATTTACCTCTCATCCACCATATGGATCATCAATCCTTCCGGGAGGATGATATTGGACTCTTCTTCTCCGGTAAATGTAGAAAACGAAATTGTTATCGAAAATTTTGATCCCACCGTGTCCTCCGGTTCTTATTATACTGTGGGCAACTTCTTCGGTTCTTTTGATGAGCAGATGCTCAGTGTGTTTTCGCCCATTACTTCTAATTTTAAAGTAAGGGGATACGTTGTGATCCATACTCCCATGAGCGCCATCCAGGCGTCCTGCAACAGTTTGTTGAATATTTCCTATATTATGCTGGTTATTCTGTTCCTTCTTTCTTTGATTATCCTTATATTTTTTACGGAGATCGTGTACCTCCCTCTCCGCAAAATCACGGAGGCTACCGAACAGTATGCCAGCGGCAATATGCATTACGAATTTCAGGTGGACAGCGAGGATGAAATCGGCTATCTGGCCGCCACCCTCTCCTATATGGCCAGCGAAATCGCCCGTTCCGAAGACGACCAGAAAAAATTTGTCGCAAACGTCTCCCACGACTTCCGCTCTCCCCTCACCTCTATCAAGGGATATTTGGAAGCCATGCTGGACGGCACGATCCCTCCCGAAATGCACGAAAAATATTTGAATATTGTACTAAATGAGACTGAACGCCTTACCAAACTGACGAACAGCCTCCTTACCTTGAACAATATAAACACGAAAGGCATGCTCCTCGACAGGACAGACTTTGAACTGAACCGCATCATCCGCGATACGGCGGCCTCGTTTGAAGGAACCTGCCGCCAGAAATCCATCGCCATCGAACTGCTCCTGACCGGGGACTTCATCTATGTCAATGCGGATATGGGAAAAATCCAGCAAGTTTTCTATAATTTGCTGGATAATGCGATCAAATTCAGCCACCAGGATTCCGTCATCCGTATCGAAACCAATGAAAAAAGCAATAAAGTCTATATTTCTGTCAAGGACAGCGGCATCGGCATCCCAAAAGACGATCTGAAGCTGATCTGGAACCGTTTTTATAAATCCGACGCCTCCCGGGGCAAGGATAAAAAAGGAACCGGCCTGGGACTTTCCATTACCAGGGAAATCATTCATGCTCATGGCGAACATATCAATGTCATAAGCACGGAAGGCGTCGGTTCCGAATTTATTTTTTCTCTTCCCGTTTCCGATATCGACGATGATATCTAGCGCTTATTGTCCTTATCCTTGTTTTTCAGATGATCCTCCACTATCTTTTCCACGCTTTCCCGGGAAATCGGATAGTGGAATTCCCTGATAATCCGGTCTGCCGTATATCCCTTGTCCACCAGATGGCGGATCGCTCCGCCATAGGCAAAATCTTTTCAAAAATTAGACAATTTTCCGTAAAAAAACCTATTCCCCATTTCTTTTCTCCCTTTTCCTCATTCCCAAAATGACCCCCGCCGTCAACAACAGCCCTGCCGCTATTCCGTTTCCCAGCCCGTCCGCAATCAATCCGATGTCCCAGCCGGGAACTCCGCGATAGTCGCCCGCCAGATAATCGGTAAAATAATTTCCCGGTATCGCCAAAAAAGAAATGACAGCCAGAGAAATCAGCGCATTCATATGGAAACAGCTATGAAACGCCACACCGGCCCACACGACCGCGATCCACAATAAGGTAACCGGCAAGCCGATTTGCATAAACCATATTCCGCCAATATCCATCAAATAATACAGCACGACCTGTATCGTCCCTACCAGCAGGACAATGCATACGCTCAAGGCTGCCAGCGCCTTGACAAGCTTGTGTTTGGAAGCGGCGATCCATACACAAACAGGGAAATAAGCCGTAATAATACCGGCTCCCACGATATAAAACCAGGAAAGCCTCCGGTTCACCGCCAGATTTACAATAAAACATGCCACAACCGCGATCAGTGCCGCTGCCCCCGCTATCCAATAAAGCAGACTCATTTTCGATTTTTTTAAAAACTTCCGAAACTCCTGTACTTCCGGCGCAGCCTCCACACTGACAGGCTGCCTCATTTGCTCCAGCGCATCCCTGCATCCCTGGCATCCTTCCACATGTTCCTCTATGGATTCATTCGACGCCTCGCTCGTCATATGATCGATATACATCGGAAGCAGATCCCTTACCGTATCGCATACTAATCTTTGTTCCATTCTTTTCTCCCTTTCATCAATTTTTGTTTGCCTCTGTAAAAAGTAACTCTTGCCCAGTTCTCCGTTTTACCCATAATATCGCCGATTTCAGAAAAGCTCAGCTCTCCGGTCAGCCGCAGGTACATTACCTCCCTCGTGGTTATATCAAAATTATGAAGCATCCGAAACAACTCCACCTTCTCCACATTCAGCAGGTAATCATTTTCCATATCTCCAAATCCAGTATTTTCCTCTACGGCTTCCGATACCGGTATTTCCCTTTTTCGCTTTTCCAGCTCTTTATACCAAAGCCTTTTTCCAATCTGGCACAGCCAGGTCGAGATTTTGCATCCGCCTCTGAATTTGTCGATTCCTTTTGCCGCCTGATAAAAAGTTTCCTGCGTCAATTCTTCCGCAAGATCAGCATTATGAGTTAAGCAGAACAGGTATTTGTAAACAGCCTTCACATTTTCCTCGTATACTTCCTCCACCTTCCGCTTATCCACTTTTTCACCTCCTCTTATCCATAAGTGCGGCAAAATCTCTTTTCGTTACAAACAAAAACTAATTATTTTACAGGAATCATTTCCAATGCAGCCTGTGCAATTCACCTTCCAGCTGCATGCTGGAAAAATGATTTTGCCGCAACGCTTCATATAATATAATCGCTGCCGAATTGGAAAGGTTCAAAGACCTGATCTGACCCAGCATCGGGATTCTGATGCATGTCTTTTCATAATCCACCAAAATCTCCTCGGGAATTCCGGCGCTCTCTTTCCCGAACATAATATAATCATCTTCCCCAAACTCCGCGTCCGTATATGCCCTTTTTGCCTTAGTAGTCGCCATCCATATTTTTGCCCCCGGATTTTTCTCCAAAAATTCCGAAAAATTCACATAACGCCTCACATCCAAATGTTCCCAGTAGTCCATTCCCGCCCGCTTAATCTCTTTTTCGTTTAAACGGAAGCCAAGCGGCTCTATCAAATGCAGCGTCGTACCTGTAGCCACGCATGTCCGTCCGATATTTCCCGTATTTGCCGGTATTTCCGGCTGATGAAGCACAATATGCATGATTTTACCTCTTTTCCTTTCATTCATCCTGCCGTGCCGCTCAAATGACACATTCCAATCATTATTGATAACATAATAAATCATCCTGTCTACGATTTCAATATTCCTCTTTTCTCAATTCCATGTTATAATTGATACTATAAAAACGAGCAACGATGTCTGCCAAGGCTTATTGCGCCGCATGGCAGCGTATGCCACTGAGGAGGAGAGTCATATGTACAACAAAGTGAAACAATACGCGCTTAACAATGGTTTTACCGTAGAAGAGAAAAACGGATTGATTTATGGTAAGATGAACGGATTCTTTTTTTCCATACATCAGGATCCTGCCACACCAGCAAAACATACCGTATACCTGTGGGTCAAAGAGGACGGGACGACAGCTGTCCCTGCCATCAGTGATTTTCTGAACCAATGCACTGCCAAGCATCAGTACTTGCAGTCAGCTTCCTATAGCGGTACAAGAATCACTGCGGAGTTCCAGGGACTCGGTTTTAAATGGGGGAAAAATTATGTTCCTTGTCTGGATGCCTTTTTACGGGATATTACCTCCTATTGCAGTTCCAACCAATTAGTACCCTGCTGCCAATCCTGCGGTTCATCCGCCGGGCTGAACCTTTATCAGATCGAAGACTCCGAGCATATGTTTTGTTCTTCCTGCTACGCCAGCGCATCGGATAACCTTCAGCGTCAGGCGGCCGAAAAGTCGAAAAAAGGAAGCGGCAATATCGTAGGCGGCATCGTAGGCGCCCTGCTTGGCTCCGTACTTGGCGTTATCGTGTGGGTATTGATCTACCAGCTCGGCTACATATCGGGAATTGCCGGCCTTGTTATGATCATTTGTGCATTAAAGGGCTATGAAATGCTGGGCGGACACCTGAGCAAAACCGGGATCATCATCAGCTGTATCATCTCCCTTATCATGGTTGTCGTTGCCGAACAAGTATCCGTCGGCATCGAAATATACAACGTATACAAAGAATATTATGAAATCACTTTCTTCGACGCCTTCCGAAGCGTACCCTCTTTCCTGGAAGAGCCGGAAATAAAAGCTGCTATTATCGGAGATCTCGTTATGGGATATATCTTAATGGTAGTCGGCGCATGGGGAACTATCCGCCAGGCATATAAGAGCAGCTCCGGCACGGTAAAGGCAAGAATGGTTACCTCCGTTACCAGCGCAGGATATGCGGATCACAAAGAATAAATCAACAACATGACGCGCGCAAAAAGCCGCACAGAAATGGAGGGAAATATGAACAGAAAAGCCAAAAGAAAACTAATATCACTGGCATTTAGCATTTCTGTCCTTTGCACCGCCTGTGGCAGCGCTGTTGAAGGCAGCGCTAACGGGCCTGCCGGCAGCGAAACCATTCCTGAAACGGTGTCGGCGGCTCCTGCAACCAATACAAACGTCTCTTCCGCAAACTCCGAAAGAAACGTAATATCCGTCAACAGCAGCGAAACGATCACTGTCGTTCCCGACATAGCCGAAATCGTTTATGCCGTACGCACGGAAGCAAAGGACGCTGCCTCCTGCCAGCAGAAGAATACGGAAGACGTTGCCAAAGTCATAGAACTGTTAAAAGGCCTGGGCGTGGAGGAAACCTCCATACAAACTTCCGACTATTATATGTACCCGATATACAATTACAGCGGGAATACCCAGCGGATTACCGGCTATGAAGCATCCACGTCTTTGACGGTGTCAAAGCTTCCCATTGACAGCCTCGACACTATTCTGGCCCAGTCCGTGCAGACAGGAATTAACAATATCCAGTCCATTACATATATGTCCAGCAAATACGATGAAGGATATTCCAACGCCTTAAAACTGGCCATGGAATCCGCCCGGGCAAAAGCCGAAGCTCTGGCCGAAGCGGGCGGCTGTTCCCTCGGAAGCGTGGTTGGGGTCCGTGAAAACAGCAATTACAGCGAAGCCCGCTATACGGACAACGCCTTAAGTTCAAAAATGCGGAGTATGGAAAGTCTGGCCGCCGGCGCGGAAGACGGTTCCTCTATCATGCCGGGGGAAGTAGCGGTAGAAGTAAATATTACCGTGGAATACCTCATCCTTCCCTAAACAAATCGTCTGTTCTTTTGGAGGAATATTCTTTCCGGCTAGAAGAGGCTGTGAAAAATGGATCAATAAAGCTCCATTTTCCACAGCCTCCTTTTTCACAGGAAAATACCCCTCCCTGTACGGCTTTATCCCATTATGCTTCTTTTTCTTTCCGAAGCCTTTCTATAAAATTTTTCAGCTTCCCGATCGCAATTTTCAGGTTTTCCAGGGAATATGCATAGGATATTCTAAGAAATCCCTCTCCGCAATCTCCGAAAGCCGTTCCCGGCACAACGGCGACTTTTTCCTCCCGCAGAAAACGGTCGGCAAATTCTTCGCTGCTCATCCCGAATTCCTTAATACATGGAAATACATAAAATGCGCCGAAAGGCTCAAAACACTCCAGCCCCATTTCCTTAAATGCATACATCAAATACCTTCTCCGCTGATTGTATGCCTCCCGCATCTGATTTACATCTTCATCCCCGTTCTTTAGCGCTTCCACCGCCGCATACTGGCTTGTAGTCGGCGCGCACATAATGGCAAACTGATGGATCTTCAACATCTGCCCCAAAATTTCCTTCGGCCCGCAGGCATATCCAAGCCTCCATCCGGTCATGGCATAAGCCTTGGAAAATCCATTGATCAGAATGGTTCGCTCCCTCATCCCCGGAAGAGACGCAATCGACACATGTTTGTCCTTATAAGTCAGCTCCGCATATATTTCATCCGAAATCACAAAGATATCCTTTTCGATGATCACTTCCGCGATCTTCTCCAAATCTTCTTTTTCCATAATTGCTCCCGTAGGATTGTTAGGAAACGGCAGAATTAAAATCTTTGTCTTATCCGTGATCGCGTCCCGAAGTTCCTGCGCAGTCAGGCGGAACTCATTCTCCGCTTTCAGCTCGATAATAACGGGAACCGCGTTTGCCAGAATAGCACAAGGCTCATAAGATACATAACTCGGCTGGGGGATCAGCACTTCCTCCCCGTCATTTATCATTGCCCGCAAGGCAATATCGATCGCTTCCGATCCTCCCACCGTCACAATGACTTCATCATTATAATGATATTCAATCCCCTGGGATCTTCTCATATAATTACAGATCTCGATCTTCAGATCCTTCAATCCCGCATTGGAGGTATAAAAAGTACGTCCTTTTTCCAAAGAATAAATTCCCTCATCCCTGATATGCCAAGGCGTGTCGAAATCAGGCTCACCGACGCCGAGTGAGATCGCATCCTCCATCTCGCTTACAATATCAAAAAATTTACGGATGCCTGAGGGTTTGATATCTACCACTTTATCAGCTAATGGGTTTCTCATGGCGTAATCTTCTCTCTTTCATCTTCATATTTTTTTGCCAGTATCGTTCCATGATCTTTATATTTTTTCAAAATAAAATGTGTCGCTGTGCTAAGTACCGTATCCAGAGCGGACAGTTTATCCGATACGAAGGCCGATACCTCCTTCAGCGATTTTCCTTCCAATGTAACCAGCAGATCATATCCGCCTGAAATCAAATATACGCTGTTCACTTCCGGATATTTATAGATCCTCTCCGCAATATTATCGAATCCCTGCCCTCTCTGGGGAGTCACCCGCACCTCAATCAAAGCCGTCACTTTCTCCACCGAAGTCTTTTCCCAGTCAATCATCGTATGATAGCCGCAAATAATCCCTTCTTTTTCCATCGCCGCCATCTCGTTTACTACATCCGTTTCCTCCACCCCAAGAATAACAGCCAGCTCTTTCAAATCGATACGGCTGTTCCTCTCTATAATGGACAATATCTTTTCTCTCATACTTCCTCCATTCCGCTTCTTTTATTTTCGCATTTTTATTTTTACGCTCACCCAAATACTTTATAAAGTTCATCCGGTTTCGGCATCTCCAGAAAACGCCGTTCTTCCCCATTAACAACAACCCTGTCATTATTATCTGTCGTTTTTCCGATCACGGATGCGGCAATCCCTTCCTTCTCCAAAACTCTTACCAAATCATGTCCTCGTTCCGTCGTCATCAGCAAACACCCCACCGATGCCAGCTCATAAGGACTGATTTCAAAAAACTCGCAAATCTCCACCGTTTCCTGCTTTATCGGAATTTTTTTCCAATCGATTTCCAGTCCAACGCCTGCCCCTGACGCCATTTCCCAAAGAGCGCCGAAAATACCGCCCTCCGCAATGCTGTGCATAGCGCAAACGCCGGACTTAACGGCGGTGGCGGCCTCCGGGACGGCGGAAAAGAACCGGTCGTATTCCTGTGCTTCTTTTATAAAGCGGCAAGGATATCTGGCCAACAAGTCCTTTTCCTTGTTCTTAGCCAACAAATAAGTTCCTTCCAGGCCAATCCATTTACTCACCACGATATCCTGGCCAGGTTTTATTCCTTTCAGCGATATTCCTTCTGCCGCCTGTCTGCCGATTCCCGCTACGGTAATCGCCGGACAGCTTATTCCTTTCGTCACTTGTATATGAATCCCCGCTGCCTGAATTCCCAGCAGCGCGCATTCTTCTCCCGTTTGTACAGCCATGCTCCGAACGCTTTCTTCCTCCGTTCCTTCCGGCATAAGCGCGGAAATATTCACCGCCACAGGTTCTGCCCCCGAAGCCGCCAGCATATTTACACTTCCATATATTGCCAATCTGGCCGTGTCCTCGCCGGGCCGGCAGACAGTACATAATGACACACTTGTCATTTCTTCGCTTCCAAACGAAAAAACGGCGCAGTCTTCCCCTATTCCTGCGCCGGTCTTTACTTCTTCCCGTTTTGTTTTATTGATATGCCTGAATACGGAACGTTTCCAAACGTTCTCAGGCAGCTTTCCTATTCTCATCTGTTCTCCCGCCTTATTCGCCGCAGTCAAGCGCTGCATTCCAATACATACCGGCCAGCCCTTTCCCGGAATCCCTTCCTTCCGAATCTATTTTGCCGGAGACTGTTATTCCGCCGCCGGCTACCGGTCAACCGGGGATGGGACTTGGTCAGCCGGGAGGTGCTTGCTCTGCCGCCGGCTGCTGGTCAGCCGGTGGCGCTTGGTCAGCCGGTGGCGCTTGGTCTGCTGGCGGTGCTTGCTCTGCCCCCGGCTGCTGGTCAGCCGGTGATGCTTGGTCAGCCGGTGGTACCTGTCCTGGCTGGATCGCAAACTGGGCCAACGCTGCTGCCACATTTTTTACATGGTCAATATTGTTCGTTGCCACCGCCGCCAGCATCTCATTATACGCATTTACATCGTTCGTAGACAGCCCTACCGTCGCCGTTCTCGGCGTCATTTTATAACTGCTGCTGTTTATCTGTTCGCGGCTTATCTCCGCTCCATTTTCTTTTACTACCTTCCACAGCTCCGCTTTATAACCCGTATGGGCGGACTGCGTCACCACCTGCCCGATCGGCATCGCCACATCCGTATAGATCACTTCATGATCGGGGTGCGTAACGGAAAGCACTTTGCTTTCATAGATGACTTCCCGGTTTGCAGGTCTCGTTTCCACACCGTAAATGGTAAAAGTTATATTTTTATTCTCACAGTATCCGTCAATATAAATGGGATGCCCCGTGTTATTTATAAATTTAAAATCCTTGCCCGCAGATTCCGCGATCGCCGCATCGGCGGAAGGATCCACATAAGTTACGATCATCGAATGGTTATGCCTCTCCGTCACTTCCAGTTCGGATAAAAGAACCGCATTATATAATGTGGTGGATACCTGGCATATTCCTCCACCCAAACTGTCCACTAACTGTCCGTTCATATAAGAACCAGCCATAAAATAGCCATTGTCTACCGAAAAAGGCGACACCATTTCATACGTGGAAAATTCATCTCCCGGATACAAAGTAGTTCCCGCGATCAGATCGCAGCCATTGGACACATTGGCGCTTCTGGAAGAACCGGAAGTGCTGTAACTCGTTGTAAACGTTCCAAGCACATCTTTTACCTGGGCCAGTTCTTCCTCCGATCCTCTCGGTTCCTGTACTTTAACTACCATATCCACCGAAGCATCGCCAAAATCCCATTCATTCATCATGTAATCATATATTTGGTTCAAAGAAGCTTCTTCGTCTACAACGCGCCCGCTCTCTCCTGGCGTAACGGAAAATACCCCGTTTACCCTGGTCAGCGTCGCGTCCCTTGCCTCCGTATTATATTCCCCGCACTGCTCTGACAGAATCTGCCGGATCGATTCCTTATCAAAATCATATGCCAGATCGAACACCTTGTTTTTGTGCCTCAAATCCTGCAACGCCTTATAACGCTGTACGATATTTCCTTTTTTTCCAAGAGCCACCGCATCCTGCACCGCATCCGGGTTCGTCCACCGAAGACCCATATCTCCGACGGACACCTCTATCTGGTTCCCATCCATGATATGGAAAACCACTGTCAGCCCTTTCAGTTCCTCCACATACGCTTCGACTGCCTGTTTCGCTTCCTCGGCCGTTTTGCCGGATACGTCCACGCTGCCGATATAGACTCCCTCGGAAACCGTATTGCTATTGCCCATAGTCGTCAATGGCCCGGCTTCCGCCGTATTGGTTCCCGCTCCCCCGGTCTGTGCCGCTCCGCCTTCCTGATCCTGCGCCGGTTCCTCCGGTGTTTCTGTTCCCCCATCCGGGATTTCTTCCTGTTTTTCCCCTTCTCCGGGTTCCTGTGCCTCCACTGCTTTTGAATCCGCCTCCAGGGCATCCTCGATAGACTGGGCTTTTGCCGCCTGTACCGGCCATAAAACTGCCAACGCCGCCAGCACCGCAGCCGCAACTATCTTCTTTCCTTTAATTTTCATGACCTCTCCTCAAAATATATTGTACTAAAAAATAAAATATGTTAAAGTTGGTATAAACATCGCAATGACAATCAATATAATAATAATAGATGAAATAATCTTCTTCGTTTTACGGTTATGTAGATTAAACATACGCGAACCCTCCTGTCTATGAAAGGAATTATATATGAAAATGCCCTTTTTTGCAAGTTTTATCATTTTCCTTATATGGCTTTCCTATGAGATCTCCAAAAGCAGACGCATCGGTGAAAAAGCCCAGGATGCTTACTGGGAAAGGGAAAATGCCGCCAACAATACAAGACGTAAGTCTCTTGACAATCTGCGCTACATCGTTATTCCATTCGACTCGCTCCCCATGGAGACATTGAAAGAAGACGAAAAAATAATGGAATTCCATAAAACCCTGTATTATCTTTCGGAATCTCCCATCGTAAACTTTACAGGTTTTAGCAACACTGACCTGAAACTGGAATACGGAGCGCCCAATATCGATTTGTTGGCGCGCTACGATCAAAGTTACACTACTCTTGCGCGCACCTTGCAGCAATGGGCGGAAAAACTATATCAAGCCGGATATGTCCAGGAGGCAAAGCAGATTCTGGAATTTTCCATATCCACCGATACCGACGTCAGCGGTTCTTACCGTCTGCTTGCCAGCATATACTCTAAAGAAGGAGAAACCGGCAAGATCAAAGAACTGGAAGACCGAGCCCGGCATTTAAAATCCGCCAGCCGCAATATTATCGTCCGTATTTTGCAACAATTTGATCCATGATCCGGTCAGCTTCGCTCTTGGTCAGTTTATCCACCTGGTATTCTATAGTTATTCTATGCCTGTCCAGCAATTTATATAACCGCTCTTTCTGGCGTTTTGTAACAGGCATCTCTTTTTTTGCCTCAAAAAGCAGCTTCCGGGGCATAAAAGCCTCTTCATTCCCTTTATAAAACAATTCTGCCAGTTTTTGGTACAGGCCCGAGGATGCCTCCGCATCCTCCAACGCCCTGTGCGCCCTGTGCGCTATACCATAATAATTGCACAAATCCCCAAGCTTCCGGCTTTCCAGATCCGGCAATAATTTTCTGGCCAGTTTCAGCGTATCGATTCCCTCTTTTTCAAAAACCAAGGAATGGTTCACAGCCGCTTTCTTTACGAACGAATAATCAAAAAGGATTCTGTGCCCCACCAGTACATCCTCCCCGATAAAATTGATCAAAGGTTCCAATACTTCCTCGATCCCCGGGGCATCCTGAAGCATCCCGTCATCTATCCCTGTCAGCAGACGAGTCTCTTCCCCCAATTTTCTCCATGGATTCACAAAACATTGAAAACTGTCCATGATCCTTCCTTCTCTTACTTTCACCGCCCCTATTTCTATGATCTTGTCCTTCTTCGGATTCAGGCCGGTAGTTTCCAGATCCAGCGCAGTGTATTCCTCTGTCATTTTTTTCTCCATTTCTGCGCGGCTTTTTGCGCATATCAAGTTTGTGGATGCTGCGCAGACACAAACTTGGGATTGAAAGTTTTCAATTTTCAATCTTCTTCCCCATTTCTTTTCTTACGGCTTGTACTCCGGCCCCCCGGCTCCGAATGACTGCCCATGCAATACTCCGTCAAAAAGCATTCCCCGCATTTCGGCGTAGGAGCCTTGCAGATTTCACGTCCAAAAGTGATGAGATGGATATTCCATAAAATCCAGCGCTCCTCCGGCAAAGCTTTCATCAGATCCCGTTCCACTTTCTCAGGATCATCTTCTTTTGTCAGCCCCAGTTTCTTCGATATTCTTTTTACATGAGTATCCACTACAATGCTCGGCTCATGATATATATTCCCGCGTATCACATTAGCCGTTTTCCTTCCGACCCCCGCCAGGGATGTCAGTTCTTCCAGACTGCGCGGCACTTCCCCGCCGAACTTTTCCATCAGGTCTTTGCAGCATGCAATAATATTCTTCGCCTTATTGTGATAAAATCCCGTGGAATAAATATCTTTTTCCAATTCTTTCAGATCCGCAGAGGCGAACGCCTCTACCCCCGGATATTTGCGAAACAAATCCCCGGTTACAGTATTTACTCTTGCATCCGTACATTGGGCGCTCAGAATCGTTGCGATCAATAGCTGCCATGCATTCTCATGGTTCAGATAGCATCTGTATTCCGTTCCGTATCTTTGATCCAGTAAATCCAAAATCGCTTTTGTTTTTTTCGTCATATTTTATCCCATTTCCGCGCGGCTTTGCTGCGCATTTCAATCAAGCGTTATAGTTCTCGCCTCTTTCGTCAGGGGATTCCTTTCTCCGTAATCAAAAACTACCTTCTTTTCTTTGTTTAGCTTGTCCATGCTCCCCCCTGTTTTCCAGACCGGATAATGAAACATTTCTATATGGGTCATACGCGCCATTTCCCTTGCCTGACAACCTCTATAAGCAGAAAGGACTTCCCAGCGTCCTTCCTCCCCGCTATAAAAATTCCGAAATTCCTCTTTATATCCCGACAAATCCCTGGCAAAGCCGGGGCGGCTTTTCATATTCTCCCTAAGATATATATCGTAAGTCAGCAGCTCTTTATAAAGCGCCTCCTCCTCTCTTCCGCAGCAAAGGGCAAACTTCAGCAGAATATCATAGCGATACGCTCTGGAAGGGCTGTTCAAAAAATATCCGTTTTCCTCATAATATTCCGCCAGTTTTTCAAACATGGAAAAAGGACTGGAAAAACTTTTTTCCAGCACCGGTAGGGTATGCGTAAACTGATTGCTGTTATAATACAGTTCCACCATTTCTTCGATCTGCTTCAGCCGGCAGATTTCCCCGTAAGACAGCCAGTCGGTACACAGTACTTCATAAGGCGGCAAAGAAGTGTATTTTATCCCGTATTTTTCCGCACGCTCATGCATAGGCGAACCTTTCAGCACTTTCAAAAACCCAAGCTGCAACTGTTCCGGCCTCATGGCATATACCGTATCAAAAGAGCGTCCGAAGCTGGCATAATCTTCATAAGGAAGCCCGGCAATCAAATCCAAATGTACATGTACATTCCCTCCGCCGCGTATTCGCCCCACGGTTCTTTCTAATTTTTCCATATCTGCCTCCCGGTCGATTTCCCGCAGAGTAAGCAAATTGGCCGATTGTATGCCGATCTCCAACTGAACCAGTCCTGGCCGCATTTGTGACAATATCGTCAGTTCTTCCTCATTCATTCGGTCCGCTGCTATTTCGAAATGAAAATTAGTGGTTCCATTATCATGAGCATCGATATACTTCCATATTTCCATGGCATGCGCAGGAAGGCAATTAAAGGTTCTGTCCACGAACTTTACCTGCGCTGCCTTTGCATCCAATAAAAACTGCAACTCCTTTTTTACCGTTTCAATATTTCTGAAGCGCACTTTCCGCTCCACGCTGGACAGGCAATAACTGCACTGGTATGGGCAGCCTCTGCTGGATTCATAATAAATGATTCTGTTTCGGAATTTCTCCGGCTGATGGTACAAAAACGGAAGGCTGTTCATGTCCAGCGGTTCCCTCTGTCCGGTTCGAACGATCTTCCCCCCCTGCCTGCAGACAAGCCCCTCTGTCTTCCCCGGATTTCCTCCGATAGTTCCGCCATCTGCCAATGCCCTGCGGCAGAGGCAGAAAAGCTCGCGGAACGTTTCTTCCCCCTCCCCGATCATAATTCCTGTGATCCATCCGCATTCTTTGAGAATCTCTTCCGCATCAAAAGATACCTCAGGACCCCCCAGCCAGATCGGAAGCCCCGGCATGATCTTAGAAAGCTCCTCTGACAACTCACGTATGATCCTCCAGTTCCATATATAACAGGAAAATGCCACTGCATCCGGCCTCCGTTTGTATAGATCGGATAATATATAGGACTGTCTGTTGTTGATCGTGTACTCCGCAATTTCTATTTCCTTTTCATATTCCTCTCCCGCATATGCCTTCAGGCTATATACCGCCGGATTGGAATGAATATATTTCGCATTGACCGCCGCCAATAAAAACTTCATACATCCACCCTCTGAACAATCTCTTCCTTTCCTTGAAAGTATAACATATATTGCTGTTTAGTCCCACCATTTTTGCTTGTCGGTTTCCACCGTTTATGCCATATTGAAATTGTAAGTATCAGCAACTATATCATTTATTTTATGGGACCAGAAAGGGGAAACCTTCCAATGAAAACAAGAATTAAAGAACTAAGACAGGAGAAAAAATACACACAGGAGCTGCTTGCCTTGAAAGCGGAAACAAACCAGACGCTCTTAAGCCGGATCGAATGCGGGCTCGCCGTCCCGGATGCCGATCTGATCGTCAGGCTTTCCACCGCCTTTCACGTATCCGCCGATTATATCCTTTGCTTATCCGACCAGCGCAATCCCGGCGGCCAGCACAGTTCTGCCACCGCCGAAAAAAATGCGGAAAATGCCGCATGGCAAAAAGTCCATCTTTCCCTCTTCCAAAGACTGAATCCCACCCAGAGGGCGCATTTGAATAATTTTCTGGAAAGCATGACCGGAGGCATCTGAAAAACATGAAAATTGCCGCACTAAACGGTGAGTGCGGCAATTCTTCTGTCCATGCCTTTGCTTTTATTCAATCACATTTAAAAATCTCTCGAAGGCGGCCCGGCCCTCTTCCGTGCGTTTATAAACTCCGGAGTCTTCCAATACCTGCATAAATACATATCCTATTTCTTTATGGAGCATCCGCATGATTTCATCTTTGTCCGCTCTGCTTTCCGGTTCATACTTAGGCAGGAATTCGTCCACCCAGTCCGCATGTTTCTCCAACATTTCGTCCTTACGGATATCCTTTCCGGCCAGAATAGCATCCGCCAGTTTATCCATTTCTCCTTTCAGCCTCGCCGGCAGTACCGCCAGTCCCATAACTTCTATTAAACCGATATTTTCCTTTTTAATATGATGAAGCTTTGCATGAGGGTGATATACTCCCAAGGGGTGTTCTTCTGTCGTAATGTTGTTGCGCAGCACCAGATCCAGCTCGTACTTATCCTTGCGCTTACGTGCAATAGGTGTAATCGTATTATGGGGTTCACCATCCGTGTATGCATAAATAAATGCATCTTCATCCGTATATCCGCGCCATTTTTCCAATATCTTATCCGCCAGGGCGACCAGTCTGCCGCTGTCTTCCGACGCAATGCGGATGACCGACATGGGCCATTTCACAATTCCTGCTTCCACATCCTCAAATCCCTTTACCGTAAAGGCCTTTTCCACTTCCGCTTTCGCCATGGCAAATTCATAATGCCCGCCCTGGAAATGGTCATGGCTCAGGATCGAGCCTCCCACGATCGGCAGATCCGCATTGGATCCCACAAAATAATGCGGGAACTGCTTCACAAAATCAAATAATTTGCAGAAAGTATCATGCTCAATCTTCATCGGAATATGCTCCGAATTAAATACGATGCAATGTTCGTTATAATACACATAGGGCGAATACTGGAATCCCCATTTCGATCCGTTGATCTCTACCGGAATCACTCTGTGGTTCTGCCTCGCCGGATGATTGACACGTCCGGCATATCCTTCATTTTCCACGCATAACAGGCATTTGGGATAACCTCCCTGCTTTGCGTTCTTTGCCGCCGCGATCGCCTTCGGATCCTTTTCCGGCTTTGACAGGTTGATCGTAATATCCAACTCCCCGTATTTGGTATCCGCCGTCCATTTCTGGTCTTTACTGATTCGGTATCTTCGGATATAATCCGTGTCCTGGCTGAATTTATAATAAAAATCCGTCGCCTTTTCCGGGCTTTCCCCGTAAAAATCCCAAAACCTGCGAATGACTTCGCTCGGCCTGGATACCAGCATACTCATAATCTTTGTATCGAACAAATCCCGGTAAACAATGCCGTCCTCTTTCATAATCCCTTTTTCCACGGCATAATCCATCATGCGGCCAAGCGTTTCCTCTAATTCCTCTGTTTCCATGGAAACTTCTTCGTCCTCATTCTCCAATTCGTCCAGTTCAAAAAGCTCCAACAGCCTGTTTATCGTATAAATTTTATCTTCTTTTTCGATCAGACCCGTTTGCAGCCCATACGCTGTCAGCTTTTTTATATCCTGTCCTATCCGCTGCACCATTTCCCCAGCCTCTCCTTTCTTTCCATCTATCTTCGGCTGCTGCTTTTACAGAGCCACCGGGCCGCTTCCGATCTCCACAACGTAAAAATCAGCAGCGTATCCGATCTTCTCCTTATATGCTTCGCCGACTTTCCCGATAAAGGAATCAATAGCATCCGTCCTTACAATACTTACCGTACAGCCTCCAAAACCTGCCCCCGTCATTCTGGAACCGATCACGCCATCCACTTTCCACGCTTCCTCTACCAGCGTATCCAATTCCACTCCTGTCACTTCATAATCATATTGGAGCGATGTATGGGAAGCATTCATCAGCTTTCCGAACAACTCCACATCGTTATTCTTCAGCGCTTCCACCGCCTTAATCGTCCTCTGATTTTCATATACCGCATGTTTTGCTCTTCTTACGCGCGTTTCATCTTTAATAGCAGATTTATATGTTTCAAACTGCTCCTCTGTCAAATCTCCCAGACCGTTGATCCCAACGACCGTCTGCAGTTCGGCAAGAGCTGTTTCGCATTCGCTCCTTCTCTCATTATATTTGGAATCGCCAAGTCCGCGTTTCTTATTGCTGCATGCAATCACGATTTTCGCATTCTCCAGCTTGATCGGCGCATATTCGAAAGACAGATCCGCCGTATCCAGGAAAATAGCATGGCCTTCTTTTCCCATAGCGATAGCAAACTGATCCATAATGCCGCAGTTTACACCGTTAAAATTATTTTCCGAATACTGTCCGATTAACGCCAGATCCTGATTGCTGACATCAAAGCCAAAGAAATCTCTCAAAATAAACCCTGTCAGCACTTCCACCGACGCGGAAGAAGAAAGCCCGGAGCCATTGGGAATATTTCCGTTTAACAGCAAATCCATGCCGCAGGGGATTTCATAGCCCCTCTTTTCAAACGCCCACATTACTCCCTTTGGATAATTAGTCCATCCCGCTTCTTTTGCCGGTTTCAGATCATCCAGGCTGGACTCGATCACTCCCAGATGATCAAAGTTCATGGAATAAAAACGCAGTTTCTTATCTTCTCTTTTTCTCGCCACCCCATAAGTACCAATTGTCAGCGCGCAGGGAAATACATGTCCGCCGTTGTAATCGGTATGTTCACCGATCATATTCACACGGCCCGGCGCAAAATACGCCTTTGCTCCTTCCCCTCCAAACACTTCTGCAAATTTTTCCAAAACCGTTTTTTTCATTTCTGCTGTTGTCTTTTCTGCCATAACCCATCCCTTTCCGTCCGACTTCCACCGGACACCCATATTTTTTGTTAATTTAAATTATAATAGCCCCTATCTGAATTTCTATGACCCATTGTTACCATTAACTGTCAAAATGTTGACTTCTGGCTGGCAACCCGCCCATACCGCCGAATATCTCTTTACTGAATCCGGCTGATAAATTCCTCCACCTGCTCCAAATGTTTTTTATTTTTCCTTGTTTCCCCCATTTTCATCTCTTTACGGTATGCGGAAGGCGATACTCCCTTCATCTGCCGAAATGCCTTTGTAAAAACAAGGGGATCCTGATAGCCGCAGGAAATGGCGATGCTTTCCACCGACAGGGAAGTATGCTGCAACAACTCCGCCGCCTTGGTGATGCGAAAAGTCATAAGGAACTGCTGGGGGGACATTCCCAGGGAATTCTGGAACAAAGTATACAAATAGCTGCGATTAATGCAAACATAATCAGCGACATCCGTCACTTTAATCGGATTGCAATAATTGCCCTGGATAAACTCCACCGCCTTATTGACATAGGTATTCGCCCAATCGCCCTGGTTTTTTTCCTTTGCCGGACCTCCCTCCGCAATAATGGAGAGAAAAAGGGAAAGCTGCCCTGTCCTGCGCAGCTCATTGGCAATTCCGTATGTATTATGTTCCATCATATCCTTTACCGCCCGATACAATTCCTCGGACCGCAGGGACGCAAATACCGGGCGCTCTGCCGAAAGCCCGATCGCTTTCATATATTCCTGCGCCTTCGTTCCGCTGAACCCTACCCACACATATGTCCACGGCTCCTCTTCATCCGCCTGGTAAAAAGCGAGTTCTTCCGGCACGATTAAAAAACCGTCCCCCGCCTCCAGCGGATATGTCCTGCCTCCGATCATAAACCTTCCTTTTCCGCTCAAAATATAATGGATCAAATAATGAGGCTTCCAGGCCGGTCCAAAACTATGTAAAGGTTCCGTTTTCGCGCAGCCGCAGCAATTTACATACAAGCTTCCCGACTTTTCTCCGGCAAACTCCAGCTCATAAGCTTTTTCCATTCTCCTATACCCTTCCTACCGCTGTATGGGATAAATTATACCACAAAACCCTCTTTGCGAAAATTATTTTCTCAAAATTAATTTCCCGGAAGTAAATATCCCCGGTATATGAATCAAAGCGCTGCATAAAACAGAAATTACCACGGTAGCCAGCGCGCTGATCAAAAACCTCCATACAGTATCCCATTCCAAATGATTCACACACCACATAAAAATATAAGTATGCGTCAAATAAATATATAAGGAATGTCTGCCAAGAAAAGCAAACCCTTTTTCTTTTATCCTGCATTTGGAAGCCAGAACCAACACAAGCAAGACCCATATTACCGTTGCTCCGATTTGGAAATGCATTTGGTATTCTTCCAAACCGCTGCCAATGCCGATACTTCCCTCCAATCCCCATTTTGTTACAAAAAACATTCCTACGGCCAAAATCAAGGAGAACGGGATCCATATCTGATCCACTGCCTTTTTGATCCACTCTTCATATTCTCCTGCCGCTACTCCCAAGGCAAAAGCAATATTCGATACATACCAAAAATCCTGCATCCCCTTTTGATAAAGAATATTGGAAAAAATATAAGTAAAAATGGAAAACACAACGACTCTCGGCGTTTTCCCTCCCACTACCGTATAAATGACGATAAACCCAAGATAAAAAATGAATAAAACAAACATGTACCAATAATCATATCCACTGGCAAAATGCAGAAAATCCTGTAAGGAATCAAAGCCTCCTTCCAACAGCTCTATGGCCCCCACCACGATAAGATATGGAATATACACATTTTTTACTCTTTTCCATATAAACGCCCCGTGCATCCTTTCCCTGCCCAAAGACTTTACCATGGCGTACCCCGAACAAAGGAAAAAAATATCAACGCCATACACTCCCAGTTTTGTCAGCGCCAGCCGGAAGACTTCCGCATTTCCTTCCAACGGAACAAACCATGACCACCACTCCGCATAATGGGATACAACCACCATTACTACCGCAATTCCTCTGAACCAATTCGTTTCCCGCTTTTCCATGAGCTGACTATTTTTCATCTGTTTTCAACCTCCCCGCCGGGCTTTTTATCCATTTGCAACCATCTGCATCATAACAATCCCCGAAAACAGGGTCAATGTAGACGGCTTTAAGATTTTCTTAATTTTTCTTTAACAACCGATTTCTTCATTTTTTATCTGGTAAATTTCCATGGTTTATGTTACTCTGGATAAAGTTACATATGTCACAGACGATAGATAGAAGGGTACAAGAGATTCATGAATAAATGGAAAAAAGCAGCCGCACTCACCTTATGCCTTTGTTTCCTGTCCTGCACCGCGGTACAGGCAGCCGAATCAGCCTCCGGCAATATCGATTATTCGGCGGTCTTTGATGCGGAATACTACTATAATACTTACCAGGATGTGCAGCAAACCATCGGTTTCAATGAAGAGGATCTGCTGGATCATTTCATCCGTTCCGGTATGGCCGAAGGACGCATGGGCAAAGCTGATTTTGACGTACGCTCTTATATGAAAAACAATCTCGACCTGCTGGCCGTTTACGGCATCAAGGATCTGAGCGCTTATTATTATCATTATATACAGTCGGGAAAAGCGGAAGGGCGGACAGTGGGATATCCTTCCCGCAATGCGGATGAGATCGCTTCTTTTTCCACCCAGTACAATACTGAAGAAGACAGGGCAACCAACGTGGAGCTGGCGGCGCAGCGAATCGACGGTATCGTTATCCAGCCCGGAACTTCCTTTTCTTTCAGTAATTCGATCATGTCCAGAACAACGGAAAACGGATATGTGGTAGCTCCTTCTTTTGCCTCAGGCAGAGTCGTTTCCAGCGTAGGCGGAGGCATCTGCCAGGTATCCTCCACCTTATACGTGGCTATGACGCTCTCCTCCATTCCTGCTACGGAAAGGTATGCCCATTCCCTGGCAGTGGACTACGTTCCAAAAGGATTGGACTCAGCCATTGTCGAAGGTGTAAAGGATCTGCGTTTTAAAAATCTTTATGATTATCCTATCCGCATCGACTCTTCTGCGGAAAACGGAACGCTGACCGTTGCTATCAGCAAAGCGGAGTCATAGAATAAATTTTTCGTATTCGGCAAAAAATAATAGTTGACAAATTTGTAAGGTATATGTAAAATAATAGATGTTGGTGCTACAAATACCAATCAAAAATGCGCGAGTGGCTCAGTTGGTGGAGCGCGACCTTGCCAAGGTCGAGGCCGCGGGTTCGAGTCCCGTCTCGCGCTCTTTGTTAATGAAGCGGAAATGCTGATAAATACGGCATTTCCGTTATTTTTGTGTGTCTACAAATCGGTAGACAGTTGTAGACAGTACCTTAGTACCACTACAATACCTTTGATATGAGATCATAGGTTTCCTTTTCAGTCAGTGGATTGTAGATATATTCTAGGGTTGTGGAAAGGTCACTATGCCCTAACATTTCCCTGATACAATCCAAAGGTACACCGTTCGCGTTCAGATTGCCTGCACTTTCCTTGCTTTGGTATCTTCTCTAAGATTGCGGTCAAGGGATTGACAAACTTATTTTATTTTATGCTGGAATAGTGTATAATATCTGTAAACAGGAGAAATCATAGAGGACTATCCAGACGACTTTCCTCACCCCAGTTGCCTTGTTTATGGACATACAAAAGAAAATGACATATTGCATGTTGTTGCCGGCTCAGATAACAATAGTTTGTTTTTTATAACAGCTTATTTTCCGAACACTGATAAATTTGAAAAAGATTTAAAAACAAGAAAGGGGCAATAATCATGTGTATGTATTGTAAATGCAAAACCACAATTTCATCTTTGACAACCCATGTAGTCAATTATAAAGACTGTATTATTATTATCAAAAACGTGCCTTGTGAAGAATGTGAACAATGCGGTGAAAAATATTATTCAGATGAAGTTGCAATGCAGTTGGAATACCTTGTCAATACAGCGAAACAGCTTATGCAAGAAGTTGCTGTCATTGATTATTCCAAAGCGGCATAATCTGTTTGGACGTATGAACCAAAAAACCGTTGAAAGCAACCGGCTCCGCCATGCATAAACAACCATATCAACCACTGGTATCAAAAACTTCATCTGTCAGGAATGATACAATTTCACAAAATAAGGACAGTCTGCCAACAGGAACGCAACTGTACTGAGTTGTTACCTCGCGCAAATAGCATAAGCGCTCACTCCGCTTCACTTTATATTTACTCTTAACTTTACCTAAGACCCTTATCGAATTTATTGCGGACTCTCTCTTTACCTCAATGCCGTATGTTTCCGTTCCTCCTCCTCAAAAACCCGGCGAATCCGTTTCAGCAGTTCTTCGGAATGAAAAGGTTTCAATATATAATCACGGATCCCTAACTTTGCACTCTCCAGAACAGTCCCCTTATCTTCCACGCCCGTAAGCATGATCACCGGTATGTCCGCCCGATCCGGCATAGCGCGCATTTCCCGCAGCGTCTCAATACCATCCTTTTGCGGCATTTGAATATCCAGCAGAATAAGATCCGGCTTTTCCTGCTCCAGATATTTCAAAGCCCTTACCCCTGAATTAATAGTGATTACTTCATAATCGTCCCGCAAAGTACTCGAAATACGCGTTAAAATAATTGCAGTATCATCTACCGCTAAAATACATTTTCTAGCTTCTCCTCCCTCTGTTTGGCTCATTTGTCTTCCTCCTCCTCTTCAAGTATATGTAAAAGCTGATCCAAAAGTTCCTCCGCATTGTCGTCCTCATATAACTTCAGTTGTTTCCGAATCTGCAAAAGGCGTTCTTCCATATCTTTTGGCAATTCATAAAGCAATATTTTCTCTACCCTTTCCGAACTCTCCTGTGATCGAAAATGCTTCAATTCTTCCAAAGCTGTCGCTGTTTGTTCCCGCAGCTCCCGAATCGGCGGACAGGGAAGTTTTTCTTTTCTGGCAGCCTCCTGTCTGCGCTGCTCCAAAAACTGTCCGATATTGGCCAGAAGAGTCTCATATTCCGCTAATAACGCCGGAAATTGATCGGAAATAAATTCCCTGTCCTCCTGCACGGCGGCATTTTCCTGCGCGCGGGCCATAGACGAGACATTCATAGCCCCAATATTTGCCGATGCGCTTTTTAGTCCATGTACTTCTATCTGATAACGCAAAATATCCGACTCCACCAGCTCTTGCAGAAGTTTTATCTTTTGTCTGCCATCCATAAAGTAAAGCTCCAGCAGATCCACAAAGCCTTCTTCATCGCCGGAATAATATTGCATCGCCACTTCCATATCCACTCCGTCAATCCGGAAATCTGACGGATCCAGCGGATTAGACTCCCCTTCTCCACTTTCCCTCTGTCTGTATTTTTCAGGAACCCAGCGCAGCAAAAGCTGATTCAGTTCCTTCCTGTCAAGAGGTTTTGCAATGAAATCCTGAAAGCCGCATTCCAGGAAATGTTCTCTCATCCCTTCCATAGCATTAGCGGTCAACGCTACCATAACAGGCGTAATCCCGTTTTCGCCGCAGTCCTTGCGGATGATCTCCGCCGTTTCAATACCGTCCATCCCAGGCATCATATGATCCATAAAAATAATATCATACCGGACGGAGCGTACCAATTCAATCGCCTCCGGCCCGCTCCCCGCCTCGGTCAAATCAAAAGCATAATTTTTCAGGAAGCCTCTGGCCACTTTGCGGTTGATCACATTATCATCCACAATAAGCACTTTTACGCCAGGCGCAGTAAAAATATCCGTCATTTTCCGTTCTGACTGCGGAATCTCCGGCATCTCCGAAACCGGGCGCACATCGACAATCTTCTGAGGAATCATGATCGTAACCGTCGTCCCTTTGCCATAGGTGCTTTCTACCCCAATGGTGCCACCCATCAGTTCTACCAGCTGTTTCACAATGGCGAGCCCCAAACCGGTACCTTCCGCGCTCCGGTTCCTTTTGGAATCCACTTGCCGGAAATCTTCAAAAATCTTGCCAAGATCTTTTTCCTGAATACCGCAGCCGGTATCCTCCACATGGAAAATAAGCATTTCCTCGTCCGTATCCCTTCCGGGTTTCCCTGTTATATATACGCGCACATATCCCTTTTTCGTAAACTTTATGGCATTGTTGATGATATTGATCAGAATCTGCTTGATTCTGCCATCATCGCCTTTGTAACGGCAGGGAATCGTTTCGTCACATTCATATTTCAGGATCAGCCCCCGCTGGGAAGCAGCCATATCCATCATTCCTATAATTTCATCCGCCATAACCTTTATGTAATAGTCTACATACACCAGCTCCATTTTACCCGCTTCTACTTTGGACAAATCCAAAATATCGTTGATAATGGCCAGCAGACTTTTTGCCGCGGACTGCACATCCTTGGCATGGGCATAGATTTCAGTGTCTCCGCATTCCTCCATGATAATATCATTCAACCCGATGATAGCATTCATCGGAGTCCGTATCTCATGGGACATATTGGCAAGGAATTCGCTTTTCGCGATACTCGCCTTCTCCGCCTGATGCCTCACCCGCTTGATTTCATCAATATAAGTCTCCGTATCTGTCATATCCAAAATCAAAATAACGCAGCCTTGTATCTTGCCGCTTTCATCTACGATTCGCTTGTTATGGCTTTCGTAATGCTGCTCATCAATCGAAAAACTTTGGGGGGTATCCTCATTCAGCATTTCCTCCCGGAAATCTTCCACTACCCGGATATTCTCTCCCAGCCTATGGGCCGGCAGACGGGTAAAAATCTTCGCAGCCGCACTATTATAGCTGACCAGCCGTTCATGATCGTCCAGCACGATCACCCCGTCGCCCAGGCTCTCCAGAACTTTTGCTGCCGCCAAATGGCGGAAATCATAATTACGGCGGCTCCAGACCACAATAACCACTAAAGCCATAGATATAGTCACCGTCACCGGCGTAAAATCAAATACTTCTACAAATTTACAAACATAAGCTGCCAGCACAATAACAGGCACGGTGGAAATTCCGAGAATCGTCCAATACTGACGATTGACCTGCTGGTCTAAGCGCTCGCGGATGGCTCTTATCAGCGTACATATGCAAAGAGTATAGGGAATAATAATACGGCTGAACATAAAAAATATATACAGAGGGCCATAGGTAATGCTGATATGGTAAAATCCATTCGCATCTGCCCCCCATTGAACGTCCTTATAGAAAAGGCCATACCAGTTAAAAAATACGGAAGGCAGGGCAAAGAAACTGATAGCGCCGAGAACTCTTAATAACTTTTTCGGCGGAACAATATAACAATAAATATAGATAAACCAGCAATAGCAAAGCGGCACAAAAACGGAACCTACATTTTCCACTATCACCGCCGTCATAGCCGCTTCAACCGTCTGCGCAGTCAGCTCCAATAAATAACCCACATTCTGTACCATCGAACCGCACAGAATGAGGATCAGCAACTTCTGTTCTTTTGCTCCATCCCCATTCAGCAGAAGGAACAAAGCTACCATAGTCAGGCATATACCAAAACATTCCAATCCAATGACGAAATCTACCATATTACCTCTCCACCTGTTTGCGCCTTTATCAGCCGACATAACAACTTTTTATTTATTTTCGCAGACAGTAAGCCAAGATGCCATGTTCCCATGAACATATGGCAAATGCCTCCTGATATTTCATACTAAAAATACAATATTACAATTTTTCCACAGTGTCAAGAAATAGCTATAACGGCCTTATAGCGCCGGTTTTATGCAATAAATAAAAGATAACATTTGGGGGATTATGCAAGAACACTCGTCATTGAAAATGGTGTAGTATGCAATGAAATTGATGGAATAAAAAAAGAGGAATGGCAGCTTAATAAAATGCATGCAAAAAGCGGGTGATGGGAATCGAACCCACGTGTCCAGCTTGGAAGGCTGGTGTTCTACCATTGAACTACACCCGCAAAAAATATCCTAACTGTCAGCAAATGTATAAAAGCATTTACCAACAGTTAGGATATTACCATATTTCTTTCCATAATGCAAGACCTAATTTAAAATTTAGGATCTTAGCCTGTGTCCTTTATATCTGGATTGCATATATAAAAAGACAATGTGCCTTTGGTGCGGCTGTAGCAGGAATAATTCTCATGTTCGCCATGGCACAGGCCTTTTTAAATCTCGTACGGCCCCCAACGTTATTAGTTTTGAGATATTTGTCTGAGAGATGTTATTTGATACCGACTTTTTGCATGAGGGCTTCCTGTAGAACTTGTGAAAAGTTAATGCCGAGTGCCGATGCTTCTTCGTTTAACCATTCCGGAATGCTGAGGGTCTTTTTCACGGCTTTTGAATTCGTACGTTTTTTGTATGCGAGCATGTCAAATTCGATAACCACACAAAATTCATCGTCAGAAACCGTGAATTCGCAAGGTTCGGAAGGGGCGGGGATTTCCTGCTTTTCTTCTTCTCGACTGGCAAGCGCAAGGCCTAGAGCTTCAACGGCCATTTCATAAGACTGCTGCATATCGTCGCCCTGAGTCATGCATTCGGGGATATCGGGGAATGTAATCCAAAAACCTCCCTCTTCTGCTTTGTGAAAAATGGCGGGATAAAATAACTTTTGCATATAGTGTACCTCCTGTATAGGATGCCGGACTATTTCAACCCGGCTTGTTTGAATATTGCCTGCTCTATTCCCTTTTTCAAGTCTTTGGAGTGATAAGGAACAATAACTGTTTTTCCTGTAACAGAATTTCTCATTTTCATGTGCGAACCGTTCTGGCCGACTGTTTCAAAATTGTTTTCTTTCAGGAATTTAATCATTTCCTTTGGAGTCATTGGCATCTTTAGTATCTCCTTTCCTTATCTAATAATACGATAACACGTAATAATACGTATGTCAATAAAGAACACGTGGAAATATATAAATAGGGAATAAAAAAGGGCTGTCGCTTTAACGAATGAAAATTCGTGAAGCGGCAGCTTCATTTTATCTGTTTTTAGCATGAAATCCAATGGAACCCCTTGATTTATGCGGTCAAATGATAATTCCCGCTTTCGGATCATGCAGATGACAGCCCATGCCATGAAAAAAGGAATCCCTAAGAAGCCAATAATTGTTAGTGAAAGAAATATATTGTTCATATGCTTTTCCTTTCTTATATATTCATGTTATTCTGATTGATATATAATTAACTTTCCACATAAACAATATAACATATGAAAGTTTTCCCTACAATGTAATATCATTTATTTTTCGTAATCTGTAATTAGCCTGGTTAAGAACAAATCGTTTCCAAAAAGAAAATGGCTACAACCCGCATAATTACTGGAGCTGTAGCCGCTTTTTACTTTCACAAGTGTTAAGTTCGAAATATTACCATATTTCTTTCCATAATGCAAGACCTAATTTAAAATTTAGCCTTGTCCCCTTTCTGAACCATACGGTTCGCGATATGCTCTTCCATCTGTTCTTTGGGCACTCCTAACGCAACCGATAATTCGGAATACAAATTATCTTCTGCCATCCGAAGGTATTTTTCATCCATTGCTGTCGTTTTTTTCCCCTGGGCAATCCTTTCCTGCTTGCGCAGGTATAACGTTTTAATAATCCTTATCCAATCCCTGCATTCGCAGCTGCGCATCGTCTCCTTGTATTTTTCTTCGCGGAGTTTATCGTTGCCCACCCACAGTTCTTCGATGTCCCTAATATTGTCGATCAGAATATCTGCCTCTTCTTTTGTCAAAACCGCACGCATAACCGTCTTGTTACCTTCTACCGGCGTGAATATTTTGCTGTCCCTGTGATGTCTTGGGCTCAAAATATAATAGAGCTTATTTTTTGCCGCCCCCTTCATGTCCAAAGTCGTTATATCCCTTACTTCACATACGCCTGCGTTGCCATACACAATAAATTCACCTTTCTCAAACATTTTATCCCTTCTTTTTCTTTTCCCAAACCAAATCGACAAGTATCCTTCTAAATATTATTTTACCCTAAAAAATGGGCTTATGCTAATCATTTTTAATTTTTTCTTAATTTTTGTTGGTTTTTACAGATAATAAAGGCTTTTGTTTGTGTATTTTTCAAAACCTGCGCCGAATCGTTCCGTCAATGGACTTCCACCCATCCCTCCATGCTGTCAAAACTGAATTTCATAACAATCGTTGCTCCACTTTCGATCTTTTCGGAAAGATCGATATCCACGGACGCTACCACCTTGCCCGAATCTTCTACCGCTTCCAAATGCCAGAGTGTTTCCTCCTCCGTCATATAAAGGTTTAAAATATTCAACGTCTGAAATCCGCCCATGCAGCCCATATCCTTTAATAAATTCTCTCCCTTATCTTCATCGGAAGCTTTATATAAATATAAACTGTAAATCTCAACTCCGGTATTGTTTTCAATCGTTACGGGCACTTCCCATATTTTGTCTTCCGTCTCCCCGTTTTTCATTCCCTGCATGGTTTCCAGCATTTCATCATATTTCACTTTATAGCCATTCATTTCATCTGCGACCGCATCTAATTCCGCATTCGTCATTCCCTGCGCATCCCTTTGCCCGATATCTTCTATCTTTTCTGCCATCGCATCCAATTCCTCATGAAGGGAATCGTCTTCCAGACTTGCATATTCTTCCACTACTTCATTATGAAGATTCACCAGATCCGCATATATCCCCTGTACCTTTGCTATTTTTTCCCCGGACGGGCTGCCGCAGGCAGAAGCCGCCATCATCGCCAGGCAGATCAATACCACTTTTCCTTTGTTTCTGATTCTCGTTTTGTCCATATTCCCTGTTGTTAGCCCTTTCTCCACATCATCCTGTATTCCTGCTGTCCCGTGCTGCCGTCCAGCCGCTTCTCATCTGTTCGAAAACCTTCCCTCATATAAAAATTAAGAGCCTTTTCATTTTCGGCATATACATGCAGCGATAATTTTTCATATTTTCCTTTGCAAAAATTCAGCAGACTTCTTCCTATTCTTTTGGAACGCATCTCCTTCTTTACAAAAATCCCCTGAATATATCCATTTTCCAGCCCTACGAATCCCTCTATTCCTTCATCGTCCTCGTATATATAAATTTCCGAATCCGATAGCTGGCGTTTTACTTCCTCATAATTCCCCTTCCAATATTCTTCCGGCACAAAACCATGGGCATCCAGATTTCCTTCCAGCCATATGCCGGCTGCTTTCTCTTCATCCCCGGCTTTCATTTTCCGTACCATGACAAACTCTTTGGCTCCCTTTGGCAAGACAGAAGTACAGTCCAGATATAGTCTGCTATGATGGGCTTCCTTTTCATCATATGAATAGCCCAACTTCCGGCCCACCTTCCTTGCCGTTTCATCGAACAAGCCGCACATCTCGAAAACCGACTGCCATATGGCCTCTTCTTCTGCCGGAGGATAGGTCTTCATCAGCCTTTCATAGTGATCCTCCGCCAAATATCTGTGTAAGTATTTTCCGAACTTTCCCACGCTGCATGCAAAATCCCTTTCGGTTCCCACATTCCAGGCAAGCATTTTCACAAGTTCCGGCCGCCCATGCATATTCAGCATGTCCATGACATAGGGAATTTCACCTCTCCACAACCCTTTTCCGATGCTGTTTAAAATCCACCAGAATTCATTACAGCAATGCAAATAGTCCTCTTCCTCCGGCCGCTTCACCCAATGATCCTCATCTGTTGACCGGGGAATCTCCGGCAAAACCATATCCTTATCCATCAATATCCTGCATAATCTGTCGTGCGCAATATCCTTCAAGGCAAACTCCAGCGTTACCACATGCAAATCCAGCCTGTTCCCGTCCGCAAGCTGCATCAGATATCCATAGCACTGCCCGATATCCGTCCCCGGCTCCGGCCTGTCGTCCGGATACTGCATATACAAGCGTCTGCCAAACACATCGATCCACTCCCTGTCTTCCCGGAAAGATCCCGTTTCGCGCACGATGTACACGATATCATAATCCTGGAAGACATCTTTTGGGGCATTCGGATTGGTTCGCGAGCCTGTCATATACACGCCCCGGATACGCTCGTCCTTTTCGGCAACTCCCAATATCAAATCCATCATTTCTTTTTCATTTCTCACAGGCATTCCTCCCCGCCCCAGCTGCTTTTCCGTTTTACGGATTCTACTCCCATGATTATAGCAGGAAAACATAAGATTGAAAAATGTATTTTATGTACTTTTTTTAATACCCGGAAAAAACTTGTGCAAAAAGTGTTTTCATCCGTCCTAAAATCTGATACATTCATACTATAACTTGAAGGAGGTTAAAAATGAGGTATTTCTTTAACGGTAAAATCGAAAAACTAAACGACATTTATTCTATCCATATTCCTTTTAATGTTTGGGAAGTCTGCAAACAGCGCGATGTGATTCAGGCGGCGATCATATTTGATAATAAAATCATCGATTGTGAATTGCTTCCGGAAGACAAAGCGGGCAATTACAAGATCCACCTCCAAAGCGAGTCTTTGGTTCATGCGGATATTACAAGAACACATAAAATCCTTTTACACATATCCGGCAGCATTATCCAGATGAACCAGAACAGCCCTTACAGCTTTGACAACCCCATTCGCAAAATCGACAGCATGGAAGTGATCATCCAGCCGGAAGACGGCCTCTGCGGCCAAACTTGTGTCGCCATGCTGGCCGGAATCACTATTGCAGAAGTCGTCAGCGTAATGGACTGCCGCGAATGGCAGGCAACGATGGGCAGAGTCATTTCCGCCCTGAATTATTACGGCATCGACCATTCCGACATTATCATCTATACGGAAGGCCAGGAAGCGACGCTCCCCAAATGCTGCATTATGATGGAAAGAATGGGACGGTACTGCCACTATCTCGTACATTATGACGGCAAATTCTATGATTCCAACCTTGGCGTAATCAGCCACTATGATATGAGCAAACTGCTGGGATATCTGGAAGTCAAAGTAGAATAGCTATCAGCTCTTTTTTATGAATTCCGTTCCGCACTGCGGACACTTTACCGCAATTTTTCCTTTTCCACGCGGTATTCTGATCTTCTGCCTGCACTGTGGACATTTATAGATATGATGCGTCTTTCTTTGGCGCATCATATTTTTTTGTCTGCCGATCCATCCTCTGATTTTTGCCGTATGTTTTATAAACGCCTGGTTTTCCGCATACCGTTTCGTATAATTCTTAGAAAACATTCTGAAATATGCATATGCGAGAAAAGCCAGCGCCCCCCAATATGCAATCCTCCAGCGCACAAAAAGCGACAATACCATGAGCGCCAGCGCTCCTCCCAGTAAAAACCTGTTTAACAGGTCCGGCCCATATGCCCCATACCTTCCCTGCATAAACCGTATCAATTTTTCTTTCACAATATATAACCATGCCTTTCTGTCATCCGATACTGCAGTACGGATTTTATTTCCGCCGGCAGCGCTACGTACACGCCCCTGACTTTCTTATATTGTAAATCTTATCCGTTAAAATGCAATAAAACCATTCACAAAAATCCATTAAAAAACGCTAAAGTCCGCCTATCGCAGCATAATATCCCCTAATCCCATAGCATATGCGATACCATACAGCAGCAGGATATGAACCGGATAAAAAATATAGAAGAACCATTTCAGGTTCCATCCTCTTTTTCCATTGTACTTATGAATCGGAAGTAATACAAAAAAGGCAGTCACTTCATTTAATGACATCATTGTCAGAACTGTACATCCAACGCCCGCCTCCAGCACTCTGTTTTTGCGGAATAAATACATCGCCGCAATCGTCAGCACTCCCATGCCGCTGTAATCTGTCATCAGCCAGTTGGCCGCATACATTCCGGCCGCCAACACGAGAAAATCAAAAATGATCAAAAGAGGTTTTCCCCACTGCATTTTTTCCTCCGCAAAACAGAAGCCGATCAACACCAGCAGACCGATAAACAACGTAAAAAATACGTTCTGGTACTGCCAGTAAAATGCTTTTCCCATAAAGCCAAGGTCAAAAGGTATCTCCGATATGAGCGCAAACAAAAACAGCCTCAATGCATATTTTTTCACATTCCGAGTATAACAAAAGCCCTCTATCAGCAAAAAACAGAAAATAGGAAAACCAAGCCTTCCGATCAGCCGCATGACGGCATAAACGATATACAAGTTCACTGTGTCCATCGAAAATCCCTGCACATACAACATTCTTTCCAAAATAACAGCCGCCGCATGATCGATAAACATCGTAATAATCGCTATCATCTTCAGCGAGCTTCCCGTCATCCCGTTTTTCTTTTCCATTGCTTCCGTCATATTCTCCATGCCCTTACCCTTTGCTATCCTCCGATTCCGCCTTTTGTTTCCGTTTCTTATTGTACCATGATTCCTGTGTTCCTACAATATTACTATTTCTTTGGGGTATTGCATGAATTCATTCCAGCATCAAAACAACGATGTTATTGCATGAAATAATATGCAGATCGTGCTGCCCAGTATGGCGGGAATCAGGAAGGCCAGCGCCGTCCATTTTATGCTCCCTGTCTCTTTACGGATTGTCAGGCATGTCGTCGCGCAGGGCCAATGCACCAGCGTAAAAAGCATGACGCTTACCGCTGTTTTCCAGGTCCACCCGTTCGCAACCAGCAACTGCTTTAAGACATTTATGTCACCTATTTCTGACAAATTTGCCTGGGATAGATACGCCATAATGATAATCGGCATAACGATTTCATTTGCGGGCAGTCCTAAAATAAACGCCAATAAGATCACCCCGTCCATTCCCATGAGCCTCGCCGGAATATCGAGTACGCCGGCAAAATATGACAATAACGTCATATTATTGATTTTCCAATTTGCCATCACCCAAAGAAGAATTCCCGCCGGAGCCGCCGTCAAAACCGCCCGTCCGAGTACAAACATCGTTCTGTCCAAAACCGAGCGGATAATCACCCTCCCTATTTGCGGCCTCCGGTAAGGCGGCATTTCCAATGCAAAAAAGGAAGGCGTCCCCTTCAGGAATGTAACGGACAAAAACCAGGAAGCTAAAAATGTCAATCCTACCCCTAACAGAATCACTCCGGTCAGCATTAGCGCCGCCCCAAAGGAACCGCCAAGCCTTTCTCCCGCAAAAAACATCGCGATAATAGCGATCAAAACCGGAAACCTGCCATTACAAGGAACAAAGCTATTGGTAATAATCGCAATCAGCCGTTCCCTCGGAGAATCAATAATACGGCATCCGACCACGCCCGCGGCGTTACATCCGAATCCCATGCACATCGTCTTTTTATATCTGCAATTTAATTTTATTTGTTCATTCCGTACCATGCATGATTCGGTATGCGGAACACACACAAAAAAAATAAAATAGGAGCTGCGCCCCCTTTGAAAAGTCGCAGCTCCCGTTAAACTCACTCCTCGAAGAAATGATAAATGCTTTGTCAAGTACTTTAAAGGGATTTAGGATTTTAGTCATAATCCCTTTTTTTATTATCAAAGATATGGTACTTATTCTGGAAATATGCTACATTATAAAAACTATCAGACTCCTATCCAAACAGAGAGGAGGTGGATTGATGTCTGAATTAGTACTTACATTCTTTGTTTCAGTCGCAGCGAGTATAGTCAGTTATTATATTTGCAGATGGCTGAGTAACGATATATAGTAACCTAATGCTTAGGGGCCTTATATCTACCTAAAACAGTCGTATGTGCTTTGGTCGGTGCTACGACTGTTTTATTTTTGCTGAAGGGCTAAATGCATTCCTTGCCAAATAGCCTCCGCTTTTGTAATTCCATGCGCGCCATAATACTGCAATAACTTTTTGCGGGTACCATCGCCTATTCTGACTTTAACATCATGATCTTTTCGACAATCCGCCACCCTCCCGGTTCTTGGACTCATACGATCACCTCGCTTTTGAGTTCCATAGGCTCATTATAACTTCTGCATTTCGTAAGTCAAGAAGAATCTACAGAAAATTATTTTAGCTTAATTTATAGGATCCTATTTACGCGCTTTGGATGCGTAATCTGGAACGCCATATCCTCTGATATACCGGCCGTTTACCTCCACTTCCCGGTAGCCCACTGCATCATTTTTATTACCCTCGATTACCCGGATGGTCTTGCCACAGATGGATACTACGATCCCCACGTGTTCCGGCCATCCGGTACAGTCCCCGGTTCCTTTATCGTCCCAGTCATAAAAAATATAATCTCCAGGCGATGGGATATAAGCGTCATTTTCTTTCCACCGGCCCTGTTGCTGGAATAGGGCGATCATACGGCCACAGCTGCATTCTGTCGGGATAATATCCGTATAGCCAGCAGCAATGGCTGCTGCAGAACCAAACACGGCACACCAAGAATCTGTGTATTTGACCCTGTATCCGGCGGCCAGGGGAATGTGATCATTGTATGTATCGATAATGACTCGGTGCGAGCCATCTGCTTCCTTTCTCCCATACCATCCCACAGCTATAGAAACAATCTTCTGTCTTGCTTCCGCTTCCGTTGCGGTTCTTCCGGCTCCCTTATCAGGTGATCCGTCTAGCATACTATGTATCTTTTCTCCATATTGCGCCCTTCTTTGCTTGGCGCTTTCGCTCTGATCAAAGGGCCTTTCGTATTGTGTCAACACGATATCCGAGGCCTCACGGATGGAGGTCGCCGTCTGTAGTACGGCAAACACTTTTTTATAACCCCTTAACTCTTGGTACATGAATTCAAGCTGCATATCCAGGTCTCCAATGGAGGCATTGCATTTCTTGGCATAATCCAACAAAGCCTTCTTTCTTGTATGATACGTCCATTGTGCCAGTCCGTAGCCGGCGGCATCCCGGACAAAATTTTTATATTTCCCGGAATCCACTGCTTCCGTGTAGGAATCGTCTGTATGGCCGAGCTTTCTTTCATAGTTATTCTGGAGGTTTTTGGGATTAAACCCACTTTCGTCCATGAGATTGCCCATTAAACCATAGATCCCCAGAGACGACAGGCCTTTACTCTTAAAAAAATCATATATTTTTCGTTCGTTCACTTTTCCTCTCCTTTAAAAAGAAAATCCCTGGGCAGATAAACCAAAAGCACCCGCCCAGGGTCGATTAACATCAAATAAAAAAAATGCTGCGTAAACAGCATTCCTCGATTCGTAGAATCGCTATTCAGTTTTTAATTCGGGAAGCCCTGCGACGGATGTCAGCAGACTTAATACTCCAGCCAGCATAGATGCAGAGGCTACCATTTCCCAATTTACTTCCCCCAGCACTGCCGCTGTACCTATCGTAGCTGCAGCCGTTTGAGCCACAGTCTTTGCTGCCCTTACACCCGCCGCTTTTACCCATTCCAAAATCTTTTCTTTTTTCATAATGCTGTCCTTTCCTGAATTATAATAACATCAGCACCGCTGTCACAACGGCGCCCACGACAGTTCCGACCACGGAGGTCATGATGGCCTGTTTGACCTGCTTATGTGTTTCAGCCGGTTCTCTTTCCATTGCTTCCAGCCTTTCTCCATGCTTCGCCAGTTCTCCGATCATGTTCTCCATATTCACTGCCATTTTGTTTACGCATACTGTCAGTTCCTGCAGAGCCCTGCTTTCCGCTTCAAGTTCTTTGACTCTGTGCTTCAAAGACCCTATCTCGTGTTCATGGGCTTCCAACCTAACAGCTATTTCTGTATTGTCCATCCGTACCCCTCGTTTCCTATGTATTGGCCGCCAGCCATTTTTCTACTGCCGAACGCCACAGTTTCGGTACGTCGCCTATTAGCAAATCTCCATTCTGGATTTTTATACCATAAAATTTTGCCATCAGCCTTTCCCTCCTTCCTATGCCTCCGCTATTGTGCTTACTATTTCCGCCAGATCCATGATCGCCCCGTCCTGCACTGTCTGCCCTCCTTCTATAGCGTCCATGCGTTTTTCCATGTCTGTCTTTTCGCGCAGACGGAATGATGTGCGTATTGATCCGTCCGTCTGCACGATGGAAGTTTCCGATACCAACAACAGACCGGCATACCTCCCTACGGCTACGCCGGAACCATTTTTCACTTGTACTTCTGACAAATTTTCCTCTGTCATTTCACCCCATACCTTGATCATTTCTGTCATATTCTTGGACAACACCTCCATATTTTCAAGGCTCGCCCCGGTTTCCAGCGTTATTATGGCTCCATTTTTTAGTTCCAATGCGTCTTTTGCCATGATTTTTCCTCCTACTTTATTAATCTCGATTTGTGGTAATATAATTTTTTTATCGATCACCTCCCTTTAACGTTACATAGCAAATTTACTTTTAAAATACGGCATCTTGTTTAACTCAGATAAATTGCTGTTTAACGCACAACTATTGAAATCAATGAATTGGTGAAACAACAATATATATATATACGGAAACCGCAGTTTTGGATGGCCTAGTTGGTATGATGCAGGACATGGATATAGCGGAGAAATTGTATATATATATATATATACTTTAGACCGTAGTAAAATAGGAGAAGCATGTGTCAATCCTGCTGGCTGTTGTATATGCCGGAAAGTATATTTCGAGATTTCCGCTTGTTCTTATTATTGCACTGTAGCAATTTCCATTTGTTGTTTGTAGGCTAAGATATATAACGCCCCCTCCATATGGTTTAGGCAAACCGTTTAATACAACATCGCCATTTGATACAGCAGCAGAAGGTGTTGATTCCAACGATACGATACACATTCCGTTGCGGACATAATATAGCGCTCCGTGACTAAATTTTTCACCTTTGGTAGCAGTTCCTACTGTTGTTTTAGTTGCATTTGCTAAATTGCTGTTTACTCCACTAATCATATCCGCTAATGCCTTACCCTGCATCGCGTCCAGGACATTGCCGGGTTCTGTTGCCAACAGGTTATTCACGATCTGCGATTTTGCTATGAGATAGCCGTCCATAAAGCCTTTTGCCAAGTATTGCCAGTTGATTCCGTCTGCCAACGGCTCTCCTTCTGGGCTGTTTTTCATGGCTATAAAAGTACTGTTCTCGTGAAAAACGGCATCTAAAAAACGATATTCTGTTTCAGGATTATATTCCCCTTTATAAGAAATCCCCACGATCGACAGCTTTTCCACGATTTCATTAACCGCCCCTACGATATCCGTTTTATTTTCTGTTTCCAATTCTTCTACGTCCCCAAGCGGGAGATCCCTCCTTACGGACTCTACAACGGTCTCATGAGAGACCTGTTTCGTCCCGGTTCCGTCCCCCATCGCTACTGCATAGCTGCTCCCCGCAGGAACGGACGATGCCCGTTTCAGCTGTGTGATCAGTCGTCCCATATTCATGACTTCATCCTCCAATCTTATTTGCTTTATTTTCGCACTGGCAAATCGGCCAGTCCACCAGCAGTGCGTTCCCCAAGTCATCAGTGATATAATTGCCGTCTTCCGTTTCCAGTCCTGCCTTTACCATTCCGGTAAGCAGCATCTCCTCCACATCCTCCAGACGCCCTGCCAGGCCTTCCAGGCCATTTTGCAGATTACCCGCCTCGTCCGTCCCTAAAATCCCTTTGATGCGCTCGAACCATTCAAGAAACTCCGCTTCATTTCTATTCCGGAAATCCAGCATCTGCTGCGTGATTTCTGCAAGGTCAGAATTCCCCTTCGATTCCAGCTGCCTTACATATTCTGCGATATCCGCCCGGTATTTGTCATGCAGTTCCTTTCCCTTCTCCGCCAGATCGCGGTAACAGTTATTCATCAGGTCGATCAGGTTACTGTACGCATCCGCGCTGTCTTTTTTCAGCGCATTCAGATAATTCGTTATATCATCGCTGAAATTTTTATAGGCCTCGCTGGCCATCTGCACGAACATCTCATAGCTGGTATTGGATTTGTCAACAAATTCCTGATAAAAGGCATTAAGCTGTGCAAAAAACACGGATGTATCAAGGTGGTCTATCAGCTGCGTAATATAGCCGCAAACGGCGCTGTCTGGCCGTGTGTCGGTGATACTGCTTTGCGTAATCAATTTCTGCCCCGCACTCAACCGGATATTTGCAAGGCATAATTCAAAATAGTCGCCGGCTGCCGGCCGGATCAGTTCCGGCGGGACGGGTGCAGCTGCTTCCGTGCCGGTTTTTATTAAAATTTCGACCGTCCTTTCCAGGTAGTTGCACCGCATAACGACCCGGTCGATCCTGCTATATTTTTTCGGGGCCGCCCCTATAGTCAGCCGATCAACTTCATCGTTAAAACAGAAGTGTCCCTTCACCATACCGAAACCCGGATCCAGTTCAAGGTTCAAGCCATTCCCCGCAGCACGTACCCGAAAGCAGCTCGAAGGAAGTGCAAGAACCCCGTCACTGACTAAATTTGCAAACAATAAAGCGAACAGGTCGGAAGTTTCAGCCCGGTCAAATATGGGCATCCCTTCATCGTCCACCCCTGTAATCTCTGAATCAAAATAGCCAAACCTAAAAGCCATTTTTATTTTGTCTCCTTTCTGATGACCTTTTTTAAATCCGTTGCGCTGTCATTCCCAAAAATAACGCTCAACGACCTTTTGGAGCCCTCCAGCACCTCCTGAATTTCGGTGATCCGCTTTGAACACTCTATATCCACATCGCTGTACCTGTAAGTACACAGATCCCCTAAGTCATAGTCGACCCCATAGACGAGGTTAGCGGCGGGATCCACATCGCTGTCAACCTTTTCAATGCCCGCAAAGTCAGCCAGTTTTTCAAGGCCCCGCTGGAATAAAAGATCCCGGTACTGCGCATCCGTATAATTTACTTTGTCAGAATGCTGCTGCAAATCCCTGGCGTCAACCCACAACTCCTGGCGTTCTTTACCGGGGCTTTGCCGGACGTCCACTTCAACCACCTTCCGGGCGGCTCCTTCGCCTTCTCCAGCCACATACGCCACGTTTTTGCAATCTGATTCATCCCTGTCGTACTGCGCGTTTTTTATATTCCTGAAGCTGTCAGAAAAAATCGCCCAGCTGTTTTCCGTCTGCGTGTCCCTGCGGTCAAGCCCCTTCCAGACTTCATAAGTCAGCTTATTCTCCAGATAGTCAAAGATAAGACGCTGTGACATCTCCTGCGTTTTCAGCATGTCATACAGGCGGTCCCCCACAGGGTCCCCAGTATTTTGTAAAGTAACGGGAGTGCCGCCGCCTCTCATCTGCCCCAGCCGGATGTGTTTGATCTTCCTGGCGGGATCCTCTGGATTGACAATATACTGGTTGACCGCATCACGAGCCAGCGCTTCCGGCGTTCCTGTCCGGTTAAAAGTAGGATAGATCACATTATTGCTCAGCAGGTGTTCAGCAAAAAAACCCTTGCAATATGCTGTCTTCTGGCCTTTTTCCCCGCGCATAAAATTGACTTCCCGGATCACCCCCAGTTCAGCGCGGTCATTCCTATATAAGTATTGACCGCCGTTAATCAGGTCGAAATATTTAGAAGGAACGTGGAGTTCGAAGATACCGGGGCTGTAATACCTGCGGTACCATAAAAGTGTGTTGAATACACGGATGGAACCCGTCGTCTGGAAGTTGCTGTCAAGTACGATAAGCTGCATGGTCACACCCCCAGATACTTAGGACGGTAATATAAGTTCACGTCCAAATTTGTATAATTTTCATCAGCGTCATATTCAAGGTAATTGTCTCCGACCTCCAACTCAAAAGGTTCCGATCTCCGGTCAATGCGGTGGTAGTAGTTCGCCCCATTCAATTCAATAACCTGGTGGTGCGGGTTCGTGTCTACCAGCAGAATGTCACCGGCCGCCATATCACACACGACGCGCATAAACTTGCCAGTCTGAAGACTGGTGATCTTTGGATTCTTCACGGTCCCCCGTTTTGCTATAAACTGGATCTGGACGCCAGTTGAAACGTCCCCGTCGTTAGCAAGCACAACTTCCTTGCGCAGCGTCCTGTACCCTGTGATCATGCCGCCCAGCATCAAGCCCCTTGCTTTTTCCGGATACTGGTTTTTATCTGCAGCCCGCCTTGCTAAAGAATGCCATGGAAAATGAAACTGCTTTGTATAGTGGGCCATGTTCTTGCCAAAATTATCCACATTAAGCATATATGGATCCGGGCATACCAGATCCACGATGATCCCCAGCCTTGTATCAAGGTTCCGCTGATCCGCGAACGTCCATCCTTCCAGTTCGTATTCGATATTCCGGGAAATCCCCATATTCGTAACCAAGGCCTTCCCTGTATACTTTGGGTTAAAAAACTTAATGACCGCAGCCCGGTTTTCGGGGTTATTACGGCCGCTTCTAAACTTCGCTTCAATGTGGATAGAACGTTTGCCTATTTTCTTGCCCTCTACTGACACCCCGTCCACCAGCGCATTGTCTGACGTGCTTATTTCCAGCTCGGAGGATTCCAGCCCGGAAACTTTTGTTATATCGATATCCAGGCCAGGCCCCATCGCCAACGTCCTTCCGTTACACGTCAATTCGATTTTTAATGTGTTAGCCGTCATTATTTCACGCCCCCTGCCATTTTCCTGAACGCCTCCCGCTGGGCCTTTGCTGTTTCTGCCGGTGTCACTACGGGTACATGGTAATTGTTTTCCTGTTCCTGGCGGTTGTCATTATAGACAGTGACCCCTCCGTTGTTCAAAGCCTTCGCACCCCAAAAACTCGAGGCATTCAAAGAAACTTCATTTATAGAAGCGTCCACGGCTCCCTGCATAGCCGCCAGAAGTTCCCCGGCCTGTGCTTTCATCTCCCGCAACGCTTTGGGCATTGACTGTTTCAGGCCCTCTATAGTTCCAGGCATCAGCCAGCGTCCGAATTCATCGCGGAACGCTTTCGATGGGGAATTTATGCCCAGTGCGTCCTTCGCGGCGTCCAGCAGACTATTTGCAAGGCTGGAAACCTTATCCTTCAGCCAGTTCCAACCGCTTGAAATGCCATTCCAGATACCGCTGACTATATTGCTCCCTATCTCCGCCATTTTGGAAGGCAAATCGCTGACGCCGTTGACCACCGCATCGAATAATCCTTTAGCGGCAGCAGCCCCTTTAGAGGCCAGCTGGCTGCCCCATGCAACCACCTTCGAAACGACATTGGACAAATGCGTTGCAACTTTCCCCGGTAATTCTGACATGAGGGAGACGATGCTTGAAATCATGTTTGTAACCGCCGTTTTTGCACTGGAAAGCATCTGCTGTCCCCATGCTGTCACCTTTGTGACGGTATTGACCAGCCACGTCCACACCTTGCCCGGTAATCCTGACATAAGGGAGACAACAGCAGAAATCATATTGCTGATCGCGGTCTTTGCGGAATTCAGCATCTGCTGCCCCCACTGCATAACTTTTGTTACCGTATTGACGAGCCATACCCAGATTTTACCGGGCAGCTGTGCGATCAGGTTTACGGCTGTGTTCACCACGTTCTGAATTATGTTCTGAACGTTGCTGAACATTTGCTGTCCCCATGCTATGGTCTTCTGGACTGTCTGATCCAGATAGGCGGCCAGTTCTGCGGGCATGCTCGCGATGCCGTTCACCAACCCTTGTACTAAATACCCGCCTTGTTCAGCCATTACGGTTGAAGGGCTGTTAATACCAAAGAAGGACTTGACCCCGTCCAGTATGCCGGTGCCTAAATCCGTCACGGCCCCCCATAAGCCGTCCAACGCGCCCGTGATCCCTGCTATAATGCCTTTGACCAGATTAACGCCGAGATCCAGCCAGTCTATGCTTTTGAAAAATCCAACCGCTGTATGGCCGATTGACCTCAGCAGGTTTGGGATCGCTGTCGCCAGGGATCGCACGCCTACCACGATCAAGTCTATCAGGTCAGATCCCAACGTGCGCCAGTTGATTAACCGCAGCCAGTCCATCGCTGTCTGCCCTATGTTTTTTAACGCATTCGGTATTGACGCCGCCAGGCTCTTTATCCCGCTGGTAATAAACTTTATGACCCTTGTTCCCAGAGACACCCAGTTAAAAGCAGTAAATGCCGAGACAACGGCCTGTATAATCTGCGGTATGTTGGAAACCAGCGTCGGGATCGCCTTAATCAGCCCAGCCGCCAGTTTTCCAAGCAGCTCTATGCCGCAGGTAAGCAATTTGGGGGCGTTATCATTGATGATGCCAGCTATATTGGTGATAATCGCCGGTACCGTCTCAATGAAAACTGGCAGGTTATCGATCAGCGACTGTGCCAGTTCCATGATCAGATTCAATCCGGCATCCACCAGCAAGCCGGCATTTTCACGCAAGGAGCCAGAAAACTCCACAAGGGCATTCATTGCAGCGGGGATCATGGCAGGAAGACTGCTTTTAATCCCCTCCGACAGCTTGTTCAGCACGTCAGCCCCGGCACCTGCAATCTGCGGAAGCGCCGACATGAGGCCGTCAAACAAAGCCGACACAATCACAATAGCAGACGAGAAGATGGATGGCGCGTTATCCACCAGCGACCGGCCAAACTCTGCCACGGCCTCCCTCCCTGTCTCTAGGATCTGCGGAAGCTGGGCGGCTAGCCCCGACAGAAGCTGGGCAAACAACACGACAGCGGTACTCCATAGCTCGCCAACGCAAGACATTAAGCCGGTGACGAGCGATGTAATCAGGCTTGCTCCTGATTCCCCAAGCCCCGGCGCATCTCTCAGGCCGTCACAAAAGGACATGACCAGACTGACAGCAGCTTCGATGACCGTTGGGGCCGCTGCCGCTATCCTCTGGACTATCTGCGCCAGGACATTGCCGAACGCCCCCACAAGGCCCTGAAAGCCGCCTTCGTCGAACGCGCCCTGCAGCTCCCGAACCATCTCCTGCGCTTCTTTTGCAACATCTTTCGCCGCGTCCTGCATAGTTTCATACAGGGAGACCCCCAAATTTTCAAGGCCGGATTGCAGGATAGTGATCTGTCCTTGTAGATTGTCCTGCATGATTTCAGCCATTTCAGCGGCGGATCCGTTACAATCGTTGATTGCGCTGGACAGCTTTTCAAAATCCTTATCTGACGCATTGACGATAGCCAGCAATCCAGACATGGCCTCCTGACCGCCCAGCATAGCGGCAATTTCAGCTTGCTGTGCCTCCGTTGTCCCATTTAATGCGATATCTAACGATTCCATCGCCAGAGAATATTGCCTAAGGTCTACAGAACCCTCCTCCAGCATCTGTTTCCATCTTGCTACCGAGTCCGTATATTCTTCCTGCGTTATCCTGCCGCCAGCAAATCCATTGCGAATCTGCTCCATAACTTCCATCAGGGAATACATTTTCCCCTCATCGTCCGTCATTGAAACACCTAGCAGCATCATGGCATCGGCCGATTCCTCCGTGGGCTTCGCAAGCCTTGTCAAAATAGAACGTAAAGAAGTACCAGCCTGTGAACCTTTAATACCGGCATTCGCCATAAGTCCGATGGCAGTGGCCGTATCTTCCGCAGAATACCCCAGTGAACCAGCCAGCGGCGCAACGTATTTGAATGTTTCACCCATCAGGCCCACATTCGTGTTTGCGTTGCTGGAAGCTGCGGCCAGTATGTCTGCAAAGTGTGTTGAATCTGCCGCCGTCATGCCGAAAGCCGTCAATGCATCCGTTACAATGTCGGAAGTAGTGGCAAGATCTTCACCGGAAGCGGCTGCAAGGTTCATAACGCCCTCAATGCCGCCCAGCATTTCTTCTGTTTTCCAGCCAGCCATCGCCATGTAATTCATAGCTTCGGCCGATTCTGTGGCGCTGAACTTTGTTTTTGCGCCCATCTCTTTAGCTTTTTCTTTTAGCTGCTCAAAGGCTTCGCCGGAAGCGCCCGACACGGCCTGCACCTCTGACATCCCGGCTTCAAAGTCCGAACCTACTTTGATCGCAGCCCCTCCTAGTGCCGTTACAACGGTAGCCGCTCCGCCCAGCATTTTACTGGTGACTGACAGTCCCTTCTGCGCCGCGCCCCCTATTCCGTCAAGACCTTTTTGAAAGCCTGAGCTGTCTATTTTTGTATCAAAATTTAATGTTCCGTCATTACCTGCCATTTACAAAACCTCACTTGATCAGCTGTGAAATGTCACCCCCGTTTGCAAGGATGGCTTCCATCTCTTTTTCAAGCCTTATCTGTTCAGCGGATTCGGGAATCTTGTAGACCCGTTTCATGCGCTGGTAGAACCTTTTCTTTTCCTTCGGCATCCTTGCGGGAATTTCCATAGTGCGGTAGCCCATGATCCTGCAAAAAAGAACCGTTTCCGGCAGCCCCAGGAATAAGGCTCGAAATTGCCACCAATGGAGCCGGTTCCTTGTCAGATCAATTCCATACGCCTCAACAAACGCAGCATAAATATAACCGGCGTCATGCTCATAAGAAAACGGCGGATCTTTCGCGGAAGCGCCCCCTTCCGTTTCGGATCCCGCCGTTTCATCGGCACCGCAGCGGTAAAACCACATGATCCCGTTCAGCGCTTCCTGTACTGCGCCCATGTCGCCCAGCATCGAAAAAGCAGCGTCCCCGTAGTATAGTTTCAGGACTGTGTCCAATTTTTCATCGTCCGGCACAGCCGGGTCATTCAAAATCTGCTCAAACAGAATACCTGTTCTGTAATCCGTATTTATGGGGATCTCAGTATTAGCTACAGTGACGCTGTAGGGCAAGTCATCCATTAAGACGTTCATGTGCGGCCAAGCCGGTTTTTCTGCTTCTTCTGGTGTCCCGGCATAGACTGGAAACTGTTCTGACGCTGCGTATATTTGTTAGAAAAATCGTTTAACTGTTTCTTTTCAGCCCTCTGCGCTTCTTCAATTTGGGCCACCGCTTCCAGATGCGCCATAACATTTTTACTGCCCTGAAAGATACTGTCAGCAGTACCTTCACCAAACGCTGTATTAAAAAATGTTTCAATCGTCCGGTTCATCGCCTTGTACTTTGCCGCAACCATGCCTTGCATAGTCTTACTTGCATTGATTTCTTCCCGCATCGCGTGAATAGCCGGCTCGAATACTTCCATGAAATCGGCATCCATGAAATCAGCCTGCAAAGTTACTCCATTGATTTCTATATTCATTTTCTTCATCCTTTCAATCGCCACAGCATATAAAAACAGCGCAAGCCCGTGGTGATACCCTACGCTGTCCTGAACGTCCACTGTCCTATAGATCAGTTGTCGTTTTCAGCACTCGCCAGTATTAGTTTTTGTACTACTCTGTAGGTACTACAGGTTCTCCGTCAAGGTCAAACTTACCTTTGTACTCCCCTTCTGTGAAGGTCATGCTTACGGTGTCAAACTTACCAAAAGCCGGATCGCCTACAGCATGGAGAGTACCGGAAGCGCTGATTTTCTGCCCCCCGTCCCCAGTGCAGTCGCTGACTTCATTTGACACGATAAACTGGCGGGCCGTGTATTCAGCCGCTGTCTTTGACGGCGTACCGATAGGGTTAAAAAGTTCAACCCGCACATAAGTATGCTGCGCGGCTTCCCCGGTATGGTGATCCCGCCCGTCTTTCCACAAAGCATAAAGTGCTTTCTGTGCGGGAACAGCGTCAAATTCATAGGGGAATTCAGTCTTGTACCCTATAATGTCTGCACTGGAAGTGATTTCATTGATATAGGTGGTATCGTCGCTCTGCGCGCCTGGGCTCTCATCTAACTTCGTAAAGCCGATCCCGCACAGTTCCATCTTTCCATTTACCTCCAGATAGTCGGCGATCATATTACGAATCAGCGCACTTCTGCCGCCCGTAAAGATCTGTAAGTCAAAACTCTTCATTTCGGTGCCTCCTTAAAATATTGTAATCGCAGCTGAACCTGGTAAAAAGCATTTTCCATCGTTGCGTCCATCATAAATCCAGGCGCAAGAACAGTCAGGGCTTGCGCTTCGCATCCTTCCGGCATTTCAGGGAGATTCCCTATCATGCTTTGTTCTTCCACCCAGCTGCAAAAATTCTCATAAAAATTTTCATTCTGTATCGCTAAAATCCGGTCCATCGAATAGGCCTCCCGGCTGTTGAAATTGAACTGGTACTGCCTGATACTGGAACCGTCGACATAAGTTCGTACAACCGGGGAAGTGATCGCTGATTCGAGCGCATATTCCACCGGCTCGCTTCCCAGCGCGTCCACCCGGAAAACTCCGTCTTTTAAGAGGGGACACCGTAAAAAATAATCCGCCAGCCCCTCGATAATAGAATCAGCCAAGCCTCTACCCCCTTTCCGCAGCCCTTCGGATGTCCGCCTTGTGTGCTGTCTTCATACGCTCAAACCATTTAGAACCCCGGCGTGAATCGTAAGCCCGTGACCGTGCTGTCTGGTAATACTGAAAACGCGCATATGGCGCTGAATACTGAACGTTTCCGCTGCCTATCACGGTTCCTATCGTCCCGGAACGTGTCAGCGTCCCAGTGCGGAAGGGAATCAGCGGCGCACAGTACCGCAGCACCTCACTGTCAACAATTTTCTGTTTTCTGCTGAACATAGCGCTGCGGTACTGCCCAAATGTGCTTGACCAGCGTAATCCGACGCTACCGCCCACGAAATTGATCACCTGGGCTGCCGGTGTGACAATGTTGTGCATGCCCATTATTTACCCCCTATCCGCCGGTGTCTTGCATACAGGCTGCCCCCCGATGTATTATCCGCATGTTCTGTAATACGGATCAAGTCGAGTCCCTGCTCTCTCGCGTACGCAATTATTTCATCCTCACACATGAGGGAACTGTCTCCGGCATATGCGCCCATGATAACCATATCCCCCTTCTGTATTGTCCAGTATCTTGCCGCTTCCCCATCAGCCATCTTTGCATAACTGAGATCCCGTATATACGCCCTTCCGCCCTGTACCACGGCCGCCATCGGAACCCTGATCTTATATTGGACATCGTCGCTCCATACTCCGTTATCGGCTACTTTTGACCCTTTCCCTTCGGCATAGGAAACGCCCTTGATCACCGTCGGGATATAGACCCTTCTCTTCATCTCTTTGTCTGTCCTGCCATTAAAGACCGTCAATGCCTCCGCATTCGCTACCATACTTTTCCCCCACCTTCCTGCGTAGCCAGCCCGTAGGCAACAGCCGGGTTCTGGCGGCCTGGTACATGCAGCGTTTTACGTAGTCTCCCGCTGTTTCCCCATCTTTACGGGCTACGACAAACGACACTGACAGGCCGTCTTTGCTTTCGGATTTGATATGCCCTTCCACAGCTTCCCTGTCTGCCGCATAATAAGCCTCCGCGACGGCACAGACGGCGCTTTTTATAACGCCTTCCTGCGCCTTATCCGCAAAGATATCGCCGTTTAGGTATGTCAAATACCGTATGTACGATTCGGCCTCCCAGGCAGCACGCAAAAAATCCCCCTTTGAAGGGATTACAGCTCCGCCATAGGTACCAGTGTAATAAGAATAAGTTACGGGCATGCCAGGTTCCCCCCCTTCACGCTCCCGTATTGGCTTTCTGCCCAGTCAGGACAGCAAACGGACAGCGTTTGGTCTTGTCCTTCGCCATGGCATTGATCGGGTTCGGTATTTCCCAACCAAGGCGCATAACAGCCCGCAGCGCCACCATGTCATTTTGCATCAAATTGTACAGGATTTCTCCTGTATCCGGATCCTGGATCACGCCCTGGTCAAAAATCTTAAAGGTGATGTCCTGTCGGATTGAGTATGCCAACTCCGAGAAGTCCCCGGAAATCATCAGTGCCTTGCTTTTGTCAAAGGCCCCGTTGCGGGGGAAGCTTATGGGGGAACCGTCCAACGTGTAAGTTGTGCCAGACTGCATGTCAGACTTGAACAAGGGCTGCCCATTGTTGTCCCTCAGCCCCCGCAGCTTTGCCCTCATGGTAATGTCAGCCATATGGCCGTTTACAAAGTAGCCGCACTCCTCAACCTTTGCGATACTGCCTCCCTCTCCTAAAGTGGATTCATACAGATCGGACCCCAGCGTCACAACAGCACCAGCCTTTGTTGCCGTGGTTACAACGTCATCACGCCATATCTGCGGTTTGTCCTGGCCAAAAAGGATGGCGCCGTCAATCTTACCGCCGAATGCTTCGATGAGACGTGGCTGTACTTCTCCCCAGATATCGTAGTCTGCATCGTCAAGTACAGCCTCAGAAATCGGTACAATGACCGCGATCTCCTCTGCATAGATGACCTTTTTATCCCATGCCATCTTTGTCATCTTTTTCTTCGCGCTCCCGCCCTCACCATTGACAAAGTACGCCACGGGAAGCAAATCAAGCACGGGCATCTTGTACTGCGCCGCTGTCATGTTCGCCAGTCGGCGTCCGCGCTGCAGCACAGCGGACTGCTCTACTACGCCCTGGATAATGTCATGGCTTACCTGTACCGGAATCAGGGCGTCTGCATCACTCCTGGTGATATCAGAGCCACCGGTAAGCAACTGCAAATTAAAATGTTTCCTGTTTCTGTTCATTTCCTTTTCTCCCTTCTTTACCTTCCAAATGCCGAGCGGATGGAGGCATTGATCGAATCGTTGACTGTCTGACCCGTGCCGGAACCGCCGTCAGGCTTGCCCGTGGAAACGACCTTCATTCCCTGCCCCGTAAAACGGGGATTCTCTTTTAGGAAAGCGTCAGCCGCTTTCTTGAAGTCGGTCTTGTCATCCACCTGTTTGCTGACTTTGAAAAGCACATAGTCCAGATCGTCAGGCTTCACGCCTTTGTCACGCAGGTAGTTGGTGTTCTTCATTTCTTCCACCTGTGCAAGCGCCGCGTCCCGTTCTTTTTCCACGGCTGTGACATCGGGCCGCTGTGCTGCTTTCTTCATTCTAAAATCAGCGAGGGCCGCAGCAACCTCATCCTCGCTCATTCCCTGGCGCTTGAAAAAGTCGGCCAGCGCCGCCTTTTCTGCCCGGTCAGCCCGTGCCTGTGCGATCTGTTCGGCCTGTTCATAACTATAAGTTGCGCCCCCGGCATTGTTCCGGCCTCCGCTGTTGTTTCCTGCCGCCCCCGTGTCAGCGCCGGCACCGGCGGTATCCGTAGCACCGCCGCCAGTAAAAAGTTGCAAGTCAAAAAATCTTTTTCTCATGGTTCCGTCCTCACCTTCCTGTGATCATTCCCGTTTTATTGCCTCGTCAGGCATGAAAAAAGCACCCCTTTGCAGGATGCGTCATTCACTTGCTACACATATTCAATTACCGGATACTCCGCAGCTATCCCGCAGATACCCAAAAACCACGTATCGATCAGGCCCCTGCCTGTGTCGTTGACCGTCTGCCATTCGATGCAGATATTCCCCGGCTCCACGCTTTCTTTTAAACCCAGGCGGGCTATTTCCTTCAGGCCCCTTATCAGTGTAAGGGTAATGGCAGAAACGGCCGCACAGACAATATCGGCTCCATACGGAGCTGTGTTTGCGTGGCCTGATATGTGGATTTTATTCGGCGCTATTAGAACTGTAATCATACGCTCCCCCACTAAAAAACCGCCAGCATATACCCGGCGGTCGTCTCATGTCTCTATTCTATCAGGAAAAGGATCCTTTGGCGAGCGTGCCTACTCTCGCATCTCTTAGTAACCATTTCTGGTGTGTGGCGACACGGATTTTCCACCTCAAAAGATCCTTCCTAATGATATGCTGATTATATCAATCTTATTCCCTTTTGTAAAGAATTTCCTTGTTCCTCAAATACTTATTCCATGTCCTTTCGTTGATACTCAAGAAAGTTATCACGGAATTTTTAAATCCTTTATTATCCGCTGGTGTAATAATGCGTAATACTAACTGGAATTTTTCACCGTTATCTGTTATCCGCTTCAGTATGGTGGCTGTATTCGGTTTATTCGCCGCAATTATATAATCTGGATTGCTTATAATTTCCGGAATATAGGAATAAAATCTTTCATAGTCATTCGGATGCCGCTCTTTGATATGCTTAATCCTCTCATCTGTAATAACCACTTCATCTGTAACAATATCGGCAGTTATACACTCATAAATCTCTTTGCTGATCTTCCCAACGGGGTGAACCCGTATTTCCTCTTTTGCCCTGGATGTACCCATTGTCCTGAATTCAGCTGCCTTGTCCATATCGGCGCGACGGTTCTTTTCAGCTGTTTCGCGCATTGTCCGCTCTGCCTTGCGCTCCTTTTCGGCCGCGCGTTTTGCAGATTTGTCAGCCTGTTCTGCCCGCCACTGTTTATAAGTGCGCTGTGAGGGTGCCACTCGTCCGTGCAGATCTGCATAGATTCTTTCCCGCTGCTCGGGGAGGCCGAATTTTTTACTGAACTCTTTATACTCATCCAGCATCGCCTGGTACTTGCACCTCGCGTTTAAGATATCGTCCGGATCCGCTCCTCCCTCTTTTAGCAGCATAACCTTTTCGCGCTGTGCCCGCATCGCTGTTTCCATCTGCCGTTGTTTCTGCGTGGCCTCATAGGCATTGTATTCCCTGCCCCGGTATTCCCGCTTTCGGGCCTCTTTCCTGCCCATCTCCTCCAGCCATCCATCGGAATAGTTTCTGACAGAAATGCCGTCTATAAAGGGATAATAGCTATGGCGGCAGCCCCACCCCAGCAGCCCGTCACCGGAACCCAGCCCGCAGACGTCCACAAGCTGTTGGTATGTCCAGACACGGCCCTGCCACTTTGCATGATCCGGCCTTGCTCCGGGATGCCAGTCAACTTCGTATTTGTCTGTTCCCAGCGCTTGACCGTCCATTCTGGATATCTGCCCGGTCAGCTGCCCCATCCCTGTCAGCAGCGCCCGCCTGGCGGCCACATCCACCCGGTTACTACGGCCGGACGCATAGTCAACCGTTCGCAGCCCAGAAGCTGCCATTTCTCCCACAACCTTGCGGATCAGTGTATTATAGTCAAAAGCCCCGGAGGCCATCATAATGATCGCATTGTCCAGATATCCGTTATATATTTCTGACAAGGGGGTGAAAACCCTGCGTCCGTTTCCCATGTCAACCATGAATCCAAGAGACCTGCTGATATTAGACAATTCATCATTAGACTGCTGGATCAGAGCGCTGGTAATCTGCTGCAGCTCATAGTTCTGCTCATATGGAACAAAGCGGGCGTTGATCTGTTCGTACAGGGCCTTGCACCTGACATATTCCTGCTCTATGACTTCGTCGTACAGCTTAAAGGTGTCGGCCCAGTCACCGCCCGTAGCTGAACGGATGATATTTTCAACATCTTCCGTGCTGTGTCCCAGTATTATATGGCGCTGTATCTGCCAGTCTGCCACAGAAGCGATTTTCTCCGCTTTCCGGATCCGGCGCACTATGTCCTTTTCAATTTCTTCTTCCAGCACCAGGTATTTTTTTTCAATGCCTTTCTGTAGGATCGACCGGTATTCCTGTCTCACGGGATCACCTCATCGCTAAACTGCTCGGGAAGATTCTTACGTGCTTCCTCTATCGTCTCACCCATCCATTTAGCCCTAAACTCGTCAGGCCGCATGATGCCAGCCCCCAGCATCTGGAAATCCGTCTGAATCTCTTTTTCTTTATCCTCTATGATGCTGTCGTCGAATTTTATATTGACAGCAGCGTTTTCCTGCAATCCATGGATCCCTATGCTGATACCTGCCCGGATGATCGTCTGAATCAACTGGGCCAGTACCCGCCCAAGTACCAGTTCATGCTTTTGCAAAGTGCGGTACATGTCTGAATTTTCGCTGATCACTTCTGTAGCCGTCTTGACCTGACCGCCTTCAAACTTGTATCGGTCAGTACCAAAACCGCACTTGAAAGAAAGCCAGTTCAGGTCGTCATTGATTGCCTGGCTGTGTTCCGCGATCCGCAATTCCATGTTTACTTCGTGCATCGCCTCCTTTGTATCCTTGAAATAATCTTCCGGCAATTCGTAAAATACGGTGTCCTGCGGGTCAAAGACGGCATCCCCGCCCTGCGTAGTCAGAAATTCAGGCGCGACAAAGATCCGCTTGCGCCCTAAAGAAAATTCATTTGCATAACTGTCGTATTCCAGATCCAGCTTCCTGATCACATCGACGCTGTTCGCGAACAGGGCAACGCCCATTGGGCTTGTGGTATCTTCGTCAGCATTGTTCACCATATTTAACCGGTCGATAATAAAAAAAGGGCGGTCTGAACCGGTTTCAATGCGTTCAGCCAGTCCGCTGAAAGCGGGTATCTCTTCCCACTCTTTCGGTGACAATTCCTTTCCGGTTCCTGTAGTACTCTCCACGACCGTGTTTTCAATCACATATTGTTTCTGGTTCCCACCAGGTACATCCTCAATCCGGTGATGCTGGAAATGCATGTATTTTTTACGCCTGTAAGTCCTGGGAAACGTAAAAATACATTCCGTGACCACTCTATTCTGCCAGCTGGTAGGATAGATATGGGCTGCTTCCACGTAGTTGATCCCTACGCTGCCTCCAGTCAGTTTTCCAGCTTCATCCATTATGGCATCCCGGATATACACCACATAGGCCACAGTTCCCAATGCGGCCTTCCATTCCTGGTACTCATTTCCCAGCTCTTCCCATGTGTTAGATTCCAGAACATTCTTCACAAAAACATCCGTGGCCTGATCCGATATGGTAATCATCACTTTTTCATTCAGCAGCAAGTCGGCCATATCCTCGCATACTTTTTTTGCCATGCCAAGCGAATACCGGGTACAGGCTACCGATGAGCCGTTCCCGCGATATACCCTATACCTGTGAAACCTCCGTACGTTGGAGTTGTACCAGCTTCGCCACATTTCTATCCGCTTATAGAAAGCCTGATCCAATGTATTGATTCCCTTATTTCTGAAGTAACTAAAAACATCCATCACTTACTCTCCTGGTTATTCGTCCCTTTCCCTCTCCGCCACAGGCAGCCAGTGCTTAATTCTCATCCAGGCACCCATGACCATATAGCGGATCGCGTCCATACAATGGTCGCCCGTCGTAATCGGCTCCTCTTTTCCCTTTTCGATGGACTTCGGGTCGTATTCATATACGCCAAACTCATTTACCGCATTTTCCTGATCCGGTGATATGCTCAATATTTCAAATATCAGGGCTTTCTGCACCCTGCTGATCCCCAGTTTCACGTCATTATCTGCCTCCTTGACAGACACAGGGACGCGCGCGGATCTACAGGCCCGTTTTATCTCTTCCTGTAGGCCCTTGGCTGAAGGGTCAAGGAACAACTGGAACCTTACATCCTGTGTCCCATATTCCCTTCCCAGTTCCCTGACAAACTCCACAAAGTCAGCAGCGTATTCAGACGGGGCTTTCTGCTTCCCTGTGTCCCTGCCGCTGTGATAATATTCACCCAGGCCCCGCAACTTACGCTTCGCCGTATCAAGGCCGGCTGCCTGAAATGTAGTCGCATTCTGCTGGCCGTAGTCACCGCCTATAATAATCACACGGAACCGGTCGTCGCCCGGAACCGGAGGGTCGTCCGTGTTCTGCGGCCCAAACATATAATAAATGGCATCATCAATGCCTACACTGTCACCCAGCCACACCCACCTGTAACGGCGTTCGTCTACTTGTTTCAGCATTTCTGCGGATTGGATCAGATCAGGCCCCAGCCATTTAGAGGGTACGTCCCTGTAATCCGTGTGTATGTGAATGCAATCAGGCCTCCGCTCCATCTTGCGGAGCCACTGCATAATGCCGCTGTTCGGGTTTTTCGGCGGGTTGAAAAGATAGACCATCTGAAAACCGCCCATATTGCCGCGGGCAAAAGTAGCCTCGATGTTCAGGAGTTCATCCTCGCCCTCGCCGGCGTCAAAAAACTCTGTCAACTCGTCCAGTATGACCAGCTTAATCGGTTTATTTTCGTCTATGATCCCCTTTGTGTCGTCTATGCCATCGGATCCGGCGAAATACATCGTAGTGCCGTATTTCTTGTAGACGATCTCCATCGGTGATTTTGTTATGTCGAACCTGTTTTTCGGTATTCCTAACCGATTGATGCCGCGGAGCATTTCTTTGTATACCGTCTTCCGCAATTTGTTATGACGCTTGCGAAGAACCACCACTGACCCTAATCGATCCGAAACAAGCTGGTATATCCCGCGGATCCCTGCAAAGCTGGACTTCGTGCCAGCACGGCCTGAAGTCAAAATGATATGCTTGCAGGTGCGGTCATTGAATATAGCTCGGTATTTCGGGATAATAACCTCACTTATCCGCACCTGTTTCTTTTTACGTCTGGCAGTCGTTAATGATTTCAACTCCGTCATCCCCGCTTTCATCCCTGCTGCTCTTGATCCGTTCGGTTTCTGCCTCCAGTTTCTTTATGCGGGCTTTCTGCTCATCTTTTGCAAGTTCCCAGTTGGCTTGCAATAACTCATTGTATTGCTTAATCAGGCTCCTGAGTTCTCCCTGTGCCCTTGCCTGGGACTTCAGGAAATTCGCCTGTTTATCCCAGGCCTGCTGCACTTCCCACTTTTCCCCTATGACCCTGCCGTCCTGCTCCGCGACCTTTTCGACTGTCTTATCGTCTTTGTCCGCCACATACATAATCCGCTGCGCCCGGATGATAGCCGCATAAGCAATTTGTATCTGGTCCCAAAGTACATCCAGCGGATCCTCCGGCATTTCTGCGATAATGGAAAAAGCCTCCTCCGGAAGATATTTCCGAAAGAGGCCGTGCCTCTCTGCATTGCTGTTTTTTTCCGGCGCGCCATGGCCAAAAGCATTTTTGTTTCCCGGCTGGCCGCCTCTGTTTTTACTCCGAACGCTCGCTTTGCTATCCGAGCGTTCGCTTCCCCACTTATAAACGCTCTTCCACCTTCGGACCGTCCCTTCCGGCAGACTAAGCTTCTTCGCGATTTCTATTAGCTTGAAACCCTGCTGGAACAATTCCTGCGCCTGTTCTACCCGCGCGTCAGGCTTTTTCGGCACGACCACCACCTCTCATTCGTTTGTTCTGCCCGAAGAAAAAGGAACAGCCGGAACTGTCCCTATAAAATCGATCGCTTTATAACAAAATAAAAACGCCTGGCCCCTGTGACCAGACATTTTGTTTAATTGAAAAGAAGTACTGCCCTTAATTCTTTTTCAGTATATACCATAACACAGGTCGGGTGTGCAAATCAATGCAATCTTTTTCAAATTTTAAAATTCTTTAAAGCGTTGCTGTGCAGATAATGCACCCCGCGCCGCGAAAGCTTCATCCTTTCCGCTATATCCTCCCACCTCATTAATTTGATATACCTGTACAGGAGGACATCTTTTTCATCCTCTTTTAACAGCCTTTCGATCCGGTCTGTAATTTCCTTGCAGCTCTTGATCCGCTGGTACCTGTATTTCATATATCTCCTTTCCTCCTGGTCCAACAACGCTGCATACGACGATAAATCGTGGAAGGAGGAAGCATGGGGCATTCCGTCATTTATCACAGACGGGCATGTTCTGCTTAGACGCATTTCCTGGATCCTAAGCTCGCTTCGCTCCATCTGGCGGACTGCCCGTTCGTATCCACGCAGGTATTCTCTTTTCCTCTCATTTTCTTCCGCCCAATCCTTGCCCATTGTCGCTTCCTCCCTCTTTCTGCCTAGTTGCGCTCCCTGTACTCCTCCATACGCTTAACAGACAGTCCATAGTAATACGGGTCTTTCTCAAATCCCGTATAGTCAATCCCGGCTTCCTCATAAGCTATCAAACTGCTCGCACTGCCAACATGGGTATCAAGAACTTTCCATCCCGGCGGTATATACTTCCTGGCGATCCAGCGATAAAGATCTACAGGTTTCTGCGTTGGATGTATGCGCTTTTCATTCGTCTTTTTATTTCCCCTCTGTATGTGTCCCTCTTCGATCGACCTGCCCTGCATCATGCCGTTCCACATATATCGGAATAGCCTTACCGAATTATGGAGGCTGCAGTACGCGATCTCACAGTCGGAAAAACTGCTGGCTCCGTTGCATTTGTCCCACACAATACGGCCTGGACCGAATGGATAAGCAAAGTAATTGCACCCCCATACAATCTGGTGCTTGGATACCCTGCGCAATTCCTCAAAATATTCTTTGCCTGGCACCGTCCATTCCGCAGACGGTTTATACCTCCGCCGCACTCCAATGGAGCTTGCCGCACGCCCATAATACGCCCGCTTTTCTGGGCCGCTGAAATATGGCGGATCCACAACCGCGATTTCGAAATATCCGTCTCTGTATTTCGAAAGGCCGTCCATGCAGTCACCTAAAATAAATACACTCATATCTTTTATTTCCCCTTCTGCATGTCCTTCAGAAATTCCACAAGGTATGTTTCGCAATTTGTCGAACGCTCATATTTCCCGTCGTATCGTTCTCCATTGTACCCTTTCTTATTTTTCTCTATAAGGTGGAAATAATACTCGTCCCGCACACCCCGGTAATTCCGGCGTTGGGGGTATTCCTCCGCCACCAGTCGGCTGCCGTCCTCAAAATCGTATTTGTAATAATTCACATCAATGTTTTCATCCCGGTACCATAACCCCCATTCTTTGTAATTTTTCAGCCATTCTTTCCGCTGGTCTGTATTCTTTAATTTGGGCATCTTTAACTGGCCGGTTTCTTTCTCTCTCCCTTTTTCATCAGCAATACTCTTTAGGGATCTTGCACATCTGTAATCGCAGACTTCTCGACATTCTTTACAGCACGGATCCGCTTCTCCATTTCCGGCCTTATGGCTTGCCAGGCTGTCATTGAGAAATTGACAGCGATCCTTCACATCGCGGTCCCACCTGATATCATCCAGCACATCCACCATCTTACAGGCAAACGGGCTGCCAAAAGGTGCTTCACAACAGTATCTGCTTTTCTGACGTATATCACAGCCATCCATCGCGCAGGAAAAACAGTGATATTTATTCCCACATCCTTCAGATGTCAGGAGACTCCCTTCTGGGTACACTGTCTTAGGAAGCCCGTAGGCAGACAACACTTCTTCCCGGTCGGTTTCCTCTTGCGACGTCGCAATTTTCTCTTTGCCCGCTATCAGCTTGGCAAACCTAGCATATGTAAAGCGCCTTCTTTCCGTCCCCACCCGCAGATCTAAACCCTTAGCAAAAGCATGGAAATCAAAAGCATATTCCGCACAGCCACTATGCATGGCGGCACCCGAGGTAAGGTATTCTCGCACCGCCTCCGCTCGCTTCCCTTTGTCATCCTCCCCATAGTACACCTCCCGAATTCCTTCCGCGATTGCAGGTCCTATGCGTTCGAACTCCTCGATAATCCAGTTCTCGTCATGCAGCTGATCTCCAGAACCTTCGCTAGAAGCCGCTTGGCTTCTTTTCTTTTTCGCTTCCCGCTTTATCTCCCGCACCTCTCTGACTGTCATTTCCGGCCTGACCTTCGCTTCCAGCTCTGGCGGCATATTCAGCATTTCTATCAATACTGCTTGTGAATATCCTGCATATTCTTCACGGATCTCCATGCCCGCATCCGGCAGCGAATACTTTCTGCTGATTGCCATAAACCGGCTCGCCAGCGTATACTCCAGATGCAGCTCCTTCTCCAAATACTCTTCAAAGCAGCCATATTCCCGCTCCCAGATCCGTTCGTCGGATACCCTCCGCAGCATGTACCCCACTCGTACGATATCCTTCGCCGAACGCCTCATCGTTCTTTTAATCTCCTGGGTCAGTTCTCCGTAATCCATCTGGTCGATTGCCGTTGTCAATCTCATAATTCATTACCCCCGTCTCCCTGTCCAAAATATTTGCTGATCCTAGCCTTTAAAGCATCCAGGAGGGCCTCCTGGGTACCTCCTTTTTTCTGCAGCACTTTAACCACGTCCTCGTCCACGCTGTCCTCCACTACGAGATGGTGTATCCGCACCTTATGTTCCTGCCCCTGTCTATGGAGTCTTCTATTCGCCTGTTGGTATAGCTCCAGGCTGTAATTAAGGCCGAACCATATCACGTCGCTGCCCCCTTGCTGCAGATTCAGCCCATAGGCCGCGCTCGCCGGGTGTGCGAACAGGAGATCGACCTGGCCGGCGTTCCACGCCGCTGTATCCGTCGGACCCTTTAATTCCGCAATCTTCAGTCCGGATCCGGCGAGTATTCTCTTCATTCGCTCCAAGTCGTGCCGGAAATTATAGAAAACCAGCGCGTGGCGTCCGTTCAGTTCTTCTACCAGTTCAAGGAATGCCTCCAGCTTGTTCTGGTGTATTTCCACGATCTCTCTGCTTCCGACACTCCCGGCGCTCCCATTCTGGTCGGCCGTCTTGTAAACCGCCCCGTTCGCGAGCTGCAACAATTTCCCGGAAAGCACTGCCGCGCTCCCTGCATCCAACATCCCCGCCGGCAGTTCCAGCACTTTCTCCCTCTCCATTTCCTCGTACGCCCTCCGCGCGCGCTGATCCAGCTTCACATACCGGTAATTATCGATCCGGGGCGGCAGCTCCAGGTAGTCCTCTGCCGAAAGGCTGATACAGATGTCCCGGATCCGCTCATAGATCTCCTCTTCCGCGCCCGGCAGGGGCTCATAGGAAAAAACAACATTCCCGTTCCGCGATGCCGGCCTGAAATATCTGTTCCGGTACTCCGTAAATGTTCTGCCGAGCCTTACTCCCCCATCCAGCAGGTACACCTGCGCCCACAAATCCAGTAGACCTTTAGGAGCCGGGGTTCCGGTCAGCTCGACAATCCGCTTTATGTGTCCGCGCGTATTCTTGAGACTCTTAAACCGTTTGGCCTTAGGATTCTTGAAACTGCTGGACTCATCAAGCACTACCGTGTCAAAAGGCCAGGCGTTCCGGTAATAATCCACCAACCAGGAGACATTATCACGGCTGATCACCCAGACGTGCCCGGGGCTGTTCAGGATCTTTATCCGACGGTTCTTGTTCCCAAGTACCGGAAGCACCTTAAGCATCCGCAGATGATCCCATTTGGCCTGTTCTCTTGTCCACGTATCTTTCGCCACTTCTTTCGGGGCTACAACAAGGCATCTTATCGTGAGAAACCGGTTGAATATCAGGTCGTTGATCGCAGTCAGGGTGGTAGCCGTTTTGCCCAGCCCCATGTCCAGGAACAGTGCAAGTGCTTCCCCTTGGATAATACGGGTGGTGCAGTATCTCTGGTAATTGTGCGGCACGAATTTCATAGCTTCCCTCCCCGCGGCGCCCGGTTCACCATTTCCTGGAAGGTGCCGTCCACGCCGTGCTGCGCCTGGATGACCCTGATAGCCGCCTCTGCTGAAGCGATATCATCCACCGCCGCGGCGAAGCATCCCAAGCGTTCCAGTTCCGCCATCCGGTATTCCTGCTGCTTCCTTGGTTTCTTCCCTTTCCTCTTCAGCTCCACGAAACCCACCTTTCCGCCGGGCAGGATTACAAGCCGGTCCGGCACCCCGTCGTTCCCGGGCGACACGAACTTGTACGCCTTCCCGCCTTTCCGCGCAACCATGTCGCGGAACTTTTTTTCTAATACGCTCTCCCGCATTTTTCCTCCCGCCTTTCCTGTCTGCCCGCGTACGCACCTGTCCTGCTTCTCGTGCGCGTGTGCGCGTTACGCATGCGTATCTTTTTCCTAAATCAAGGGTACAAGGGGTATATATACCCTTATTTCCCTTGTATTTTTATTTATATAGTAAAAAATGTTTAAATGTTTACAAATAGCTCCTAAGCCTTTATTTATTGGCATTCCAGCGTAAACATTAGAATGTTTTTTGCTGTTTACATGTTTACCCGCCCTTGTAAACATTTGCATCCGGCGGACGAATGTTTACAGGCACAATGTTGCGCCTTAGGAACCCCCTCTGGTTCCCATACTCGCCCCCGAACCGGAGGGGGCTCTTCTGCCGCTCCCAGTCCGGCATCCGTTCGAGTATGCTGTTGATTTCCTTCGCGTCGGACTTCTTCATGCGGTTATAGCCCCCCATCTTAAAGCACTCGTTCCATATCTCGATGGCGCATACGCGGTCACGGTGCATTAATTCCTCCTCCTTGCACTGGCTCCGGGTGAACTCCGAATCCAGCCAGTTCCGGCGGTCATACAGGCTCCTGCTGTACCAGTCCTTCGGCACCTTTCCTTCAAGGAATTCTTTTATGACGCCCTCCGAATAAGGCACTTCCCGGTGGTCTTCCTGCGCAGCTTCCGCCAAGCGTTCAGCCTCTCCCGACAGGACCAGCCTTTCCCCTACCCTGTAAAGCGCGACGGCTTCCGCCCATATCTGCTCCACCTCGCCCGGCAGGTCGCGCCATATGTTTTTCCTCCGTCCTTCCCCGGACAGGTCCACCGGCCAGAAACGGCGGTTGCCGGTGCAGTCTGTAAGGAACTCCTGGTCGTTCGTCGTCCCTACGATGACGCACTGCCTCAGATGCTTCCCTGTCCGCCGGCCATACGCCGCCCGGTATATATCGTCGCTCTTGGAAAGGAACTGCTTCACGGAATTCATTTCCGCTTTCGTCATCCCCCGCAGCTCCCCGGCTTCCAGGATCCAGTATCCCTGCAGCAGCTCGGCGGCATCCTTGCCGACGAAAGTACCCAGGCTGTCGCTGTACCATTCCATGCCGAGCAGCCGGAAGAAAGTGCTTTTCCCCAGCCCCTGCCTGCCGGAGAGGATCAGCATGGTATCAAACTTCACGCCTGGATGCAGGACGCGCGCTACGGCCCCTACCAGGGTCTTCCGCATAGCCTCCCTCGTATACAGGGAGTCAGCCGCGCCGAAATAGTCCTGCAGCAGAGTGTCGATCCGCGGGACGCCGTCCCACTGCATCTGCAGCAGCCTCTCCCGCAGCCTGTGCGTCTGGTGGTTCCTAAGGTACACCGCCAGCCCGTCCAGTATCTTTTCCTTCCCGGTTATCCCGTAAATCAATTCCATATAGCACCGCAGCCCTGCATCGTCATCGTCCCGCCACTGCCTGGCCCCATAGGGGGAAGCCGCCGGCTCCCACGGGAGGGCCGCGCAGATCACCGGGTATTCCGACATAGCGTCGAAATGGATCTTTCCCCGCAGCTTAGGGTCGTTTTCCAGTACCACCTGCACATTCTGTATAGTATTCAGGAACTTGCCGGTCTGCAGGTTCCTCTGGAGTTTCAGGACCCACGAATTGTCCTCCTGGGCCGCGCCAGGCAGCCCGTCCCCTCCGAAACTGCTTACCGCTTCTTCGTAACGCTCCTTTGCCATTTTCTCGGAAACAGCGGGTATTCCTGCGGCGAACTCGCACATATGCCGGTAGGACGGCAGGTTCCCCACGGGCGTATCCGGCTTCGCCCCATCGTCCTCCTCCCCGAACATATGGAGGCGCACCAGGTCGAAGGCATTAACCAGCTTTCCGGAACACGGGTCGGTGGCATGGTGGCTGTATAGGAATTTCCCGTCCTCATAAAGCACTGCGCCGCCCACGGTGCTTCCTTCGGCGTAGGTGTAACGCCCGGGATCCGCGCAGGGCTCGTAGACGCCCGGCAGGAACTGCTCCATCGCGCCCTCTATGCTAAAACAGCGGCAGAAGGCCCCTACGACCCCCCTCTTGCCCTCCGGGTCCCCTTGCTTTTTCGCAGAACGGTCGCGGATCTTTGCCGCCCCCGGGACCTCCGGCCATTCAGCCACGTTCCTCCAGTCCGCATAAGTGGAAAGCATGCCGTCTTTTGACACAAACGGCTTGTCCTCGTACTGGAATATGTATTCGCTGTCCGAGCTGCAGCTCGGCCAGTACATCAGGCGCACTGGCTCGAACGTGGTCGGGTCAAAGACCTGCATCCCGATATAGGATGCCGCCCTCCTTGCTATGGGCTCGTATTCATCCGCGCTGCACGGCATATCAAGCGGCATGATAATGCGCAGGCGGGGCGCTGCCCCCTCATGCTTCCGCGTCGAATAAACCGCATAGGCGCAGCCCATTGCGGACAGCGTGTTCAGGATCCTGCTTGCGCCTCCCGGCTCTATAGCGTCCGCATCCAGCGTGATCAGATGCCTTTCCCCCGCATTCCCGTTCTTCCTCCTCGGGCCCGTCAGGACGCCTCCCACAAAGCCGCCCACGTCTTTCAGCCCGTCCTGCCCTGGCTTGGGCAGGGCCTTATACTGCTGGAAGCTTTCCGCGGTCCGCACCGGCAGCGACAGCCGCGTAACGAATTCCGACCAGTACAGTTCCTGCCGGCTCCATATTAATGCCTTGCGCCCGGTTCCTACGGAAACCTGGATTTTCCTGTCGTACTGCATAGCGAGCCTCCTAATCCTTTTTATAGTAGTATGCTTCAAAGCCGTCTGCATTTAACGGCAGCCCTTTTGCCCATTCCGGCAGCAGGCACATAAGCTGTATGGCCCCCTCCAGCGTCCTTCCGCTGTCCTCCGGTTCTTCCAGGACTACCTCGTCATGGATGTGGAAATTGACCGTATACCCTCCGGCGCAGAGGTTCCTAAGGGCATTCGCCAGCAGGTCCCTTGCGGTTGCCTGTACGATATTCTCTGTCAGTTTCCCCCCATAAGTGGAAAGGAACCCCCACTTTTTTGTCTTCTGGTCCACTCCCTGGAAGCAGACGGCATCCCGGCCCTTGTCATTTGGCCGTATTTCCGGCTTGTAATAATACAGGCAGCGCCCGCTTAACAGATGCACTGCCAGATAGTCCGCATCCCGGGCAAAACAGATGCCGCAGGGCATGTACTGGGGCGCGCCATGCCGGACGGCTGCTGCTGCATGCCTTTCCACAGCCCGCCAGAAATCTACGATCCGCTGGTTGCTCCCCCTCCAGCGGCTTACAATGTCCGGGAGTTCCTCTTCCGACAGGCCCATATTCAGGGCGCCCATGGAGATGAGGGAGCCCACTCCCCCCTGGTACCCCAGTGCCAGCTCAGCGATCTTTCCTTTCGCGCGGAGGGCGTACTCCTCATTCCCTTTCGTGATCTTTTCCACCGGCACGCCGAACATGGCGGACGCCGAGGCCTCGTAGATCTTCCCGTGCGTGCGGAACACGTCCATCCGCCACTGCTCTTTGGCGAGCCAGGACAGCACGCGCGCCTCGATGGCGGAAAAATCCGCCACCAGGAACTTTTTTCCTTTCCCCGGCACAAAGGCCGTCCGGATAAGCTGCGACAGGATATCCGGCACGCTGCCGTAGAGGAGCTTCAAAGCCTCTGTCTGCCGCTCCTTTACCAGTTCGCGTGCAAGGCCGAGGGTGCCCGCATAATTCCGCGGCAGGTTCTGCACCTGTACCAGCCGCCCCGCCCATCTGCCCGTGCGGTTCGCCCCGTAAAACTGCAGCAGCCCCCGGATGCGCCCGTCCCGGCAGACACAGGCGTCCATCGCCTCGTATTTTTTCACGGAGGTCTTTCCAAGCTCCTGCCGGATCTTAAGCACTTCCTTCACCAGCTGTTTCCCTTCCTTGTCCGCCAGCACTTCCGCTACCGTCTGCTTGTTGAGGCTGTCCAGTTCCAGCGATGCATGGCTGGCGATCCACTGCTTCAGCTGCGACACGCTGTTGGGGTTGTCCAGCCCGGTCAGTATTTTGGCGTTATTGGACAATTCTTCCTTTATCTGGCCGCTGATGGCCAGGGCGCCGCGGACAAGCTCCATATCCAAAGCGACGCCGGTATTATTTATATATTGGTCAAGCACCCAGTTGAAGCGTTCGCTTTCCGGCAGGGGGTGCTTCTGTAGTATCCGGAAGATATGCCGCTCGGTCTCCACGTCGCGCGCGCAGTACGCTTTGAACAGGTTCCATTTCTCTTTGTCATGGTGCCAGCGGTTGCGCGTCCTCCCGTAATTGGCCTGCGTCGGCTTGCAGGGGGTGCAGAAATAACGGATCAGCTGCTTCCCGGCTGCCATTTTCTGCTGGTTCTCCGGGAGCCCGACCGCTTTCCCCACCTGCCCCAGCTGCCCCGGGAGCCCGCAGTAATAGGCATGCACCATGGTGCAGTGCCATTGCGCGGCATCCGTATAAAAATATTTCTGCAAGCAGTTTATTTCAAAGGCCGCATTATGCGCCACTTTCTTCACTTCCGGATCGCGTAAATCCGCGATGATTCCCGGCGGCACCTCTTCCCCTGCCGCCAGGTCAATAACCCGCACTGCCTCTTCTTCATAAGCATAAGCGAGGAGCAGGATTTCAAAGGCCCCGGACCGCACGTATTTGTGCAGCCCCGCCTTCTTGATGTCTATATCAGAATAAGTCTCCAGATCGATGTGCAAAGTTTTCATCCGATTCCCAGCACTCCTCCGTTTAATGCGGCCTGTCCTGTAATCGGGTCTATCTGCCGCCCCTGCGGCTGCCCGTAAGCCCCATACGCAGCCGGATAGTAATTCTGCTGCGGCTGCCCGTAATTCTGCTGCGGAACAGGCCGGTAATTCTGCGCGGTGCCGTATGCGCCCGCCGCCCCCGCGTAGGTATTGCTGCCGCCGAATGCTTCTTCCGCGCTCACCCGCGCGGTCAGGGGCTCCCCGTCCTCAATTTTCTGTACCGCGTTCAGCCCGCAGCCGATCCCTTTATTCCCGTTCGTGTTATAGGCGAAAAAGTTGATATTCGCACGGACGTAGCACCCGCTGTACACATCCGCCGGATTAAGGATCGGCTGCATATCCAGCCCGACCACGGACGGCTGCAGCTTGGCGGATGTGGTCATTACCATGTGCCCCCGGCATTCCTCCCCGAAGGCCTCCCCCGAGGGGCGGAAGCCGTCCCCGTCATGCAGGGGGATCCGGCACATGGGCGGCACCGCCCCGTTGAATACTTTTTGCGCGCCGTCCTGTTTTGCTTTTTCAATCTCCGCGTAGACAGCATTAAGGGTCGCCGCGTCCGTCTTCGGTATCAGCAGCGTAAGGGAATATTTTGCTTCCCCTCCGTTTTCCGGCACCCGCGGCTGGAAGATATTTACATAGGACGCCCTTACTTTTCCTGTTGTGATTGCCATGCCTTTATCCCTCCTTATATGAATTGCCCCCGCCGAATGCCTCCTCCGCGCCCACCTGCGTCCGCATCGCGGGCCGTCTGTCGTCCTCCGGAGCCAGCGTCGGCTTCCCCGGCGGCTTGGTTATGTATGGTTCCAGCAGCTTCGCCCTCTGTTCCTTCGGCACCAGCCGTTCCAGCTCCCCTAAGGGGATGGGCTTTTTGTTGTACAGCACGGCCTCATCGTATCCGGCTGCCGCCAGCCCCCGGAAGGCCCCGTCCGGGTCGGACAGTTCGCGCACGCTGCGCCCCTCCACGATTTTCCACCCGGGTATGCTCCCGCCTTTCGTAAGCTCCGACAGCGCGTACGCCTCCAGCTTGCCCACCCAGTCCCGTAAGAACTGCGCTTTTTTCAGTATCCCTCCGACCTCTCCGGCTGACAGGAGCCCCGGCTGGCGGATGCCGCCCTGCGGATCCAGGGCGTCCTCCATGAGCATCATATTCTTATCCGCCGTCGCGCGGCACCTGCCGTAAGCTTTGCAGAACCCTTCCTTGCAGTAATTCGACCTGTCGCCGTTGCAGTAGTCCGCCGGCCGGAAATCGCCTTCGCCTTTGTAGGCAAGCGCCGCCTTCGGTTTTACGACCAGATCGCCCCACGTCAGCAGATCCTCCAGCGTTGTCGTCCAGGAGGAGCAGTTTGATATCCTCGGCTGCACGATATGGAAATGCACGTCCTCCACGGCAAAGAATTTCCCGTATTCATTCCATGCGCCGAGCCCGTAAAGCCCCATCTGCGGGTTCCCCTCCGCTTCCACCCGTATCCCTTTCCCATACTTGAAGTCTATGACATGCAGGTCCTTCCCGTACAGGATGATGCAGTCCCCGGTCCCGAAGCCCTCCGGGGCCCACGGGCTGTAGTCCAGCCTCTTTTCCACCGCCACGAAAGGAGCTCCGGGAAAGCTGAACGCTATGGCTGAAACATAATCTACGTATTCATCCGTAAAATGATCCATTTCCGGCTTGTAGTCCGCGTCCCCCTGCAGCTTTTTGAGGCGGCTTTTATAGGTGCGCTCCGACATGTTCCTGTCGGTGAACAGCCGGGACAGCTTCAGCTCGCACATGCTGTGCGCGAGCGTCCCCTCCCTTGCATAGCCGGACTCTTTGTCCGGGAGGCTCTCCTCCAGTACCGCGGACGGGGTGCAGTAAAGCCATTTTTTTGCGCTGGAGGCGGACAGCAGCGCATGTTCCCTCTCCGCTTTTTTCTCCTTCCTCATACCTGCGCACCTGCCCCTCTGAGAGCCATGGCGAATTCCCCGTAGCGATCTTTCGGAAGCTCCGTCATCGCCTGTATGCCGAACTGCTGCAGGATGCCCATGACCTGCTGCCCTTTCCCCGCCGACATCAGCCCTGCTGCGGCCACCTGGAGCTGCTCCAGAGAAAAGCCCTGCACGGGCGCCCCCGAGGGAACGGCCTGTACCGGCTGGCTGGGTGCCGCCGGAGCCGTTATTGGAACCGGCGCAGTCGGCGGCACCATGGCGGGGGCCTGTGCCGGCATCTGTACCGGCATCTGTGCTGCCTGTGCCGGCGCCGGCATCCCTGCGCCCCCTGTCTGCTGCGGTACCGCAGCGTTCTGCCCTGCGAGGCGGTTTATAGCCGCGGCAAGCCCTTCCAGCCCCTGTACCGTGATTTTAATCTGCAATTCATTCATATCTTTTTCCTCCTGATAGATTTATAGTCTCCCGGGGGCTTGCGCCCCCGCGGGTTTCCTGATCCGCTTCCCCCGTTTCTGCCGGCTCCGCTGCTCCGTGGCAGTCGCATTTTTCTCCGGCGTCAAGATTAGCCCCGCAATACGGGCATGTCCAGAACGGCATTCCTGCTTCCTCCCTTCCCTGCTGCGGCACCGCAGCGCTCTTTCCCTTTAAAGCCGAGAACCCTGCCGTCGTTTATGACGGCCGCCATATCCCGGTACCGGTCCATTTCGTCGCAGTCCTGGACGGTTACGATTTCCAGATCCAAAGCGATCACCTCCTGCTTGTCCATCCATTAACCGCCTAGGCGGTTTCATCCTTTTTCTGTACGGGCTTATAGTTCTCCACTATCCGGTAGAACGCCTCATATTTCTCGTTCCTTGGTATATGCACCTCTTCCGGGTTCAGATGCACCTTGCCATCACTTGTAATGATTCTTACTGTTACTGCCATCACACCACCTCTCTTTATTCTATGCATGCATGGTTTGTACAGATTTCTATTCCAGCCGGCAAATTCATGCCCGCGCATAAATTTTTGTTGCTATTTCCCCGGACTCCGTTTATTCTATATGTAGGCGCTTCTGCGCCGGGCAAATCCGGTATGCAGCTTTAGCATACGGCCGTTGGAAGGGCGGTTCCAACGGCTTTTTTTTTTTTTCATGATCTTCCTATCGTGCCCCCCTCTCTTTCCGTGTACGTCTGCACTTATTCCAGGACAATGCAGATTTCATTATCCTTCCGCCAGGTGAAGCTTTCTATCTCCCTTTCTGAAAGATCCAGCATTTCATCCTGATACCAGACGTACCGTGCAAGCACGTTGAAATCCGTATCGCAGATAAATATCTCCGTATTATCATCAATTATCCCCAGTTCTAAAAGCTCTCCTGCCGTCATACTTTCCATCCTTCTTCAATCGATTTGCCTTTGGTTTTCATTCTTATCCCATTTCTGCTATAATTTTTTCACGGGTCGCGAATCGCCTCTGTGGAAGGAGGCGATATTATAGAGAAAAAATACGTTCATTCCGCTGAAGAAGCAAAAATTCTTAGGCGACAAGGATATACATTGTGGGCTATGTCCTATTTTTTAAAAGGCAGTGGCCCTGCCCTGTATATCATGGCTAAATAACATTTAGCCAGCAACTATTAACCACGTTCCAACGCGACCCGCATTTTGTTGGTATATTACTTAAGCCTTCCCTCCGTTAAGCTAAGGCTCCGCTCTCCCTAAAACCCCTGTTGCCATTACCATTCCTTTTTCTTATACTGCATGTACAGGCCGCTGCCATGGCCGAGTACATAAGAAAGGAGACCGGAAATTTATGGCAACGGATGAACCTTTTAAGGAATGGCTTTTGAACTTCATCGATACGGATACAAATCTTGGAGATTTAGCCAAGGATGTCAAAAAGGATCGCTCTTTTCCCGATTGCTCCGATAAAGATACTCTAATGAAGTATATTGAAAGCCGCACTCCGAATGAGATCGTCCACAGGACGCTGTCTGCCGCTATTGATCTTTACATTGCGGCTTCATGGACACACGATATCTTGTCTCATAAGGAGCCCTGTCAAAAGTAATCCTAGGAAAGGACTCCAAGTTGCTCCGAATGGCCTGGAGTTCTTTTCTGATTGCTACCAATTCCTCGCATATTTTTCTTAACATCTCTCTCACCTCCCTCTAAGATCTGGTTTTTGTTCATGTTATGCTCCTATGGTTGTTTACTGGAGGCTCTGCTTTGTTTTTCCTAACTATACAATCTCGTGTATAACGCATGGACTTTGCCATCATCAGTAACCAGTCCTGACCTTCTAACGGAAGTCCGCTTGCATTATCAATGATTTCATCTAATACCGTTACGTCCTTTGTTGATGTTAATTGCATTCCCAATGTTTTTTCTCCTTTCCTTTTGCTTTATGAATGAATTTTAGCACATCAATATTTCATTGTCAATGAATTTATTAAACTATTTTTGATTTTATACTACATTTTTGCATTGACAATGATTTTTGATTGATGTATACTTGATCTGAGGTGATAAAAATGGATACTTTAGGCGAAAGACTAAAATATGCTCGAAAAAAAAACGGATATACTCAAGATTCTCTTGCCGAAATAATTGGTGTGTCTCGTGGCGTCATATTCAATCTTGAAAAAAATAAGACAGAACCGCAATCTATTGTCATTAACGCCATTTGCCAAACACTTAAAATAAACAAAGACTGGCTAGTTGGTGGCATAGGAGAAATTGAGGATAAAAGCGAAGCTTCAAAGAGCGCAAAAATATTAGCCGAGTTATATGATGTTGCCAAAGAACTTTCTGAAGATGAACAACTCTATTTACTAGATACTGTAAAGGCTCTGAAGCAGCGATTAGGAAAGAATAAGACCTAATACACACAATTCTGAAAAATGATGCAGGTACATCACCGTACCTGCATTTTTTTAAAATATCCGCTTTCTCTATCTCTCTCACCTCCTCTAAGATCTGGTTTTCTCTTTATTAGCTATAGATCCCCCCTACGTAGCATCCATACATAAAATAAGATACTGCTTCTCTTTCCTTATCGTTAAGCACAGGAACCATAATATAAATATTAGTCAATGGATCTTCTGTAAGTTCAACTCCTTCAGGTTTTACCACTTCAACTCCTCCTTTCTTACATGCTTCTTCTTTTTGTTGATTATATTGCTATTATATGCAATTAAATAGCATATGCCAATACTTTTTGTTGACTAAATTGCTTTTTAGAGCTATTATATTTTTGAAAGGCGGTGAAAGATTTGAAAGAACGCATTAAAAAACTTAGAAATTATTTAGGATTAACGCAACAAAAATTCGCTGACAGATTAGGCTTGAAAAGGCAGACCATTGCGGCCTATGAAATAGGAAATATAGCCCCAAGTGATTCTACTATTCTTTTGATATGTAAAGAATTTGACATAAACGAGGAATGGCTTCGACACGGAAAAGAACCTATGCAAAAATTGATTGATCCAGAAGATAGATATTCACACAGTCTAGCTAAACTTGCCGCAGCAGATGATGAAACTATTATAAATTGGGTAAACGTGATTGCAGATACGAATCCCGCCGCATTAAAAGAAATCGAAAAATTCATGAAAAAACTACTTGGTATTAATTAAGCCGGATTACTCCGGCTTTTTCTTTACATAATCACTTATAATTATATAAATCCTTCTCAAAAATTTCTCCTCGCCGATCCCGCCCACCATATCAATAATATCTTCTTTTAAGCTGTCCAGTTTGGAGGCTTTTTCTCCTATTTTTCTCCCCGGCATTTCTGCTTCTTTTCTTTTGTATTCCATGCAAGGCCCCTCCTTGTTCCCTTTTTGCTTTCCTCGTATCCTTATTTTATCATATTATCGAAAATATGCATTATTTTTCCACGCATTTCCATAAATTGGAAGCTAATGTTGCTTTATAAAGACTATTTCATTTTTATAATTCCATTATAATCGCTTTGCAGTAATACTATTTTTAAAGATATCTTTCGGCGGAACAAGGGAATGCGGGCGGCGGCCTGGCGGGATGTCCTCCCGTTCTTTTTGGCATCCTATGCGCTATACATATTTTCATATGTACATATTATCTTATAAGCATACTATTTACGCCAATAATTTGTTTCTGATATACATATTGTAGGGAAAACTTTTATATGTTATAGTGTTTGTGCGCAAGCTTAACGGCGAGCCCGTTAAGCCAAGATAGCTTGCAATTCCCAAAAAAAAACTCTAAAGAAGAAAAGGAGGAACTAAACGTGCCTGAATTAAGCCGATTTTATGGAATTGTCATTAAAATGTATTTTAATGACACCAAGCAGCACCATAAACCGCATATTCACGCCTTTTATGGGGATTATGAAGCCGTAATCGCGATCGATGGCGAATTGCTCGCCGGCTCTATTCCCGTAAAACAGCTGCGTATTATCAATGGCTGGCTTGCAGTATATGAAGAAGAAGTATACGCCGCGTGGAACAAGGCGGTCACTGGCGACCACTTCGACAAAATCAACCCACTGTAGGAGGTTCATTTATGTTTGAAATAAACGGAATTGTATATGCGAATGAATTCAATGAATTGCTAAAGATTACAGACGCTAAAGTTACCGACAGGCTGATGATGCTTGTTACGTTCTCCACAGGTGAGAAACGTGTATTTGACGCTACGGTTCTGACCGGCACTGCTTTTAAACCCCTCGGGAACGGATCCGTGTTTGAAAATTTCAAAATCGTACACGGAGTCCTCACATGGATGGACGGGGAGATAGACTGCGCGCCTGAGTATATATATGAACATAGCTACGCTTATGAAGAAATGTATGTCTGATAACGGGTTCCGGACTAAAAAAATTTGCGACGTCGCAACCCACAGAAAGGAGCCGCCATGGTAAGAGGCGCATGTTACGTCAGGGTGTCTACGGACAGCCAGTTGGAAAATTACAGCGTAGAAGAACAGACGGACCGGCTGCGGGCGTTCTGCCGGGCGAAGGATATCACCGTCGTAAAATTCTACACCGACGGCGGCTATTCCGGCGGCAATACCGACCGGCCCGCGCTCCAGCAGATGATCGCGGACATCGGCGCCGGCCTTATTGACGTGGTGATAGTCTACAAACTGGACCGCCTGTCCAGGAGCCAGAAAGACACCCTCATGCTGATCGAGGATAAATTCATGGCCAGCCGCGTCGATTTCATTTCCGTCAGCGAGAACTTTGACACCACCACCCCTTTCGGCCGGGCGATGATCGGGATCCTCTCCGTATTCGCCCAGCTGGAAAAAGACCAGATCACGGAGCGCTTTACCATGGGCCGGATCGGCCGGGCAAAAAACGGCCTGTACCATGGAGGCCCCACAGCCCCCACCGGCTACGACTACGTAGACGGCCGGCTTGTGGTGAACGAATATGAGGCCCTCCAGGTACGGGATCTTTATGAGCGCTTTTCCAAAGGGTACACCCTGCATAACTGCTGGCAGTACATGCAGGGCAGGTATGTGACGAAGTACGGCTCCTGGGCCAGCGAGGCCCTCGTGCGGAACGTCCTTAAAAACGACGTATACATCGGCATGGTGAAATTCCGGGGCGAATCATACAAGGGCATCCACGAACCGATCATCCGGCGGGAGCTTTACGACGCCGTACAGGACATCTTCGCCCGCTCAAAGCGCGGCGCCGCATCTTTCCGGCGGTCTCCTTTTAAGGCGTCCACCCTGTTGTCGGGGCTCCTCTACTGCGGCAGATGCGGAGCGAGGTACCATGGCGAACACGGGAATTATTCCTGCTACAGCCGCACCAAAGGCGACCCGAAATATATTGTTGATCCGGATTGCAAAAACAAGAAATGGAAGATCCCGGAGCTGGATGCCTATGTCACGGAATATATCGCCAGGTTATCATTCGAAAACGTCCCCGAGAGGCAGGAGACGCAGACGCCCCGCGACTACTCCCCGCGGATAGCTGAAATCGATAAGCAGATCGCAAAATTGATCGATCTGTACCAGGTGGACGGCATCTCCATGGAGTCCATATCCGCCCGGATCGGAAAGCTTGCAAGAGAAAAACAAGGGCTCTCTGAAAAAATGCAGGAAGCGCAGGAGAAACCGGTAACAAGGGAAGACTACCTCCGGTTCCAGGCCCGCTTTGTCAGTCTGCTGGAGGGCGGCGACCTCCAGGAAAAGAGGGCGTGCCTGGCCGGCATGGTGAGCCGCATAACCGTGACCGGCGACCAGATCGACATCGCTTTAAGATAATTGCAGATATAGAAAGACCATGCACATCGTCAACGCCTGTTTCCCGCATGCATTGCATTTTTGAAAGCACCGGTCCAGGTTAAATGCCACTCTCGGCAGATAACCGGAATCTTCCAATACCGTAAATAGCGGGAAAAAAATAGCCATCGGCGGCAGCATGACGGACACCACCCACGTCAGCACCCGATACAATCCATACACCAGCATTTCCCTTACGCTTTCCGGCACACCAAGCCGGCAAAACCCGTTCATAAGTTTTCCCTCCAAAGAAGAAAAAAAGGCATGCAAAGCCTCCGAAGGATAATTCGCCCCCACGATTGTCAGCCAGAAAACAGCAAAAAGCAAAAACAGCATAACCGGAATGCCCGTTATCTTTCCCGTAAAAAACCTGTCCTTTCTTCTGTCACCCGCCGCATATTTTTCATCTTCATACTTCACGATTCCCCTGCATATCTCCTCCGGCGTTTTCAGGCTGCCATTGGGTTTTCTCCTTCCATACGCTCCTTTTTCCCTTTCCGAATTCCCTCCCGCCAACTTTTTTATTGCCCCGTATAATTCTTCTATTCCGCTCCCGTTCCTCGCCGCCGTGCCGACCACCGGAATGCCCAGCCGGTTTTCCAACTCCTTCAGGTCGATTCTTATATGCTTCTTTTCTGCCTCATCCATCAAATTCACACATACGACTACCTGCCCCGTCTGTCTCAAAACCTGAAGTACCAGCCGCATATTACGTTCCAGACACAAAGCGTCGCATACTATTACCGCCACATCATATTCCCCGGAACGTAAAAAATCGCCAGCCACCTCCTCTTCTGCCGAATGAGCATCCAAAGAATAACAGCCCGGGATATCCACCAGGACATATCCCTGCCCTTCATAAAACGCATACCCCTGGACGCCCGCCACCGTTTTTCCGGCCCAGTTTCCGGTATGCTGCCGAAGCCCTGTCATCGCGTTAAACACCGTGCTCTTACCCACGTTCGGATTACCCGCCAGCGCCGCCACGATATCGTCTCCCCTTTTCTTATGTATCTCCAGTCCAACATCCAATGCGCCCAGTCCTACCGAAGATTTACTTAACCCCATTTTCCATCCCGCTTTCGATTTCTACTTGAATCCTCCCCGCTTCCCCCCGCCGGATCGCAACCAACGCTCCCATAACATAATACGCCGCCGGATCGCCCCACGGACTTTGATAAGCGCATTCCACCGGCCTTCCCCGCTGAAACCCCATATCCTCCAGCTTCCGCCCTGTCCTTTCTTCCAGCAGCAATTCCTTGATCCACCCCTTTTCTCCGGGCTTTAACCGATCCAGGCTCACCGTCTTTTTTCCCATTTCTTCCATATGCCGCCTCCTTTTCCCATCAGGCATACCCGTTCCCCTTATAGTAACTTATGCCAGGAAAAAGATATTGCTCTTATCATATGCTGTTCCGATCAAAAAAACCAGTTCCATCCATTTCGGTATATCTTCCTGTGTTGCAAAGACGATTTTATCCTGCCATTCTTTTTCATCTGAATTTGCAGGATTTTCGTTCAAAACATATCTGAGTAACAGTCTACTCCAAGCAGGAAAGATTTTTAGCCATTTTTTTCACGGAGGGCAATTTTAAGAAGCATAGACATGGATGCCGTCGCTTCCGGCTCGTCCGGTTGGATACCATATACCCAGGCCAAAACGCCTCAGCAGCCAGCGGACGCCGAATTCTTTGTTATGCTGTTCAATAAATCGATAAGCCTCTAATCGATTTCTTTTGCGAAGAATGCTGCTGATTTTTGCCAATTAATTTTCGCTGGCGGCAAAATATTTACACACTTCTGTTTTAACATTATAATAATATTATGTCCGCCCGGTTTGGACGGCGGAACGGAGATTGTTATGGGGATTATAATAAAAGACATTGCCAGAATATCGGGGATGGGTATTTCCACCGTATCCCGTGTTCTTAACAATACAGGATATGTCAGCGACGAAGTACGCCAAAAAGTTATGAAAACCGTGCGGGATCTGAATTACATCCCAAATATCAGCGCGCGCAATCTGAAATCCAACGATTCCAAAAATATTGCGATACCCGCCAAGGGAATCACCAACCCCTTTTTCAACAAAATAATCCGGGTTATCGAAGAAAAAGCGGCACTGCGGGGCTATTCCCTCATCATCCAAAACATAGACGACCATGTCAACGAACTGGATCTCGCCATCTGGGAAGCCAGAAGCTGCAATCCCGAGATAACGGCCGTCTTTGCCTTCACCGATGTACTGGCCCTGGGCGCCATGAAGGCAGCTTTCTCCATGAGCCTTACGATGCCGTACTCACCAAAAGGAGATCCTGCAAACCGCCCAAAAACTAGCACAGGGAGTCCCATTGGCAGTCTCTACAGACTGCCTTTCTTTTTCCCTGATCCAGAATCTTCTTTTTCACAAGCTCCTCAAAGACCTTCCATTCCAATTCCGCACCGGCCTCCAAACCGCATAATGCGAGAACCTTGCGATCATAAGCCGCAACTTTTTCCGCGCTCCGGCAGACCGTTGACACGCAATGGGGACAGCACACGCATATATCATCCGTCTCATCCTCAAGACAAACCATGGGATTTTTCTCCAGCTCCCGCTTTATCTTTTCCATATGCTCTGTAAACTCCCTGCTGTAACCCTTTCCCTGAAAAAAAGCAAGGCACATCCCATGATGCGCCCTTATCCGATAAATTTTCATCCTCTTCCCTTTCCAATATTTCCTTCATTACTGCATCTTTATAACCGTTGTCAGCCTTTTGCTCAAAACAAGAGCCAGCGCGCTCTTGATCAGATCCGGAACCAAGAATGGAAATACACACCATCCCAGAGCGGTAGTAAGCCCTATCGCTCCCGCCTCTTTTGCATATATGGCCATAAACCATACTGTCCCAAAAGCATAGCAAACTACCAGGCCGGCCACCATGGACAATGCCAGGACCCACATTTTTTTCCCAAGCATCATCTCCATCGCCCACATCACCAGCGCAGAAAAAAGAAATCCCACAATGTAGCCGCCCGTATTTCTCAACAAAATACCGATTCCTCCGGTAAATCCGGCAAAAACCGGAACGCCGATCGCTCCCAGAAGGATATAAACCAATACTGCCAGGCTTCCTCTCTTCCCGCCAAGCACGCCGATTGCAAGAAATACTCCAAAAGTCTGCAAGGTGAATGGCACTACGGTCGGAATGGAGATCCAGGAGCATATCGCCATCAATACCGCGAATACCGCTATGTACACCATATCATATGTTTTACTTTTCTCTGCTGTCATTGTCGTCATAATTTTCCTCATTTCTGCGCCTTCTTTTGTATCGCGCTTTTCTTGAATTGGGAAAAGTATAACATTGGCAGGTTTAATTGTCAACTTATTTTTTAAATAAGTTGACAATTTGGAACGTTATGTCTGTTTTACATCCATCAATCATTAGAATCTAAACAATACCTATTTCTGCACTCGATATTATTGGCCATACTGTATATAATTATATTGATAAACTTTGAAAAAAGGACGGGTAAAAGCCGATTGGCGGCAGGACGAAAAAGGAAGGGAGAGGAATAACAAATGAAGCGATTATTTTTACTGGAAGATGATTGGAGCTTAATCAATGGTCTTTCCTTTGCTGTAAAGAAACAGGGGTATGAAATAGACGTTGCCCGTACCACACTGGAAGCTGATACATTATGGGCAAACGGGAAATATGATTTAGCTATTCTGGACGTAGCACTTCCCGACGGTTCTGGTTTTGACCTCTGCAAAAAGATAAGGCAGACTTCAAAAGTGCCTATCATGTTTCTTACTGCTGCTGATGAAGAAACAGATATTATTATGGGGCTTGATATTGGCGGCGACGATTACATTACAAAGCCGTTCAAATTGGCGATATTCCTGTCAAGGCTTAATGCGCTGCTCCGCAGGAGTGAAAATTTCAATACCGACGTTACAGAATTGAAATCCAACGATATAAGTATAAGTCTTCTGAAAGGCGAGGTTTATAAACAGGGGAAGCTGCTTCTCCTGACGGCGAGCGAGTATAAATTGTTATGTCTGTTCATGGAAAATCCCGACCAGATACTTTCCCCGGAACAGATTTTAGGAAAACTCTGGGATTGCAGCGGACATTATGTAGATAATAATTCCCTTACCGTATATATCCGCAGACTCCGTACAAAAATCGAAGACAATCCGGGGGAACCGAAACGGATTGTTACAGTTCGCGGCATGGGCTATAAATGGAATACGGCAGATTGAGGTGTATGATGAAACTATTAGCGAACCGAAAAATCAAATCCCTGTTTGTCGGTATTTTGTCTTGTATCATGGTTTTTATACTGGTTTCAGCGGCATTGGTAATTTTTGAAATTAGAAATGCGGTATACTATATTATTATTTGCGGCGTATGTATGGGGATTGTAGTGTTGCTGCTCTGCTATGGGTATTTCAAAGAGCAGCATAAAATCATGGAATTCGCCATAACGCAGATTACAGAATATATATCCGGCAGCAAAGACGTTACGATTGAGTGCAACGACGAGGGCGAGCTCTACAGGTTATTCCATGAGGTAAATTCTTTAGTAGCTATCTTGAACGCCCACGCTGAAAATGAAAAAAGTGCGAAGAAATTTTTACGCAATACCATATCGGATATTTCCCATCAGTTAAAAACGCCGCTTGCCGCCCTTAATATTTACAACGGGCTTATACAGGACGAAGCAAAAGAACTCCCGGCCATACAGGAATTCAGCCAGCTCTCCGAACAGGAACTTGACCGTATAGAAACCCTGGTACAGAACCTTTTGAAAATCACAAAACTGGACGCGGATACGATTATATTAGAAAAGTCTTTAGAAAATGTATCCGAACTTGCCGAGGATATAAAAAGGCATTTCCTGTTCCGCACCGGACAGGAGGGAAAAGAAATCTGCTTATCGGGGAATGAAGATATTTCGCTTTTATGTGATCGTAACTGGATAATAGAAGCTATCAATAACCTTGTAAAAAATGCTCTTGACCACACAGAAAAAGGCGGTGTTATCCGTATCGAGTGGCGGGCGTTTACTTCTATTGTCCAGATAACCGTAAAGGATAATGGAAGCGGCATACACCCGGAAGACTTACACCATATTTTCAAGCGGTTTTACCGCAGCCGTTTTTCCAAAGACACACAGGGCATTGGGCTTGGCCTGCCGCTTACGAAAGCGATTGTGGAAGCTCATAACGGGACGATCGAAGTTGACAGCACATTAGGCACAGAGACCTCTTTCATAATGAATTTTTTGAATCCTACAAAATTGTAGGCTGATTGTAATATTGGTGTAGGATTTCTTTGTTATATTGAGGCTATCAAAACAGAAAGAGGTATTTACACATGAACTTATTAGAAGTCAACAATATCTGTAAAATATACGGAAGCGGAGAAACTGCCGTACGCGCTTTGAAAAAAGTCAGCTTTTCCGTTCCAAAGGGCGAGTATGTTGCTATCATCGGGGAATCCGGCTCTGGAAAAAGTACGCTGCTCAATATGATAGGCGCGCTTGACACACCTACATCTGGCAAAGTAAAGATTGGCGGCAAGGATATTTTTTCCATGGACGACCGCAAACTGACCGTTTTCCGTCGGAGAAATATCGGCTTTATCTTTCAGGCGTTCAACTTAATTCCCGAACTGACTGTTGAGCAGAATATCATTTTCCCGGTGCTGCTTGATTATCAGAAACCCGATAAGAAGTATCTGGAAGAATTGCTTACGGTTCTTAATCTGAAAGAACGGCGTAACCACTTACCGAGCCAGTTGTCCGGTGGACAGCAGCAGCGCGTGGCAATCGGACGCGCCCTTATCACGCGCCCGTCCTTAATCCTTGCCGACGAGCCGACCGGAAACCTTGACACGCAGAACAGCAGCGAAGTTATCGCCCTGTTAAAAGAAGCGTCAAAGAAGTATGAGCAGACCATTATTATGATTACCCACAACCGCAGTATCGCACAGACCGCAGACCGGGTGTTACAGGTGTCAGACGGCGTTCTGTCTGATTTAGGGAGGTGCCGGGAATGAAAAGTTATCTTAGTCTTATACCTATTTCGGCAAAGGTGAATAAGCGGCAGAACAGAATGACCATTTTATGTATTATTTTCGCCGTTTTCTTGGTGACTGCCATTTTCAGTATGGCAGAAATGGGTATTAGAATGGAGCAAACAAGATTGTTAAATAAGCATGACGATTTAACATTGCAGGATATCATAAGCAGCACAACCGGGCAATCGCTCTGTAACGTTGCTATTGTATTCTTTGTGTTAGTGTTGATAGTAGGCGCATTGATGATTTCAAGCAGTATCAATAGTAACGTAACACAAAGGACAAAATTTTTTGGAATGATGCGCTGCATTGGAATGAGTAAACGGCAAATTATTCATTTTGTAAAACTGGAAGCTCTGAATTGGTGCAAAGCAGCTATTCCGATAGGCGTTGCACTTGGCATTATCATCACATGGGGTTTATGTGCTGTTTTACGTTTTCTTGTCGGAGAGGAATTTTCTGACATTCCTCTTTTTGGTATCAGCATGGCCGGTATCATCAGTGGAATTATCGTAGGTATTGTTGCAGTATTGATTGCTGCCAGAACCCCGGCAAAACGGGCAGCAAAAGTATCTCCTGTAACGGCGGTTTCTGGAAATTCAGAAATCACAGGAAGTATAAACCATGCGGCAAAGGTCAACTTATTCAAAATTGAAACAGCTCTGGGTATTCACCATGCAGTAGCGGCAAAGAAAACTCTGATACTTATGACGGGGTCATTTTCCCTTAGTATTATTCTTTTTCTGAGCTTTTCTGTTTTGGTAAAATTTGTTGGTTATATCATGCCACAATCTGCCGCCACCGCTGATATTAACATTTCAAGTGTTGACGTTTCAAATGGTGTAGATAGTGCTTTACTTGATACTATCGACACAATGGACGGAGTAAAACGTATTTTCGGACGCCGCAGCGTTTTTAACGTTCCGGCGCAGCTAAATGCAAATGCGGTTGAAATTGACATGATTTCTTATGATGATTTTGATTTGAACTGTCTTGTGAAAGACAATATGCTGAAAAAAGGCAGTGATATTTCTAAAGTATATGGAAACAGTCATTATGTGCTTGCGGCATGGGGCAAAGACAGTTTTCTGGAAATTGGCGATAAAATATTTGTTGCCGACGAAGAATTTGAAATTGCGGGTTTGCTGAAATATGATCCGTTCAACAGCGACGGGCTTACAAACGGAGAAATAACCCTTATTACTTCTGGCGATACCTTTATTCGCTTAACGGGAATAACGGATTATTCTCTCATTATGGTACAAACAACGAGTGACGTAACGGACGAAGATGTAACGGCCATTCGGGATCTCTTAGACGGCGACTGCACCTTAAACGATTTACGCGACCAACGAACTTCTGGGACTTATACTGCATTTGTGTTCTGTATTTATGCGTCTTTAGCCATTATTGCTCTGATAACGGTATTAAATATTGTAAACAGCATTTCTATGAGTGTGTCCTCAAAAATTAAGTCATACGGAGCAATGCGGGCAGTAGGGATGAACGAACATCAGATAACTAAAATGATTGTTGCTGAAGCATTTACCTATGCTTTGTTGGGAGGTATTGTTGGCAGTATAGTCGGGCTGATAGTTTACAGGCTACTATACACCATTCTTATAGGCACTCATTTCAGCTATGCAATATGGAGTTTTCCAGCAATTCCTTTACTAATCATTTTGCTATTTGTTTGTATGGCAGCTATCATAGCAGCTTATATTCCGGCAAAACGCATTCACAACATGGCAATAACCGAAATAATCAATGAATTATAATTGCATTCCACTTTTGAGAATTTAATGTAATATCTGCCGGACGAAAAACATGTCACGATTCTGCTGTACTACTTTTTTGATATGAGCGACCCAGACGCTATGAAAATTGTACTGAACCGATATGACGGCAATATGATTGTCCTATCTACCCGTAAAATGCATGACGAGCGCGAAAATACATATTACGGCGTAGACTAGGACATTTATGACCGTTTACGGTCAAGACTTATCCAAGTTATTTTGGACTTTAGGATTTAATGCTTTGTGCTTGCGATTCCCCTTTCCGCAAGCACAAAGCATTTAACCGATTTTGAACCTTGATAAAGAAAGTGGGGTAAGAAAACGGCGAGAACGCAGCTTATCGTTGACGGGTACAGCCGCTTTTTATTCCTTAACCGAAACGGCTTACCGAAGATAGCAGCAAGTTATGAAAATATGTTTCAGGAGCTTGTGAAGAAATACAACAAGCACCATGAGGAAACCTTACCAAAAGTAATGACGCCGCACACCTTACGTTACCCAAATATCAAGTCCAAGACATAAATTTTTTCGGCAAAAAACATCAATATGATGCTGAACTACTACGCACACACGATACCGAATAACGCAATGGCTGAAATAAAATGCCTGATTGCATAGTAGTAAATCGAGGTTTTACTACTCTACCTACTACTTTTGAACAGGAAAACAGGAGGAAAATAAGAATTTCTAAGAACTTCTAAAAAAATAATCAATTTTTCTATATAGATTTACGTATACATAATTGCACACCGTTTACGTCTATTTCAACTTTCTCTTTCTTTTGATGTCTTGTCTTTAATATTTCTACTACTACATCGCTGTTATCCGAAACAATTATACGTTCAATATATGTATCATCAATATTTTTGTACACTGAATCATCAGTAATCCTTTGGATGATAACGGAATCATCTGAATGGCGAGAAAATAAATCGTTCCCTGCACTCTTCTCTTTCCCTGTTTTGACAGCTTATCGTCACCTATTCCTCTTGTCTTTCATTTTGGTT
>Ga0137308_100211_pt1 | contig 109381 bp, 74 predicted proteins | sample Inofrocosms_June_FD_97181 | JGI IMG/M metagenome (GOLD analysis project Ga0137308, IMG submission 97181) | Mouse cecal microbial communities from Vienna, Austria - N-Acetylneuraminic and N-Acetylglucosamine D2O microcosms_June | ecosystem: Host-associated > Mammals > Digestive system > Large... | reverse complement strand
TTTTCGTATCTCCATACTACCATAAACCTCCTGATTTTACAAGCCGGGAGCAGACGCATAGCGTCGCGCATTTCTGATTCCCGGCCTGTTTCCATTATCGCTTTTTTACATCTGCTGTATCTCATTTTTCAGCATACGCTTGAAAATAAAGGAAAGTTAAGGCAGTTAGTAGATGAACTGAAAGTTGACGGACAAATCAATACATGCAAAATCTTACGGTTTCTCGGAAATCACATAGAGGTCATCGCCGTAAAATTGTATGCTATCGCTTTTCGATGTTTGTCTTAACACTTGATATACATTGTAGCTATCCACATATGGGCTTGTTAGTCCCATTATAGATAATCCAAAAAGGAAACCGTTCATTCCTGTAGCTGTCGGTGGAGATATGCAAAATAAAGTGATTGGTATTATTGATGGGATTACAAATGGTAATGCTTTTATCATCATTTCATTCAATGTTTTAGGCATATTTAGTTTTTTCGCATTTTTTGATAAGAATCCCATTTGATAATCCGCCGGATTCTCTATTATACCTTTCCATTCAATTTTAGGCATACCTTTCCTCCGTTAAACTGTGATCTATTGTTCTGTGTGTTCCTATTCTGCCACAAATCCGAGAGCGTGGAAATAGGTGGTTTTCCGGGCTGATTTCATACCTTATGGATATACGGCACAGGCTGTCAAAAAAGGGTAGACTTGGGATAGTTCATTGATGTCCGGCAGCAGAAGCTGTGCCGTATCGTTCTCAAAGAACTTACGACAGTCCGATACGCTGTACACTACTGATCCATTATCCCTTTTTGCCGTTTTGATACTTTATCTTACAACAATACGGCTCCCAATACAAGAAAAAATATTCAGATAAAAACAGCACCCCTGCTCCTGCAAGTAAGGGTGCTGTTGACTACCGAAAATCTTATTTAAGCCTTATTTTACCCGTATCTTCTGACCGGAGTAAATATACTTCTGCAGGAAGATCGAGGGGTTCCATGTGCGCAGCGTGTCCAGGGTCTGCTGGAAATACATTGCGATCCTGCTCAGGCAGTCGCCCCTCTGCACGGTGTAATAGGTTGCGTCCGCGGCAGACATCTGCCCGAATGCGTTCCCCTCCATGCCTACGATGATCTGCTGCCCCGGATAGATGAGGTTGGGGTTCAGTATCTGAGGATTGTAGGCCAAAAGCTGGGAAAGCTTCAGACCGTGCCGCCTTGCGATGGCGGACAGATTCTCCCCTTTCTGTACTATGTAGAGCACGGGCCGGGGCGCTTTCTGCTCCTCGACTGCCCTTTCTCCGTTCCCCGCAGTGTTGCCTGTGTTGCCGGCATTTCCGGTATTGCTACTGCCGCCGGTATTTCCGCTGTCTCCGGTGTTACCGCTGTCTCCGGTGTTTCCGCTGTCTCCGGTGTTTCCGCTGTCTCCGGTATTACCACCGTCTCCAGTGTTACCGCTGTCTCCGGTATTACCACCGTCTCCGGTGTTACCGCTGTCTCCGGTATTTCCACCGTCTCCGGTATTACCACTGTCTCCGGTGTTTCCGCTGTCTCCGGTATTACCACCGTCTCCAGTGTTACCGCTGTCTCCGGTATTTCCGCCGTCCCCGGTGTTATCTCCGTCTCCTGCGTCACCGTTTCCCTCATCCACAAAAACAAAGGTGCTGAAATGCGTTACGGTAAAGGTCACTGTCCACGCTGTGCTGTCCACATGGCAGGTGCTGTCCGAAACAGCCAGGATCTCCTCTATGGTGCCGTCCTGTTTCATATGCAGGATGGCCAGGTGGGAGAGGTCTATTCCCTCCGGCACGGGCATGGTGATGGTCACGGGGATATCCAGCCCTGTCTCCGCATTCTTCGCTCCTGTCAGGCTGATTCCGATGGGCTTTTTGTGGTGGTAGCGGTTGGGATCCACATATACATCGTCTGCCTCCGTAATCGACAGTGTCACAAGAGAGGTTCCGTCCTGGGCATTGAGTCCCGCTCCTGCCACGGAAATCTTACCCTGCTCGATGCCGGGCACTGCGGACTCCACCGCTACGGTCACCCCCGTCATCCCCTCCACTGCCTTTACCAGAGCCGCCATCTCAGGGTCGGTCTGCATGCCGACTCTCAGCGCCGTTTTGTCCACTTCCGTCAATCCCTGTTTCAGCGCCGCGGCTATCTGGGGCTTCTTCTGCTCGTCCGCATCCGCATACAACTTCTCCACTGCTGCCGCATCCGCCTTTTCAATGTTCTCTACGCCTAACTCCTTGAGGATTTCTCCCAGGGAGGTCTCCACGTCGTCCGTTATGGCTGCCGGGTCGTAGACAGCGCTGTAGACCCAATCACTGGAAGCACATGCATCTATATCCGGACTTAATACCGCGACACTTGCTACATAGACGTATCCAGGCTGATTCATCCGGGAACTTATATCCCGGATTTCTTCCAATTTCCCGCCGGTAACCTTCCCGCCAGTGCCAGAATGAGCATGATTCCAATCCATCCACCATTTATCATGGGTTTGATGATATTCCACTGTAGCTTTTTGAAGAGCAAGGTGATATTCCACACCCTCTTCCGCAAAGGTAATCTTAACCTTTCCCACATTCTCCGTTCCGGACATCCAGTCTACGGATACTGGGGGCGTCATTTTCACCTGGGGCGGTTTATACTCATATTGCAGCTTGCAGGGCCTGGAAATAGCATTCTTGCCTGTCTGGGTATTTTGACCCATCAGGATGACATAACCGTCCATGTTAAATCCATTTATGCAGCTTGATCTTAGATCGGACTTCCTTTCGGTACTGATATTAGCAGTTATGTATTTTCCCGGACTTATAGCCATCCCGCCATTAACACCCTGGTATTGGTCGTCCACCTCATATCGGAGATATCCGCCCTCCACCCGGAGGTTTCGAACCTCTATCACATCCCCTATCAATTCCAGATTCGGATTCTGCGCAAAACATCCTTCAGTATAGTGGCTACGTGATGCTGCCAGTCGCATGGAGCCATCTGATGCACGGTGTACCATACCACCAGTCCAGTCCCCGTCTACGCAATTCCCATCCGCATCCACATACCAGACATAAAGGTAATCTGTACTAGTATCCGGAGAGCTTCCATTAAAGTCAAAATTGTCCGAAACCCGCGCCGTACTTTCTTCAAGAATCGTCATGTTCTCCGTCAGTTCCGCTATCGTAGCGCTGGCCGATGGCCGCCAGCAGTACGCCATTCTATACACTGCAGAACCGGATGTCAGTTCCAGCGTCAATTCTTTGTTATCAATATCATACTTCACAGGAAGTATCGTCACTTTCTGCGTCTCCTCTTCGGCTGCGAGAGCTTCCTCTCCTGCAAGGGGCACCGCCTCAGAGGCCTCCTCATCTGCCGCGGACTCTCCGGCTTCCGATGCCCCCGCGTCGGCCACAGGCAATTCCACCTCAGGTGATTCTGCATCAGGCGATTCTGCCTTAGGCATTTCCCCGGCAGTCCCTGGTACCTCCGCCTCTGATGTCTCTTCGTCTGCCGTGGAGGACTCCCCCGCCATCTCATCATTTACCGATGGCTCGCCAGTCCCTGACGCCACTTCATCCGCCGTTGCCTCTCCATTTGCTCCGGCTGTCCCGGCTTCCGATGAATCCTTGCCTGTATCCGGGTTCTCCGCCTCTGCCTCTCCATTTGTCTCTGGCTCAGCGGCTTCCGATGAATCTTTGCCTGTATCCGGGTTCTCCGCCTCTGCCTCTCCATTTGTCTCCGGCTCAGCGGCTTCTGTTTCCTCTTCGCCCGCTGCAGAAGACTCTGTTGTCGTCTCCTCCGTTGCCGCCGGTTCACCGGCTGCCGTTGTTTCTTCACCTGCCGTCGGAGATTCCGCTGTTGTCTCCCCATTCTCCACTGGCTTTTCAACGTCCGATGCGGTTTCGCTTGTCATTGGACGTTTCTCCCCTGTCGCGTCTGTCTCCTCGCCCGCCACAGAATTTTCCGCCGTTCCCGCCGTCTTTGCCGCTTCGCTGGTCCATGCTTCGCCGGCCGCTCCCGATTCCGCCCTGACTATGGGCTGTCCCACACAGTCAAGCACCAGAAAAGCGGCCAGTAAAACCGCGGCCGTTCTCATCTTCCTCATGTTCTCTCCTCTCTTTCTTTTTCCTGCCCCCAGCAGGATATTTTCCCCTCTGTCCACCGGTTTTTCATCTGCGGGAAACCGGCTTTCCGAGTTATGGTAATTTTACCCCCCCGGGTATCTTGTCAAGTTTTTTCGCAGAAATTGATTTGAGGCCAGTTCAGAACCCTTATTTTATTCGTACAAAATCCCCGTTTCCACTCCATAGCCTCCCCAACGGCGCAGGCTTGTCCCCGCAGGCTGTCCTCACTCAGCAGGTATCCCGTTGAAAGCAGATGGATAAAAATCATCTTTAAACTCGGAACCAGCCAGGATTCTGGATTTATGAGAATACTTTTCTGTTCAGCCACTGGTGAATCTTATCATAAAAATACAGGAAATTTCCACTGTTTTCAGTGATGATAAGAAAGTTGACAAAATCCCGCCGGAAACGTACAATGATAGAAAAGGATAAAGGGCTGCTGCCCCACCAAAAGGAGTTCAGGGGATGGATAGGGAAAAAAGGATTGGCGCGGAAACGAAAAAAGGATATCTTATCGTGGAATCCGGACCGGACAGGCCTTTCAGAATTTTGTATGCGGATAGGGCGGCCTGCGACATGACCGGAATGTCCATGGACGAATTGCTGGCTGTCCGGACTCCCGGGGCGGTTCCCGAGTATCTGGAAAGCATACCTGTCACCCTGGACGCTTCCCACCGGCTCTGGATCCTGAACACCACAGACAGCCGCCTAGAGAGCGAGGCCGAGCTGATCCGGATGAACCAGAAGCTGGAGGAGGCCCTGAATGCGGCGGAAGCGGCCAACCAGGCCAAAAGCGCTTTCCTCTCCAATATGTCCCACGATATCCGCACCCCCATGAATGCCATCGCCGGCATGACCTCCATCGCCCTGTCCCACATCGATGAAAAGGCCCGGGTGCAGGACTGCCTCCACAAGATACAGACGGCCTCGGCCCATCTCATGAGCCTGGTCAACGACGTTCTGGACATCTCCCGCATAGACAGCGGGCGGCTGAGCCTCAACGAGGAGCTGTTCTCCCTGGCAGACCTCATCCATGACGTAACAGTCATCGTGCGCCCCCAGGCAGCACAAAAGGGACATAGCATGAAAATGGAAATCGGGCAGATCTACGAGGAAAGCCTCATCGGCGATTCCCTGCGTCTGCGGCAGATTTTTGTAAACATAATCAACAATGCCATAAAATACACCCCTGAGGGCGGAAATATCCAGGTCCGTTTCTCCCAGTATCAGGCCCGGGACAAAGCACAGGATGCAAAAGACTTCCTGTGGCTGGACTTTGTCTGTCAGGACGACGGCATCGGCATGAGCCGGGAATTTCTGGAACGCATCTTTATGCCCTTTGAGCGGGCCAGCAATTTTACCATGAGCAAAATCGAGGGCACGGGCCTGGGCATGTCCATCGTAAAAAGCCTTACGGACCGCATGGGCGGCCGGATAGAGATAGAGAGTAAAGAGGGCGCCGGCAGCCGGTTTCACATAGAGTTCCCCCTGACCGTCATGCCGGGAAACCGCAAGCCCTGGAACGCTCTGGCGGGAAAGACCGTGCTCATTGCCGAAAGCGCCGACCCCCTGGCAGAGAAGATGGAAATCTGCCTGCAGGAGGAAAACATCCGCACCGGGCGGGTCAGGAACGCGCTGGATGCCGTAGCATGGCTGACTCAGGCTAAGAGCGAGGGCCGTATGCCCTGCGCCCTGCTTCTGGGGCAGGAGCTTGACGATATGCCCGTCTTTGAGTTGGCTGCCCATGTGCGGCAGTCGGCAGGGCCGGATTTTCCTGTTATATTGATCTCCGAGGCCGACTGGGCCCAGATGGAGTACCGGGCCTCCCGGGCGGGCATCAGCGCTTTCGTGCCCTGTCCCCTGTTCAAGAGCAGGCTTTTAGACACCCTTTCCAATCTTCTGGAGGGTAAACCGGAGGACGGAGAAGCCGATATCACAGCCAGTATGGATTACAGCGGCTGCCATGTGCTGCTGGTGGAGGACAATGAGCTGAACCAGGAAATCGCCCTGGAGATGCTGGCCGGAAGCGGCGTCCATGCTGAGGTGGCGGACAACGGGGCCGATGCTTTGGAGAAATTCAAGTTGTCCCCCGAGGGCTATTATGATCTGATTTTCATGGATGTCCAGATGCCTGTGATGAACGGTTACGAGTCCACTATGCACATCCGCACCCTGCCCAGGCCCGATGCCCAGGAGGTCTGGATTGTGGCAATGACCGCCAACGCATTTGTGGAGGACATCCGCACCGCCAGAGAGGCGGGCATGAACGAGCATCTGGCAAAGCCTGTGAATCTGGAACAGCTCCGGGAGATTCTCCACAGGCAGCTGGGAAAGGCGAAAAAGGAATAACGCTATGGAGCCATATCAGGAAGAATACATTGCAAACTTAAAAGAAATCTCCGGCCTGGCAGCCGAGAGCAGACAGGAACTCCAGAGCTTCGATGCCTTTCTGGAAAAAAAGCTTGCGTGCAAAAAGCGCCATGAACAGGCTGTGGAACGGAACATGACATTGCTGCGGGAAAACCTTTTTCCCCTGCTGGACCGCCTGTTTGAGGCAGACGGAGCGGAGCTGGCAAATCTGACCGAGTTCGCCGGGGTGCTTTTCGACGGGCGAAACGAATTGGACATAGGACTGTTCTGTCAGATTCACCGGGCCTTGCTGAGCAGAGCCCGGGTACAAAAGGATCAAAATGCCATGATATGTGAGCTGTACTGGCTGGGAATAGGGTACAACAGCCTCTGCAGCAAGCTGCTGGGACTGGACTACGCTGCCGGGGAGCGCTATACCTCCCAGATGCGGCTTTGCTTCATGGAGGCCGCCGCCTATCTGAAATATTTCGATGAGATTTCCGACAGCGGCACAAAAGGGTACATCCTGCGCTCCCGGGCCAATGTATCCCTGGGACAGTTCAAATCTCCCAGCGAGAAAATCCGCCTGGTGAAATACACCCTGCAGATTCTCCAGGACAAATGGTATCAGGAGAAAGCCCCAGAGCTTCCCTGGAGCCGTTTCATCTACATGACCCACTTGCAGATGGCTGCCAGCATCTCCCGCAGCAGGGAAAAGGCCATGACGCCCGAGGACATCGCCGCCGTGATGGAATCGGTGTATGTGGTCTATGATCAGCAATGGGCCCAGGCGAAAGAAAATGGACAGCACCCTCCCGTGCGGGCCACTTTTTCCTATGACTCCATCAACTATTACTGCGGTCTCAACACACTGGACGAACTGCTGCACAAAATGGAGCTGCTCATGGACAGGGCGGAGGAAAACGATTACTCTCCGGACGGCGTCTATGCCATGATTTCCCTGCCGGCCTTTTACTGTAACTTTCTGCAGGAAAATCCGGAAAAGCTTCCCGAACGGACCGAATACCTGGAAAGCCTTTACAGGCGGGCCTCCGCCTATGTGGCGGGCTTTCCCCGGGCCTCAGAGAACGAGACGCTTTTCTTCGCCCTGCGGCAATTGATGCTGGTATTCGTGGAAACGAAAAACAGTATGTCCTACGGCACTCTCCTGGAACGGCTCCTGATACGCTTCATGCCGGAAACCTATGTACATTCCTGCACTGTGGGCAAGGCAGCAGCCGCTTTCTGCCGGGTTCTTTTGGGGGAGGAGCCGGGCTTTTTTGACGATATGGATTTCATAAGGGAAATCACGGATTTCCGGGAAAAAGAAAACGCCGTGACGGATTATGCCAGGAAGTGCGGCCTGTACCATGACACAGGCAAAATCGGCCTCACCAATCTGTATGCCCTGACTGCAAGACAGTGGTTCGAGGATGAATACACAATGGCCAGACTGCACACACAGCTTGGAGGAGAGCGGCTGGCCAATCAGCTTTCCACGAAACGCTATGCTCCCGTCGCACTGGGCCATCACGTCTGGTATGACGGTTCCAGTGGCTATCCGGAGACTTATGTCCGGCTGGAAAGCCCTTACAGACAGATGGTGGATATCATCGGACTCATGGACTGGCTGGACAATGTGACCTACACCTCGTATCTATATACCGGCATGCAAAAGACATTTGAAGAAGCTGTCCAGGAGGCTGCCCTGTTAGGAGGAAAACGCTTCTCCCCGCTGCTGACGGAACGGCTTATGGACAAAGCCCTGTCGGAAAAGCTGGAGGGTGTTTTCAAAGACAGCCGCCGGCAAGCCTGCCGGCGGCTGTATGAAGCGGCAAAGAATCCTACTCTACAATAATCCTGACTCTGGCCAGGTTCTTTACCTGTGTGAAGATTTCATCACGGTTTCCGTTCCTCTGGCTCTTTACGAAAGCAGTGGCAAAATAGGTTCCGGGCGCATCGTACCTGGCAGTCACTGTGGACATGCCTGCATGCAGGCCGTCTTCGGTGACATAGGTCTCAAGCCGGCCCACTGTCCTCTGGGAGCGGCCCAGTGCCAGAAAGTCGCTGTAGTCTCCTCCCTGATCCCGCTTTGCATAGGTGCCGAACATGGGATCCGAGAAAGAGAACCGGATCTCTGTCACCTCTCCCGCGCCCTCCGGAACCTCTGCCGCGGCTTTCAGGGTCACGCTCTCTCCCACTTTCACATGGGCGCAGGAACTGCCGTCGGCCGTGAGCGTCACCACGGGCTGGATGCCTTTCCTCTCCTTTGCCGTCTTTGCTATATGGACCCGGCCGCCCTCCATCTCATAGACCGAGGACTGCCTTGGCTCGATGCCCCGCTCCACCCAGTCGCTGACGTCCAGCAGAGCCTGCTTGAGGCCTCCTAAGTAATTCACGATCATGTCAGTTTCAAGGCTGGACACATCCCCATGGAGGCATCTCTCATAATAGTAAATTCTGAAATCCTCCTCGTTTCCTTTTGCTTTCCGCACAGCGCTTCTGTACCAGTCGCCGCACCAAGGACAGGTGGATTCGTCCATCAGAGACTGGGTCAGGATGACCTTGCCCTGGATGGTGCCCTCCTGTACCGTGCCCGTGCCGCAGAAGCCAGGCCCCATGATGTTCTCCCTCTGAGGGATGGCGGGGGTGCCGTCCTCCTTCCGGAACTGGTCCCAGGCATGGAAAGCGGGATCCGGCGGCACCTGATGGCGGTAATAGGACTGGACTGCTATGTAATCGGAATTGTCCAGGGTCAGTACGTCTCCGGGCCGGATGGATTTCAGCACGGACTCCATGTCGTCCATGCCGTAGCACATGCCGATAGTAATGCCTCCATGGGAGGCATTGCCTCCATGGGAGGCATTGCTTTCATGGGAAGCATTGCTTTCATGGGAAGCATTGCTTTCATGGGAAGCATTGCTTTCGTGGGAGGCATTGCCGCTTATAATGTCGCCCAGCAGCATATTCTTCCCTACAGCAGCGCCGGTTTCGAAACCGATGTTCACGCCTCTCAGGTACAGATCCTCCCCCCGGGGCACTTCTTCCACTTCAATCCAGGCGCCGCCCCCGTCCACCAAAGATTTCTTCCAGGCCGTATCCACGCCGTTGGAGTACTCCTTTTCAGCAGCCCCTGCTGCCTCTTTCTCCCCGGGCAGATGGACCGCCACCACCTTGGTCTTAAACTGCAGCCTGTCGCGAACGGCATTGCTGTCAGGCTCCGTTCCCAGGTATCCCGGCTTCTCCCAGAAATCCTTGAAATACTGGGGATCCTGCTGGCGGATGCCTGGCATCAGCACCGGCAGAGAACCATCGTCCCAGCGGCCTGCGGCCTCCATGAACCAGGTTTGGGGCGGAAAGCCCATCAGGGTAATCTCCTTAAGCATCTTCGCCTCGTCTTCCGTCAGCCCCTCATACATGTCCCCGCTGCCGCCTGCGTCCAGGGCGTCCACGATCTTGCCCATGGCATGGCGCAGAGTGCGCATGCCCTGGACATGGAGGGTGATGGTATTGGGCAGGGAGTAGGGAGATCCGATGACGAAAGGACACGCCCCGTCCCAGGCATTGGTGTTCTCGATGCAGGCAATGGATTTGTAGCCGCCGCCGCTGCCGCCGAACACATAACCGTAAGGCCTGCCGCAGCCATAGTATTCCCGGGCCACCTGGCGGGAGTACTCCGCTGCCGCCGCGCTGGACTGCCAGATTCTGCGGGGATGGGAATGGCCTCCGAAAGCGCTGGCGGACTCCATATTGGTCTCGATGAAATAGGCTCCGTTTGCCAGACAGAAAGCGATGGTGTCGTCCTCGCCGCTTCTGGCCAGGGACGCAACCTCCTCATCGGGGCCCGGGAACGGACACATATACTGATAGAACCGGCCTTTAAAGTTCTCTTTCATGGGAAAGCAGAAGACGAATTTGGCATCTGTGTCCTCAAAGCCGCCGTGGACATAGCGGAAAGGCACTTTGCTGCCGTCCGGCATGTTGCGCTCCCGCAGTTCGTCCGCATCGATAAAAGGCTTTGCATAGCGGGGATCCTTTTTTGCGTCATAAATCAGCTTCTCACTCATTGGATATCCTCCTGATTCCGGAATTGCAGATGTCCGCGCCGGGGCACCTGCTTTCGCTATTGATTTTATAATCATTATAGCCGATTTTGTGCCGGACTTCACCCAAGAATCCGGCGAAAACTACCACAAATCCGACAGGAACATTTCCGCGCTTTCATATAAACAATACGGCATGGCAAGCAGCAGCAGAAAAGACTGGAAAGAGAAAAGGGTGCCGGCTTTCTCTGAATCTCTGAATCCGCTGAATCCTCCTGACTTTATCTGGAATCCCTCCTGCCAATCGCCGCGGCGATGCTGTCGATTCCCAGCAGAATCAGGTACACGGCCACCACGTAGCCCATGAACCGCATGGTCATAAAGGTGAGTATCGGGTTAAAAAACATCAAAAAGCCCAGCACCAGTCCGGCAATGTTTACGGCCAGCGAAAAATAGTAGATAAATTTTCGTCCTGTCATACGTATTATGTACGCATGGTTCAGTCTGGAGATACAGTGGGACATGAACCATATAGGGAACAGCAGGGACATGATCCACTTGCCCGCGCCCGGGTAGAGCAGGAGCATACAGCCGCACATCACGCTTAGGATGCCGGAAATCAGGGATGCAAAAGGCCCGAAGCCCGTATATTTTTCCAGTCTGATGAAAATCAGGATGTCCTCCACTCCCGTGATGACCGCAATGAGACCGTAGACCGCCACTATTCCCGTCAGCAGGCTGCCCGGACGCAGGAAAGTAAAGATGCCCAGCAATATCAGCAGCGCCCCCACGGCCAGTTCCATCCATACGAATCCGGAATATTTCTTCATTTGTCAGCACCGTCCTTTCCCCGATATGCCTCCTGTGGCCCCTTATTCCCGGGAGCATTTTCCCTGTCAGAATACGCTCCTGCATCTGCTCCGCTCTCCCCGTTCCATCGGGATTGCGTGGCATTTTCCATGACGTCTGCCCTGTGACCGGATTCCCCATGGGATCCGGTCCCTTTCCGTCCCAGGATATCCATGAATTCCTCCCCGGTGATGGTCTCCTTTTCATAGAGGAACGCTGCCAGTTCATCCAGCTTAGCACGGTTTTCCGTCAATATCTTCCTGGCCTTTTCATGCTGGCTTTTCACCAGCTCCACCACCTGCCTGTCGATATCTTTCTGGGTGTCCGCGGAGCAGGAGAGGGACGTGTCCCCGCCCAGGTACTGGTTAGTAACGGTCTCCATGGCCACCATGTCGAATTTCTCGCTCATGCCATAGCGGGTTATCATGGCCCGGGCCAGTTTGGTGGCCTGCTCGATGTCATTGGAGGCCCCGGTGGTAATCTCTTCGAAGACGATTTCCTCCGCGGCGCGGCCTCCGGTGAAAGTGGCGATCTTGTTCTCTATCTCCTGTTTGGTCATGAGCACTTTATCGTTCTGCTCCACCTGCATGGTGTAGCCCAGGGCGCCGGAGGTCCGGGGGATGATGGTGATCTTCTGCACCGGGGCGGAGTGGCTTTGCATGGCCGCCACCAGAGCGTGGCCGATTTCGTGGTAAGCCACTTTCCTTTTCTCCCTGTCCGAGAGGATGGCGTTCTTCTTCTGGTATCCGGCGATGACTACCTCTATGCTCTCCTCCAGATCCGCCTGGCAGACCACGGTGCGGTCGCTCCGCACGGCACGGAGGGCGGCTTCGTTGACGATGTTGGCCAATTCCGCTCCCGAGGTGCCGGAAGCCATGCGGGCTATGGTGCGGAAATCCACATCGTCCGCCAGCTTGATTTTCCTGGCATGGACTTTCAGGATGGCCTCCCGGCCCGCCAGGTCAGGGAGCTCCACGGGCACCCGCCTGTCGAAGCGCCCGGGTCTGGTAAGGGCGGGATCCAGGGATTCGGGCCGGTTGGTGGCCGCCAGGATGATGACGCCGTTATTGCCCTCGAAGCCGTCCATCTCCGTAAGAAGCTGGTTTAAGGTCTGCTCTCTTTCATCGTTGCCGCCGATCTGGCCGTCCCGCTTTTTGCCGATGGCGTCTATCTCGTCGATGAAGACGATACAGGGGGCTTTCTCCTTGGCCTGCTTAAACAGGTCGCGGACCTTGGAGGCGCCCATACCCACGAACATCTCCACGAACTCGGAGCCGGACATAGAGAAGAAAGGCACATTCGCCTCACCGGCCACGGCTTTGGCCAGCATGGTCTTGCCGGTGCCGGGAGGGCCCACCAGCAGCAGGCCTTTTGGCATGGAAGCGCCTACGTCCGTGTATTTCTGGGGATTGTGCAGATAGTCCACGATCTCCGCCAGGCTCTCTTTTGCCTCGTCCTCTCCGGCCACGTCGTCGAAGTGGATGCCCTCGGTGGACTGGACGTAAACTTTTGCATTGCTTTTGCCCATGCCGAACATCATGGCGTTGGGGCCGCCTGCTTTCTCCGTGAGCTTCCGGCTCAGGTACTGGCCTAAGAGGATGAAGATCAGCATGGGCAGCACGGCGGAGAGGAAGATGCTAAGCAGCGGCGAGGTGGGCCGCTCAATGTTCTTTGCGAAGACAGCTTCGGCGTCGTACAGTCTCTGGGTCAGTTCGGGATCGTACATGATGCCCGTGCTGTAGATCTGGGTATTTTCCTTGTCAGTAAAGATGATTTCGGAACTGTCCATCTGGACTCTGCCGATATTCTTTTCCTCTGTCATCTTCATGAAAGTGCCGTAATCCACCTCCATGATCTGCCCCTGCATGAGCAGCGGGGAGACGATCATGTTAAAGAGGAAGATAATGAGAATCGCTATTCCGTAGTAATAAATCAACGGTTTTTTAGGTGACTTTACTTCTTTCATGGGAGACTCCTTTCGAATATGCAATCCTTTGTATTTCTGTTTCCTGCGGAAAGCCTTTTGCCGGAAACATTGTGCCGGAAATTCCTGGTTCGGGTTCCTCAATCCATTTTAGCTCCACGGCTTCCGAAGCAGGCGCTTTCACTGCCCATACGCAGTCAGCTTACTTCAGGAATGTAAACAGCATTATTACTATTCCCAATACCACCAGAATGATTCCGGTGGCCCGATTCAATGTCTTGGGCGCAGCTTTATTGGCAAAGACCGCGGCAACCCGAGCCCAGAGGAATGTGAACAGGATGCACAGGCCCCAAATGCGCCAGTCCGGCAGGCTGCCGATGGCGAAATGGGACACGGCTCCGGTGAGAGCGGTGAATGTCATGATAAAGACGCTTGTGCCAACGGCGGTCTTGAGCTCGTAGCCCAGAACCATAGTGAGAATCAGGAGCATCATCATGCCGCCGCCCGCGCCCACGAATCCGCAGATAAAGCCAATCATGACGCCGCAGACAGCGGACTGTATGGCGCGCTTTTTCGCGGATGTCTCCTGCATGGATTCCTTTGTGGTCATCACGGGCTTTACGATGAATTTGATGCCCAAAAGGAATGTCATGAACACGGAGAAAGTGCCCATGGTGGCAGGGGTTACCAGACTGGCCACGTAGCTGCCCACCACGGTAAAGGTGAGGACGCTGGCCATCATGATCAGGCCGTTTTTGATGTCCAGGTTCTTGTTCTTCCCATAGGTGTAGGCGGACACGGCGCTGGCCAGTACATCCGAGGACAGGGCGATTCCCACTGCCATGTAAGGGTCTATGTCCAGGAATGTGATGAGCATGGGGCTGATCACCGCCGCTGCGCTCATGCCGGCGAAGCCTGTGCCAAGGCCGGCCCCCATGCCGGCGAAGAAAGTGACTGCCAGGATCAATAACCATTCCATTTTAATACCTCCTTGCGTGCTCCTGCACGCGTACTTTTCCTTTGATGACAGACCTACCTCCGAGCCTGTCATTGAAAGTTCATTTCCAGCCTATTCATTTCTTTTCATGATTCCGTTCAGGTTGCGGTCTACCTGCTCCATCACCCGGTGGAAGTTCTCCCGGGAGGCCTCGTCCACATCCTGAAAGATATCCTGAAAGAAGCTTTCCTGGAGCTGCCAGCCCCGCTCAATGATGGGCTGTGCTTTGGGGGTACAGGCCAGAACGGTCTTGCGCCGGTCTCCGGGAAATTCGCTTCTGTCCAGGTATCCCTCCCGCACCAGCCGCTCCACGTTCACGGACACCAGATTGGCCTTAAACCCCCGCAGTTCCACAATATCCTTGGCCGTATTGTAGTCCGGATTGTTGGCCAGAAACATCAGGATGTCAAAAGCGGTCTGGGGCATGCGCAGCTCCCGGCACAGAGATTTGCAGCGGATACAATAGGCCTGGTAGAGATTCCTTGCGAATGCTATGTTTGGTTTTCTTACCATTGGCACCTCCTTTTTGGATATTCCATATTTGGATTATTCAATTTTGAAGTATTTTAGCATGGGAGAATAGGGATGTCAATGATTCCCGTGATTAAAAAAGCGGGATGTTTCTAAAGTTTTTCTGAATTGATTCGTCCGGCCAAAAACCTCAGCCAAACTTCGATACTCCCACCGGACTTCTCCGCCGGACTGTCGGGGACAAAAATAACGCCCGGCTTGTAAAAAGCGAGCGTTATCCTGTATTCTTCTGCAATTCCCTTTATACGACTGCTGCCGAAAAGATTACAGTCAGTCCACCTCCGCCCTGGCGTAGAATCCCCGGCCGGGCGAGTCGGTATAGCCGTCCCCGGTGACTGTGTAGCAGCCGGTGAGACGGATATCCTCGGAGGAGCTTCCCAGCTGTACCTCCATCCGGCCTTTCTCCGTCTTCCAGCGCATGTCATCATCCAGGAATGCCATCTGGCTTGCTTTCATGGTGAAAGTCACCGTTTTGCTTTCCCCGGGCTCCAGATGCACGCGCCGGAAGCCGGCCAGCTCTTTCACGGGCCTGGCCATGGTGGCGTAGCAGTCCCGCACATACAGCTGCACCACCTCATCCCCGGCCACAGAGCCGGTATTGCGCAGGGTCATGCGGATGCATACGCTTTCGTTGGGGGCGACCCCTATTCCTCCCGGGCAAAATGCCTTATCCCCTTTGCTCCCGAATCTCTCCGTGAGAACCGCATCGGCTGCTTTGCCCTTCTCTGCCGCAGCCGCATCAATTGCCGCGCCGTTTCCTGACTCATCGTCCCCCGCCGCCCAAATCCGCAGATCCGAGTAGGCAAAGTCGGTATACGACAGACCGTATCCAAAATGATACCTGGGCGTATGGGGCATGTCCACATACTCCGCAAATCCGATGCTCTCCCCCTGATGCCAGGCCGAGCCGTTGGGATGATTGTAATATATCGGAGCCTGCCCAGCGCATCTGGCCACCGACAGCGGCAGTTTCCCGCCGGGATTGTACGCCCCCGTGAGCACGTCCACAATGGCCCGGGCCCCTTCCTCCGAGGGATTCCATGCCTCCAGCAGCGCGTCCAGATACCTGTCCGCCGCGTCTCCGGACACAGGCCTGCCGTCCATATGTACCCCTACCATGGGCTTGCCCAGCTTCGCTGCCTCCCGGATGAACGCCTCCTGACAGGGCGGCAGATTGATGTCCGTGCCGTCCACGCCCTCTCCCATGGAGGCAATAGAGCCGGAGCCGTTCTTTCCGCCCAGCGTCAAAATCAATACATCCGCCTCCGCAGCTATCTCCAGCGCTTCCCCGAAACGGGAAGTGTCCGACCCTGCCTTGGGATATCCGTATGCATAAACCACCTCCGGAATCCTGGCCTGCAGTTCCTCCAGGAGACTTTTGCAATGGGGGTGGAGCTGGCGTAAGATATTGTCGAATTCCTCCGCTTCATCGTCCTGAATCTGGGTGCCGGGCACTGTCTTCACCTTGGAAGCGCCGGGCACATTGGCCGCGTCCACCCCCGCCAGGGAATTGACCGCCGCATGAATGGCCTCCACCATGGACAGATGGGTATAGCCCCCGAAGAAGAACCTGGCATTCTTCCCGTGACAGCCAATCAGCGCAATCTTTTTCCCCTTTAAGTCCAAAGGCAGCACATTCCCCTTATTCTTCAGCAGGATCACCGATTCCCTTGCGCTCTGCAAAGCCGTCTCCGAATCCCCCTGGCCATGCACCTCATTCCACAGCGCCTCCCCTGTAAGGGAAAACGGATTCTCGAATAATCCCATCCGGAATTTTGCGCACAGCACCCGATATACCGCCCTGTCCAGAACCGCCATGTCCGCGCTGCCCTCCCGGAACCTTTCTTCCAGTTTTTGGTTATAGCAGCTTACATTGGGCAGTTCTATGTCCATCCCCGCCTCCATGCAGGCCAGCCCGGCATCCTCGGGGCTCTCATAAAGGTACTGAACCTGATGCACATTTGCGATAGCGCCGTAGTCAGCCATTACCACCCCGTCGAAGCCCATATCCTCCCGCAAAAGCCCCGTAAGCATACGCCCGGAAGCGGACACCGGCTTGCCGTTCAGGGAGCAGTAGCAGGGCATTACCCCCCTGAGATTACTCTCCGCAATGGCAGCCTGGAAAGGCTTTCCGTAGATCTCATGAAGCTGCCGCTCCCCGACTTCCACGTTTGCCCCGTGAATGGCGCCCTGGGAATTATGGAATGCCAGAAAATGCTTCGCGCAGGCGTCCGTCCGGCGCCCTGCGGACTGTCCCTGCACCCCTTTCGCATAGGCGCTGCCCATGGCCGCCGCCAGGGTGGGATCCTCCCCATAGGTCTCGCACTGCCTGCCCATCCGGGAATCCCTGGAGATGTCCAGCACCGGGGCCAAAGTCTGGGTAATGCCCACGGCCCGCTCCTGTCTGCCTACGATACCGCCAATCCGCTCCTCCAACTCCGGGTTCCAGGAGGAAGCCCTGCCGATGCCTGAGGGAAAGCTTGTGGCCTCCTGCATCAGGGCCCCGCACAGCCCCTCCATATGGAAAATGACAGGAATATGATGCTCGCTGCTCTCCATGACCTGCTTCTGAATCCGGGTCAGAATCTCCGCAACCTCATCCAGGGTCTTAACGTTTCTAATCTCCAGGGTGGACACATGACCGATACCGTGCTGCAGCACTTCCCCCGGCTCTGCATGCCCCAACATGAAACATTGCACCTGGGCCATCTTCTCCTCCAGGCTTAAACATGACAGCAAATCTTTCGCCCTCTCCTGTGGGGAAAGGGCCGGGTTCTGATATTTTTTCATCCTTACTCTCCTGCGCCGGCCTTTTCATAAGAATATTCCTAAAATATCCCTGTAAGCACCGGCTTTTTTGCGGCTCCGGATTCCCGCGCGTAAGCGAAAATCCGGGCATAGTCTGTCCTGTGACAATATCAGTATACCAAATTCGGACTCCCACCGCATCAAAAAATCCGCCTGAAACTACCACAAATCCGATGGTATGTCCGAAAGCACCAAAAGGGATCAACTTGGGGTTCCGATCCCAAACACTGCCATCCCCGTCAGCACCGCCGCCAAAAGCCACATGCCCCAAAAGGCCATATCCGTGCCGTGAATCATGTCCGCTGTCTGGGTCCCCCCTGCGCACATGGTCATTACCGACATGAACAGCGCCCCGCCAAAGGCCCCGGCTATGGTCCTTAAGCTTGTAATCAAAGAGGTGCCGTCCGCCGCATGGTGCTTCTCCAGGGTGCTCATGCCCCAGGTCACCGTAGGCATTATTAACATTCTCGCCCATGGCAAAACAGGTCGGCCTTAAAACCCCTGTGTCAAAATCATGAAGTGGATATTTGCATGACGCCTCCTTGCCCGGCTGCATCCCTGCCGTACAAAAAGAGCCGAAACAGCCGCACTTTCGCCAAATTTGAGGCGGACAGGGCGCAGATGTGCTGAAAAGTCTCCGTCTATATCCTGTGTTCGTACTCGGTTCAGTATCAGCTCAGCGCAAACAGCTTCGCCCCATGGGCAGGCACGCTGGCGCTGACCACTCCCTGCCCTGCGGCTGACCGCTGGACACTCCACAGTTCCAGCGCCTCCTGCACCTGCGTCTTTCCGGCCTCTGCGAACTGCTCCACCTGGGCGCAGACACAGGAAATCACTGCATCCTCCTCCGCCAGGTTGAAGAACGCCAAATACCGCTCCCCGGTCTCCTCATTCAGGCAGCTCCATATGGCGTGGCTTTCGTCCCGCTCCACCTGTTTTCCCACGTAAGCATTGCCCGTGAGCTTCAGAATATCTTTCCTGGTAAGGAGCCACTGCGTCCACTCATCCAGCTTCGTCAGTTCCGCGCCCACCATCAGGGGAGAGCCGAAGACACACCAGAGAGTCAGCATGGTCTTCTGCTCCTCCTTGGTGAAATTGGTGTCCCATTCCCCTTTGCCGAAACCGCCTCCCAATTTGCCTAAGGGCAGCATGTCGCAGTCCGGATAGCACCCCTCCGCCACATGGTCCTGCCAGAGTTCACAGCGGTAGAACATATTCTTCAGAAGCTCCCATTTGTCCCAGAAATCATCGGTAATCCGCCACATATTGGCATATTTTGCGTACTGCCAGGCCCTGTCGATATGAGCGGGCCCGGGGGAGAGGCTGAGTGCGATGTCCCGGCCGCATTTCTCGATGGCCTCATGGAGCATTCTTGTCTCATGCCAGCCGCTGAATTTTTCACCGGGATACATCCAGCTGTCGCAGATATCGTCACATTTAATGAAGTCCACGCCCCAGGCCGCGTACATGCCTATCAGGCTGTCTATATAAGCCTGGCCCGCCGCGTTGTCACGCACGCCGTACATATCCGGGTTCCAGCCGCAGATGGATGCCGGATCCGCCGCGTCCGCCGCTGTAAATGCGCAGCCTGCTACGGGCAGATGCTGGTGGGCCGCCAGCCTGGGGATGCCCCGCATGATATGGATGCCGAACTTCAGGCCCAGACCATGGACATAATCTGCCAAAGGGCCGAACCCCCTGCCCTCCGCCGCCGAGGGGAACCGATTCACGGCAGGCTGGTACCTGCCGTATCCGTCCATCTCCATGTCGCCAAAGGGAATGTACTGGAATTCGCTTCTGCGGCTCCCGGCGTCTTTCGCGTACCACTGGATATCCACCACCACATACTCCCAGCCGCAGTCCTTAAAGTGGGCCGCCATGTAGTCGGCATTGGCTTTTACCCGGGCCTCGGTGACAGTGGTGTCATAATAATCGTAGCTGTTCCACCCCATGGGAGCCTTTTTCATTGTCATTTTCATTTTCGTCATCCTGCTTTCTTCTTTTTTTGTATGGATTTTTCTTTCATTATACAACGCTTTCCATACTTTCACTATATCCTTTTTTTAAGAAAAATGAGAGTTTTAAAAGTGGAAAGTTTGGGGAAGAAGCTTTCGGAGACGAAAAGAAACCAGAAAGGCCCTGAGAACCGCCTATAACTTTTGGTCTGTATCAGAGGGAATGTATCGTAAAATATCCTGCGTATCACATTTTAATATCCGACACAAATCATTTATTGTTTTTGTGGATATATCTTTATTATGTTTCAGACGGTGCAAAGTGCTATCTGACATATTGTGTTTTTTGGTGAGCGTATACCAGTTCTCGTCCGACTGCTCTAGAGTCTTCCAGAATGGCGTGTAGTCAATCATACAGAAACCCCCTCACTGTGATATTTTTAGAATAGAATATATTTTTTTACTTGAATATCTTCGCAAAAGTGAACATATTGCCAGGAGTTGCAAAAGCACCGCGATAAGACTGACTGTAAAGAAGTATAAGATGATTAGATATGCTTGTATTGGGCATAAATTCTGAAACTCGAAAAGAATTAGAAAAAGCCAGAAAAGAGAACAACATTTTTCTATATAATGATATATTATTTGATGCATTGCTCCAAAATAGCAAACACCAGTGGTGGTATATAGGGCTGTAGAAAAGAATGTTTTAAGGAAATGTCTTTTGGGTAAAAGGATATGAAAGGTGATGACAATCAAAAAAGGCATGAATCCTGCCGAATAGATTCAGCAGTTCATGCCTCTGTCGTTTGCGGAAAGTTTGCGGCATCATCTGTGGCCTGCCAAGCCGTATCGGAAACCTGAATTCCCCCAGGCCTCACGCCAACGCCGCTGTCATGATGCAGTAGGCCAGGATGCACCAGGGCTTTCCCAGCAGGATGATTGCCACGAATTTCCGTGTGCTCATCTTCGTAAGTCCGGTAAAATAGCAAAAGTAATCGTCCGGGAACAGGGGCAGTACCATCCCCAAAAACAGCACCACTGTATAGAACTTGCTCCCTGCCGCCCAGGTGGCCCATTTCTCGTACTTCTCCCCGGGGAACATCCGGCTTACCAGACCGCTGCCATACTTCCTGGCCAGCCAGAAAGCAATGATAGAGCCTGCGGAGATGCCGATATAGTTGCACCAGAAGCCTCCCACGGCGCCGAACATCATCGTTCCCACCACGCAGCCGAATAGCCCGGGCAGCACTGGCAGTATCACCTGAGCCGCCTGCACCGCCACCAGGAAAAGCGGTGCGGCCAGTCCAAATCCCGCCACATACTTTTGAAATGTCTCCACCGAGTCGAACCGGCCGTCCAGATAAGCCTTTGCCAAAATAACCACAAAGGCCCCGCATAGCGCCGCCAGGCCTATGGTCATGAGCTTTTTGTTCTTTTCTATCTGTTTATCGATCGTCTGTTGTCTGTATACTGTTTCCATACATCCTCCCCATTATTTCCTGATTTCTTTCTGCAGTCTACCTGCCACCAGGTGCTTCAGCCATCTCATCTGTTCTTCATATAGTATAGCTTCCGTTTCTTAATTACATGTCCCTATAATTCTAAACAAATGCGAAAGAAATCCGAAATATTTGTTTTTGGCGGAGAATGTCTATCCGTTTCAGCCTGTCAGTTGGTTTTGGTTTTCGCTATCTCTTCCTCCGGCCTGCTGCCCAAATGGGCGCTGAAGATAAGAGCCATTTCACTTTCCAATCCGCAGCACCGCAAAGGAAAGCGCCGGCAGCACAATGCCCTCTCCCGGCCGGAACGTCTTCCTGTAAGGGGTAATCCGCTCCGGATTCTCCAATGTATTATAGGCGTCCCGCCCCGGGCCGGTGAGGATTTCGGCCTGAATCCGGGTGCTCTCCCTCCAGCCCTCCGGCAGGGCAAGCGTCAGGCTCCTCTCAGCTTCCCTGGCATTGACCACTTTCAGGATGATCTCGCCGCTTCCCTCACAGAGGCTGGCGGTATAATACAGCCCCTCCTCCGCAGCGGCAGCCCTCTCTCCGCCCCGGGTATCCAGGACCACATCCCCCATGTTGCAGGCGTACATTTTCTGCACATAGTAGCTGGGGGTGCCGTAGCAGGACGCCCCGTCGAACCAGATCATGTCCGGCGACCACTGGGTATAGCCCATCCTGGCAAAGAGGGGCGCATAGGAAGCCAGCACCACCACGTCCGCGTTGCGCTCCACTCCCGTCAGGAAAGCCGCCTCCGCCAATGCCCCGTCCAGGGTGTTGGCCTGGGGCATGTTGAACCCGCTTGCGGGATGGGCCGCGTACTCTCCCGAGAACACTTTCACCTTTCTGTCATAGTCATCGTAAAAGTCCACATGCTCGTACAGCCACTTTGGCTTCACATAATAATGCTCGTCCACGGCGTACACGAAATCCTCCTGCTCCTCATGGGCATGGTAAAACGCCCAGGCGTCCGTATACCGGTCCGAGGTCACGTCCGGCCCGGCGGAGCCGATGAGTTTGATTTCCGGGGCTTTCTCGTGGATGGCTTTCTCGAAGATCTCATAGCGTTCAAAGAAATCCGCCTCCTTTGTCTGCCACTGCTCATTGCCGATGCCCAGCATGGTCAGGCCGAAAGGCTCCCTGTGTCCCATTTCCGCCCGGACGGCGCCCCAGGGCGTGTCCGCATCCCCATTGGCGAATTCAATCAGGTCCAGCGCGTCCTGCACGAATTCCTGAAAGGCCGCCGTGTCCCGCCCCACCATTTCTTTGGACTGGTACTGACAGGCGAAGCCCACGTTCATCACCGGCAAGGGCTTAGCCCCGATCAGTTCGCAGAGCAGGAAATATTCGTAATATCCCAGCCCCAGGGTCTGGTTGTAATGGCTGTAAGCGCCCTCGTAGTCATTTTCTTCCCTGGTCCCATGAACTGCCCAGCGGTTCCAGTTGTTCCGCCTGGCCCACAGAGGCTTTAAGCTGTCCTTGTAGCGATAGCGGTTGGCCAGGGTATTGCCCTCCACGATGCAGCCGCCGGGGAAGCGCAAAAAACCCGGGCGGAGATTTTTAAGCATGTCGAACAGATCCTTTCGGAAGATTCCCGCCACCGCATCGCAGGGCATCAGGGACATGAAATCCAGCTCCACGATGCCGGCCTCCGTCAGGCACAGCACGAACTCTCCCCGCTCCACGTCCGCCTCCGCATGAAGCACCACCTCATACTTCCGGAAACGGTTGTATGTCTCCTCACGGCCCTCCGCCGCGGATATTTTTCCCTCAGCATGGCGCACCCCGTCCTTTTCCGCGAAAAGCGCAAAGGCCCCCTGGAATTTCACGCACCGGGCCCAGAATACAACTTTGTAGTCCATTCCTTTTTTCAGATAAATGCCGTCATAGGCCTTGTTCCGGACGCCCGCTCCGGCCTGGGCGGCCTCCAGCCTCATATAGTGAGGGTTCTCCTCGCTGTGGGGGCTGCCCGTGACGACGCGGCATCTCACCCCGTTTGCCGCGTCCGCCGGATAGGGGCTCCAGGCATAGCCGCCGTCATACTCCACATGATAGTCGCAGGCATCCCCCGTGGCTTTCACGCACTCAAAGGAACGGTTCTCCAGCATCTCCGCGTACAGCCCGCCGTCCGCCGCGTAATTGATGTCCTCGAAGAACAGACCTATCATGCCCTCCTGTATCCTTGCCTTTTTCTCTGATCCGATTGTTATCTCCATTTTACTGTCTCTCCTTTCCTGTGGGTTGGCTGCACACGGGCTGCGCGCTCTGCTGATGGCAGAGGGCCAGTCTGCGGGCATTCCGGCGCGTTCTTACGCATCTTTTGACTTCTAAGCCCAATCTGTTTCCCCTCGCATAAACTTTCCACAATCCGTCTCCAAAAACCTCACACCGACACCAGCGCACCGTTCCGCTTCCTGGATTCCTCCGCCAAAAACACCAGCCTGTGCCCGGTCATGGAGTCGTCCAAGGCAGTACAGCAGGGAGAGGGCTCCTCTCCCCTGAGCAGCGTGACGAAATCATGGATGATGGCCTGGTCTCCGCCTCCGTGGGCGTTCCCGTGCTGGTCACGGGATACGTCCACCACCTCCGTGATCCTGCCTCCCGGGGCGTCCGGCGCGATGCGGTGTACGGTAAACCGTTCTTCCTCGAACAGTCCCAGGATTTCCCCCCGGGTGCCCGTGATATGGATATGCCGCCCCGACGCGGTGGCGCCTCCGTTCATGGAGAATGTCCCCGTGGCGCCGTCCGCAAAGCGCACCATCATGGACTGATGGTCCACAATCTGCAGATTGCAGCGGTAGGCGCAGCGGCTGAAAGGATTCTCCGGGTCACTTAAGAGCGCCTCTTTTTCCTCCTCGGATATCTTCTCGTATCCGATGTCATGCCAGATATTGCCTGTCCAGCGCTGGGGATGCTCGATATACAGGCGCCTGGCCGAATATGGGCATGTCCGCTCTACGGGGCAGTCCGTCAGACAGTGGTGCCCCGCTCCCCGGGGAGCCATCTCGGGCTTGAACTGGAACACGTTCCCCACGCTGGACACGCTGGCGGGATGGTTTCCCCGCATGAGCCAGGTCATGATATCGATGTCGTGGCAGGATTTGGACAGAAGCATACCAGAGCCGCATATCTCAGGGGAGGCGTATTTGCCCCTCACGTAGGACACGGACTCATGGAAATAGCTCACCTGCTCCGCCATACGGATGTCCACCACCCTGCCAATGTCCCCCGCCGTGAGAATCTCTTTGATTTTCCGATAAAAAGGGGCGTAGCGCAGCACATGGCAGACCATGATGTGCCGATTGGTCACATGCTCACAGTTTAGGAGCAGCTCCGCCTCCTGCATATTCACCGCAAAGGGCTTTTCCAGCAGAATGTCGTACCCGTGCCGCAGCAGAGGCAGGGACGTGGGCACATGCTGCTGGTCCATGGTTCCGTTGATGACGCCGTCCGCGAACTTGGGCGCCGCCACCAGCTCCTCCACAGAGGAAAAGCAGTTCTCCTTAGGGATTCCGAAAGTCTCCCGGGCCGTCCGCACCCGTTCCGGATTGATGTCCGCCACGCCTACAATCCGGAACAGCTCCGGATGTTCCAATGCCTCACGGGCATAAATCATGGACCTGACGCCCATGCCTACGATGATAATGCGAATTGGTCTCGATTTCATTTTGTCCTAGCCATTCCTTCCTGGTGTACTTACGAGCGGTTAGATTTGCCGCCGATTCCTGATACTTTCCGCTCCTGAGTCGGGTGATTTGGCAAACTTTAGCCACCGTCAGTGTAAATTCTTTGGTTCGCTGCCGTGCAAACCTTTCCAGATTTTTGTTTTCGTATTCATAATAACCGATTGCTTTGTATTTTTCTACAGGAAATTTCATAAGTTTACTTCCAAACTTTCATCCGCATTCTATTTTAGTACTTGCTAAAATAAATAAGTGTGATATAATACATTTGTCAAAAACAAAATGGGAGGGAGAGAAACATGGATGCCAAAGTCTTAAAAGCCCTGGGAGAGCCCAAACGCTTCCAGCTTCTGCAGCTCATGTCCGCCCGGGGCTACTGCGTAGGCGCTCTGGCTCTGCGCAGCGGGCTGTCGGAATCGGCGGTGTCCCAGCATCTGCGGGTTCTCCGGGAGGCGGGCCTGGTGCTGGGCGTGAAGAGAGGCTATTACACCCACTACCGCCTGGACAAAGAGGCGCTGGAGCAGGTCACCTCCGAACTGCAGCAGCTCCTGAACACACAGTGCAGGCCCTGCAGCGGCCCGTTCTACGGCTGTCCGGAATCAGAGCGGCTGCAATGCAAGTCCTATGTACCGCCGGAAAAAAGAGGAAAGGAAAATTAGACTCATGTTAAAGCGTTTTATCTACTACTATAAGCCCCACAGAAAGATGCTGACCCTGGATATGCTGGCATCCCTGCTGATCTCTGTGATCGGTATGGTATACCCCATCGTCACCAACAAAATGCTCAATGTCTATATCCCCGAGAAGATGTATACCACCATCGTCCTTGCGGGCCTGGTGGTATTGGCCCTGTACATTGTGCGTATGCTGCTTCGGTATTTCGTACAGTATTACGGTCATGTCATCGGTGTGAAAATGCAGTCCCAGATGCGCCAGGACCTGTTCGCCCATCTGGAGAAGCAGCCCTTTCAGTTCTATGACAACCACGAGACCGGCCGCATCATGACCCGCATTACAAGCGATCTGTTCGAGGTAAGCGAATTAGCCCACCACGGCCCGGAAAACCTGCTGATCAGCTCCGTGATGATTCTGCTGTCCTTTGCCTATCTGGTGATGATAGACCCCATTCTGACGCTGATCATCTTTGCCTGCGTGCCTATTCTGGTGGTGGTGACCCTGCACTTCCGCAAGGCCATGAGCCGCGCTTTCGACGACCGCCGCAAGAGCAACGCCACCATCAACGCCGCCGTGGAAAGCAGCGTCACCGGCATCCGGGTCACAAAGGCCTACACCAACAGCAAGCGGGAAATCGAGAAATTCAGAGAGGGCGACAGGCAGTTCGTGGACGCTTCCCGCAGAGCCTACAGAGCCATGGCCATGTTCCACTCCTCCACCGCTTTCGTCACGGACATCTTCAACGTGTTCATCCTGATTGCAGGGGGCCTGTTTTTGTACGCGGGCAGAATCTCTTTCGGTGATTACTCCACATTCATCGTGTCCGTAAACCTGTTCATCAATCCCGTGAACACCCTCATCGGCTTCATGGAGCAGCTTCAGAACGGCGTCAGCGGCTTCAAGCGCTTTGTGGAGATCATGGACGCGGAACCGGAAAAGGACGCTCCGGACGCGGAGGAATTAAAGGACGTCCAGGGTGTCATCGAATTCAAAAACGTCACCTACGCTTACGACGATTCCAAAGAAGTCCTCCACGACATCAACCTGCGTCTGGAAAAAGGCAGAAAGCTGGCCCTGGTAGGGCCCTCCGGCGGGGGCAAGACCACCCTGTGCCATCTGCTGCCCAATTTCTACAAGCTGGAGGAAAAGGACGGCTCCATCTTAATCGACGGCAAAGACATCCGCCGTCTCACCATGGAGTCCGTGCGCCGCAGCATCGGCATCGTCCAGCAGGACGTATTCCTCTTTGTGGGCACTATCCGGGAGAACATCCTCTACGGACGCCCGGACGCCACCCAGGAGGAAGTATACCAGGCTGCCCGCCGGGCCAATATCCATGACTACATCATGACGCTGGAAAAAGGATATGATACGGAGATCGGAGAACGTGGCGTAAAACTCTCCGGCGGCCAGAAGCAGCGCCTGAGCATTGCCAGAGTGTTCTTAAAAAATCCCGCCATCTTGATTTTGGACGAAGCCACCAGCGCCCTGGACAACACCACCGAGGTGCTCATCCAGCAGGCCCTGGACGAATTGTGCAAAGGCCGCACCACTCTGGTGGTGGCCCACCGCCTGTCCACCATCCGGAATGCGGACGAAATTGCCGTAGTCATAGGCGGCCGCATCACCGAGCGGGGCACCCACGAGGAACTTATGGAGGCAGGCGGCACCTACCAGCAGCTGTATTCCCTGCAGTTTCGGGAAAATGACTTTTTTGAATAGTCTATTTTAGTCAAAGTAAATCCTCCAGTTACGACAGTTCAGGTTATTTTCCCCAAGCTGTCATAACATGGAGGTTTTTGCTCAGAATCTCCGGTTCCCCGGCATCCCTACCGTAAAGCCCCGGCCACGTCAATCACCACATACTCGGACCTGCACCCGGTCTTGAACTGAATGGCCCAGTCGGAAATGCCGGAGGTCACGATGAAGTCCGTGTTTCCCCGCCTCTCCAGACCGTACCTCTTGTCGTCCAGGCCCATCCACTCCCCCATGGGATTAAAGGGCAGCAGCTGGCCGCCGTGGGTATGGCCGGACAGCACCAGGTCCACGCCGGATGCCTCCTGGGCATCATAGTCATGGGGCTGATGGTCCAAAACAATGCTGTACTTGTCCGGATCCAGGCCTGCGGTCAGTTCTTCCATCGTAGCCCTTGGCATGCCCATCTGATCCTGAGAGCGATCCTGCCGCCCGATCAGGTAAAACTGCTCCCCCAGCAGCACGATTTCATCCTGCAATACCCTCACACCGTTCTTCTCCAACTCCGCCACCAGGTCGGCGCCGCTGTATCCCCGGTATGCCGGACCATAATACCCCTTGTCATGGTTTCCGAAGACATAGTAAACCCCATAGGTGGTCTGCAGGCTTCCCAGCGCCGCGCAGGCGGCTTCCATGTCCTCTTTGGAAGTGTCATCATCCACGAAATCCCCTGTCACCACCACGATATCCGGATGCTCCGCCTGCATGTCGTCCACCCATCTCTGAAAGCCCTCCCCGCTGAAAGTATTGCCCACATGGGAATCCGCAAACTGTACGATGCGCAGACTCCCCACCGGCTTCTCCGTCTCCACTATGTACGCTTTCCGCCAAACATGATTCGCCAGATACCATCCGCAGATCAGATATGCTGCCGTGATGCCGAGTGCGAAGATCCCGGCGTAATACTTTGTAAATTTCTTCCCGCGCTTCTTTTCCATAACCTTACTGACTCCGTCGCACACCAGCCACACAGCCATCAGGTGCAGGATGCTGATGGCCGCGTTGATTGTGCCAAGGCCTGCCCGGATGCCAATCGCCAGCGCCAGAACCGGAACGATTCCCAGGAGAAAAGACAAAAGCTTCTTTTCCCCGGCGATTCTTTGTATGACTCGAAACTTAGCGAACCTGCTGATCAGATACAGAATGCCCAGAACAGAGCCAAAAGCCAATGCGCCAAAAATAAATGTCCACATCTTTCATTCTCCTTTTTCTTTCTTTTTATGAGATAGATAACCTTTCCGTGATCTGTCTGAAACGGTACTGATATAGCTTGTTTTCAGTATAAACCAATCTTCCCGTCCAGACAAGGCGAAATGTTTTCGCCCCTCTTGAAATCCGGAGGCTCATCGTGTACAATACAATCATTACCTTTATGTCAGAAGGAGGATGCCGGAAATGGCCAGGCAAAAGGATATCAAGACAAATGCTATGCGCATACTGGAATCCATGAAGATTCCCTATACCCATCTGACCTACGAATGCAGCGAGTTCACCGACGGGCTCCAGATTGCGGACATGCTTGCCCTGCCCTACGAAAAGGTATATAAGACTTTGGTCACCACCGGGGGCGCAGGCGAAAAGCATTCCAGAGATTATTTCGTGTTCGTAATACCTGTGGCGGAGGAGCTGGACTTAAAAGCGGCCGCCAGAAGTGTGGGTGTAAAAAGCGTGGAGATGATTCATGTAAAGGACATACAGCAGATCACCGGCTACATCCGGGGCGGCTGTACCGCCGTGGGCATGAAGAAGCAGTATGTGACCCGCATCGACAGCTCCGCCCAGAGCCTTGAGAAGATCATTGTCAGCGGCGGGCGCATCGGCTCCCAGCTGGAGCTGGCCCCGGGGGACCTAGCCCGGGCGGCAGGGGCACAGTTCGCGGACATTGTCCGGCACCACTAGGAGATAACCGCAAGAGGCCGCTTAAACTAATATTATTATACTATGGATAGGTGTACTCCTGCTCCCATGTAAGTATCTTTTCCCAATCCTGCTCTTCTCTCAATACTCTCAAAATATGTATTTGCTTTTCCGGAGCAACTTGTCTTTATTCTGATTTTCGCTTAAATGAATATTATCTTTTATCAATTCCATTTTGTCTCCCTCTAAAATAGGATTACCAATTGATTTCATTTTATCATATTGAACGTCTCAGCACAATCGCTCTTTCGTATGGGATAACTACGTCAGGCGAAAGTGAAATTCGCGAACTGTTTTCCTATAATTTCTTAATATGCTCTTTCGCCATTGCATAATACCTTTGAAAGCGCTGGGTCTGCGTATCGTTATATTTTACCCCGAGCATAATCCATTCACAATACTCGTAGAGCAGAAAATAATCCAGCGCCCTGCGGTAATCGTTGTAAGGAATCCCTTTCTCTTTTATAAAATGCTCATAGTAATATTCGATGGTGTAGTCTTTATCCGTCTGTTTCATATGGAAAAAGGCCTCTTCGTCCTCCTCCCCATGCGCAATCAGGCGGGCAAGCGAGGCTGGATAAGGTAAGATTCCGGCATATTCCCAGTCAATGATAGTCGCTTTTCCCTTCGTGATAAGGACATTAAACGGCAGAAAATCGTCATGACACAGCGTCCGCGGGATATTGGAATATATCTGCAGAAACGTTTTGTAGGCTTGTTCTAAATCCGGATCGTTCAAATAGTTCCCTCGCTTTTGCCGATCCCGCAGGCTTTCCTCAAAGCCATAGCCCACCCCTTGCAGTTCCCTTTTTTCCCAATACATATTTTGCAGGTAAATCAATGCATCCAGAACGGCAGTCAATGCCTCCCGCTTGCATTTGCGCAGATTATCTCCCTCTATATACTCCATAAGAAGAAACAGCTCGCCGCAATAGCTCAGGCTCTTATAAAAACGCGGCGCCCTGTATTCTGCAGATTGCAAAAACGTATCGTAAACAGCCAGTTCCCTCTCACTTGTCTTTTTCAGGACATAGCTGGCAGTATCCTCTTCGATTTTCCACACGTTATAGTCCTCGCCATCTTCCTCACATTGAAACGTTGTTGCAACGGCTTGTTCGCCAAACCCCATTTGTGCAAGTAATTCTTTTATATTCATGCCCATATTTGATTTTATCCTTTTTGCGCTTTTTCGGAGGATTCATTTCCCCGCTTAGTCTGTTCCTCAGACAGCAATCGCCATCCCGGAATTTGTGCCGTTGCTTAACTTCCTCCTGATACCCGGTTCCTCCCCTGCGCAAGGCGGCGGTACTGCAGGGGCGTACAGCCGTAAGCCGCCCCGAACTGCCTGTCGAACAGGGACGCTTCCTTGAAGCCGCAGGACAGCGCCACCTCTGTCACAGAAAGCCCTGTCTCCTCCAGCATGCCCGACGCCATACGCAGGCGGAAAGCCGTCAGGTACCGCTTCGGCGACTCCCCCACCTGCTGCCTGAAAATACGGTACAGGTACGTTCTGTCGATTCCCACTGTCCGGGCAATCTCTGCCACGCCAATTTCATAGCCGAAATTATTGTGGATAAAGTCCAGGGCGCGGTTCACGTAATCCTGCGCCACGGAAGCGCTTGCAGACTGCTTTGGCATCATATAGGACAGAGTCATGTACAGCCTGCCTAACAGCATGTAGCTGTTCACGTCGCCATGTCCAAAGGAATCCACCAGCTGCAGCATCTCCCTGCGCAGCCTCCCTGCGCTTCTGTCCTGAAAGACCACGCTTTCCTGCCCCAGGCCGCATTCCCGTAAGATACTCTCCGCCTCTGTCCCGCCGAAGCCGATCCAGCAATATTCCCAGGGGTCCGTCCGGTCTGCCTGATAGCGGGTGGACTCCCCGGGGAAAATCAGAAAGCCCTGCCCAGGCCCTATCTCATACCGCTCTCCCGCCCTCTCATAATACCCCTTTCCCGCCAGAATGAAGTGGAGCAGAAAATGGGGCCGCACCGCAGGGCCGAAGAAATGTCCGGGCTCGCATTTCTCCCACCCGCAAAAATAGAATGCCAGCGCATTGTCCGACCCGATTTCCTGAAAATATTCTTTCACCTCTGCCATATGCCGCCTCCTGTTTTGATTCTTCCCAGGCTTTCTGCTGTCCCAGGCAGGAAACCTCTGCTGCCCCAGTCCATGGAACTGCCCCCATCCAACATCATGCACTCACCGCTCCCAGTGCCGACGGCTTTCCCCCGCCGTCCATGCATACATTCCGCTTCCAGTATAGTTCTCTTTTCCGCTTAACCGCACCATATTATGGAAATCCTTTCGCCGGGATTCCTTTTCAGTATAGCGCCTCCCTTTTTCCATTTCAATCCCCTTTTTCAAACAGATACAACATTTGTACAAATTTTAGAAACATAATCCCTATCTTAATCCTCCGAAATCCCATATAATAAAAAGTACTTATCAATACCCTCATGATGAGGGAATACAAGTGCCGCCCGTCCGGCGGCGAAAGGAGTAAGAATGCCTAAAATTACTTTCATGGGAGCCGGCAGCACCGTGTTTGCCAGAAACGTGCTGGGTGACTGCATGTGCACCCCCGCCCTGCAGGACAGCGACATCGCTCTCTACGACATCGATCCCAAGAGGCTGGAGGAGTCCGAAATCATCTTAAGCGCAATCAACAAAAACACCAATGAGGGCCGCGCCCGAATCCGCACCTACTTAGGGGTGGAAAACCGCAAAGAGGCCCTGCGGGGCGCCGATTTCGTGGTGGACGCCATCCAGGTGGGCGGATACGATCCCTGCACCATCACGGACTTTGAGATCCCCAAGAAATACGGCCTGCGTCAGACCATCGCCGATACCCTCGGCATCGGCGGCATCATGCGGGCCCTGCGCACCATCCCCGTGCTGCGGGACTTCGCTGCGGATATGGAGGAGGTCTGCCCCAATGCCCTGTTCTTGAACTACACCAATCCCATGGCCATGCTCTCCGGCTATATGCAGCGCTACACCAATGTAAAGACCGTAGGCCTCTGCCACAGCGTTCAGGTCTGCTCCGAGGGTCTCCTGAAAGCTCTTAACATGGAGGACAAGCTGGAGGGCCGAAAGGAGCTCATCGCGGGCATCAACCATATGGCATGGCTGCTTGAAATCTACGACAAGGACGGCAACGACCTGTATCCGGAAATCAAGAGACGCGCAGCGGAAAAGAACGCAGCGGAGAAGCACGGAGACATGGTGCGCTACGAGTACATACGCCGTCTGGGCTATTACTGCACGGAATCCAGCGAACACAATGCGGAGTACAACCCCTGGTTCATCAAGAGCCGCTGCCCGGAGCTTATCGACAAATACAATATTCCGCTGGACGAATATCCCCGCCGCTGCGTGAATCAGATCGAGGGCTGGGAGAAAGAGAAGAACGACATCCTGGCCGACGGCAATGTCACCCATGAGCGCTCCAGAGAGTACGCTTCCTATATTATGGAGGCCGTGGTCACCGGCGTTCCCTACAAGATCGGCGGAAACGTGCTCAATGAGGGCCTGATCACCAATCTGCCCGCGGACGCCTGTGTGGAGGTGCCCTGCCTCATCGACAATATGGGCGTACATCCCTGCAAGGTGGGCCGTCTGCCGGTACAGTTGGCTGCCATGAACATGACCAACATAAACACCCAGCTGATGACCATCGAGGCCGCCGTCACAAAGAAGAGAGAGGCCATCTATCAGGCCGCCATGCTGGATCCTCATACCGCGGCGGAATTGTCCGTAGACGAAATCGTGGCTATGTGCGATGACTTGATTGAGGCCCATGGAGAGTATATGAAAGACTATAGGTAAGTTATACTGCAGGGGCTGCCGCACTTAGGGCATTGTTCCTTTGAGAAGCTTTCTATAGCGAAAGACGGGCGGGGGGATTTCCTCCCGCCCTTTGGGCATTTTGCGGGTATTTCATTCCCTCCGGCTTTTCTTTTGCCTTCCTTGCTTTTTTCTGCTTTCTTTTATCTTGCGCAACTTCTCTTTGGCTTGTAAACGCATAAAGATTCGTGGTATAATGTTGACCCAGAAAGACATTGTGTCAACTTCTGATTCTATGTACGCTGAAGTGCACGAAATCATGGTATAATATGTCCATATTCCCGGCAGGGAATGCCGAATGGCATAACTACCATGTACGGCCTGTGCACATGGTATGCTAATACATCACAGTTTCTTATGTGCCGGTTCCGGTATGGGGAAAGGAGGACTTCCATATGCCTGAAAGAAAAAAGGCGCTCCCGGTGGGAATCGAGTTCTTCCGGGACTTCAAGTCGAAAGACTATTACTATGTAGATAAGACGGCATTCATCGCCGAGCTCTTAAGGACAAAAGGTGCCGTGAACCTTTTTACCAGGCCCAGGCGCTTCGGGAAGAGCCTGAACATGAACATGTTCAAATGTTTCTTTGAAATCGGTACGGAAGCCTCCCTGTTCGACGGGCTGGCTATTTCCGGAGAGAGGGAACTGTGCGAACAGCACATGGGGAAGTACCCTGTCATATCCTTAAGCTTGAAAGATGCGGAGGGAGGGACTTATGAAGCAGCGTTAAAAATGCTGTCGGAGATTATGAAACGGGAAGCCCGCAGGCATCAGTATCTCCTGGACAGCAGCAGGCTTACGGAGATAGACAAGGAGTCTCTGAAACAGCTTTATGCTCCCGGTCTGGACGAGGATACCGTGAAAAGAAGCCTGAATCTTCTTTCAGAACTCCTCGGCAAACACTATGGCCGCCGGGTAGTGATCCTGATAGACGAGTACGATGTGCCCCTGGACAAGGCCTATCAGAAAGGTTACTACGCACAGATGGTGGATCTGATCCGCTCCTTTCTCAGCCAAGCCCTCAAAACCAACGAAAACCTGGACTTCGCGGTGCTCACCGGATGCCTGCGGATTGCGAGAGAAAGCATCTTTACAGGCCTGAACAACTTTAAAGTGCGCTCCATATCCGACGAACAGTGCGCGGAGTATTTCGGTTTCACGGACGGCGAGGTGCGGGATATGCTTCGGTATTACGGTGTGGAAGACCGTTTCCCGGACATGAAAGAATGGTATGACGGCTATCATTTCGGGGATGCGGACGTCTACTGCCCCTGGGACGTGATCAATCAGTGCGACCTGCTCAGGGTGTCAAAGGACGCCCCCATGAGGCCCCACTGGGAGAACAGCAGCAGCAACGCCATCGTAAAGGACATCCTGGAGGAGGCCACGGAGGCCACGAAAGCCGAGATCGAGGCGCTGATCTCCGGCGAGGCGGTGGAGAAAGAGATCATCCCGGAGCTGACCTACACCGACCTGGACAACGAGGACAGGAATGTCCGCCAGACCTATCTGTGGAGTGTCCTCTACTCTACGGGATATCTGACCGATGCCGGAAAGCCGGAGGGGCGGATCCATAAGCTGGTGATCCCCAATAAGGAAGTCCGCAGGATCTATGAGGACAGGGTGCGTTCCTGGTTTCGCGTGAAAGCAACGGGTGACAGGGAGCGTTGGGAGCGGTTCTGCACGGCGGTCAAGGGAGGCGACGCACAGGCCGTGGAGGAGCTGTTTAGCGCGTTCCTGTCAGAGTCCATCAGCATCCGGGATACGGCGGTGAGAAAAGTAAAAAAGGAGAACTTCTACCACGGCATGTTCCTGGGGCTTCTGCGGGCGGAGGGCAGCTGGATCGTAAAGTCCGGCGCCGAGTCCGGCACAGGCTACTCCGACATCCTCCTCATGGCCCCCCGGGAAAGGGTCGGCTGCGTCATCGAGGTGAAGTACGCGGAGAAAGGCGCCTTTGACGCGGCCTGTAGAGAGGCCATGGAGCAGATCGAGACCCGTGCCTATACCCGACTGCTGCGGGACGAGGGCATGGAGACCATCCATAAGTACGGCCTGGCCTGCTTCCGGAAGTCCTGCCGGGTGGCGTATGAAAAGGAATAGATTTTTATAAAAATACCCCGTGAAGCTGTGCGGTTTTTCGCATGGAGCTTCATGGGGTATCTTTAGACCTGCTGCCTTTCCCGCAGGAACCTCTTCAAAAAGAATGCCAGAAAATAGGGAAACGTATAAAACCGGCCGTTATATCCTATATTCTTCATGCCGAACTTGATCCCGTACCGAATGTCCCCATAGGCCTCCTCCTGAATCAGGCGGTTCAGGGACGCCGTAGCGCCGTCAGCTGCTTTCACCTCCACGGGAATCAGGGAATCCCTGTCCCTCACAAAGAAGTCCATCTCCAGAGTCCCTTTTTCATTCCTGTAAAAATACAGCGGATACCCCTGCTTTACCAGTATGTCCCCTATGATATTTTCATAGATGGCCCCTTTGTAGGTATTGAAATTTTTATTGAAGCGCAGATCCTCCTGCACCTCATCGTCCAGGGAGCCGATCAGCAGCCCGGTATCCCGGAAATAAATCTTGTAGGAATCCGGATTATAATTGCCCCTTAAGGGAAGTTCCGGCTGGGCCATACAATAGCACACATTGACGATACCCGCGTTGTCCAGCCATTCCACCGTGCCCATGTACTCCCGGCTCCTGGCTCCGTGCTCTACTTTGGAAATCTGGAATTTTTTGTTCTCCTTGCCCAGGAATACTGGAATTTTCCGGTAGACGTTCAGGATGCGCCCCTGATCCAGGCCCCCTGCGTATTTCGTGATATCCTCCTCGTAGTCCAGCAGAATCTGCTTCTGCATCTTCAAGGTACCGCTGTAGTTTTTATTTTTCACAAAGGAATTCACGATTGCTGGCATCCCTCCCAGAACCATGTACTCCCTGAAGATTTCGAACATGGTCTCCAGCTCCAGCCTGGAAAAGGGTTCCAGTTCCGACATATGACGGTACAGATCCGCAATCTGATTCTCCCGGTAGCCCTTTGCCCAGAGAAATTCCTCGAAATCCATGGAATGCATCTCGTAGTCTTCCTTGTAGCCCACGCTGTTGGACTCGATTTCCCGATAGCTGATTCCCATCAGGGAGCCGGAGCAGATGACATCATAGCGTCCGTCCTGCTTGAAACTCTTCAGGCTGGTAGCGCAGTTTGGGCAGGCCTGGAGTTCATCGAAAAAGAGCAGGGTTTCTCCGGGCACCAGGGCAAAGTCCGGATTGATCAGGGAGATATTCTTCAGAATGGCGTCCACCTCAAAACCATTTTCGAAGATGCCCAGAAACTGTTTCTGCAGCGCAAAATTGATTTCCACCGTATGCGCGTAATGCTCCTTGGCAAACTTTCGAATGGATTCGGTCTTGCCGATCTGTCTGGCTCCCTTTATGATCAGTGGCAACCTGTCAGGATTGCTCTTCCACAGCCCCAAATCCCTGTCTATTTTTCTTCGCAGCAGTTCCATTTCCTGTCCTCCCACCGGTATTCTGATAGTATGCCCTCATGTGACACCTTTATGTTATCACAGAATTCCAATGGTTTCAACATGGTTTTATCACAGAATTCCGTCTATTTCCCATGTGTTTTACACAAAATTCCCTAAAGATGTACGGAATGAAAACATCTTAACCTCCGGAGAATGAAAGCCTCTTTGGGATTTGCCTGCTCCGGCTTCCACCTCCCTATACGGTCTATAACATCCTAATGTCCTCCGCATAATCCCCCACCAGGATCCCTGCCTCCTCCAGGCTCTCCGCCTTTTTGCCGTCCCGGCAGAAGTCCCGGATTTCTATGCCGTGAACGGAAAATTCTTCGCTATAGCCCGCAATCACGGAGGGTTCCTCCCCCTCTCCGGAGGATACCTGGATGTTTTCCAGCAGGATATTGCGGATGCCCCTGCCCGGCGCGGGGTTATAGTCCCGGTTCCATTTCACCTGAAAGTCCAGCACCTTTCCGTGCTCAAAGGGCTCTATGCGGATGTTCCGGTAGGTGACGTTTTGCACCAGGTTCTTGTCCCCGGCATTGACGGCCATGACACCCAGGTATCCCGGCTGGAACTCGTGATGTTCCAATACATCGATGTCTTCAAACAAAATGTCCCGGATGACGTCCCCCTCATGCTCATGGTCCCCATGGGTGCCGATCATCATGGGATGGGCCACATCCGCCCAGAGAGATGTATGCCGCACGGTGATCTCGCTGCTGTCCCCGCGGTTGTCCCATCGGCTGCCGTAGACGGCCACGCAGTCGTCAGAGGAGCGCAGGAAAGAATTCTCCACCAGCACCCGCCGGCTGCTCATCATGTCCACCCCGTCGCTCCAGCCCTCACAGCTGAAAGATTTGATATTGCGAATGATTACGTCCTCGCAGTCGCCCAGGGATACGGTATAATGGGGCGGATTGATAAAGATCAGATTCTCCAGCAGAATATTGCGGGAGTGGTTCAGCCGTATACCGTTTATACTGCTGAATCTGGCAAAATCCGCCAGGTACAGGATTCCCCTGCCATCTATGTGCAATCCCTCCCCATGCTCCAGGGCCAGACCGCCGATGAGGATTGCGCCGCCCTCCAGGTAGATATGGGTGTGGGAGGGCAGGCGCCAGACGCATTCCCCGATATAATAGATGCCTGGCTCCACATAGAGCATCCTGCCCTTTGGCATGGCTTCCAGCTGTTCATTGATTCCGTCTCCCAGAAAGCCTGGTCTGTCCAGGGAGCCGGAGACTACAAGGACATTGTCCCCTGTCTTGTCCGGCATCTCCTCCAGGGCTCCGGCAAAGAGATGGAGATTGTGGAAGCGGTCTTTGTTCACCTCCACAGATAAATTCGCCGGTTTGTCCAGGGTAAAGGTAATCCGCTTAGGCTCCGTCTTAGCCTGGATTCCCAGGGAAAGAGGGCGGATGTCCACCCTGTACACGGTGTAGAATTTCGGAAAAGTGATTTCCACCTCCACGCTGCCCGTAAAATCGAAGTACGCCATGGAGGCACACCGCACATCGTGCATGTCCACTTTCACCCGGTAGGCTTTCAGTTCCTGCCAGTCTTTCGTTCCCTCTGCCCTGACCCGCAGGCAGTAATCCTCCTGGAGCACCGCGCCTTTGGGTACTGGGTAGATCCTTAATTGATTTGTTTCCTGTTTCATTTTGCCGCCTTTCTGTGTGTTTCGTTGTCTTCTTCCATTCTCTGTTATTTTGTTCTATATTATGTTGCTGTGCTTTTGTTTTGTTGTGTGTTCTTTGTGCTGATTACATCCCAGTGCCCGAAATCGAAGGGATCCTGCCTCTTGTCCGCCCCCATTGGAATGCTCTTCTTCCATACTACCGTCCCGGAAAGCGCTCTTCAATGCCCTTTCCTGCTTTTTTGTGACAGATTCTGCTGTCCGGCCAGAATTTGGGGTGAAAAGAGAGCCCCAGGCAAATTGTGCCTGTGGCCCTCTTTTTCACATTTATCCTATCTAGCTGTGTACAGCCTCATGCCTTAGTTTGCGTTCTTGGCGTCAAGGAATGCCTGAATCTGGGAAATCAGCTCTGCGCGGATCTCCTCCAGTCCCACTGCCGTAGCATCCTCATGCCACTGCTGTATCTTCTGCGCCGCCTCTTCCGCGTCATACATGGAGATGGTCAGCTGCAGCTCGTTGGAAAGAGCGGATACATTGGCGATCTGGGTCTCCACATTGGTAGCGTCGAACACGAATCCGGCCAGAGGACTCAGCTCATATGTAGAGGGATCGTACATATAGTCATAGCGGGACTTGATCTCAGAGTTCTCGCTGACAAACTCGCTGACTCTGATGTAGGTGGGGTTCTGGGTAAAGGAATAGGTGGGCATGGAGTATGCCAGGTTCTCATCGATGTCAAGCTTCTTGTAGCCATCTTCGCCTACTGCTTCCCAGTCCTCTCCCTGGATGCCCAGTTCGAACAGGTCATGAGCCTCCTGGCTGCCGAACATCCAGTCAAGGAAGTACATCACGGCATCTGTATTCTCAGACCACTCGGGCACTACCAGCCAGTTGTTGGTAGCCATGTCGCAGACTACAGCGCCGGCTTCCATATTGCGCTGCGCATCCTCGATAACATAGAAGCCATACTCTTCATCGGGATTGGTCTCCAGGGCTGTCTTCACCTTGCTCTCATACTCGCTCAGTGCGGAGTAGGCAATGGCTGCGGGCTTCTCCACGGTATCTGTGCCGCCGCGGTTAGGGTTTAAGTAAGGGTTCCATTTGGTGCGGTCCTGAATATAAGCTGTGATGAAGTCATCCTGATAGCCTGCAGGCATCTTGGCGAATTCCTCCTCAGAGTCGCCGGGAACCACTGCGTTCAGGACTGTCTTGTTGTCATCGCTCAGCCCTACCCAGATCCAGGTCTGGTCGCCCAGGATATTTACATTGTCCTGTGTGTATACATGGTCATGCTTCGCGGAGTACCAGGGGGAGTCCAGACGGAAGAAGTTCCAAAGGCTGACACCGATCATGCCCTCCTCGTTCTCCTGCACGGTCTTCACGAACTCTAACAAGCTTGCCTCATCCGTAATAGGCGCGCAGTCGTACTTCTTGCGCAGATCCTCCCGGTACATGAAGCCGCGGCTGTCCTCATAGAATGTGGCCAGGTTGATGCCGTAGACGCCTTTCTGGTAGGAGCCGTCCTCCTGACGGATGTAAGAAGTCATAGCCTGCACAAAGTCCTCGCTAAAGGCGTTCTTCAGGCCGGGGAAAGCGTCATTGTTGAAATAAGAAGACACATCTTTCAGATCTCCATTCTGGATAAACGAAGTCAGTCCGTGCCATCCTCCGCAGAACATCAAATCAATGCCGCTGCTCTCACGGTCCAGCATGGCCGTCTGCAGCTTATCTTTGTAATCGCCGCCTGCAATCCACTCGAATTCCGGATGGATTTTGCTCATGATGGGATCATCCGCTGTCATCTCCTCATATTTCGCCAGAACCTTGTCCAGATTTTTGAATTCGTTCATGACGCGAATCTTGATGGTGGTGTCCTCCATCTGGGGCGCCTCTGCTTCGCTGCCCTGATCGGGAGTTTCTTCCCCGGAAGCCTCTCCGGAGCTTTCCGCAGGAGACTCCTGCTGTTCGGACTGTTTGCTTTCAGTCTGGCTGTCGTTTCCTGCATCATCATTGCCGCAGGCTGCCATGGACAGCGTCATGGCTCCCGCCAGCGCCAGTGCCATGGTCTTTTTCAGAAACTGGTTTTTCATTCTTATTTTCCTCCTTATTTTGAGTTCCGTGTCTGCCCTCTGGTACCCGGGTCCGGCAGAGAATTTCCGGCCGCAAAGTGATGCGTCCGTAAATCCTCTGGGGCACCACCGGGCAGACACTGTTTTGAGTTCCGTGTCTGCCCTCTGGTACCCGGGTCCGGCAGAGAATTTCCGACCGCAAAGTGATGCGTCCGTAAATCCTCTGGGGCACCACCGGGCAGACACTGTTTTGAGTTCCGCGACAGCCCCTTTGATACCCGGGTCCGGCAGAGAATTTCCGGCCGCAAAGTGATGCGTCCGTAAATCCTCTGGGGTACCACGGAGCTGTCGCTGTTTCTTAGTTCTTATTTCCATCCCCGCCGCCCGGGATTTACCGTCCCGGAGCAGGCAGAGAGAAATAACGCATTTACATTAACCTTTGATCGCTCCAACGGTAAGTCCGCTGGTGAAGTATTTCTGCACATAAGGGTACAGGAAGATGATGGGGCCGATGGCCACCACGGTAGTCGCCATCCGCAGGGAGTTGGTAGGGATCTCTCCCGCCGCTATGCCGGTGCTCCGGGCCATCTCTTTCATGGCATCCGCGTTCCGCAGCATCCGCATCAGCAGATACTGCAGGGGGAACAGCTTGCTGTTGTCTATATAGAGCATGGCATTAAACCATTGGTTCCAATAGCCCAAAGCGTAGAACAGGCTCAAAGTGGCGATGCCCGGTATAGATACCGGAAGTATAATTTTCCACAGAATCTGGAAGTCGTTGGCTCCGTCCATGTAAGCCGATTCCGACAGTTCATGGGGAATCCCGTTAAAGAAATTCCGCATCAGGAACATGTTCCATGCCCCGAAAGCCACCGGGAGGATCAGTACCATTATATTGTCTTTCAACCCCAGGGTTCTGGCGATCAGCAGGTAAGTAGGCACCAGGCCTCCTCCGAACAGCATGGTAAAATATACGAAGAATGTAATCACATTGCGGAACTTCACTTTCTTTAAGGACAGCGGATAGGCCATGGTGATAGTCAGCAGCATGCTGAACAGGGTTCCTGCCACTGTGGTAAAGATAGTCACGCCGTAGGCCCGGAATATCTGGGCATCCCCCAGCACCACCTTATAAGCCTGGACGGTAAAGTCCTTTGGAATAATCGGAAATCCGTATGTAGCAAAATTGGCTTCTGTCTCAAAGCTGCTCCCCAGAATGATGGCAAAGGGGAAAAGGCAGTAGATACAGAACAGGGTAGCCAGGGCGTATACCACTACCTCGAACACTTTCTCGCCGCCGGACTTTTTGATGGCGGTTCCTTTTATTTTTGTTTTTCCCATTTCATTTCCTTTCTGCTCCTATGAGCTTGCCGCAGGCAAAACGCAAACGCCGCGTTTAAAAGATAGCCGCATCCGGCTCCACTTTTTTGGCCAGGAAGTTGGTGGTAAATACCAGCACCAACCCTACGATAGACTGGAAGAAGCTGGTGGCGGTACTCATGCCTAAGTTGTTCAGCTGCCGCAGAGCCCGGTACACAAAGGTGTCGATGACATCCGTGGTGGAATAGAGGGAGGCATTGTCGCCGATCAGCGCGTAAATCATGCCGAAGTCGCCGTTGAAGATCTTGCCCACGCTCATGATGGTCAGCATAATGGCTGTGGTCTTTAAGAGAGGCAGCGTGATCCGGGTGATCTGCTGGAGCCTGGTGGCGCCGTCCACCCTGGCCGCCTCGTACATTTCCTGGTCGAAGCCGGTGATGGCCGCCACATACACGATGGTTCCGTATCCGGCTCCCTGCCAGAGCTTCAAAAGCACCAGGATCAACGGCCACCAGCCCGGGGTGGTATAGAACGCGGGATCCGCTCCTCCATTGTCCATAATCCACCTGGTCATGATGCCGCTGCCGCCGATGATACCGCTCATGAACATGGCTACCACGGTCCAGGATACGAAATGAGGGAAGATTGCTATGGTCTGTACTATCTTGTTGTAAACCTTATTCTTAATCTCCACAAACACCAAAGCCAGCAAAATGGACATGATAGTGCCTGTAGCGATGAAGAGCACATTCAGGAAAATAGTGTTGAAGAAGATTCTTCCTACGCTCTTATAGTTGAACAGGAACTGGAAGTTCTTCAGTCCCACCCAGGGGCTGCCCCAGATTCCCTCTTTATAGCTGAAGTCCTTGAACGCGATGAGCACGCCGTACATGGGGTAATAGCAGAAGATCAACACCCAGATAATGGTGGGAAGCGTCATCAGATACAGCATCTTGTGCTTCCACAGCTCCTGCAGCCCGCCCACAAAGCCAAGATGCTCTTTGTAGGCCTTGTCGGCTTTTGCCTTTGTCTTTGTCTTTTTCACAATGTTCCCTCCTGTTTTTTGATTTATTATGTTTATTTTAAAACGGGGAAAAGTAGAAACCTATATGAAAAAAGCTAGAAACAGGGTAATTTTTTAAAATAGGCATTAAAAAAGCAGGCGTACATTCCGCCCGCTTTCTCAATCTCTCGCTTCTTCCCCATTCAATCAATGCCGTCAAATAATTGATCATATGCAATCCTTACATTAGGGAACATATAATTCGGACTCCTCAAATACCCCAAATTACTGTTCTTCCTCCTCTATGAGTCCCTTGTCAATCAGATTCTGAAAAATATGGTCAAAGACAGCGGCCTGCATGTATCCGCTGATTCCCATGATGAACAGGATAGGGAAATACACAAAGAACCAGATCAGAAAAACCGTCAGGACCTGGAGGACCAGGATTGCCGCCGTCCAGCCGGGATATCTTGCCATCACCGCCACGGCCATCCTGAAATGCCCGGCTGCCGTATTCTCGAATTTCGCCATCACCGCAAACACATAGGAGAACGCCGCCAGGGTGAGCAGACACAAAACGGCGAACACCGCTGTCTGGACCCGGAATCCCTCTCCCCCTAATACGCCGTAGTAGAAAAGATTGAACACAAAAACCAGCTGTGCCGCTGTCAAAGGAATCCCCAGCTGCAGCCCCTGCTTCAGATTCCCCCGAAAGGCCCGAAAAAAGCTCTGCGCAACATAGCCCTCCCGGTCCTTTACCGCTTTCAGCAGCACTTCATAGAGAGCCGCCGTGGCAGCCCCCATGGTGAGGATGGGGAGGCTGCACAGAAACCACAGAATCCCCACATACAGCATCATCACCAGCTTGTTTATTCCCCTTGCAAAGGGAGAGTTTGGTCCGAACCAGTTCATAACATTCCTCCTGCCGCCGGCTCCCTGTCCGGCTCCTGCTTTCTAAACGCCCCTGCATCTCAATGCTCCAAGCCCATTTGAATACACTGCTGTCTTTCAAAATGAGCAGGTAATCTCAATTTCAGGACTTTCAATGTCACTGCGGAATCACCGTGGATGCTGCGTCCCCGGCTCCCGGAAACTGGGCGGCATGGTTGGTCAGCTGTTCCTGGATGACCTCCAGGTACTGTTCAAAGCCCGCCTCATACAGACGCCCGTTCGCGGCCTCAAGGGCCTCCAGGTAATCGTCCCCATATCCGCACACCAGCGGCTGAAAATACTGGAGCCATACCCGTTCTACCGCAGCCTGTTCCTTTCCTGACAATACAAAAGTAAAGCCGTCCAGGGGATCGTCTTTTAATGTTTTCCCCGGTTCCTTGCTCCAGTCCGGAAGTGCATGGTATACCTCGTCCCACTTTTTGTTCACGGGAATCCCCTCATAGCTCATTGTGTCGTCTGTGACGGCAGTCCAGCCAAAGCGGTTCTGGGAGCTGATCCCGTCAAAACCGATTTTTCCGTCCACAAGGTTGTAATTTTCTCCCTCTGCTCCATATGCCACCAGGGAATAATACCGCATATCCGTATGGATCTTTTCCAACAGCTTCATGGCCAGTTCCGGCTCCGTGGTTTTCGCCGAAATGGATATCACGGACGCTCCTGCCAGAGAACCTACATAATAAGTCTCAAACTGGGAAAGGTAAGGGAAAAAATTGAATTCCCAGTCGGGATGCTTCTCGTACAGAGCCGGTATCCAATGGGTATTCACGGACCAGACAGGGTTGTTGGTCTCGCAGGGCTTCTGATCTTCCAGGAGCATTTTTTTACCCAGCTCCCCCTCATTATCGGATCTTGACAACATGTCGGAGTCCAGAATGCCATCGCGCTTCCATTTCCAGATATAGGCCAGTACCTCTTTGAATTCCGGCGTTTCCATACGGTTCAGCGCTTTATAGGGATTTGCCGCCTCCACTACCACAAGAGGGTTTTCCAGACTGCTGTTTAATTCCAGATATTTCCCCTTGGTGATCAGAAGCCACAGGCTGCTCCACACCCGGTTATCCGTAACCAAAGGCGCGTCCCGGTACCTTTCATCCTGCTTTGCCCGGTATAGATAGGCCTCCATGGTCTCCAGGTCCCCAACCTCCTCCAGACTCCACTCCCTGCGCAGATCTTCTCTGTAAAAAAAGCCCTCCCCCGCACTCACGATTCCCCCCTGCCCGAATTGCGGAAGCCCGTAAAGTCCCCCGTTGATCTCGCATTTTTTCAGGGCATTGGCATCATAATAGGTATAATGTTCCGTCAGCGCCGGAACCACGTCCAGATATTGGTTCATATCAAGAAAGGCATTTTTATACACTAATGTTCTATAGTCGGAAAATACGCCCCCGGGGATAAAATCATACTCCCCGGAAGCCGTCACAATGTTCAGCTGTCTCCTCTCGTTCCCCCAGGGGATGAACTCGAAGCGCAAGGTACAGTTCAATTCCGGAATGGTCAGGGCGTCCAACTGTCTGTAGATTTCGTCCATGCCTCCCTCCGGCATATTCCCCAGAGTGATGGCCCGGAAATTGACGATCGGCTCCCTGTTTTCCCCATTTCCATCCTCCCCCGCCGACCTGCAGCAGCCTCCCCAGAAACAGACCGCCAGGCACAGAAGCGCCGCCATCCTCTGTTTCCTGCCGCCCCGCATTTTTCGGGTTCCCCCTCCGCCGTCTTTCAACCCTGTATCTGCCGTTTTCTTCTTCATATGTCCCCCCACAGCGTCCTTTGCCGCACGCTTTTGTATTCCCCTGTCAGTTCTCATGCTTTACCGCCTCTTCCGACCCTGTTTTCATAGGAATATTGATAATCACGCAGGTGCCTATCCCCGGCGAGCTCTCTATCTGCACCGGAATACATTCCCCGAAGAACAGCTTCAGCCTGTGCTCGATATTGGACAGTCCGTAGTGACTGCCCTGATGGGATTTCTCCTTGTCCTCCCGGGTCATCCCCTCCCCGTCGTCCGTGACGCTTAAGGTAATGCGGCCGTCCTCCATCCATCCGTTTAAAATCACCATCCCCCGGCCCTCCGCTTTTTCGTTGATGCCGTGGATAATGGCATTTTCCAGGAAAGGCTGCAGGGTAATCTTTGGAATAAGGCAGTCCAGGATGTCCTCATCCACCTCCACTTCATAGCAAATGCGCCCTTTGTATCGGCGCTTCTGGATCTCCATATAAGCCTCGCACATCTCCACCTCGTCCCGGATGGGCACGATATCCCTGCCCTTGCTCAAGGTAAGCCGGTAGAAACGGGACATGGCCTGCACCACACTGCGGATGTTCTCCGACTCCCTCTTCTGAGACATCCAGTTTATCATGTCCAGGGTATTGTAGAGAAAGTGGGGATTGATCTGGGCCTGCAGGGCCCGCAGCTCCGCCTGCACTTTCTCCTGTCCCAGGGTATACTGCTCTTTCAGAAGCTCCTCCACCCTGTCTACCATCACATTGTAATTGCCGATGAGCTGGCCGATTTCATCCCCGGAGGATCCCTCCTCCATCTTGCAGATATTCCCCTCCTGAATCAGCTGCATTTGTTCTTTCAAAAGCTTCAGCCGGCCCGTAATAGACTTGACCATGGTAGCCATCACCAGCAGCATAAGCAGGCTCACCCCCACGAACATCAATGCCATATTGCCGTTTAGCATATTTATGCTTTTACGCACATCCTCCCTTGGAATGACAGATACCAGATATACGTTGGAGCCGTCAATGCGGCAGCTCCTGGCATAGCAGGATACCCCCTCCAGCAGAATGCCGCGAAACTCCCTGTCATCTACATTCCGCTCCTGAATGGGAAGCCTGAGCAGTTCCTCCTCCGGCAGATTCGCCGCCAGCAGGGCGCCGTCCGCCGTCTCCAGGTACAGCGCCTGTCCCTCGTAGGCGTTCTGCAGCATATTCTCCAGGTTCTTCTGTCCGGTTAAAATAGCCAATATGCCCACGGTCTGGCTGTAGTCGTCCGGATTCCAAAGTTCCCTGGCAATGGCCGCATAGGAGCCGTTCTTTCCGCTGTCATCCAGCAGCACCCACACGGGACGTCCATTGTTCTCCTTAAGGCTTTGGTACCACTGTGCCCCATAAGCGTCTGTGAGAGGGCGGTAACGGTTGCTCTGGGTATTAACCACAGCATAGTCGTCTTCTATATAGAAAACGATATTGCTGGAGTCCATGGTCATCTCCAAGCCATAGGCATAGGAATTGATGTTTTCAAAAAGCATCAGCTGCTCCGCCACATCCATTTCCTTGTCGTTAAAGCGCAGCACCGGACTGGCCATGTCATTCACCGCAAACAGGGTGGAGATATTGTGGAGCCTTGACAGCTTGTCGCCCACAGCCTGATACACCTGACTGTAGCCCTGGTTCAGGGCGTAGATCAGCCTTTCCTCTGTCTGCGCCCTGACTGCAAAAAAGGAAATTACTATCACCATGCCCAGGGGCAGAATGTCCCCCAGTACTATCAGCAGGAGAATCTTCCCCCTCAGAGAGGCGTTTCGGAACCATTCCCTGATTTTACCCATACCTATTACCCTCACAAATTCTTATGTGCGTTTTCCTCACACTTCCCGTCGTGCCGCCTGCGGCGGCACTGACAATCCGTAAACTGGTGCAAGTCCGTAAGAATGGTTTAGATTTTCTTAGGTCAGGTCCTTTCTGACCTTAGAAAATCTTCATTCCGTTCACACTTGTCCCTATATTCCACAGGCGTCATGCCCGTACCGTCCCGGAATACCTTCGCAAAATAATTGGCGTTGGTATAGCCGCATTTCTCGGCGATCTCCGTGATCTTCAGATAATCCTGTTCCAGCAGCTTCTTGGCTCTGTCCAAACGGTAACTGCTCAGGTACTGCTTCAATGTCACTTTCATCTCCTGCTTGAACAGCACATTCATATACGCCGGGGAAAAGTGGAAATATTCCGCAATCCGGGCAGTGCTCAAATCCTCTTCCCCATAATGAGCGGCTATGTAGTCCAATACGCCCCGGATTACCCGGCCATAGCCGGACAGGGCCTCTTCCCGCTCCTGGACGCTTCCCAATACTTCCTCCGTAAACGCCTGAATCTCCCGAAGACTGTCCATGCCAAGGATATGGGCCTGAAGCTGTTCCTCCCCGCCTAACCGGGACAGTCTGTCACTGACCTCCGGGTACTGGCGAAACACTGCTGTCAGCAGGGAAATCATCAGCGTGTACACCTGCTCCTTGTGGTAATATTTCCTGGAAACCAGATCCCCGAACAGGCTCTGGAACCACTCGGACATCTTTGCGGGTCCTTCCGGCAGCACCCGCAGGAAAGAGCCGTAGATCCCGGGCTCCATAAAGCGCTTCTGCCGGATGATCTCGTCTATCACATACATCCTCTGGTCCGGCTGGTAAAAGGCGCAGTTCATGGCGGCCCGGGCCGTCTTGCAGCTATTGTATATATTTTTACAGTCCCCTGCTTCAATCCCCACGGCCACCTTACTCTCCGGCCATTTCTCCAGAATCCTCTGGTAGAAAGGCGCCAGCCGGTAGCGGGCTTTCTCCGGGTAGGACAGGATCATCTCAAAGCAGGAATCCTCCTGCCAAACGCCGATGCCCCCCCTGCCCTCGATGCCGGAAGCCATCTCCAGAGCCTGCTCCAGTTCTCCCCCGGTATTTCTCCGGCTTCTTGGGAACTGCACTGCCACACAGACATATTCTCCCGTCATGGGAAATCCCACTTCCCCCGCCAGCTTCTCCACGGTACGCTCATCGCTGTCCCTGTGAATCAGCAGTTCAAAAAGCCTCTGCTGGCGGAATTCCCGGTTCACCTGGTCCGCCTCCTTGTTCTTCTGCTCTCTGGTAATCTCCTCTACCGCCCGCCTCAATGCCTTTTTCACCTGGGCTATATCGATAGGCTTCTCTATGTAATCAAGAACGGACAGCCGTATGGCGCTTTTTAAATACTCCGTCTCCATATAGCCGCTCATAAAGATCAACTTGCTTCCGGGAATCATCCGCACCATCTCCTCCGCAAAAGCAATCCCGTCCATCTTGGGCATGCGGATATCCGACAGCACAATGTCCGGACGAAACCATTTCACAATTTTCAGCGCTTCCTCCCCGTTCACGGCCTGCATGATCTCGTCTATGCCGAATTCTTCCCAGTCTATCTCCTCCATCAGCCCTTCCCTGGTGTAATCCTCATCGTCTGCGATCAGTATTTTCATAATATTCTCCCTTAGACCTATTCTAAATTTACATTTGTATCTGTAAATCTATTTGTCTCATTTTATCTTATAATTCTCACTTGTCCATAACAAGAAGAAAAAAACTGGAAATAGGGTAATTTTATAAGAAATGGAAAAAATAATACAGACCACCAGCCAGCCTGATTGTTGGCTCCCACTATAGCAGAACAATCTTCATACTTACTCGCATCACCATGCGCAAGAGGATTCCACAGCGGCATCTACCAGACGGGCCTGCAAAGTGAAAAAGCGCTTTACTGTTTGCTGTAGCCCTCTCAATGGCAAGGGCATACATATCCGGATCGCTCCGGAATACCCCACTGTCTATCAAAGCCTGGAACGTAAAGGTGGTCTTGGCTGAAAAAGAGTAAAAAACTGGAAATAAGGTAATTTTGATAAGAGCTGATTGGGAGTCCCCTTTCCGGGCCGCCAGGCTCCAAAAGGGGACTCCCGTCTCTCAAAATATAGATTTTAAGAAATAAATTTTAAGACCTTTAACGCATATCTTCCGATGGTACACAGGTATTGATCCTGCCCATCCGCATCAAGTTCCACCGACTTCTCCTTTGGAGATACCTTTTCCGGCTCTTCGAAACTATTTTCCCATTCCGGTTCACAACCGCAGACGGATATCTCCTGTACTCTGCGGTACTTCCGTTCTGTCCCGATTATTACAGTTTCTTCTTCCTCTCTGAGATTAGCCAGCTTTACGATGAGACTGCCATCCTGATCCAGTACCGCCGACTGATAGATTTTTTCCGGCTGTACATTCCGGAAGTCATGCTCTACTGCATTTCCATCTACTGTCACTTTCACATGGTTTCCAGATACCTGCACCTGACAGTCGTAAGTCCTGTCCTTTTCCAAAACCACCTGCATCATCCCTACGCCACAGGTGAACCCGCCTACCACGCCGTGCAGAGTGGTCGTGCGCTCCCATCCATCTATAATCAGGCGCAGACAGTTGTCCTCATCCCCCATGGCGAAATCCAGGTGCAACGCTCGTGAGCCCTCCAGCGTCTGGAGCGTGCCTCCGGACTCCCTGCAGTACCGGAAAGAAATTGTGTAGTTCTCCCATGGGATATCCGGTAGGTCCCTCCCGCACTCATCCGTAATCCTGAAATCCTCTACTGTTCTCTCTTCGCCGGTATCCCCGTTCCGTATTACCATATCGGTAATACGGGTCTTCGCATGGTATCCGTACATCCTGGCACGCCCTTTCAGCACCGGCAAAACTGCCTTCACCGGGCTGCAGTCCGCCTCCGAAGCTACCAGCACCTCCCCCTGGTAATTCATGAACAGCTTCTGCACATAGTAGCTGGGGGTACCGTATACACGGTGATTATCGTGATGGAGCAGCGTCACTTTCCAGTTGGTATAGTCCACATTATCCAAAAGCGGCGCATAACAGGCAAGCCCCACACCCTGTGCCTTTTCCATTCCGATCATAAAGGACGCCTCCGCCAGCGCGTTCCACCACCTCATACCATGGGAAGCGTACTCTCCCAGAAATGCCTTTGCTTTCATCTTCCTTGTGTCATACCTGTCTGTATTCGCCACAAACCATTCCGGGCATTGATAGAAATGCTCGTCCGAAAAAGCGGTGTCAGTCTTTCCGGCCTGCTCCCATCCCTTGTCAAACTCGCTCCCGGCCGCGCAGGGTCCTGCGGAATTGATCAGCTGAATCTGTGGATATACCGCTTTTACTCCCTGCAGGATCTTCTCATAGCGCTCATAGTATTCGTCCCCCACTTCCTCGTTTCCAACCGCAAGATACTCCAAATGAAAGCTTTCCGGATGTCCCATGGCAGCTCGCATGGCTCCCCACTTCGTATTCACATCCCCATTGGCAAATTCGATCAGATCCGTGGCCTCGTCAATCCATTCCTGCATGTTTTCAATAGAGGCAGCGCGGAGAAAATGAGGATCGTATCCCGCGGAGATTACCGGCAGCGGTTTAGCCCCGATATCCTCACAGAATTGAAAATACTCATAATACCCTAGTCCCAGGGTCTGGTTATAACTCCAGGAATTCCGACGGGCCGGTCTGTCCCATACATCCCCCAGAGTGCTCTTCCACCGGTACATAGCATTGCGGTCTCTCTCCTCCAGAGAGCCGATATGGGTCAGGCATCCCCCAGGAAATCTCAGGAAACGGGGCTTCATGGCGGCAAGCATCCCGGCGATATCAGCGCGCAGACCGTTTTCACGCCCTCTGTAGGTATCCCCGGGAAACAAGGATACCACATCGAATTCCACCGTCATGACCTGCCGCATAAGAATCACCAGCCGAGCCGATGTATCCGTGCCCTGGGACTTTATTCGGCAGTCTTTCTTTTTCCAGCCTCCGGCCTCCAATTCTACAACTGCCTGGCCGTAGCACTTGGTTCCCTCCAGATTTTCCAGTCTTACCTCAAAGGCGCCTGCCTCCTCTCCCCGCATCCGGCACCAGGATGTAAAACGGTATTCTTTTCCCTCTTCTACGAAAAATCCCGTGTTATAGCCCTCATTGCGAATGCCGGCTCCCTCTCCTGCCTCCAGGACTTCCAGTACCAGATAATGAGGGTTTTTGGCATTCCGGGGATCCCATTGCTCGATATGAGCCTGTAGAAAGCTGTTTCCCCGCTGTACTTCCTCCCATGCGGTCATATGGTGGTAGCTTTTGTTGTCAATGGGGTCAAATTCGAAAGCACGATTCCGCACCATCTCCCCATACAGCCCCCCGTCCGCCGCATGGTTTAAATCCTCAAAGAAGATGCCGAATAAATCCTTTTGCTCCTTAATCTGTTTTTCTTCCGATACTCTGATCTTAATCTCTTCCATACTTTTCTTTCCCTGCTTTATCTTTTTCTATCCGTGGGTTTACTTATCTTCCATAGCAACCAGAATCTTCATCGGCTCTCCCAGGCGGCCAGGCGCTCATACTGCCCGGGCGTGATAGTCAAGATGGTGCCGTGTTTGTATCCGTAGGGGAACGTAAACCGCTCGTCCGCCCGAACGAACCTGCCCCCTGCCAGGGAATCCGCCACAAAAGGCACATAACCCTGTCCCTCCCCCGGCACGCCGTAGTAATCCAGGAACAGACACCACCGCCCGTCCTCCAGCCGCACCGCCGCAGGCGCCTCATAGACCCCCTCCTCAAGTCCCGCCATACTCTCGTCAAAGGCCGGCATCTGTCTGTAGGGACCCGTCATTTCTTTTGACTGCAGCAGAATGTTCCTACAGCCCCTCCCCTCCCTTTTCACAAACATGTAATAAAGCCCGTCCTCCTCATAGACGGCGGAGTCGATGACGCCCTTGTCCGGATGTCTGTAGAGTACCTGCGGTTTGGTGAATGTGCGGAAATCCTTTGTTTTGGAGTAGTAGATTCCCTTATTCCCATACCCGTTGTCCGCGTGGGAGGAGGACCAGTGCAGCATGTATTCGCCTGCCCGGCTGTCATAAATCACATCCGGCGCCCAGAGACACCCGAATCTCTCATCCCCGATTTCCACCAGCCGCTGCTCGGACCAGTGCAACAGATCCTCCGACTCCCACAGGGAAAAACATTTGCTTCCGTTTCTGGCAATTTCTTCCCAGCTGTTGCGGTACTGGTTCCGCATTCCGTAAGACAGGCTCAGATCCGTTCCCAGAATCACATACTTCCCCGTCTCCCTGCACCAGGTGATGGTGAAGTCCCTGGCCCCCTTGTCCCCGTAATAGCACCAAAGCACCGGGCGGCCGCCGTTGACGGATTCCCAGTGGAACCCGTCCTTGCTGATGCCGAAATGTACCTGCTCTCCGTCAGGGGTGCTCTTCTCCCTGAAATGCACAAACAAATATGCCTGTTTCATGCCGTCTCCTCCTCGTATCACAGATGTGTTTTTCATTATACTATTTCCTGCTTCCCATGCAAGGATAAAAAAACATTTAAAAGGGTAATTTCCGAAGAAAAAATGACGCAGCCCCGGCCGAATCACGGAGTGCGCCATTTTATATTTCTTTATCGATCCTGTATCTGCCCGTGAAGCGTCTGCAGGGAGTGCACCTCTCCATTGCCCTTTTTCTGCACATAGAGAATCCCCTCTGCCGTTGCTTTTGCAGCGGCTATCGTAGTCATATAGGGAATCTTGGCTTTGATGGCGGCTTTCCGCAGATAACTGTCATCGTACTCGCTTTCGTCTCCTACAGGGGAATTCACGATCAGGTCAATCTCTCCGTTGGTAATCAGATCCAGGAGGTTGGGCCTGCCCTCATAGAGCTTCTTCACCAGTTTGGCTTCGATGCCCGCCTCATTCAGCAGCGCGCAGGTGCTGCCAGTGGCATAGATGACGAACCCCGCCTCCGCAAAGGCCCTGCCTACCTCCACCACTTCCGCCTTGTCCCTGCGGTTCACGCTGATTAACACCGTGCCCTCTAAGGGGAGCCTGGTCTGGGTGGCCTCCTGGGCCTTGAAGAACGCCTCGCCCACGGAGGCGGACAGTCCCAGCACCTCACCGGTGGAGCGCATCTCCGGCCCCAGCAGCGGATCCACCTCCGGGAACATATTGAAAGGGAACACGGCCTCTTTTACACCGTAATAAGGGATGTGCCGCTCTTTCAGGCCCGGTACGGGGGAGGGCTTTCCCGTAATGTCCGACGTGATGATCTCCGTGGCCAGGGGCACCATGCGGATATTGCACACCTTTGATACCAGGGGCACGGTCCGGGAGGCCCTGGGGTTGGCTTCCAGCACATAGACCTTTCCGTTCTCAATGGCGTACTGCATGTTCATCAGCCCCTGGACATGCATCTCCTCGGCAATCCTCCTGGTGTACTCCTTGATGGTTGCCATGTTTTCCGCCGAGATATGCTTCGAGGGGATAATGCAGGCGGAGTCGCCGGAGTGGATTCCGGCCAGCTCGATATGCTCCATCACCGCAGGCACAAAGGCATGCTTCCCGTCGCTGATGGCGTCCGCCTCGCACTCCGTGGCGTGGTTTAAAAACCGGTCAATGAGGATAGGCCTGTCCGGCGTCACGCCTACCGCAGCCCGCATATAATCTTTCAGGCTTTCGTCATGATGCACCACTTCCATCCCGCGTCCGCCCAGCACATAGGAGGGGCGCACCATCACAGGGTAGCCTATGCGGTGGGCGATTTCCAGGGCCTCTTCCACTGTGGTGGCCATGCCGGACTCAGGCATGGGAATCTCCAGCTTGTCCATCATGGCCCGAAACAGATCCCTGTCCTCCGCCATGTCTATGACAGAGGGGGCCGTACCCAGAATGCGAACACCGTTTTTCTCCAGCTCCGCCGCCAGGTTTAAGGGAGTCTGGCCGCCGAACTGGGCGATGACGCCTACAGGCTGCTCCTTTCGATAGATGCTCAGCACATCCTCCAGAGTCAGGGGTTCGAAATAGAGCTTGTCCGAGGTATCGTAGTCCGTGGACACGGTCTCCGGATTGCAGTTTACCATGATAGTCTCAAATCCCAGCTTTTTTAAGGCCAGGGAGGCATGGACACAGCAGTAGTCGAACTCAATGCCCTGGCCGATGCGGTTGGGGCCGCCGCCTAAGATCATCACCTTTGACCTGTCTGTGCGGATAGGATTTTTGTCCGGAGCATTGTAGGTGGAATAGTAGTAAGCGCTGTCCGGCGTACCGCTCACATGGACGCCCTCCCAGGCCTCTTCCATCCCAAGGGCCATGCGGCGCTCCCTGACAGACTGTTCCGGCATGTCCAGAAGCAGGCTTAAGTATTTATCGGAAAAGCCGTCTTTCTTGGCCTGAATCAGCTGTTCGTCGGCGGGAAGCGCCCCTTTGTGCGCCGCCAGCTCCCTCTCTTCTTTTGCCAGCTCTTCCATCTGCTCGATGAACCATTTCTTTACATGTGTGATTTCGTGTAATTCCTCCACGGCAGCGCCCTTTTTCAAGGCCTCGTACATGACGAAATGCCGCTCGCTGGAGGGTGTGGCCAGCATCCTGCACAGCTGTTCTTTTGACTTCTCCTCCAGCTCACGGATCTGCCCCAGCCCGTACCTGCCTATCTCCAGGGAGCGGATGGCTTTCTGGAAAGCTTCCTTATAGTTCTTTCCGATGCTCATGACCTCGCCCACGGCGCGCATCTGGGTGCCCAGCTTGTCCTCCACACCCTTGAACTTCTCAAAGGCCCAGCGGGCAAATTTGATTACCACATAGTCGCCATCCGGTACATATTTGTCCAAGGTACCGTATTTCCCGCAGGGGATGTCCTTTAAGGTAAGTCCTGCCGCCAGCATGGCGCTGACCATGGCGATGGGGAAGCCTGTAGCCTTGGAGGCCAGGGCGGAGGAGCGGGAGGTGCGGGGATTGATTTCTATGACGATGATGCGGTCGCTGACCGGGTCGTGGGCAAACTGCACATTGGTGCCGCCGATGACCTGCACGGATTCCACGATTTTGTAAGCCTGCTCCTGCAGGCGCTTCTGCAATTCCTCCGAAATGGTGAGCATAGGGGCGGCGCAGAAAGAGTCCCCTGTGTGCACGCCCATGGGATCGATGTTCTCAATGAAGCAGACCGTGATCATATTGCCGTCCGCATCCCGGACTACCTCCAGCTCCAGCTCCTCCCAGCCCAAGATGGACTCCTCCACCAGGACCTGGCCCACCAGGGAGGCCTGGAGCCCTCTGGCGCAGACCGTGCGGAGCTCTTCTTTATTATATACCAGACCGCCGCCGGCGCCGCCCATGGTGTAGGCCGGGCGCAGCACCACCGGGTATCCCAGCCTGTCCGCAATGGCCAGGGCCTCCTCCACGCTGTAGGCCACCTCGCTCCTGGCCATCTCTATCCCCAGAGCGTTCATGGCGTTCTTAAACTCAATGCGGTCCTCCCCCCGCTCGATGGCGTCCACCTGGACGCCGATGACCTTTACCTGGTACTTGTCCAGGATGCCGGCGCTGGCCAGCTCCGCGCAGAGGTTTAAGCCCGACTGGCCGCCCAGATTGGGCAGCAGGGCGTCCGGCCGCTCCTTGGCGATGATCTGCTCCAGACGCTCCTTGTTTAAGGGCTCGATGTAGGTCACGTCCGCTGTCTCCGGATCCGTCATGATGGTGGCGGGGTTGGAATTCACCAGTACGATTTCATAGCCCAGCTTCTTTAAGGCCTTGCAGGCCTGGGTGCCGGAATAGTCGAATTCGCAGGCCTGGCCGATGATGATGGGGCCGGAGCCTATGATCAGCACTTTTCTGATATCGGTTCTCTTTGGCATATAGTAACCTCCTGATTGGCATCAATGTCCTACAGCGTCGTCATCCTGCAGGCATCCTTTTTTCCTCTGACCATTATAGCATCCGGACCGCAAGAAAGCAATTTTGCATTGCAATTTTTTATCATTCCTTGCACAGCTCCTCTATGACGCATTCATGGGCTTTTGTCTTCTTATTGTAGTTCACGCCTACCAGCATTCCAGGCTTCTGCAGTATTCCTGCCGCTTTATCTGCTCCAGGGCGCCTTTTGCATTTTTATCCCATTTCAATTCCATCACCAGCGCAGGCTTCTCCGGAAAACGCTTCCTGGGCAGGTACACCAGATCCGCAAATCCTTTTCCGCCAGCCGGTTCACGGTGTATGGTATAAAAATTTCTCGCCGCATACAAGGCCAGCGAAATGGTGTAGCTTAAGGCGTTTTCATCGTTATACCGGATATAGGAAGTCTCAAAATGCGCCTCTTTCATACGCTCCGCCACCTCCCCGGGGCGTCCCTGCCAGATGGCGTTCAGGGTATCCGCGGAGTTCTTCAGTGCCTTTGACACTTCGCCCCAGTCAGACGCAGACACTGCGTTCACATATTCAGATCGAATTTCGCTGTTTGGAATGAAGACACACCTATTTTCCTGATCATACCCCAGATAACCCAGATGAATCAGCAGTGTAAGGACATCATCTTCCGTCCTGAATGTGGTCATGTCATTGGTAAAACTCCCCGTATTCACCGGAACCCGCTCTCCGGCAATCATGCTCAAAACATCCTCTTTCAGGCTGTCGAAATTCAGATCTATATACATCTGCAGGGCTTCAAAGGTTTCCGTCTGGTTCCAGTAATTTCCGATTTTGCCAAAACGCATGCAGCTGATGACGGAGCGAGGGCTGTATACGGAGGATTCCTCCTCAAAGGAATACCCATCGTACCAGTTTTTTACTTCCTCCATATCCATCCCATACTTTCCGCTAAGCCCTTTTACCTCGCTTTCCGTGAAACCCACATAGGACGCCAGCGGCCCCGGGGCAAGCATGCTGAATTCGTCAAACGAAATCCCTCATTGACGGGATTCAGATAATTTCCCATTCGCCGCCTCCTTTCCAGAGAAACCTCTGCTATTCTATTATACGATACCCGGAATGAGGAGACAACCATAAATTCTGCCTTTACTCTTATATCAAAATCATTTATAATGAAACTATGATTTTGGAAAGGGTGATAAAATGGATTTACAAATATTGGATATGGCCGGCGCCAGACCAGAGCATTCAACCGTTATCGTTAATTTCGTGGCTGCAGTCAGGGAACAGCTTTTAAACAGTACCTGTTATGTCTTTTCTGACAATGTACAATATAAATGGCATGCAAAGGACGGGGAAGACAGATTAGTCGTGCCGGACGCTTCCATCAATTGCCGTACTAAGGCCAGAAAGGGGAATGTATTTCTGGACATTCCGCGTTTTGTAATGGAGGTTTTGAGTCCATCGACTGAAAATTATGACCGCGGCGAAAAGAAAGAATTATACCGGCAGCAGGAAATTGATGAATACTGGATTGTTGACTGGCAAAAGAAAAAGGTGGAAATCTATAATCTTGATTATGATGAAAATGGGGAGCCGCAATATTATTTGTGGGAGACAATTACGGAGCAGAACAAGGAAGAACTAAAGATTGTCCACTTTCCAAGTCTTAAGATTACATTTGACAAGTTGTTTGCTGAGGTGGATATGGAATATTAGGGAAAGGGCGGAACCGCTTCAGGTCCGCCCTTTCCTTTTTGTTAATTCATTTTGGAAAATTTTATTACAATTATATAGTTATTATTCCGCATCCTCAGGTGCGTCGGAAGCTGCATCCGTATTTTCCTCTTCGGAGCTGCCCGTGCCCGGATTGGCTTCTATGCCTGTCTGACTCTGCGGGGCATCCTGTGGTGCAGAGGACTCCTGATTGTCTGCTTCCGTATCCTGAGTTTCAGGAGCTTGGGAGGTATCGCTTTCTACGGTCGGGTCTGCGGGGGCCTGGGAGGCATCTGCTTCCTCACCCGGATCTGCAGGGGCCTGGGCGCTGCCGCTCTCATTATCCGGCATCTCGGGTACATCGGAACCGTCAGCTTCCGTGTCCGGAACTGTGGGCTCCCCGGCATCACCGGCTGCCTCATCGGAGGCCGCGGGCTCTTTCGAGCTGTCGGTTTCCTCATCGGAAGCTGTGGGCTCTTTGGGGCTATCTGCTTCCTCATCAGAGGGTGCAGGTTCCTTGGAGCTGCCTGCTTCCTCATCGGAGACTACCGGCTCCTTGAAATCGCCTGTTTCCGTATCCGGAGCTGCAGGGGACTGGGTATTTTCGTCCTTGTTTTCCGGCTCGGCAGGGGTTGCGGCATCCGCATTCCCATCCTCGTCTGCGGGAACGTTTGCGCCAGGAACCGTTTCCAGCGAAGCGGCATTGGTTTTGTTTACTGTGCCATAAAACTTAACCTCACCGATATTGCCGCCATTTCCGCCAGTAATACGGATGTAACGATAACTCCCTTTCACTGTCACAGCCAGCCCATGCCATTTAAATGCAGTAATGTCTTTTGAAGCAATGCCGGATAACTCTGCAGTGAGGTCCGTCCATGTCTCACCGTCACCGGAGCCCTGGAACTTGACTCCATTGAGGCGATCTACATATTCAGCCTCACCTTTATTGCTGGCAGTTCCGTCTCTCGGGAATACTGCAAACTTCACAGGCTCTATTTCCGCCGCTTCGCCAAAGTCAATGGTATAGTAAGGAACTTCACCGTCAGGTACTTTCAGATCGCCAAATGTCTTCGTGTCTCCGTCAAAGAGCTGCTTCGCACACTGCTCTTCATTCTGTTTGCCATCCCACGAGCCGTAATTCGCTCTCATGCTTGCCGCCAACGCCATCACATCAATCGGTTCTTCCTCCGGCACTTCCTCTTCCACCATAGAACCGTAAATCTCAACCTCGGAAATATTCCCGCTGGCCGCGCCGGTGATCCGGATATAGCGGTAGCAGCCGCAGGTCAGGAAATCCTCCGCCGTAATGTCATAGAACTTGAATTCGTTTACGCCCTCCAGCGGAGCCGTGATATCCACCCATGTGGCACCGTCTGCAGACCCCTGAACCAAAGCTCCGTTCATCCGCGGCAGATACTCCGTATTGTTCTTTCCGCCGGAACGGGGCTTAAGCCTGAATTTCGTAGGCAGAACCGCTTTGCCCTCGCCGAAATCAACAGTAAATGTATTGCCGCTGGCCAAATCGCCGAAAGTACTGTCATCTCCGTCAAACAGCTTCTTGGCCTGATCTTCTGCGGTTCCGTTTCCGCCCCATCCGCCGCTGCTGGCCGTCATGCCGGCCGCCAGCTCGTTCACATCCAGCTTCTGCGCTTCCTCGGTTCCATAGATCAGAACCGTATACGCTTCGGACTGTACGGTCACGCCGTCGCTCTCCCGCTTTAACTGCAGGCTGACTTTCACCAGCGTATCTTTCTCCGGTGTGGTAATCCTGCCCTCGCCAAGAGATACAACTGTCTCATCCTCCGAAGTGGCCACAGTCACCGCATATCCCTCCGGCAGCTCGGGCATGGTCAGGGTCTGTGCGCCTCTGGCCGGCACCTTGATTCCGGTGATCACACTGTCCAGGCCTTTCACCGTTACACTGATATCCTGTGTAAGGGCAGTCTCTCCCGTGGGAGCCGTCACCAGAAGCCGCAGGGTGACAACCGTCTCATTCACGGCTGCGCATACGCTTCCGTCCTTGCCGATCACGGCCTCATTGCTGCTGGTGTCTACGGAAACGGTATAGCCCGCAGGCAGAGAGGGATACGTCAGTTCGGTTTGAAGCGCCTCCTGCACAGGCAGCTCTTTAATCTGATCCGCAATCATCTGCACCGCCGCGTGATAGGTTCCGTAGAACTCCACCTCGGAGATATCTCCGTTTTCGGCACCCAGAATCTGGAAGAAACGGTATCCGTTCTTATCCGCTATATCGGATTCCCCAAAGTGCGTCCATTTATTGGCTGTGGCGCCGGTTACCGCAGGGGTCAGCTTCACCCATTCTTTCTCGTCATAGCTTTCATGCCCGGTATCGTTGGAGCCGTATATCACCGTATTGTTCATACGGTTGGGATGAGAGGCTCTGGGCATCAGCATCACGTCCGTGAGGGAAACCGTCACACCCTCTCCAAAGTCTACTACATAGTAATCGCCAAATTGATTCTTCAAATCCCCGAAGCTGTCCGTATTGCCGTCAAACAGCAATGCCGCGCTCTGTTCGGGACTCAGCTTTCCGTCCCAGGAACCACTGCTTGCCGTGAGAACGGCCGCCAGCATACCGGTATTGACGAACCGGTCGGAGTCCACCAAAAACAGGGTACTGCCGTCCGTTGTGCCGTGGAATGTCTCGCCGGGCGTGCCGTCCGCTTTTGTGTAATCCAAAGTAAGCCCCACCTGCCCCATGCTGCAGTCAGCGGAATTCATCACTGCAGTGGCAGTATAAGTATGGTCTGCGCCCTCGGTAATCACAGCGTCCACGCCGTGGATATTCACTTTCAGGTCGCGGAGGGTATCCCGTCCCTGAATGGTCACTTTCACAGTATCCCCCATCTTGATGCGGCCATTGTCCACCGTATCGCAGGACATGGTAATGCTTTCAATCAGGTTGCCGGTTTCATACCGGGTGCCCCACATCCGGATTTCCGCGATCTCCAGGAGATTTTGTACGGAACCGGACAATACATCCGGATATTCCGTGGTCTTCTTGAACATCAGGAAACGATACTGCTTGTCATGGTACTCTTCCGCCACGTCCACGGTCTGGTAAGCCTGCTGATAAGCGGCCTCGGCCACGGTAAGCTTCTCCCAGTTGACCCTGTCGTTGGAGCCGAATACCTGTACGCCTGCCAGACGGTCCGAGAATCCGGCTCTGGCCTGGAATCCGAATTTATTTACGGATATCTTGTAATCGATTCCGAAGTCCATGATGGCGCCCTTGTCTTCCACCAGCCAATAGCCTACGAAAGTACCAGGTTCCGCATCCAGCCATGCCGGAGTGTCTCCGTAACCAAACGTGGATTGGTTCCCCACATTCATCTTGCTGAAATCCAGTGAGGTACCATCGGTCAAAGGATCGTTCTTCAGCAGAGGCGATACCAGCTCCAGAGCCGCCACGGCATCGCTGAGCTCATTGAGCACTGCGGCGAATTCCTCATCGCTGACGCTTTCGTCCTCCGCCATCTCCCTGGCCTTATCCAGCGCCGCCTGGAAAGCTTTCAGGCTGGCAGTGGTATAAACCGCCGTTTCGTCATAAGGCTTGACGGCATTGTTTACCGCGTCCATGCGGCTGCCGCTGACCGTAATGTTCAGCTTCTTCAGCGCCACGGTATCCCCTGCGGCTGCGGCCACATAGAATGTATATTCCCCGGCCACATCAGGAGACCATGTCACTTTTCCGGTGTTTTCATCCACAGTAACGCCCTCAGGCAGGTTGATTCCGGTATAACGAACAGGATTCTCCAGCACATTGACCGCGCCAAGGGTCACGGCAAAAGGCGCTCCGATATAAGTGGCAAGATTATATTCCTCCCTGCCGCTCTCAAAGGTCACCGCATCCAGATTCGATGCCTTAGGGCTTGTATAAATGGCATCCACATCCGTATAGCTGCCCTCTATATTGGTTACAGAGAAGTAATACATATCCCCGAAGCCCTCGCTGCTGTCCTTAGGGTATGGGACATACATCCACTGGCCCTTGGTGTCCGGCAGATAAATGCCGCTCTCCGGACTGCTGCTCATGGTAAGCTTCGCGATTCCGTCCGTGCGCACCCGGAACAGGAACACATCGCTGCCGATTCCGGCGCTGTTCATGGCGACTCTGCTCTCGCCGTCCGCCTTGTCCAGATGCACATACCCGGTACCGTCCCCGTCGCTCCTTACGCCGGATTGGGTGTGGGCGCTGACTATGGAGCTGCGGTTCTCCACCTGGATCACATTTGCCTCGGAGGCTTTGGGCACGAAAGAGGTGTCTCCTGCTGCCGCAGCCGGCAGGAATACCCAGAAATCGCCGCCTCCGTCATTATTGCCCCAGCCGCAGTATGTCTTCATGCCATAGCCCTCATAGAAATAAGGATACTTCTCCTGAAGCTGCTCTGCTGTCATGCCCCGGTTGTAGGCATAATAGGTATAGAAATCCCAGAAGTTGATGGTGGTGTAACGTCCCCTGTAGCTGGCGGCAAAGGCTGCGTAGGAATCCTTGATGGTGCCGTCGGTATCAATGGCAAAGGGAACGGGCACCCATTCGGTGTCATACCCCAGCATATACTGGAAGAAGAAATCTGCCGCTTTTACCATGCGGTCGTCCAGGAACGTAAAGCAGTCCACCGCATCCGCATCGGTGGATACGGTTCCGTCTTGCGGGTCCACCTTTGTCCCCTGGCTTAGCATCAGCCGGGAGAGAATGGCGGAGTTGGTCAGGTCGCCGCAGCCGTGGGCCTGGTCCCGCCCCATCTCCACATGCTGGATCACGGGCTTGTCCAGCGGCGTGCCGCTTCCCTCTTTTGCCCCCACCGCGTCCACCGTGGCGATCTCGCGGAACAGGCGCTTGATGGAACCGTTCTGTCCCTGGTCTCTGCCGTTTTTATTTACGGTGAACCATTCCACTGCCTTTTCATAGCTTTCCGCATCGTCCATGAACAGGTAGGCCGACATGGCGCCGATGGTGGTGTAGAGATGCTGATTCATAAAGCGGTCCGGGCTGTACTGGAAGACTTCCACCTCAGGACTTAGGAAATTCGAGATGAATTTCTCCGTATCCTCCTCCGTCCAGGCCAGCTCCTCCTCGGTATAGCCATCTGTCACCTGGTAACTGGAATATCGCAGGATCTCCGCCGCGATACAGATCCGGTTGGTGGGGATGCCCATGTGAATGCAGGCATCGTTGAAATATTCCAGGGATTCCGGGTCGATATCTTCATATGCCCGGATGATGCGCATGGCATTGCGGCGATACGCATTGTCGCCTGTAATGTAGTACATCAATGCCTGGGCGTATGCCCTGCTGCCGTCATTGTTATTGTTGAAAGTGTTGTTATTGAAAGGGCCGCCGTTGCGCTTGGGTCCCACATCTCTTCCGGATATGGAACCGTCGTCTAAGATCATGGTCTCAAAATAGCTCTTCCAGGGTTCCGCCCCTGCGCGCACCTGGGCCTGGACATTGTCCAGGGTTTCCTTGGTCACACCTACGCCCGGATGGGTAAATCCGCTGTAGGGATCCGTCACCTCGTTGATATGGGGCTTGTAGTCCGTCAGCAAGGCCTCAATGCGGGAGTTGGATGCGCTGTCCGCCGCCGGGGCCGGGCTGCCTGCTTCCGTACCCGCGGCATGTACCGTATTTGCCATGTCCCACGGGCAGATTCCCTGCAGCGCAAGCGCTACGGTCAGGCCAAAAGTCGCCATACATTTTGTCAGCTTCTTGTTTCCTGTTCTCATCAGCGTTCATTCCTCCCTTCTTCCTTTTCGTCTGCGTATTTGCGGCGCAGCAGGACACTAATTACCCCCCCAAGCACCGCTGTCACTGCAAGTCCGGCCAGCAGGAATCCCGTGCCGTTATGATGCTCCGCATTGCCTGCCGCATATGGGCTGTTATCCAATGTTTTCGGAGAGTGCAGATTTTCCTGCGCCGGAGTCTCATTGCCATCGGATGCGTTGCCGCCCGGCTGTGTGGGGGATGTGGTTCCCGGATCTGTGGGATTCCCGGGAGCCGGGGTGGGATCCTGGGGATCTGCGGGGCCCGGGGCAGGATCCGCAGGACCGGGCGTGGGATCCGTGGGGGCCGGGGTAGGATCCGCAGGACCCGGCGTGGGATCTGCGGGGCCCGGGGCAGGATCCGCAGGACCCGGCATGGGGTCGGTGGATTCGGTCTGGCCCGTTACTTTCACCAGCAATTCCACACTGCCCACCTCATAATCCAAAGTCACGGTATGCTCCCCATTAGACAAAGTGTCCATATAAGCCTTTGTAAATGTCAGAATCGTGGAGCCGCTCCTTAATGTATAGTTGGCAGCGTCCACCTCCTTGCCGTCTACCTTTACGCTTTGAAGCTTTTCCAAAGCGCCGGTAGCCCGGACAGTGATGCCGTCATCCTTTCCGGCTTCATAAGTTTTCATCGGCTTTCCGTCCGGTGTTTCCTGGCATTCCTCATCCAAAATCAGTTTCGGATTCTTGGATATGTAATATATGATTACAGATCCATCATCTGCAACCGCCGTAGCTGTCACAGTGCCGCCCGGAATCAGTTCCACCGGCTCTTTCCAGACATACCCATCCGGAAGCTCCATCTGCTCCACATTGTCGATATCTTCAGGTACCAGAACTTCCTCGTAATCCGCGTCCGGACCGGGATCCGGCGTATCGGACCATTTGGCATAGTAGATATTGTTGATGTTCACGGCGCTTCTGCCGTTTCGGTCCGTTGCCAGTTTCTGCCCGGTAAAATCCGCGTTCCTGTACCATCCGGCAAAATAGCTGCCCTCTTTCACAGGTGCGATGAGCCCGTAGGAAAGATTCTCAAGATCCTCCTCTGTCTCGCCGTATATGCCGCCGTTTAGGACAATGATGGCGGATACATTGGTCTTACCGTTTAAGGCTTCCGCAGCGCTTTGGTCCGGAACCGATACCAGAGAGGTGTTGAACGCGTGGTTATTCACGTTCTCCGGATTGCCCAGAACTTCATAATAGGTAGTGGGATTTGCGATCATCCGCCCGATGGTGTTCACATTGACCGGAATGGTCAGGTGCTTCACACTGGTGATATGAAACGCATAGGTGCCAATCTCCGTCAGGCTTTCCGGCAGAGACACTGTCTTCAGTGCCTTGCAGAAATGAAATGCATAGGCTCCTGCATTTGTCACACCCTCCCCGATTTCCACCGCCGTGATGCTGCCCTTTATGGACTTCCATGGCGGTTCCGCGTCACGAAAAGAAGCGGTCATACGTCCTTCTCCGGTTATGAAGAGGGTATACCCGCTCTGCTCGCTGCCCTCGTACCAGGCATTCACCTTGTCTGTTCCCGCTTCTGCGGAGATGTCCCAGGGATCGTCCTTGGTGCCCGTTCCGGCAGAAGCCGCTTCCGCCGATATTGGCAGACTGTACATACACAGCGTCATGCACAGTGCCAGCATGGCGGAAAGCAAGTGTTTGGCTCTTTTTTTCATGCTTTCACTCCTTTGCTTTTTTATGTCAGACCATATCCACAGGCAAACGCACCTGCGGACATGGAGTGCCACCTTTTCTATCCTTTTACAGAGTAGCGAAAAAGCGAAAGGAATACTATGGTAAAAAAGCTGGAAACCGGAAACTTTTTTGTTGTCCGTGCCCGCGCCGGCCGTTTCACAGCACAGTTTTCGGCTCTCGTCGGTCTCTCATGCAGGGCGGAGCAGCCGGCGTCTATGGGGGTACTGACAAAATCCCGCCCCAGCCAGGCCCTTGAGGTACCTGATCTGCGGCGGGATTGGATTTCTGCAGCTTGCCCGGATTCTTCAGTTCTATTGGAATGCCCTTCTTCCATTTCCCCGGCATGCTGCTTTTATCTTATTTCTGTGATCTATTTCCTAAGCCTTACCACATTCCAGCTATGCTTTCCGAATACAGTGGTAAAGCGTCCGTCCTCCATGCGGGAAGCGTTCCCGGTCACGGGCACGACGCAGTCCGGATTGGCCTCCGTATTGACGGCTTTCATATCATCGTTGGTAAGGACAATATGCTCTACGACCTTGTAGTCAGCAAACTGTCTCAGGTCGCAGCTTACCTCTATATCCTCCTCCAGATTCTTGTTCACCGCAAAGACGGTCAGTTCCCCGTCTTCCTCATTCCAGACGCAGACACTGTCCAGGAAAGAGACCTCCCCATAGGTCTTGCTCTCATAGAAAGGCGCTTTCACAAAGGTATTCAGCACGGTCCCTCTGCCGTACACGCTTGCATGCAGATAAGGATAAAAGATCGTCTGTCTCCAGGCTCCGGTATCGGAAGTCATAATCGGCGCGATCACGTTCACCAGCTGGGCCAGGCAGGCCACTTTCACCCTGTCCGCATGGCGCAGCATGGTGATCAGCATACTGCCCACCAGCAGGGCATCCTCAAAGTTGTACACATCCTCCAGCTGATGAGGCGCCTGCACCCATTTCTCCAGCTTGCTGTCCGCCTCATTGCTGTGGTACCACACATTCCACTCGTCAAAGGACAGATTGATCTGCTTCTTGCTGCGCTTCTTCGCCTTTACGCAGTCCGCTATGGACAGGACGGAAGTGATGAACTCGTCCATCCCCTTGGAATTTGCCAGAAATTCCGGCGTATTGTTATCCCGGTTCCCATAGTACTGATGGAGGGAGAGATAATCCACCTGGTCGTAGCATTCCTCCAGGACTTCATCCTCCCAGTAACCGAATGTATCCATACCAAGGGCGGAACTGCCGCAGGCCACGGTCTCAATCTCCGGATCCATGAATTTCATCAGTCTGCTGGTCTCCGCTGCGGCGCGGCCGTACTCTTTGGCCGTCTTGTGCCCCATCTGCCAGGGACCGTCCATCTCGTTTCCCATGCACCAAAGCTTGATATTGTGGGGCTCCTCATAGCCGTGCTTTCTTCTCAAATCGCTGTAGTAGCTGCCCTTTTTAAAGTTGCAGTACTCCAGCAGATCCTTGGCCTCCTCAGGCCCCCTGGTTCCCAGATTCACGGCCATCATCACTTCCGTCCCGGCTTTCTTCGCCCAGTCGGCGAACTCATTCAGGCCGAACTGGTTGGACTCGATCACATGCCAGGCCAGGTCCACCTTGGCCGGGCGCTCTGCTTTGGGCCCTACGCCGTCCTCCCAGTGATAGCCGGACACGAAATTCCCACCGGGATAGCGCACAATGGGAACCTGAAGCTCCCTCACCAGCTCCAGTACGTCCTTTCGCATTCCCTGCTCATCCGCAAAAGGGCTGTTCTCCTGATAAATGCCCTCATACACGGCACGTCCCAGATGCTCGATGAAAGAGCCGAAGATCCTCTTGTCCACCGCCCCCGTGAGAAAATATTTGTCTACAATGATCTCTGCTTTTTTCATTTTGCCTGTACCTCGTTTCCGCGCCGCCTCTTTTCTCCTGACATCTGCGGCGCTGTGCTTTTGATGCTTTTATCATAAACCGATTTCCGCAGATAATCCATCGCCTTTTTTCCGTTCTGTTTGACTTTTCTTCCGGTCATGTGTTAAGCTTATTTCCGGGTCAGGTTGCCGGGATCTTCCTCCGCAGCCTGGCCGGAAAAACATAAGGAGAGTGCCATGTACACACTGAATTTCTGCGAATACAACCGTTCAAACCAAGATTTCGGCACCATTTTCCGTCCCAGGGGAAGCGGAGATTACCTTTTTCTCCTGTTTAAAAGTCCCATGAAAGTCCATTTGAAAGACAGGGTCATAATCGCCAGGGAGAATGCCTGCATCCTCTACACCCCCGGCACGCCCCAGCACTATCAGGCGGTCCAAAGGTTCCGCAACAGCTATCTTCACTTTTCTTCCGATGAAAGCCCTGCCGAAAGCTTCCCCCTGCCGGAGAATTCCATCTTTTATCCGGAGAATGCCATGCAGATCGATTCGTACATCTCCCGCCTGCAGCAGGAGCAGTTTTCCGCCCTGCCCTTTCGGGAGGAGTCCGTTCACGCCCTGATCACGCTGCTGTTCTTGTCCATCGGCCGCGGCCTGGCCCAGGAGACAGTGCAGAAAGAGGACACCGCCCATCTCTATCCCCTGTTCCAGAATCTGCGGCTGCAGATGCTTACCCAGTGCCAGGAGGACTGGGACATAGAGCGCCTCTGCCGGCGCGTCAATCTGGAGAAGAGCCAGTTCTATGTGTATTACAGAAATTTCTTCTCCTCTACACCAAAAAATGACCTTCTCCACGCCAGGCTGGAAAAGGCCAAAAATCTGCTGAGCAATCAGGCCCTGCAGGTAAAGGAGGTGGCGCAGCTGTGCGGCTTTCGCAGCCAGGCACATTTCACCCGCTACTTTACCGCCTGCTGCGGCTGCGCCCCGGGGGCTTACGCAAGACAGCCCCATACATGACTACACTTTACCGGCGGTAATCTCCTGCTCCCTCGCCGCCCGGGCAAAAAGACGCGCCCGGACGACACCTATCAGTTTTTACACGTTCTCCAGCGCCTGGAAATGAGGGCAGTCCAGCGCTACCCGCCGGATAGGGCAGGCCCACCGGACGGCGTTTTTGATGATCTGCTGTACATATGCGTTCCGGAAAGACTCATTGGTCTCATGTCCCGGCTGGAAATAGAATATCTTCCCGTTTCCCCGAACCCAGGTACATCCGCTGCGGAACACTTCCCCGCCGTTGAACCATCCCATAAAGACCGTCTCCTGGGGCTCTGCGATGTCAAAGGGTTCGCCGTACATCTCTTCGCAGTCCAGAGCAAAGGTCTCGGGGATTCCCTCTGCGATTGGGTGATTGGGCTTTACCGTCCAGATTCTCTCCCTGGCGCCGTCCCTCCACTTCAGGTTGCAGGTGGTTCCCAGCATCCTGCGGAAGATCTTGGAATGGTGGCCGGAGTGCAGCACCACCAGGCCCATGCCGGAGAGGATATGTCTCTGTACCCGGTCCACGATCTCATCCGGCACTCTGTCATGGCCCATATGGCCCCACCAGATCAGCACATCCGTGTCCGCCAGGACCTCCTCCGTCAGCCCGCATTCCGGATCGTCCAGCGTGGCCGTGCGCACCTGGACCTCCTCACTGCGCAGGAAACCTGCTATGTAGGCGTGGAGCCCGCCGGGATACAGCTGCGTCACACGTTCCTCCGTTTTTTCGTGTAAATTCTCGTTCCATACCGTTACTTTCATGGCAAACCCTCCATTCTTATGCTTGTCTTATCTTTTACCCTGCCGGTGAAAGGTTTCTTCACCGTACTTATGGAAACTGTTTCCTCCCAGACAATACCTTATCATAGTCCGGCATCAATTTCAATAAAGAATAGCGCGTTCTCTAAGATTCCTTTCTCTGTGAGCGCACTATGCCGCTGACCTGATACATCTGCTCATCGGAAACCGCAATGTCCACCTGAAAGCAGGGGGTAAGCAGCTCCGCCAACTCCCGGGCCTCCATCAGTCCCATGGAGACCCTGTTGGCCGCCCCTTTGTGGTGCGCGTTGATTTTGTCCCGGCTCATGCCATGGGCGATGGAGAGCCTGCCGCCTGGCCTTAAGGTTCCGGCCAGCACCTGGATCAGCCGCCCGGAATCCGGGAAATGAGGAAAGGCATTGTACACCATGCAGCAGTCAAAGAACCTGTCGAAGTGCAACAGCTCCACATCCCCGCAGATTACCCGGATCTGCGTCCCCTTGGCTTTTTCCCGGGCAATCCGGGCCATCTGCGGCGAGATGTCCACGGCGGTGACGCTGGCCACCGTTCTTTTTAAATAATCCGAAAACAGTACGCCGGTGCCGCAGGCTACGTCCAGCACATGGCATCCGGGCCCCACATCGGCATTGTCCAAAATTCGGTCTATGACGGCATCGTTTCGCACCAGTTCCTCGTCCCACTTTGGCGCGCAGTGATCGAAAAACGCGATTACCTCTTTTTTGTCTATCATCCTGCATCCTCCTGTCTTTTCGCTGCTCTTTTGGGCCGCTCTTTTACGGACTGTCCGCCCAAGCCGTCCTATCGGAAAAAGGAGGCTGTATCTATCTTCTGGTATCCCCCAAAGCTGGAGGGATACGCGAAGATTTCCTCCGCCAGACCCTGTCCCAGAAACATCTCTGTCACCTCATCCGTCTTTTTTGCCATATCGATGTCGGCAAAGGCATCCGGATACACAGTTTTTCCAATATACCATGCATTGATCAGCGCTGTTTCGTAATTTGTGTAATAGGCATTGTAGGCCATCTGCAAGTACACCCGGCCCTCCCGCCAGGCCCTGCAAGAGTCGAACATGCTCCCATCCTCCTGAAAAAGCGGCGCGATATTCTTTACAGCCGCCGCGTCTATGAGCATAATGTCCATGTCCTCCCCGAGGGCGATGAACTTTTCCTCCTCAATGGGCTGGATGCCGAGCGCTCCCAGGTCAGTCACCACGTTTCTGACATTTGCTATGTCAAAGGAAATGTAATTTTGGGCTGTCATAAGGTGGTTGGTGGTTCCCCAGTTTCCAAGGCCGCAGATGTAGACTCCGGGCCTGTCCTCTTCCCCGATATCTGCAGTCCTCCTTTCGATGTCCTCCCGCTGTTCTCCCACAAATGCAAGCAGGCTGGCTGCTCTGTCTTCTTTCCCGAATATCTGTCCCAGCAGGAGCATAGACTGGCTGAAAGCCTCATCGAAAACGCCGTCAGGGCCGCTCTTAAGCGTGATCACGGGAACGCCCAGCTGCTCCTGCAGCGCGTCCTCTTTCTCCACATCCTCATACTCGGAAATGACGATATCCGGATTGCATGCAAGGATTTTCTCCGCCTCCGCGGTCTGGGCATTGGGGCCGCCCACGCCGCAGGAATCCAGCCCTGCAAAGACATCTTTGTAGGCAATCAGGTATGGCCTGGCCACGGAGTCGAACATCCTCGGGCGCTCCCCCAGGGTTTCATTGTCAATATCCTCCACGCCGCAAAGCAGCGCCGTATCGCCGATGTAGCTGTACATCCGAAGCGCCCCCGCGCCGATGCAGACCACTCTTTTGTAGCTTCCGGGTGTCACGGTCACTTCCCGGCCGATCATGTCCGTGATGGTCACTTCCGCGGACTGAGCGGCGCTTCCTGTCGTGCTTCCCGCGTCCTGTTCCCCCTGCCGACTGCCGCAGGCGCTCACTGCCAAGGCCATTACTGCCACCAAAAACATTGCCATCCATTTTTTATATTCCATCTTCGCACCTCCCGCCCACTTGGGCGGACATCCTTTCCTGATCTTTGTCCAAACCTGCTGCCATGCCCCCTTAAGCGGCACAAAGCGGGGCCATTCTTTACACACTTTTAAGGACGATTTTCCTCCCCTCAACCTCCACAATTCTGACACAAGTGTCAAATGTGTCATTGATCATTTCCTCCCGGGTTTCCTCTTTTTCTACGGCATACTTCACGAATCCATCCTTTATAAAAAAGAACCTGTCCCCGAACGCGAAAGCCTCATTGAGGTCATGCAGTGAGCATAAAATCCCTATATGCTTCTCCCCGGCCAGCCGCCTCGCCTCCTCCAAAATCAACTGTTCATTGGCAATGTCCAGATTCCCCGTGGGCTCATCAAAGATCATCAGCCCAGGTTCCTGGATCAGGGCTCTGGCAATGGCAATCTTCTGCCGCTCCCCGCCGGAGAGCTCCTCCGCATTCCGCCGGGCAAACGCCTCCAGTCCCATGTCTCTCAGGACCCGCTCTGCCGCCGCATAATCCTCCGGTCCGGCCCGCAGCCCGAAGTAGGAAATCCGCCCCAGCAGCACGCAGTCCATGACACTCAGCGCCCCGAACCGGATGTCCTGGGGCACATAGGCAATGCGGCGGGCCCGCTCCTTAGAACGCATCTTTGTCAGGTCTGCCCCGTCATATTTCAGTGTGCCCTTCTCCGGAGAGAGGATTCCCAGTATGGTCTTAAATAGGGTGGTCTTCCCCGAGCCGTTCTTTCCAAGTATCACGCCGATCTCCCCGGCCTCCAGTTCCAGGGATACCCCCCGCAGCACGAAAGCATCGCGCTTCCTGTAACGGAAGCACAGATTCTCTATCCTAAGCATCGCCTGTTTTCCTCTTTCCTTTCCGTCTCTGAATCTTGGCGCCCGGGCATCCGAAATGCTTCCGGCATTTCCCGTTCCGAGACCGCCTTTTTGTCTCCTGCAGTTTTTAGTCACTCTTTCCCGAAAAAATCACAGCCAGGAAAAACGGCGCGCCCAGCAGCGAAGTAATGGCTCCCACCGGCAGGGCGGAGCCATTTCCCATACTTCGGGACAGGGTATCCGCTAAGAGCAGCAGCAGGCTCCCGGCCAGGGAGGCGGCAGGGATCCCGAAGCGGTGGTCCTGCCCCAGGAGCTTTTTTGTCACATGGGGACAAATAATCCCTACAAAGCCTATGATCCCCAGAAAGGATACGCATACCGCCGTAATGACGGATGCCAGCAGCAGCGAGCAAAACCGCAGCCGCTCCACGCTGACGCCCATGCTTTTCGCCGCCCCGTCCCCGCCCAGGAGCGCGTTGTACTTCCAGGACATCAGCTGAAAGAACACAAGGCCGCAGACTACAGCCGCCAGCATGAGCAGATCCGTTCTGTAGGTAGCTCTGCCCAGGTCTCCGAAATTCCAGATCACCGCGGCGGACAGTCCCACATCCGTGGCATAGAACTGCAGCACCGTAGTAGCCGCCGTCCACACGGACCCTACCGCAATTCCCGCCAGCACCACCACCCCAGGCGAAAAAGCCCGGAGCCTGCACAGCGCCAGGATAAGCAGGATAGACAACAGGGAAAAGCCAAATGCCATCAGCGAGGTGGAATAGGGATTGGCTCCGGTTCCATAGTTGGCCGGATTGTTTCCGGCGGACAAAAATCCTCCGGAAAATGCAATGATGGACAGATTCGCGCCAAAGACCGCGGCATTGGACACCCCCAGCGTGGAGGGGGAGGCCATGGGATTGTTCAGGTTCGTCTGCATGATCAGTCCGGACACGGACAGGCCCGCGCCGGCGATAAGGGCCGCCAGCACTCTGGGAATGCGGATGTTCCAGAGGATTCGGTTGTTGGCCGCCGTGCTCTTTCCCAGCAGGGCATTCAGGCAGTCCCCAAAGGACATATGGGAGGAGCCTGCGAACAGGCAGCAGAAAGCCAGCGCCAGCACCGCGGCAGCCAAAAGGGCAAGGATTGTAAGTTCCCTTTTGTGCTCATTGTGCTTATTGTGTATTTGTCTTCTTTCTTGCATCCCCATTTTTTCCACTGTTTCCATTCCTGTTCCTCTCCGATTCCATGTCTTTTGAGCGGGTTTCCCGTTCCTAATTGCTGCCGGACTCCGGCTCTGTAGGCGACTTTTTTGTACAATAAAAAAGGCATACCATCCCCCCTTCTGGAGAAAAGCATCCCTTCTGGCAATGCAGTCCGTCTCTTATGCAATTGGATTTACAGCCCTGTTCCGAAAATGCTGGCCGACACTCCTGCCAAACGCACAGCGTCTATGCCGATCGCCCCCGGATGGGCGGCATGACGCTCAAGGCGGTATTCCCTTACAGCCCGCAGCGCCCATTCTGCTCACCCCGGACAGTCACATGATGCCCAAGGCGGTATTCCCTTACAGCTCGTAGCGCCTCCAAACGCTACAGACGCTTCAGCGTCCATGCCGGCTTCCTGCCGACATCCTGCAGCCCCGCTCCAAACCGTTTCCGCCCCAAAATATTTTCTATGGCAGAAACTTCTGCAGCTTCCCGATCTCCTCCACAGCGCTTTGAATCAAAGCTCCCGTGTTGAAATTCGAGACGCCCACAATGATATTGTCACAATGGCTGAACGGGATCAGGATGCGCTTCGCATGACTTCCCGCCACCGCTGCAGCCATTTTTTCCGTAATCTCCCCCAGCATGGAATCCGCGATCACAATACCCACCGGACCTACGATGACGTCCGCCCTCCTGCTGCAGACCACCACAGCGTTTTCCCCTGTAGCCGCCTGGTTGGCCCCGGCTTTCAGCATGGCAGTGGCAGCGGCGCTGTTGGTGCCCACGGCGGTGACAAAGGCCTCCGAAAAGTTCTGCTTTATGGCGGCCACAAGCCGTGCGCCGATACCGCCCCCCTGGGCGTCGATTACCAGTATGTCCATATCATTACTCCTCCCTGCCGCCGATTGTATTATTTCCCGGAGTCTCCCACGGCTTTCTCAATCACACAGGAATGCCTGGGATTCTTTCCTTTTGCCTCCCTGTCATAGGCAATTCCTACCAACAAAATATCCCCGCCGTAACCCGAAAGCGCCTCCGGATAGTTCTTATCCTCTTTCATCACGGGGTTGGGATTGTACTGACAGGGACTCATCCGCCTTTATCTGCGAATACTCTTCCTGAAGCTCCATCTCCAGTCTGCGTCTGATAAAGGGAACCAGCTCCTCTTTTCCGGCTTCCCCTATGACATTGGTCATATCCAAATAGAAAACTTACATTGGCTCATGGCTTGCCGGGAACTGTCTTTTATATTGCTCCAGTTCTGCACGAAGCCTCTGTACTTCTTTCTCGGCCGCTTCCTTTGCCTGCCGTTCCTCCTCTTTCGCTTTTCTTTCGCGTTCTGTGTTGACACGCTCCTCTGCACGGGCATCTTCCCGTTCAAGCTCTATACGCCTGTCAAATGTGTAATCCAATTGTGTCACCTTTGTCACCTCCCCGCGGCGCCGTATCAGGAATTCCCGCAATACCCCTTCCCTGATGCAGCGGTCTATGGCTTTGTTTATCGCTTTTCTCAAATCTTTCTCCGGATATTTCCCCAGGTACTCCCGCACGTAATCTACAAAGATCATATATTGCCGCAAAACCGGGCATTTCGACAAAAGCGCTTGGTTTTTTCCCACATTGATGTTATATACAGTGCAGGTCAGTTCAAGCTCCGGCGCCTCCATAGGGTTCGCATACGCGTCCGACAGCTTCAGCTGATACTGCGACCGCTGCTCCTCCACCCCATTGTAAAACACCGCAAACCGAGGCGTCGGGATCTTCACCAGCTTCCGCCCATAAAGGTTCTGCTTCTTAACCCATTGCTCCAATATGTTTGTTACATAGATTAGCTCCCGCAGAGGCATATTGGGGCAAACGGTGGATTCATGCTCATATACGCTTAGGTTCATATCCAGAATGAACGCCGCGTCATTGCGCACCGACAGGGAAATCCCCCTTTCCAGGTTACACACCTCAATTAATTCCGGATCCCTGTAATCCGAATGGTTTAGCGCATTGTACACCTCAAGCGCATACTTCGGCTCCTCCATCAGCATGCCGAACACATCGCTTTTAAATTCTCTGTTCCCTGCCATAAAACTCCTCCTTTTGTCTGCAGGAGGATCACGGCCTGGGTATTTCTGCGGAAACTCCTGCCTTATTGATAATGAGTGGATAAAATAAAAGCATGAATTTCCTTGATATCATGAAAAGACTTACTATTTGACAAGTATGCACCACTAATAGCCATACCGGATTTGAAATAATGCTTTGGATAGAGTGTAGCATATTTTTGAGGGAATGGCAAATGTTTTTTCGCATAATCAAGTTTTGGGTTTTTGTGAAATAGTAACCAGTCAAATCCCCATGCCAGACGCAATTTTGTTTAATTCGGGAAAAAACCGAAAGTATGCTGAATGCTCATTCAACCCACCTCCGGTTCTTCCCTTAGTAATTATTCGGTTTACAATCACTATGGATTAAATATCCCTGATTACCCTGGCCGGAATTCCCATGACGACTTTACTGGCAGGAACGTTTTTCGTGACCAGTGCGCTGGCGCCAACTACGGCGTTTGCCCCGACTACTACTCCCGGCAAGAGGCTTGCCCCTGCCCCTATCGTAGCATAGTCTTCCACTACCGGGCCAGAGAGATGATCCGCCGCATCGCTTTCCCTGCCCATGGAATTGTCGTTCGTGGAGGCAACCAGGACACTGATGAATACATGGTTCCCAATCCTCATATTCCCGGTAATATGGGAATTGTCCATGATCTTCGTATGGTTCCCGATGGTGGTCTCATAATTTACCGAAACATTCCGGCTGATGATGCAGTAATCTCCAACCTCGCACTTCTCCCGGATAGAACAGTTATCCCCAAGAAGCGTGTTGTGCCCGATTGTCGTTCCCGTGTATAGGATCACTCCCGGGCACAGAATACAGTTCTCGCCAATTACCGTCTTTCCGTACTCTGAACCGTATGTCCGGGCCGTGCTCCCCGGAGAGGTGGGAAGCTTTCCCAGAACGCAATGGTCATACAGTTCTGCCCCGGCTTTCACCACGGTTCCCGAATAGATGACTACATAGTCATGGATGACAACGTCCTCCTCAATCTCAACATCGTCATGGATGACTGCCGTCTCCGCTATTTATATGCCATCAGCCCCAAGATTATGAAAACACAGTCAGTTCATCTATAGCGCTATTGCGCGTTCCACCTGTCGTAGGATGCCTGATACACCTCAATCACATCCGGAACCCCCATCTTCTCCAGGGTACTGCAGTATTCCTCCCAGTCGTTCTCTATATCCTTGACGCCTGTGATAAATTTGCCCTCCATCTCCTTATAATAAGTGGTGATATCCGCCAGCTTATTGTCCAGAACCCGCTGTTCCTCATCCGTAAACTTCAGCAGGCTCACTGCAAAGTACAGATCCGACTGATAAGGAATTACGTTTTTCACAAATCCCAGCTGCCTGGCGCGGCTGTTGCCCACGGTCTCCGTTACCAGCCCTGCCAGGGCATCCTCACGCCCTGCATTGTCCCATATCACCTCGGCATACTGATAAGTGGTAAAAGCGCCGTCATATTCCTCGGGACAATGGAAAACATACACACCCGACCCCTCCGGTCCGAAGTCCCAGTCCTTGCCCAGAATTCCGTAACAGAAAGACTGTCCCAGCAGACCGCTTCCCTCTACTACCTCCTCCGTGGCATACATGATGTCGAACATTTTGCACATCTCTACAATGTATTCGCTCTCTGCATTCATGAAGAAACCGCCGGCAGGAAAATAAATGGATTTCCCCAGAATTTCCTGTGTGTCGTCAAATTCTGACGTCAATGGCGCCATACAGTCCAGGTGGAACTCTCCGTCCGCAAAGTCGGTCGCCTGCAGGGAATTTCCCTCTCCGCTTCCGATGAACGCCACCTTGCCGGACTGGGCGCGGTCAAGCCTCACGGCGCCGTCTAAGGTCAGATACTCCTGATGAATCAGCCCCTCCTCGTACAGCTTGTTCATATACAGATAGTACTGCTTCATCTGCTCCGAAGTACGGTTGAAAATCACCTTGCCGCTTCCGTCGTCGTCAAAATTCATATTGGTCAGTGTGCCAAAGGCGGCAAAAAGCATGGGGCCCCAGTAGGACTCGTCATTCTCCAGGAACGGTATGAAACTGGGTTCTCCGTTCTTCTCTTTCAGGGTAACCAGCGCATGATAGAAATCGTCCACTGTCTTAATATCTTCAAGGTGCAGCCCCGCTTCTTCCAATACATCGGTTCTCACATAGGGTCTGGCGGAAGAAGTGGTTGCGGATACCTCCACCCCGGGCAGACTGTATATCTCACCGTTGATCTGGGTGACCGCGCCCCTTACCAGCGGATAGTCCTCAAAGGTCTGTACCAGGTTCGGCATGTACTCCAGGTAATCCAGATAGTTTACAAACCGTCCGCCAATGACTCCATAGTCATTGATCATGGTGGAATCCAGACTGTAGTGAATGAAGTCCGGCCAGTCCCCTCCCGCCAGGTAAGTGGCCAACGCGTCTGCGTCGATACACTCCCATTCGATATTGATTCCGGTAATGTCCGACACCGCATTCCACACCAAACGATCGCTTCTCACGGAAGTATCCCTGCCCACTACCAGGCCTTTCACCGTAATCGGTTCCTCCACAATGGGATATTTGGCTTCCTGCACCGCTCCCTGGGCAGGCTCCGACGCCTCTTCCCGGGACGCTTCACCGCCCTCGCTGCTCTTCTCCTGGCTGCCCTCTTTCTGGCCGCTCTCCGATTCGGAGGCTCCTGCACTGTCCTGTGCGGGCTTCCCGCCGCAGGCACACAGCGACACTGCCATAGCCGCCGCCAAAACTACCGCTACCATTTTCTTTTTCATAATGACATCCTTTCTGCCACATATGGTGGCCCTTTTTTGAGTCTTTTATTAACCCTTTACCGAGCCGATCATCACACCCTTGTCAAAATACTTCTGCAAAAAAGGGTATACAATCAGCAGCGGCAAAGAAGAAACCACAATAACCGCATAGCGGATCAGCGCCTCCAAATTGGCCAGAGACTGGGCATATTCCGCCGCCTCCTCCATGTTGGCCTGCTGCTGGGCCAGAATCAGGATTCTCCTTAGGAACACCTGCAGAGGCTGCATGGCGTCGTCCTTGATATAAATCAGCGCGTCGAAGTAGGCGTTCCAGTGCCCCACCGCAAAGTACAAAACCATAACCCCCATCAGGGCCTTTGACAAGGGCAGCACTACCTTAAAGAAAGTACCTGTGACGGAACAGCCGTCTATCACCGCCGCCTCCTCCAGCTCTTTTGGCATGGAGTCGAAAAAGGTTCTGCAGATAATGCAGTTGTATGTATTATAGGCGCCCAGCACCAAAAGCACCCATCTGGTATTGTAAAGCCCCAGTCCCTTTACCACCAGAAACGTGGGAATCAGCCCTCCGGAGAAATACATGATAAACAGGAAAAAGCTCATGCATATCTTTCCTCCCGGTAAGGTTTTCTTCGTCAGCGCATAGCCGGCCGGCACCGTAACCGCCAGATTGATCAGGGTTCCCGCCACGGTGTAAAAAATCGTATTCCCATAGCCTATGAGAATGTCTTTATTTTTCAAAATCTGCCTGTACCCGTCAAAGGTAATGCCTTTGGGGAACAACAGCACCTGCCCTGTAGCCACCAGCTGGGGATCGCTGACGGAGCAGGATACAATCAGAATCAGGGGATACAATACCATAACCAACAGCGCAGCACCCAGCACATGCATCAGCACATCAAATAGCGAAATTCTTTTTTTCTTCATCTCTACACCCCTTGCGCTACCCGGCTTTCCTAAAACAGACTGGTGTCGCTGCATTTTTTGGAAATCTGATTGGCAGTCAATACCAGAATCACGTTCACCACATTGTTGAACAGCCCCACCGCCGTGGAAAAGCTGTAATTGTTGTTGATAAGGCCCCGCTTGTATACATAGGTGGATATGACCTCCGCCACCTCCATATTCAGCTCGTTCTGCATCAGATACACCTTTTCATACCCCACCGAGGCGATGCGTCCCACCTGGAGAATCAGCATAATGATAATGGTAGGCATGATGCAGGGAATGTTGATATGAAGAATCCGCTGGATTCTGGAAGCGCCGTCGATGGACGCCGCCTCATGGAGCCCCGGGTCTACCCCGGCCAAGGCCGCCAGATAGATGATGGCGCCCCATCCCATCCCCTGCCAGACCCCGGACCACACATACAGATGCCGGAAGTATTTCGGATTCCCCATAAAATAAATACTGTCCAGCCCCAGACCGTTCAGCAGGGTATTGACCACCCCCATGGAGGGAGAAAAGAAAATGGTAATCATACCGATGACGACCACAGTGGAAATAAAGTGAGGGGCATAGAGCACGGTCTGGGTCACCTTTTTGAATCCCGGCTTCAGCTCGTTGAGAATCAGCGCCACTAAAATGGGTATGGGAAATCCGGCAATCAGCGAATACAGGGACAATACCAGCGTGTTCCGTATCAAATTCCAGAAATAATACCCCTGGAAAAAATCCGTGAAATTCCGCAGGCCCACCCAGGGGCTCCCCGACACTCCCAAAGAGACCTTGTAGTCCTTAAAGGCAATCTGCAGGCCGTACATGGGCGCGTAGCAGAATATAACCGCATACACCACTGCCGGCAGCAAAAACAGATAATACTCCCTGTGCCTCCATATCCGGGTACGCAGTTTCAGTCCTGAAGCCGGTACCCCTGTCCGTTTTTCTTTTTTCTTCATACGCCTTTCCCATCCCTTTCTCCTGCTGCATTTCTTTTGCGTTTGCAAACTAAATTTATTATGTGAAATAACTAAATTCAAGAGGACTTTTTTGCTTTTCTGCCGCTTTTTGCCCAATGCAAAATAATGAATCTTTCATTTACAGGCCCCAGTGCAAAAAAACAGCCCCGGGATGCTGCCACACACCCCGGGACCGCTCTCATGCTTTTATCCGTTTTGTTCCAATTTCCTACTTCTCCCGAAACGCGGTGGGGGACATCCCCACATTGGCCTTAAATATCCTGGAAAAATAATTGTCATTGGCATATCCCGCCAGAAACGCTATCTCATGGACGGAATAGCCCGTGGTCAGCAGAAGCTCCTTTGCGTATTCCAGTCGTTTGAAATTTACATATTCCGTAAAGCCTACTCCTATCTGGGTCTTGAACATCCTGCTCAAGGTATAGCTGGATATCCGGAAAGCGTCCGCCACCTGAGTCTGGCTCAAATCCACATCCCGGTAATGGAGCTCCAGATACGCCAGAATCTCCTCATTCAGCTTCTTCTGCCGCACCTCTTTCCTTTCCAGAGCTTCCTGGTCCGCTTTCATGGCCTTTTGCGCCGCTTCGTACTCATTCCTTTTTTCATAGCAGTGCAGAAAGCTGGAGCGGATCTCGTCCAGCTGATCCACCACCTTGCCGGGATACAGCTTACAGTCCTCCTCCAAACGGCCGTGCACCCAGTCCTGCAGCCACTGCTCCGTGTCTTTGGTCTCGGCGCTTTTCAGGAACGCAATGAGGACGTTACTGTTCTCCTCCTGAATGTCGATGACAAACAGCCGCACCCGGAACCTCTCCTCCAGCTCCTCTGTCATCTCCTCCACCTCTCCCGCCAGCAGAATATGCCCCACCAGCACATAGGCGCAGTAAAAGCCCCCTGACACTTTCACCCCCAGTTTGTTAAGCCTCTCCCGCCCCACCGGCACCCCGTAAATCAGATGCTTGATGAGCAAATCCGTAATCAGCAGCTCCTGCTCCTGTATGATGGCCCGCCGGTTGTTCAGAGCGCTCTGTATCATGGTAAATTCATCCGCCTCATCCTCCTCAAGCTGGGCCAGTATCCGGTACATAGGCTTATATTCCGCGTACAGCGCCACCACACAGATGCCGATGACCAGAAATATCATGATAAAAATCAGCTTCTTCATATCATGATAGAATGCCACGATATTATTCTGAAGAGATTCGTCGGTGAGATAGACCGCAAAAGACAGAGGGAGGGAAGCGCTGTCCTTTTGATAGAGCACTTTCTGCCTTGTTCCGGAGACGTTCCTCTCCCGGGCTTCCAGGGGAAATACATTCTCCACCGCGCTTCCCGTGGGATTGCCCGCCAGGTAGATTTGATCTCCGCCCTGCTCCGTCACATACAGCCAGACCCCCTCCGCCCCATAGGACAGATTCAGCATGTCCCCCAGGTCGTCCGGCGCAATCTGGTAAAAAATCATGACGCTGTCTCTATTCTTTCCCAGCACTGTGCAGTATCCCACCAGGAATTTCCCGCCTATATCCTCCTGTGTATTGGTGGTGCCAAAGACCAATTTCAGAAATTGATAGTTCTCCCGGGAAAAGTAAGCCCGAAGAGCCTCCTCCCGCTCCCCCGTCACCTGCAAACTGTTTTTCAGGAACTGGTCCAGGGTCTGTTTGGAGCCTTTGGTAATCACACTGTCTGTCTCATAATAATAAATCCCGCAGTCGCCGGCATTGTGGGCGGCATATTTGTTCTTCATTTCAGACACTGCCTCCAGGTACCAGTAGGCATTTTTCCGATAGTTTTCCACGCCCAGCCAGAACGCGCTTTCCTCATACCTGCTGTCCACGCTCAGCGCTGCCGCATGTTTCCGCAGGCTGTCTATCTCCATGGTGAAATCCCGCAGAAAGGAATCCGCAAGCTTATCGTAATAGACCTCATTCCCTTTCCTGATTTCCTCAAAGGCGTGCGTCCAGAGAAATGAAAACACTGTCACAATGGCGACGGTCAGCGCCAGCAGGATACTCACAATCAAACGAATCAGATATTTGTACTTTTTAATTCTCATGCTCTCTTTCCTGTAAAAAAGTGCGGAAGCTTTCTATCGGGAAAAATAGGCAATCAGCTCCCTGCACACCAGCAGATATGTCCCTACCGCATAGTCGTTGGAATCCTCCTTTTTCACAGGCCCCGGCTTCAGCGCCACCACCTGCACCCAGCCTATCCGGCCGGACGCCTCCACCGCCTCCCTGTTCAATGCGTCGAACCCCCGCAGGGCGCACTCCATGTATCGTTCCGGCAAAATCCCCAGCCGGACCCCGATGACCATTCCCAGCACCGTCAGCACCGTTCCCGAGGTCTCCGGCATGGGATATTCCTCCGGCTCCAGCAGGCTGGTGCGCCAGAAGCCGTCCCCGCACTGGCATTTTTCCAGGGCCTGCGCCATGCCTGTGAAAACCTCTCTGTATTCCCTGTAATATTTCTGCTCCGGCGGAAGCGTCCTCAGCGTCCTGGCCAGCCCCGCGAACACCCAGCCGTTGCCCCTGGCCCAGAATACCTTTCTTCCGCCGGCTGTTCTGGCAATTTCCGGCAGGAAGTTTTCGTCCCGAAACCACAGTTTTTCCTCCCTGTCGTACAAGTGTCTCTCTTCCTTTGCATTCAGGTACAGTCGGTACGCCTTGTCTATCAGTCTGTCGTCTTCCAGGAGCAGCCCCATCCGGTTATAGAAGTGCAGCGCCATGTACATAGTGTCCACCCACCACCAGTAATCATTGTGGGGATCGGAGGCTGTCCATTCCATGGTGGCCCTGATATGCTCCATTTTTCCCAGAATTCCGTAGTTCTCCATCAGGTCCAGATAGGTTTCGCCGCAGCTTACATTGTCCGCATTGACGGTACAATGAGCGGCATTGTCATAGAAATTCCAGTGGTTTGCCTGTGCCCACTCCACTGCGTATTCCAGGTACCGTGGCTTCTTCAGCACCTCTATGGCCGCCATGTTCCCCAAAAAATACGCCGCCCTCTCCCAGGCGCAGTTCCCCGGCTCCGGATTTTGCGCAATCCAGTAATCATTGACTCTCTCCATCCGTTCTTTCAAATCCGCTATTGATCTCATTCGCGTCGCCGCCTCCTCTTCGGATCTTGTTCTTTCATTTTACCGTGGAGGCTCCGATTCCGGCAATAGCATTTTTTTGCCGTGACCGCCAGCTTATGGAAATACAAAATTGTGAACGCACAAAAGCCCCTGCCCTGGCACAAGCCGGGACAGGAGCCAATAAATTGCATGATCCGATTTCGCTGGCAGAACGCCGGCGATCCCACTGGGCGTCTTCCTTTGCTTCAGCCCCTCTCGCAAACAAAGAGAATATTTTCTTTCCCGGTCAGTTCCCTGGTCCTTTCGTCCGGCTGCCCCAGGCCTATGCTGACCAGGAAGCGTCCGCCCGGTTCCGTCTTCCTGCCCTCCTTATCTATAACGGCAAAGCGCTCTTTCCCTATCCTGACCGCCACGCTTTTGCGCTCCCCGCCGGAAAGGAAGACTCTCTCAAAGGCGGCAAGGGATCCATTTGGCGCCGCGTCTTCCCCATCCAGATATTTCACGTATACCTGAACGACTTCGCCCGTAGCCACATTGCTTTTGTTTGAAAGCGTAACGCTTACCGTCATATCCTCAAACATCGCCGTCTTTAAAGTTTCCTGCGCCCATTCAGCTATTTTCCCATCTTCAAAAGTCCCGTTTTTCCCGTCTGTCCCGGCTTCCCAGCTGTGTCCGCCGCACTCCGCGCTTTCCACAGCCACGTCCCCGTAGGTCAGGCCATATCCGAAGGGATACAGCGGCTTTCCCTGGAAATACCGGTAGGTTCTCCCTTTCATGGAATACTCCTCAAACGCCGGCAGCTCGTCCGCGCTGTTGTAGAATGTAACCGGCAGCTTGCCGGAGGGGGAAATCTCTCCAAAGAGCGCTTTCGCCACGACTTTTCCGCCCCTGGCCCCGGGATACCACACCTGCAGCACCGCGTCCGCATGCTCCTGGAAATACCTTAAGTCCATGGCGCTGCCTGTCATATTTAACAGCACCACCGGCTTTCCCACCTGCAGCACCGCTTCCGCCAGCTCCCGCTGCACCTGGGGAAGCGCCAAATCTACCTTGTCTCCGGAGGCATACCCGTTTCCGGCGTCTCCCTCTTCCCCCTCCAGGGTCTCGTCCAGTCCCAGACACAGGATGACTACATCACTGTTTTTCGCCACGCTCACCGCCTCGCTGATCCGGTCCTGCCGCCATGCCAGGCCCTCCACCTTTTCCCCAAACAAATGGCAGCCCTCTGAATAATAGACCCTTACGTCCTCCTGCACATAGTCCTGGATTCCCTCCAGTACTGTGATATATCTGGAGGAGGTTCCATGGTAATTGCCGATGAGGGCGGAGCGGCTGTCCGCGTTAGGCCCGATGACGCCCACCGTCTTTATGGCTTTTTTGTCCAGGGGCAGTATTCCGTTGTTCTTTAACAGCACCAGGCTCTCCGCCGTGGCCCGGGCGGCGGTTTCCAGATGTTCTTTACACTCAATCCGGTCATAGCCGATCTTGTCATACTCTGTCTCGTCGAACAGTCCTAAGAGGAACCTGGTGGTAAACAGTCTCTCTGCCGCCCGTCCTATCTCCTCCTCGGTGACCAGCCCGTCCTGACAGGCTTTCAGCAGATGCAAATAGGTAATGCCGCAGTTTACGTCGCAGCCGCATTTTAAAGCCAGGGCCGCCGACTCCTCCGCCGTGTCCGTGACCATATGGTTCTCGTGGAAATCCCGGATGGCCCAGCAGTCGGAGACATAATGCCCCCGGAAGCCCCATTCCCCTCTCAGGATGTCCTGCATCAGCATTTTGCTGCCGCAGCAGGGCTCCCCGTTGGTCCTGTTGTAGGCGCCCATCACCGCTTCCACTTCCGCCTCTTTCACCAGCTTCTCAAAGGCGGGCAGATATGTCTCCCGGAGATCCTTTTCAGATACTTCGGCGTTAAATTTGTGCCGCAGGGCCTCGGGTCCGGAATGGACCGCGAAATGCTTGGCGCACGCCGCGGCCATCATATATTCTCCGTCCCCCTGCATGCCTTTTACATAGGCCGCCCCCAGTTCTCCGGTCAGATACGGGTCCTCCCCATAGGTCTCATGTCCCCTGCCCCATCTGGGATCCCTGAAAATGTTGATATTGGGCGACCAGAAAGTCAGCCCCTTATAGATATCCCGGTCTCCCCGGGCGCTGGCGGCATTGTATTTCGCCCGGCCCTCCACGGCGGTGACATGCCCCATTTCCTTTACCAGCTCCGCGTCGAAAGCCGCCGCCATACCGATAGCCTGGGGAAAGCTGGTGGCCACGCCCGCCCTGGCCACGCCGTGCAGACCCTCATTCCACCAGTTGTAGGCCGGCACGCCCAGCCTTGGAATCGCCGGAGCATCGTAGCGCAGCTGGGAGGCTTTCTCCTCCAGCGTCATCTGACCGACCAGCTCATGGGCCCTCTGTCTTGCTTTTTCTCTGTCTCTCATCTTGTTTCCTCCGTCATGCTGTTTCCAGTTTTTACAGGTATTCTTATTGTACCACAGGACAGGATTTTTTTCCTTATAAATTTTTTGCAAATACGGTTCTTGTTTTTCTGTCTCACCGCATAGTATGAAAGAGGAATCGTCTGTAAGGGGGAGTGCTTTGAATCAGAAACTGGAGGATTTGCTGCAGTTGGCCTTATTGACCCCGGAGGAAATCAGGGTTCAGACGGAAGAACTAAACGTAGGGTTTCACACGGAAAACCGCACATGGGAGCTCATCGTAAAGTATCACGGCAGCCTGGATATGCTGGAAGCTTTGGGGGTAGATGTGGAATACCTCATTGCCGGCTATGCCGTGCTGACAGTGCCGGAACAGCTGGTGGACAGGGTAGCGGAACTGGAAGAGATCGAATATGTGGAAAAGCCGAAACGGTATTTCTATGAGGCGGAAATGCCCACGGACAATTCCTGTATCGCCCAGGTCACGCTGCGGGAGCCGAACCTGTCCGGAGCAGGTGTGCTGGTGGCGGTTTTGGACAGTGGGATCGATTATAAGTTGCCGGAATTCCGCCATCCGGACGGCAGTACCAGAATCCGTTTTTTATGGGATCAGACCCTGCGGCCGGATGCCCAGGCACAACTCCCCCCAGTACGCCGTCCGCCGGACGGTTACCGGATGGGAGCGGAGTTCGATTCCGCCCGGATCAATCAGGCTCTGGCTGCCTCCACGGAGCAGGAACAATTCCAGTTGCTGCCCAGCGTGGACACAAGCGGACACGGCACGGCGGTAGCAGGGATTGCCGCCGGAAGCACCTCTGTCTACCAGGGCGTGGCGCCCGAAGCGGAGCTTCTGATCGTCAAGCTGGGCCTGCCCGACGCCGCCTCCTTTCCCAGAACCACGGAAATCATGCGCGCCGTGACCTATGCCATCCAAAAAGCCATAGAGCTGCAGATGCCCCTGGTCATCAACTTAAGTTTCGGCAATACTTACGGGGCCCACGACGGAAGCTCACTAATCGAGCGCTTTCTGGACAACGCTGCCGAAATCGGCCGCACTGTCATCTGCGTGGGCGCGGGAAACGAGGGAAACAGCGCAGGCCATCTGTCCGGAAGCCTTTTGCAGGAGAATCCCACAGGCGGCGGGGACGGCGTTCCCAGTCGCGTAGGCCCCGTCGCAAGGCCCGCCTCCGTGGAGCTTGCCGTGGCAGAATACGAGCGCACCCTGAATGTCCAGCTCTGGAAGAATTACTGCGATACCTACCGCATTTTCCTGCGTTCTCCGGGCGGGCAGGAGACCCAGCTGCCCGCCATGATCGACGGCGGGAAATACACCCTCAGGCTGGAGCAGACGGAAATTATGGTGTATTTCGGAAATCCCGCGCCCTATGCGGTGGCGGAGGAAATCTACTTTGAGATGCTGCCCATAGGTCAGACTTACATCAACAGCGGCGTGTGGACCATCCGCATAGAACCTCTGCAGGTGGTCACCGGGCGGTACTATTTCTATCTGCCCTCCGCCGTAGTGCGCGCTTCCGGCACCGGCTTCTACCGTTCCACGCCGGAAGTGACCCTGACCATACCCTCCACCGCGGCAAAGGTAATCTCCGTGGGCGCTTATGACAGCACCTATGAGGCCTATGCGGATTTCTCCGGCAGAGGCTACGCCGATGCCAACCGGACCATAGGCGTGGTGGCGGCAGGGCTGGCTAAGCCGGATCTGGCCGCGCCGGGTGTAGGCGTCATCGCGCCGGATATCTACGGCGGCTATACCCCCATGACCGGAACCTCCTTTGCCACGCCCATTGTGTCGGGAAGCTGTGCGCTGCTGATGGAGTGGGGGATTGTACGGGGAAACGATGTGTTTTTATATGGTGAAAAAGTAAAAGCTTATCTGCGCGCCGGGGCCAGAGCCCTCCGGGGCGAATATGAATATCCCAACAGCCGGGTAGGCTGGGGCGGATTGTGTGCTGCGGGCAGCCTGCCCCAGTAGAAAAGCTTCCGTCATTTCTTATCACATCCCAGCCGCTTTACCATGTTCCGGTTGGCGCGAAGCTCCGGCTCGTCGGAGAGTTCCGTGAGCGCAGCGTCCCCACCATATCTGCGCTCCAGGGCCTTTTTCAGGAACCAGTCGCAGATCTGCGGATTCTTTGGCAGGAGGGGGCCGTGGAGATAGGTGCCGATTACATTTTTGTAAACAACCCCCTCATAGCCGCCGTCCCCGGTATTGCCTCTGCCGTAAAGCACCTTTCCAAAGGGCGTGCAGTCTCCGATGACGGTACGCCCCGCATGGTTCTCGAACCCCACCACCGGTGTATCGGAAAGCGGACTCTCCAAAACGATATTCCCCACCAGGCGCTGGTCGCAGCGCTCGGTATAAATGTCCAGAATATCAAGCCCCTTTATGATCTCTTCCCCTGCCTTGTAGTATTTTCCCAAAAGCTGAAATGCGCCGCATACAGCTAGGACTACTCCACCGTCTTCCACATACTGTTTGAAATCGGGCTGTATCCGGTTTAGATAGTCCACGGCCAGAGCCTGCCCTCTGTCCGAGCCCCCTCCCCAGACCAGGATATCCAGCTTTCCGAAGTCGATCTCTTCTCCGGCGCCCAAAGGCAGCACCTCCGCTTCCATGCCCCTCCAGACAAGGCGCTTTTTCATGCACTGGACATTTCCGCTGTCGCCGTACAGATTAAACAGGTCCGGATACAGATGTCCTATGGTCACTTTCATCTCTCCATGCCCTCCTTTCCGGCAGCCTGCATTTCCTCCAGCATTTTAATCGCAGGATACAGGCCGGAGTAGTTGGTGATGATATAGAGGTTCCTGCTTCCGCGCTTTGTGAGCTCCTCCACGGTCTCTTTGAGCTCCGTGCCGCAGCGGCTGGCGATATCCTCGTACTTTAAGCGCACCTCCATATCCGCCCCCCTGCTTCCCACAGTGACGATGGAGGCCACCGCGGCCTCGTGCAGATAGCCAAAATCCACATCCCACAGCCAGGACACATCCTCTCCGTCCAACACCGTATCATTGATCTGGATCACGATATCCTTAGGCTTCGGATCCCTGCGGATCAGGAAAATCTTCTGCTGGAATCCCACGGGATTCTTGGTCAGATACAGCTGCACACGAGCTCCGTCTATCCGGTAGGCGCATTCTCTGTTATTGCCGTAGTCAAAACGCCCTATGGCCTGTTCAAATCCGTCCCTGGGCCCGTCCGCCGCCAAAAGAGCCGTATAGACACTGAGGGTATTGTATACATTATAAGGCGCCTGGGCGCCGGAGACAATTCTCCTGCCGTCCAATGTAAAGGAATAGGTTCCGTCCTCAAACACCACATCCGTCACGGTCATGTCGGGCTCCGGACGCGCCAGTCCGCATTCCGGGCAGTGATAGACCCCCAGCTGCCCATAGTGGATTACGTCGTATTCCAGGCGGCAGCCGCAGGAGGGACAGAAGACGCTCTCCCCCGTTCCTACAGGCATATCGTCAGCGATACGCTCTCCGATGCCGTAAGTAAGCTTCCGATTTTTGCAGCCGGCAGCCAATGTAAAGGAACAGATATCGTCACAGTTTGTGATCAGTATCGCCTCCGGCACAGTCTCCATGGCCTTTTGAATCTGGCCGCAGGTAATATCCACCTCGCAGGTGCGGTCCAATTGGTCTCTGAAAATATTGGTCACCAGCACACAGTCCGGCTTTAGCCCGGGAAAGACTCTCACGGAAGCCATCTCGTCCACTTCGATACAGGCATAGTCCGCGTCCAGCTTCCCGCTTTTCTTTGCCGCCAGCACAAAGGAGGACACGGCGCCGTCCATGAGATTGGCTCCCATCCTGTTCCAGACCACCTTTTTCCCGGACTGGCTCAGCACATGAGCCAAAAGGCTGGTGGTAGTGGTCTTCCCGTTTGTCCCTGTGACCGCGATGATCTTCTCCCGCACCATACCGCTCATCACCGACAGAATCTCCGGGTCGATCTTCCTGGCCACCCGCCCGGGGAGGGAAGAGCCGTTTCCTTTTCCCAGCCCGCGGCTCACCGTACAGACAAGCTTGCCGCACCATATCGCCACTCTGCTCCGCAATCTCATTCCGCGCACCTCGCTTTCATGCACCTGACTATCCTGTCCTGAAGTCTGCCTTGCCCGCCCAGGACATGGCACTCTTTCCTCTGATCCGCCGCATATCCTCTCGCTTTATTCACAGGCCGCTCCTCTTGACATCATCTGTCCGTTTCTTTCTGTTTGTTTCCATATTTCTTCCCATTCGGCTTTTCACAGACTGGCAGAACGCTATCTGTCTAGCGGCCCGTCCCCTCTTCCAACATCCTGTCATATTCCTCCCAGGAAATGTACCGCCCGCCCATACTCTCCAGATGCTCCGTATGGAACTGGCAGTCCATCAGCAGAAAGCCGCTCTGCTCCAGCAGTCCGGCAAAAGCGATCAGCGCTGCCTTGGAGCCGTTCTCCTTTTCCGAGAACATGCTCTCCCCGAAAAAGCATTTTCCCACGGACACGCCGTACAGGCCCCCCGCAAGCCCACCGTCCTCGAATACCTCCACGCTGACCGCATAGCCTGCCTGATGGAGGCGCAGATATCCCTCCTCCATCTCATCGGAAATCCATGTTCCCTCCCGAAATTCCCGCATGATACGGCATCTGTGCATGGTGTCCGCAAAATCTCTGTTCAGCTCCAGTCTGAGCTTGTGTTTCTTCCAATATTTCCGCATGGAGCGGGAAATATGTATCTCCCCCGGAAAAATAACAAACCGTTCCCTGGGGCACCACCAGAGGATCTCCTCCCCGGGATCGTACCATGGAAAGATTCCGTGGGTGTAGGCCAGCAAAAGCCTCTCCACGCTTAGGTCTCCGCCCACCGCCAACAGTCCGTCCCGGCGGGCATACATAGGATTCGGAAAGGAAACCTCATCCGGATTCAGCCGATAAACCGGCATATATGTCATCTCTCTTTCTGTCAAATCTGCTTGTCCCCTTTGTGCCGTCCCGTTCTCTTGTATCCCGGAGCATTCATCCGAAACCCGCGGCGGCAGTATTGTCCGGCGCCAGCTCAAGCAGGAATTTCGCCTCTTTGGCCGTCAGCATGCAGCTTCCGCCCTCCCTGAGAGCCCCGAACAGAATCTCGTCCACCAAAAGAGGTTTGATCTCCCCCTGGATCACTCTCTCTATCTCTCTGGCCCCATATTCCGCGCTGATGCCTTTCCTCCGCGCAAGCTTCCTTGCCTCAGGGTCCGCGGACAGATGTACGTTTTTCCGTAAAAGCATCTCTGCCAGCTCGCCAAGCTTCTTATCCACGATCCGCTCTGCCATCTCCTCATCCATTCCCCGGAATACCACGATCCGGTTTAGGCGGTTGCGAAACTCCGGCTGAAAGATCCGTTTTACCTCCTCTAAGAGGATTTCGCTGCCTGTGTCCCGGCCCTGGAAGCCGATGCCATGCTTTCCTATCCGGCTGGCCCCGGCATTGGAGGTCATGATAATGATCACGTTTCGAAAATCCGCTTTTCTGCCCTGATTGTCTGTCAGCGTAGCGTAATCAAATACCTGCAGCAGGATATTGTAGATATCGGGATGGGCTTTCTCGATCTCGTCCAGCAAAAGGACGGCATGGGGATTTTTGCGGATTTCCTCCGTCAGCAGGCCCCCCTCTTCATAGCCCACATACCCTGCCGGTGCGCCGATGAGCTTGGCCACGGCATGCTTCTCCTCATATTCGCTCATATCAAACCGAATCAGCCGGATACCCAGCTCGTCAGCCAGGCTCTTTGCGATCTCTGTCTTGCCCACGCCGGTGGGTCCTACGAAAAGGAGGCTGGCCAGAGGCTTCCCCTCCTCCAGAAGTCCTGCCCGTGAGAACTTGACGGCATTGACTACCTGGGAAATAGCCTCGTCCTGGCCGAATACTCTTGCTTTCAGGCGCGGCTCCAGGGTGGCAAGGGCAGCCGTCTCGTCGCTCTCCACTGCCTGTTTGGGGATATGGCAGCTATTCGACAATATTTCGTCTATTAGCTCTCTGTCAACCGTCTGTTTTCCCATAACAACTCCTGAAGTCTCGTCTGCTTCCGGGGCGGCCTTTCCATCTGCGCTTTCTCCCGGCAGCGCTCCCTGCTGCCCGGATGCGGGCAGCGGATGAAGCCTGCGGTAAGCGCCGGCCTCGTCAATGAGGTCAATGGCCTTGTCCGGCAGATATCTTTCGTTTATATATTTTGCGCTCATTTCCACCGCATATTCCAGCACGCCCTCTTCATAGCGCACACCGTGGAAAGCCTCGTAAGTATCTTTGAGGCCTTCCAGGATACGGATGGCGTCTGCCCTGTCAGGCTCATTGATGTCGATATTCTGAAAACGCCTTACCAGGCTTTTATTTTTCTCAAAATGTTTTTTGTATTCCTCATAGGTAGTGGCGCCAATAAAACGGATATGCCCCTGGGCCAGATAAGGCTTTAGCATATTGGAGACGTCAAAGCTGCCGCCGTTCACGGCCCCAGCGCCTACGATGTTGTGGATTTCGTCGATATACACGATTGGATTGTCTTCGTCCGCAATGCTGTCCATGACCCGCTTAAAGCGCTTCTCGAAATCGCCCCTGTACTGGGTGCCCGCAAGGAGGCTGCCCAAATCCAGCGCGAAAATCTTCGCTCCCGCCAAAGGCTTTGGCACCTGTCCCTCATTCAGGAGCCTGGCCAGGCCGTATGTGACGGCAGTCTTGCCCACTCCCGGCTCCCCGATGTGCAGAGGATTGTTCTTCTCCTTGCGGCAGAGGATCTGCATGGTCCGCTCCAGCTCCTCCGCCCGGCCGATCAAAGGATTTTGCCCCTCCAGCTCCTCGTTCAGGCAGATGGCGTACTGCCGCCAGAAGTTGTCCCCGGAAGAGACCTGGTCATCCTCTTCCCACTCGTCCTCATCGTTCCATAGTTCCTCGTCCCCTGCCTCGAATCCTCCTGACTCATCATTGGATTCTCCGCCGAAAGTGCTGTCCTGTAAATTCCCTGTCCCGGCGGCCGCACCATGGCTCTGGCGAACCTTTTTCCCTTGGGCCTCCTGCTTTCGTCTGCTCTCTCTTGCAATCTCCTCAGAGGCAATGGTCATCTCCCGCAGCAGATCCACCCGCTCCACGCCCTGGGCCCGCATATAATACACCGCATAGCTTTCTTCCAGCCCATACATAGCACAGAGAATATGGGCCAGTTCCACCATAGGCTTGTTGCTGTTCCTGGCCGTCTCCCAGCCTTGGGAAAGCACTAATCCCATGCCCCGGGAAAGCTGGGGTTCTGTCTCCGGCCCCGCCCCCTGCTCCATATATTCCTCCAGGTATGTCCGCAGATCCCTGTCCAGCTTCCTGGCGCTTCCGCCGCACTGCGCAAACGCCCTGGCAAACACCGGATTCTGGCAGGCCGCATACAGCACCAGCTCCGGCGTCACATATTCGAAGCGGGCGCTCTTCGCCAGGGAAAAGGCCTTTTCAATGATCTCGGCCACCTCGTTTGATACATACATACTCATGCCTCCTCCACGGTCATCCGGAAAGGATACCCCTCCTCCTTGGCCCGGCCAAGGGCCGTCTGCACCTTTGAGGCTGCAATGTCCAAAGGGTACGCCCCCACTGCCGCCCTGCCGCTCTCATGCACCATCAGCATCAGTCTCTCCGCCTCCGCCCCGCCTTTGTGGAAAATGTCCATCAAAATCTCCACCACAAAGTCCATGGGCGTGAAATCGTCATTGTGCATCACCACCCGGTAATGCCTGGGCTCCCGTATATTGATCCTTACTTTTTCCTTTGTCTCTCCCTTTACCGCCATGTCATTCTTCCTATCCTGATTCCGTAAGCTTTTACAATGCGTGGCGGCCTGTCCATAGCCACCATGTCCAGTATAAGGCTTTGTCCGGAAAATAGCAATTCTTTCTTTTTACAATCTTCCCACGGGTTCCTGGTTTCCCGGGGAAAAGCGCATAATAAAAGGACTGGAATACTCCAATCCTGTTTATTATTCCACCATCTGTTCAATCCTGATCAGGACACACTTGCTTTTAGGAGGAAAATCTTCCGTCCTCCATCCGAATAACCACATCGGAACGCTCCGCCACCGCCATAATGATGAATACTTCTCCGAGAGCAGGGCAATGGTATCATATCTGTCATCCAGATTTGCACGGGGCATAGCGGTCGCATAATACTGTCCCCCGCCGACCACAAGGATCGCTGCCGCCAAGGCGCATAAGGCAAGACCAGAGAGGCTTTTTCATGCCTCCAGAATCCGGGCGGTTTTATTGTTCCTTTTATATCTTTTCATATATTTCTCTCGCCTGCCGGTACTCCTCCAAAGTTTTTCCAGCCACTTTGCAGGCTTCTCTCAGAGAACATTTGCTCAATTTCATGATGTTCTCTATAATTTCGATCCTTTCATGGGCGATGCCCTCTTTCTTTCCCTCTTTCTTTCCCTCTTTCTCGCCCTCAAGTCTACTGTCCTCCATTAGTTCGCGTATGGCTTGACACATATCGTAGTTTCCCTCCTCGGTTTTATAAGTTTCTTCATTTTCTTTGAATTTATTTATCCCCATGAGCACGCCGAGCGTCTGGGCGGTCTCTTTGTCCATACTTTGGTAGGCCGGGTCGCTGGCCAGAAGCTCCATCAGCCGCTTTTTGTCCCTGCGGCAGGGCAGGATGGTGAAGAGGTCTCGCAGGGACGTGCGAAATCCGGAGCAGTCCAGGGACTCGTTTACGCAGACTAAGTGCAGGGGGTAGTCCGCGAAGCACTCCTCCCACTCTCTCGCTCCGCCGCTTTCCGGCTCGCCCGGCTGGCCCTCTCCGAAGTCCATCATGTCTTTCAGGCTCCTTGGGCCATCCCTGCCGTTTTCCTTTGCCTTGTCTACAGTTGCGCTTTTTCCAGTGGTAAACGGCTGAGACGCCATTCAACATCAGAAAGTACAGAGCTAAAGATTGTGGTGCTTTAGGTATAGGATAGTATATGGGGCGGGAATTGTCAAGGGCATCTTTCCCAAGTTCCTGGTTTCCCTGTTGGCACTGTTGGCTTTCCGCAGGGGAGCATCTTTCCCATTGCCCCTTTCCCCTGTTTGTTGTATATTAGAATCAGGTATAAAAAGCGGATAAAAGAGGTTCCTGTATGAAGAAGAAAAGACATCCCTTACGAAAGCTGCTCATTGTCCTCACCCTGCTGGCCGCCTACGCCTGCGCCATAATCCTGCCCTATGCCAGGCAGCCTGCCGTCACGGCGGACACGGCGGGGCAGTTCTCGTCCGCCAGCTTTTACGGCGAGGAGGACAGCGGCGAGCGGGCACATGTCATCTCCGACAACGGCGAGGCCCTGGCGGAGCGCATCCGCCTGATTTCCCAGGCCAAAGAGGAGATCATCCTGAGTACCTTTGACTTCAATGCGGACAACAGCGGCAAAGCGCTGCTGGCCGCGCTCTTGGATGCCTCCAGGCGGGGCGTCCGGGTAAGCCTCCTGGTGGACGGCATTTCCTATGCCACCGGAATTATGGGGAATGCCTGGTTCCAGGCCCTGATGGCGCAGGAGAACGTGGAATTCAAAATCTACAATCCCTTAAACCCCTTAAAGCCCTGGAACTTCATGGGGCGGCTCCATGACAAATATCTCATTGCCGACCGGACCGCCTATATCCTGGGAGGACGCAACTGCTATGACTTCTTCCTGGGCAGCCATGACGGCTATAAAAACTATGACTGGGACGTGCTGGTCTGGTGCGAGGACGGCGCGGACTTCCCCTCCATGGAGCAGCTACAGACATATTTCGATTCCGTCTGGGAACTAGAAGACTGCCGCATGGTCAAAAAGACAAAGACGGAAAAGCAGGAGGAGCTTGCCCTGCTCTACCGCCGGATGCAGGAAGAGCACGCGGACTGGTTCCAGGCCGTGGATTACAGAGAGCTCACTGTCCCCACCAGGCGCATTCAGCTTCTCTCCAACCCCATAGAGCCCCAGGTCAAGGAGCCTTTGGTGTTCTATGCCATGACGGAACTTATGAAACAAGCGAAAGAAACCGTATCCATCCATACCCCCTACATCCTCTGCGACGACTGGATGCTGGAGCAGCTTTCGGACATCTGCCAGAGCGTCCCCACCGTAGAGATGATGACCAACTCCGTGGCCAACAATGGGAATCCTTTCGGCGCCATGGACTATTATGTAAATAAGGAAAAGCTGTTAAAAAGCGGCGTGAACATGCTGGAATACGACAGCGGCGTCTCCTATCACGGAAAATGCTTTACCATAGACGACCGCATCGCCGCCATCGGTTCTTTCAACTGGGATATGCGCAGCGCCTATCTTGACACGGAACTGATGTTAGTCATCGACAGCCCCGAACTGAATGCCGCCCTGCGGGAGGAAATGAGTACCTATGAGCAGGATGCCCTAAGAGTCCTGGACGCGGACTCCTACGATCTGGCTCCGGGACAGACACCCCAGCCTTTATCCCCCGGCAAGGAGCGCTTTCTGAAAATACTGCGTCGCGTGGGATACTGGGCTAGGTTTCTTATGTAAAATGTGAGAAGAGGCTCTAGGCTCAATGCGAAAAATCTTATCCGGAATTATTGACAAACAATAATTCTCGTGTTATTCTATACTCATAATTATCGTGAAACAATAATTTCAGAAAATATGAGGTAAAAATATGGAGTATATAACCTTTCCCTGGGAACAGATAGGGCTGGGCCTGCGCCGCCTGTCTCTGTCCGGCAGTGCAGGCAACATTGCGGCCTGGATTCTTTTCCTTGCCGCCGGGGCTCTTCCGCTGTTTACAATGGCTTTCCTCCGGTACAGGCGCAAGAGCTGCAGGGCGGACTATTTGCTGCCCCTGCTGTCGGTATCCCTTTTCGCGGGGTTATGGTTCTTCATCAATCCCTCTTACATGGACAGATATCTGTCTCCCATGCCCACAGGAGGGATTGCGAAATACTCCCTGGCCGCCGTCATTTACAGTCTCTTTCTCACATGGATTCTGCTGCGCCTTGTCTTTCTCTATGAAAAGGCGGGACAGGGCAGGCTCCTTGCCGGGCTGCGGATCCTCCTGGGGCTCTATGGGCTGGTGCTGGGCATAGGCCTCTTTGTACAGAGCAGCGTCGAATTCAGAGAAGCCCTGCGCGCTTTGCAGGAGAGCAACACAGGCTCCGACAGTCATCTGGTGAGAATAAGCACCCTGTTTTTAGCGATTCGGATCGTCATAGGGATTCTGCCAACGGCCTCCCAGATCGCCCTGCTTTTTATGATGGTCCTGTTCCTGCGCCGCTATGAAAAGGAGCCTTTCGGCCCTGAAGCCAGTCTGGCAATGAAACGGCTGAAAGCTGCCAGCGGGCGGCTTCTGACAGTGGCTTTGCTGGCAAACGCAGGCTTCAACGTGCTGCAGTTGCTCTGTTCCCGGTTTCTTTTGACCAGCTTCCACAGAATTCCTTTCCCTCTGTCGGAAATCCTTGTGATGCTGGGGATTCGGACGCTGAGTTTTCTGTACCTGGAAAGCAGACGGCTGAAAGAAGACAATGATATGTTTATCTGAGTCAAAACCTGTGGAAAGCCCGAAGACTGTCTCCTGCGGATAGCGGCTTCCTGTGCATGCTTCCTTTCTCCTGAAAGTCCTGACACATTGCGAATCATGCATAGAAGCAAAAGGAATGCCAAAGCATGACCGTCTTTTCGGGAAAGCATAAGGAGCACAAAAAATGGCAATACGAGTGTATCTTGACGAAATTTTAAAAGAACGCCGCATGACTTCCAAAGAGCTGTGCCGGCTGGTGGGTATCACGGAGGCGAACCTGTCCATTCTGCGCAGCGGCAAGGCAAAGGGCGTGCGCTTCGGCACCGTAAACCGGATTTGTTATTACTTACAGTGCGATGTGGGTGATATTTTGAAGTTCGACGGAAAATTAGAGGAGGAAACGGAGCATGAAAGGTAGTCTATATCAAGGAAAGATTCTATTATCAAAGGTCTATAATAGAATCAAAGAGATGATTCTATTATCAAGGGTCCATTATAGAATCAAAGAGATGATTCTATTATCAAAGGGCCATTATAGGTTTGTGGTTAAATTTGCGGCTAAGGTTCTGTCAGTGATTCAGTCCTTGCCGACAGTGAAATGCCGCTTCTCACTTAGAGCCCTGTCGTCTGCCGGATCGCATAAGACCGCCAGGGTCCGTGCGTCCGCCAGATTCATTTTAACAGCTATGCTCCTTGCGTCTGCCCCGGCGCTTCTTGGCGGATGCGCCCTGGCCGAAAGTGGCGGCAGCCTGGCTTTGGAGGAACTGCCCGGGCAGGGGGCCAGACTGGCCGGGGTCTTCGTCACCAGCAAGCATATCGAACCGGGCCCCTCTGAACTGGAATTTTACAGCCGCGGGGATATCCGGGTAAAGGATACAGGATCGGAGAAAATCTACGGCAGCTTTACCGGATATGACGCAGGCGAACCTGTAGTCACTTTTCCCGGCCTGGAAGGCTACGGCATCTACAGCCTGACCGCACCGGAGGATGAAACCCATGAGGCCACCGGGGCCAGGTATATGACCACAGACTTCCATTTTGCGAATGTCCATTACTACGTTCTCGACCAGGAGGACAGCGTTGAGGCAGACCTCTATATTACTGCTGACAGCCACGTTGCTTATTATTTTAACCCCGTCTACCAACAGGAGGACGGACAGATCTATCTGCTGGCCGGTTCGGGAGTGACCTCGCAATCCTTTAATGACGGCCAGAAGTTTAACCACAGCATCTCCGAATCCACAAGCCACCGCTCAAACGAAGAGACGCTAACCCGCTCTCAGAAATTTTCCGTGAATATCATCGCTTCCGAAGCGCCCCAGGAGACGGAACTGCTTTTGATGGATGGGGAAAATCGGCTGATAAAGCGCTACAGCGAGGAACAGCTGGCGGAGCTGACTGACGCAGGAGCCTCCCTTACGCTTCCCGGGGAAGCCTCCTACCTGATCCTGCGCCAGACAAAAGCAGGAGAAGAGCATGGCGGCCGCACCCTGATCGATCAGGATGCGGAATATGTAGAGTATATGGCGCCTGCCGGGAACGATATCCTGTATTTCCGCCAGCTCCCCTTGATCTGGCCCTGATGGCCGCGGACAATGCCGAACTTATTCCACCGCTATCTCCACACCTGCCTCGCCCAATCCGTCCGCTGCCACCCGCAGCACGGCTTTCCCGGCGATCTGACCGGCACGCACCACTGCCAGCGCACGCCCCTGATAGGAATGACATTTCCCGGCAGCGTAATTGTCCTCGGTCACCGGATTGTCCGAGCCGAAGCCTGCCAGGCAGGCGCTGGAATCCGGTTCCTCCTCTTCTAACTTTCCGCCGAATGCAGCCGCCACGGCTTCCATTCCCTCCTCATCGCCCAAAAGCTTCCTCACCGGAGACAGAGCATGACCGGTTGCCCGGGAAGCCTCCAGAGATGCCTCCAACATCACTTCCGCATCTTTTACTACATTTCCGTCTTTGTCCAGCACATCCACGGCTATATAGGAAAGACTCTCACCGTCTGCCCGGAGCGTCTCCCTGTCCGCCGTCAGCCGGATGGACGCGGGCGCTCCCGTGGTGGCAATCTGCGCCCTGGACACCTCTTTGTCCCCGCTCAGGCTCACCGCCGTCAGCACGCCCGGTTCATAGCTCACCTCAAACACCGCGCAGAACCGGTTCTCCTTTCCCGCCGATCCCCTGCCCAGGCTTTTTCCGTTCAGGAACAGCTCCACCGCTTCCGCTTTGGAATACACATACACTTTCACAGGCTTTCCCGCATATTCCCCGTAATTCCAGCAGTCCGTCATCTGATTCCAGCCCCAGTTGCTGACCACTTCCTCCATCCCATGGTACTTCGGGTGCTGAGCGAACAGCCCTGTTTCACTGCTGCCCCATACGATTTTCCGGTAGACACCCTGAGGCGTCAGGCTTCCGCCGATGGTGATGTCTGCGTCATTGGCAAGCCTCCAGGGATACTCCGACGCATGGGAGGAGATTGCCCAGGGGCCTTTCTCCAGCTCCGGATCCCCCGCCTCAAAGAACTTGCTCTTGCCGATGCCTGCCTCTCCGATATAGTCCACCGCCGTCCAGGTAAAATCGCCTATCACATAGGGAAGCCGCTCCACCAGCTCCCAGACCTTGTCGAACTGATTGGGAAAGCTCTCCGTGCCCAGGATCACCCGCTCCGGGTACCGCTGCCCCGCGTATTCGTAATGGCTGTCCATATAGTTGTACCCCACCACATCCAGACAGTTGCAGAAGCTCTCCGTCCTGTCCTCCCAGGCTCCGTCCACTCCTCCCGCATCCGCGTTCTGGGCATTTCCCTGCTTCCTCGCTTTTACGCTGGCTTTGGTCTGCTCCAGGAAACTCGCATCGTCCAGGCCGGACCACATGGAGCAGAGCCCGTTGGACACCAGCCTGGTGGAGTCCAGGCTGCGCACACAGGCAGCCAATTCCTCGGCAATGGTATAGCCGTCTCCCATGCCGCCCCGTTCCTCCACCTCATTGCCCGTAGACCAGATCAAAATGCTGGGATGATTGCGGTCACGCAGGATAAAGCTCTCCATGTCCTCTTTCCAGTCGCTTGCGAAGAACTGGCTGTAGTCTCCCGGCTGCTTGCTATGGCCCCAGGCGTCAAAAGCCTCGTCGAATACATAGAACCCCAGGCGGTCGCATGCCTCCAGCAGTTCCCGGGAGCCGGGATTGTGGGCCAGGCGCACCGCATTGAAGCCTGATTCTTTCAGCAGGCGCAGCTTCCTGTATTCGCTGTCCCGCAGGGATATCGCACCCAGCAAGCCGTTGTCATGATGGATGCAGCCGCCTTTCAGCTTCACTGTCCTGCCGTTGACCTGCAGACCGTGAACTGCGTCGGCCGTGACCATGCGGATGCCGAAAAGCGTCTCCGCCTCATCACAGACGCCCTCCAAAGCGCCGTCTTTCTCCAGGCCCACGCCAAAGACGCCCATGTCTTCCACCTGAACTTTCACCTGATACAGATTGGGATGCTCTGCATCCCAGGTCAGGGGCCGCTCTACCGTCATGGGAATCCTGGCCACTGCGGTGCTGCCGGCCTTTACCAGGAGAATGGTATCACGTTGTATTACGGCAGATTCGCCATCCTTTTCGCTGCAATCACTCAGGGTGGCGGCAATCTCAGCTTCTGTCCGATACCCATCCTTGCCGGTCGCAGCCCTGTTGTCTGTCTGACAGCCGTCCCCGCCGGCTCCCATCTTCCCTCCGTCCAAAACCAGGCCTGCCCTCACCCGCACCTGATGGTCTTTGGTGAAATGGCTGCGCAGGGTCACTTCCACCATGACATTGGCGCTCTTAGCCCGATCCGGCCTCTCCGGTTTTTTGCCGTCTCCTGCCGCTTCTACAGCTTTCCCTGCTTCCGTTCCTGTTTCGGTTTCATAGTCAATCCGCTTCGTATAGGCAAAAATCCCGTCCGGCTCCACATGCAGGGACTTTACATGAGACAGTTCCACATGGCGGTAGATGCCTGCGCCCGTATACCACCTGGAGTTGGGCTGCATGCTGGGATTCACTGCCACCGTCACCCGGTTCTCCCCGCCGAAATACAGCGCATCCGTGACATCCACGGAAAAGGGAGTATAGCCGTAATGGTGCCGCTTCACCAGACTTCCGTTCACGGACACTGACGCATTCATCATCACCCCGTCAAAGTGCAGATAGACCCGCTCCCCCTGCCACTGCTCCGGAACATGGAAATACTTTGTATAAGTCCCCACGGTTCCCGTGAAATACCCCATGGCTGCTGCCGCCGGAGCCTCTCTGACCACATCGCTCTCAATCATGTAGTCATGGGGAAGCTGCACTTTCTTCCCGGCGTTCATCATGCCGGCCTGTCCTTTGGTAAAATACCAGTCTCTGTTCCAATTCTCTCGCTTCATCCGCAGATGCCTCCTTTTGCCTCGCTTTCCTCCCGCATAGGGGAGCCGCGTTCTAATATTTATCATAAAAAAACGAAAGCCTGCTGACAAGGACGATATTTTGCTGTATGATAAAGAACAGGGACGATTTGCACGATTTTAATGATGCCGCAGAACCAACGGCGGACCTGAAAGGAGATGCCCCATGGCTGACTGGCGCTTACAATTGACCGAAGATGTGCTGCGCAGAAGCCGCCCCGCATTCCCCACCCTGGGAGAACGCCTGGCCGCCTATGAGGACTTTTATTTTCGCTCTGTTACGAAAAAAGCCGGCTCCGGTGAGGAGGCGGCTGCGGAACCGTGTTCCCGGCAAAGCTTTCCGGAAAGCGCTGCCCTGGACATCCGCCAGGTCCAGTCGGCATTTTCCACCCTGCTGTGCTTCTATGACACCGCGGGGAACGAATATACTTTCAGCCGGGCCGGCATGCGCCATGTACGCCGTACCCTCCCCTGGCAGGGCCATTACCACACCCACGATTATATCGAAATCCTCCTGTGTCTCAAGGGGAGTTTCCGGCAGATTCTCCTGGGCGAGCCCCGGATTTTCGCCGCCGGGGAAGTGGTTATCACGGACAAGAATCTGGAACATGCGGACATGCTGGAGGGAAAGGCAGACACGGCGGTACTCTTCCTCTCCCTCCAGGCCGATTACCTGGATCAACTGCTGTCCTCCTATGGATCCCGGGACGATTTGCAGCGTTTTTTCTTCCACGCGCTCCAAAAGCAGCGAAAGGAACAGAGCTATATCCACCTGCGCCCTAACCGGGATCCCTCCCCTGCTGCAGCCCCTGCTCCCGGCTCCGCCTTAGACGCCGCCTCCGGTCTGCAGCTCTCCCGCCTCTTGGAGACCCTCGTAGAAGAGGATTATTTCCCCGGCCCTGGCAGCGAAGACATCATCCGCGGCAGCCTGATACGGCTCCTGTCCCTGCTCTGCCGCCAGTATTCCACCAGGCTTCACAGCTCCGACCAGGAGAGCAAGGAAAGGGCACTCCTCTACGAGCTGGAGCGCTATCTGCGTCTCCATTTCGCCACTGTCACCGCAGCCGAACTGGAAGAGGTCTTCCATTACCACCGCAATTTCTACAACCTGCTGCTGCAGAAATACCGGGAGACCACGTTCCGGGACTACCTGCTGGACATCCGCATGCGGCATGCCGCAGAACTGTTAAAAAATACGCGGCTTCCCGTCAGAGAGGTGGCCCTTGCCGCGGGCTATCACAACAGCAGCCACTTTTACCATCTGTTTGAACGGCATTTCGGCGTATCGCCGGCCATTTATCGAACGGATTTCTGAGTTCACATGATGCTGCATGCGCCCTCTGAACACACCGCCGGAGAAAAGGCGCCTGCATGCACCGGATTTCAGCGCCTGCTTATTGCCTCTACAGCTCCAGCCGCCCTTCCATCCCTTCAAAATCCACCACCCGCGCGCTGCCGTCTTTCATCCGAAGCGTCACCGGCCCGAAGCTGCCGCATTTCTCCGGATCCGTGTAAATGATTTCCTCCACGGGGAACAGCTCCTCCTGGCGAAAGTCTTCCCGGCTCTCCTTGGTGATGACCTGGGAAATCAGTACATAGGGCTCAAAGCCGCCGTAATGCTTCCTGCGCTCCATGGACGCGTACAGGACAATGGAATTCTCAGAGTCCGGATTCGTCCCCCTGCTGCGCACCAAAGACAGCTCCTGCCAGCCGTCAAAGATGGTCATGGCCATCTGCTTCTCGCGGCCCTCGGCATCCTTTCCCTTTAAAATAATCGCTTTGGCGCCGCCCCAGATCTTCTCGGAGATCTCCGTGCCGTTGTCCGGGAAGCCGTAGGAGCCCAACGTCAGGCACACCGGCGCTTTGTACAGCCGCAGCCGGTCCACGCGAAGAATCCCGTAAGGCACCGCGAAATCCGCCAGATTGATGGCCTGGATCCAGTGGCACTCCGTCTCCGGATTGTAGCCGAAGAACTGCCTGCGGTACAATATGCCGTCCCTCTGCCCATGCCAGAACGTAGCATTGGCCCTGGCGGATGCTGGCTTTTCACCGGAGGCTGTCCCCGATATCTGCACCATGCACTTGTCTTCTTTTGTTTCAAAAGCACCTTTCCCGTCTCCGTCCGGCAGCGGACCGTCCCTCAGCATATACTGCTGGGCTTCCACCCAGGGCAGGGTATCCCAGATATCCCGGGCCGTCCGGTTCGCTGCTTTCCCTGTGCTTTCCGGTCCCGCAAAGTCTCCCTGTCTGCCGCACGGTCCCCCCGGTGTTTCCGCCCGGCTCCGGCTTCCGGCCTCTCCCTGCCCCCTGGGGCTATCGGCAAACTCCGCATTTACCGGCGCCGCCTCCCAGGGGTACTTGGTATTGTAGCAGAGTTTGGAATAATTCCACATACCATGGACATCCCCCGGGCGCTTTACCACCTTGCCCGTCCGCAGGATGGTCTCCCCGTTTGCCTGATGGTTGGTAAAGCACAGCGCCGGGCCGTCCAGGCAGGTCGCTTTCACCTCATTTTTCTCCAATTCCTCCCAGGTACCGTTATTTTCTTTCGCCGTCCAGAAAGGATGCTCCGCCGGCAGATGCAGGCACAGGAATGCCTTGCCCAGCCAGAACGGGGACTCGGCGCAGGAGTACCCCTGCACCAGCGGGGCGAACTGCCCGTAGAAGCCCAAAGTAGGCACTCCCTGGTACAAAAAGTCCTCCCTGCTTAAGAACTGCATCAGGGATCCGGAGGAAATCCGCCTGGCCCGCCCCGGATCCGCCTGACCGCCCGGCATCATCAGATTCCCGTCAAAGGCGCTGGTGGCGGCGTTGCGGTAGATATTGCTGCGGCCCCACATATTGGTCCAGCCGTCCCTGTCGAAGAAGTCCCCATAGGTCTCCATAAGCCGGTTGGAATTGTCTTCAAACCGTTTCGCAATGTACGGTTCGTTCTCATATCCGTACCACAGATTCCAGATCGGGGCATATACATTGAAAGCCCAGCAGGAATAGTAATCGAACGAATGTCCGTCCCGATACCACCCGTCTCCGGCATAGTAGGCCAGAATAGCCTGGGCATGATCCCGCATCACGTCCCTTTGGATGGGATACCCCTCCATATGCAGAAACGCCATATCCAGCATATTGAACAGCCGCCAGTTCTGGGGCACGGTGCTGGCGTGGGCGTAGCTGTCCAGGAATGCCGCTATCACGTCTTTCTCCGCCTTTGTATAAGTATCCCAAATCTGCTCCCTGCTGACCCAAAGGCAGATGACCAAAGCGCTTGTCTCCACCGTCTGCTGGAATGCCCGAAACGGATCCCCGTCTCCCGAGATCCGCTGCTGATCCTCGTAAGTGCCTACGTAGAGCGGATCTCCCTTGGTACACACCCGCAGCACCTGATTCTTATAGTACGCTGCCATGGGATACCCGCAGACTGTCAGATCCGGAATATTGCACATCACAGACGCCGCTATGAAGAAAGACCTTGTCAGCCCCTCGAACACCTCCGCAGTGCGCTGGATTGCCTGAGCCTCCGGCGAATCCTTTAAATGCGGATAGGTAATCTTAGTCTCTTTCCTGGGCATCACCACCGGCTTCCGGAAATCTTCGATATTTCCAAAGATTCCCTCCAGCATATAGATGCCCGCCTCCAGCCAGCTCTTTCTGGTCAGCCCCGTGTAAGGACTCACTTCAAAATCCAGTGTCTTCGGTACAAATTTCATGTCACTCTGTCCTTTCGGCCTCTGCCCATCCGCTCAGCGGGCAGGTTCGCTCTTTCAGTGAAAATCTGGTTTTCATGTTCCTGCTCTTTCTGTCCCGGATTTCCTGCGGGCCTTTAAACCACTACGCCTTTCTGCAGCATCACATTGGCGTACAGCGCTCCCTCTCCCGTAGCCACGATTGCATACGCCTTTGCCGCCTCCTCGTAAAAAGCGAACCGCTCTATCTGTCCGATGGCGTCCTTGCCTCTTACGTCGCTGTCCTTTACCAGTCTTTCATATTCCGACCAGATCGGCGTCTTCACATTGTCCCCTGCCATGACCTGCATCAGGTTCACAGGCTTCTCCACATAGGTGTCTAACGGAAACAGCTTAAGCACAGCCTCCAGCACCTCGCAGGTCCCATGTCCGTCCATGCGGATTACCCTGGCCCCTTTCCCCACAGATTCACAGGGAAAATTACCGTCCGCAATTACGATTCTGTCTCCATGTCCCATCTCGCACAGAACTTTCAGCAGTTCAGGGGATAAAATCTTCGGTATGCCATTTAACATTATCTCTTCCTCCGTTTTCTTTTCTGTCATGTTTTCCACATAGCCATTTTCTTCCTAATTTTACACCAATCCGCCTCCATATGCAATCCGATTTCCGTATAGCTCTATTTCTTTCCCGCTTCCTGCCGCCCCGGCGTAAAAAAAGGAGAAGCCCGCTAATGGCGGTAGTCCATAAGGAAATATTGCAAAATATGTGACGAATGCCGGGTAAACGGAAAAAGAATAACTGCTATGCAAAAGGGTTATCCGATTGCATAGCAGTTTTCTTTTGTCTTTCTATTTAGTTTTTGATTTTCAGCGTTCCAACGGAACGCGCAGCCATCACCGCAGGTGATGATCTCAGGGGTTGGGGGGGACATGTCACCAACAAGCATTTAGCAGAAATTCCGAGGACGGGATTTCTGCTAAATACGCAATCTTACGGAAGATTGCATTGCTTGCGAACTGTATCGTGAATTCCTGTTAACTGCTAATTGTAAAATCTATTGCTATTATTCATTTAAATGTCTATAATAAGAAAATCGAAAAATCTAATCAAAAACTAATCAAGCCTTAGTATAATCAGATTGGAGGTTTCAGATATGGCAAAAACAATACTGATTATTGAAGATGAAATAGCAATACAAAATATCTTAGCCGAGCCGCTTAGAGCCTGCGGCTATGAAGTTGTGACTGCATCGGATGGTCTGGAGGGTATCAATGCTTTTCATACCCACCACATAGACCTTATCCTTTTGGATATTATGCTGCCGAAAATCAACGGATATGCTGTTTGCGAAATGGTACGACAAGAAGCACAGACCCCAATTATCCTTTTGACTGCCCTTGATACAGAGGATGACCAGATAAAAGGTTTTGATTTATTGGCAGATGACTATATCACAAAGCCCTTTTCTATCAAACTGGTACTAAAGCGTGTGGAAGCATTGCTTAGAAGAACAGAAACAACGGATATGGGTACAGACATTATCCGATATAAGGAACTTCAGATAAGTGCCAAGCAAAGGCAAGTTCTTGTAGCAGGTGCAGAGGCCATTCTTACGCAATCCGAGTTTAATATTTTACTCTTGTTCCTTAAAAATCAAGGACGAGTATTCACAAGAGATGAGCTGCTCAACCTTGTGTGGGGATATGAATTTATCGGCGAGGAAAAAAGTGTCAACTTCCACATTATGAATTTGCGAAAAAAGTTAGGCGTGGATTACATAGAAACTGTCAGAGGGGTGGGATACAAAATTGCGAAAGAAAATCAGTAACTCACTAAGCGCAAAAGTGTTCCTGTGGGTCTTTACCGCATTGACCTTGTGTAGCATTTTGATATACGGCATTGTCCTTATATTTGTGCCACAAAGTTATCAGCTCACAGGTAGCAAACAATTTGAAACCAATGCGGGAGCGTTGTTCTCTGCTCTGGAAAACAAAAACTATGAGGACGGAACAACTCTGATTACAAATTTCTGTATTAAAAACAATGCCGTGGCGATGTTAGGAAATGAAAAGAACAGCGTTACTTTTGGAGATTTTGACAACATTGGCGACGACCTGTCAACAGCACAGACCTATACAACAGATGTAACCTTTTCTGAAGATAAGGCAAGCTATACGCTTTCTGTTATTTCTCTTTCCAAAACGGCAAGTGAACTGTTCAGTCTGCTGCTCCGCTTTATTCCGTTAGTATTGACGGTCATTCTGCTTCTATCTGCCCTAAGTGCTTTGATTTGCAGCCGAGTGATTGTTGCACCGATTGCAAAAATCAGTCAGATTTCCAAGCGGATGACCGAACTTGATATGACTTGGAGATGTGATACAGACCGTAAGGACGAAATCGGTGTGCTTTCTTCCAGTCTGAATACAATGGCGGCAAGACTGCAAAGTACAATGGAAGAACTGGAAACAGCAAATCAGCAGCTAACCAAAGATGTCAAGAAGTTTAAGATGCTTGAGGAACAGCACAGGAATTTCTTTGCGGCTGTTTCCCACGAGCTGAAAACACCGTTGACTATTCTGAAAGGTCAGCTTGAAAATATGATATTAGGTTTCGGGGACTACCAAAATCACCACAAGTATTTGCCGCAGGTACTAAAATCCGCCGAGTACATTGAATACTTAGTCAAAGAGATACTGTCCATTACGAAAATGGAAACAATGAATATCGGAAGCTCTCTGGAAACACTCTCTTTAGCTGATATGATAAGCAAAGTAGTCACAGAATTACAGCCTTTGGCTGCTGAAAAGGACATTGCTATTTTGCAGAACATCCCAGAAGATATAAGCGTATCGGTCAATCGCAACCTGTTTGCCAAAGCATTATCCAACATCATCGGCAACGCCATCCGCCACTCAAAAGATGGGGCTAAAGTTTATGCAGATTTTGACAGGGATACGCACATTCTGGTTGTGGAAAATACAGGCGTATTTTTGGATGAGGATAACTTGGAAAATATGTTCACGCCGTTTTACAGGGCGGACAAATCCCGAAGCAAAGCCACAGGCGGAAGCGGTCTGGGATTATACATTGTAAAGACTATCCTTGACCTGCACCAAATGGGATACCAAATCATGAATACCGACAAAGGTGTTGCGTTCTATCTGAAATTATACTGCATAACGCTGAATACTGCCTAATGTAATCATGCGATTGAACCAGTCAGCGTTATGCAGTCTGGTTTCACGGCAAGTGAAATCGTTAAGCAGTATAAATTAAAATCATCTTCTAAGGAAGCCGTCAGTTATCTGGCGGCTCCTTTGCATCTCTAAAAACGAATGAAACGCATACCAAATGCTAACCAAAAACTAATCAAAAAAAGATACGATTGTCAGCAGAAAGGAGATGTTGCCTAAATGGATTATAAAAAGCGGGCAGGTCTGTATCTGCTCCGCAAAAAAGGAAATGCCATCAGTATCTTTCTGCTCATAATGGTCGTTTCGACCTTTCTCATTTCCTGTTTTACGCTTCTTACCGCATCCGAGAAATTAGCGAGCGACATTCGAGGAGCTTTAGGAGCTGCCTTTTATCTAAGGGCAAGTACAGGCGTCGTATCAGATGAAAACGGCGAAATGACAGTTACGGAAAACCATATCCGTATTACTGATAATGAGATAAAGCAGATACAAAGTTGTGGCGATATTGCATACCACAATCCTATCAATTATGGATATGCCAAGGGCGAACAACTTGCTCAAGGCAATCCCATTACTTTTATCCACGGAGAGAAACACACTGAGGATAACAATATGGGAGCAGTTACAGCACTTTGCTACTCTGCATTGGAAACAGATTTTGTAGACGAGGTACTGGCTCTTGCCGCAGGCAGACATATTACGGAAGCAGATACAAATGCCATTTTGATAAGCTCTGATGTGGCTGCTGCGAATGGCTTGTCTGTTGGAGATAAGATTGTCTTGTCATCGTCCGAGCTTGGAGAAGCTGACGGCGAGTACATTGATGTGTGGTCTGGGGAAAGAAAAGAGATAGTTGTAACGATTGTGGGAATATATGACATTCTGGAAGCTGATGCAAATGTAACAGCAACCGCAGGCAGACAAGAAAATCGTATTTACGCAAGTATTGATGTTTTGACACAGCTTGCCGCAAGCGAGCCGTCTGTTTATACAGGCGAGGTCGGTTTTTATGTGACTGACCCAAAGACACTTAATGAGATTGTATCTAAGGTGCAGCAGATAGAGGAAATTGATTGGAAAACGCATTTTATCCGCACGAATGATTTTCAGTATTCTAAAATTGCCGATAGCCTTGCTTCTTTAGGGGATTTAATAAAAATCCTGTTGGCGTGTGTTTCCATAGTGAGTGCCGCTATTTTGACTTTGATTTTAACTTTGCGTATCAGAGGTCGCATACCAGAAGCAGGCATCCTTTTAGGAGCAGGTATCCCAAAGGGGGAAATCATAAAGCAATTTCTGTTAGAGGTACTGTTTGTCGCTGCCGCCGCCTTTCTGTTCTCTTATGCTGTGAGCTTTGGAATAAGCCATAACTTAGGTAATTATCTGCTTGCAGATTTTCAGCCTAATCTTATAAGCAGTGCGGTATTGCAAAGCGGA